>WNFH01000794.1_pt1 | contig 20651 bp, 20 predicted proteins | sample 5400411 | NCBI WGS metagenome assembly WNFH01 (sample SAMN13153347, study PRJNA577476) | soil metagenome | isolation source: 200 cm saprolite under Douglas fir tree site 2 hole 3 | place: USA:California | collected 2015-04-18
CGAGGCCTAATCCGGAATGGCCGAGCTCTTTGGCGATGAACAAAAAGAAACCGCCGCCGCAGCCGAGATCCAGAATCTCCTTTGGGTCAGACCGATCCAGCCCCAATCGCCGGATGCGCGGGATGTTTCGTTTGAGCCAGCGCTCGACGTCGGCGTACTTCGCGTATTGGCTGGTGGAAGAAGCGCAGCGCTTTTGAATATCGCGCAGGCCTTGCTTATCGATCTTCGCCAGAAGCAAACGGGGACGGAGTGAGTTAAACAGGTTCACGCGCGGTAACCCTAATCCACAGCGCAGTCTATTTCGAGATGACTTCCAGCGGCGGCGAAAGTTTTCTCGTTTAATTGCGATTCGTTTATCTGCAGGAAGTCTGCTTCGCGGCGCGACGTCGCTACCAGTTGCGACCATTTGCCGGCAAGATCGATCTGTTTCGCGTTGAGCATCAGCCATCGGCCGACCTGTTTGAGCAAGACCCTTTTCTAGGATGGAACGGCATGGCCCTGGGCGGAATCGAAGTCCATGACCTGCCCGGCTACCACGGCCAGCATTTGCGGGAGCCGAATGTCAAAATTCTCGGCCAGAAAATGTTGCGCTGTCTCGACTCCGACCGGAGCAGTTGACGAATTCGAAACTCGCAATTCCGTCGCTCCGATTTAATTCTTAAGCGATGCAGGACGCGCTCACTCCCATGATGCAGCAGTATCGACGGCTGCGGAAAAGCATCCCGGCGGACACGCTCCTGCTTTTTCGACTGGGCGATTTTTACGAACTGTTTTTCGAGGACGCGAAGGAAGCGTCGGCATTGCTCAACGTCGCTCTGACCAAGCGGAACAAAGTGCCGATGTGCGGCGTCCCGTATCACGCGGCGCAGGGTTACATCGCGAAGCTGATCAAAGCCGGCCGGCGAGTGGCGATCTGCGATCAAACGAGCGAGCCGCAGCCGGGGAAAATTGTTTCGCGCGACATCACCCAGATTGTTAGCGCCGGCACGGTGAGCGAACTCAATTTGCTCGATGCCAAGCGCGCGAATTATCTCGGCGCAGTTTACATCGACAACAACAGTTTTGGCTTCGCTTACGCCGATCTGACCACGGGCGAGTTCCGCCTCGCCCAGCTACAAGATCGACAAGCACTCCTGGATGGGCTCGCGCGCGTATCACCATCGGAGCTGTTGGTCAGCGCCGAGCAAAAAGAGTCGCTGGGCCAGATCGATCACGCGATCGAGTACGACAGCTATGCGTTCCTGCCGGAACACGCGAGCTTCACCTTGTGCGAACATTTCCAGGTAAAATCGCTGGACGGTTTTGGCTGCGCGCAGATGCCGCAGGCGGTTGCCGCCGCCGGCGCGATCATTCATTACCTGAAGCATCAGCTTCGCCGCAAAATCGATCATCTTAGTTCGCTGCGGTGCGATGCACCGAGCGATTATGTGCTGCTCGATGCAGCGACGCAGACCAATCTCGAACTGGTCGAATCCCGAAGCGCGCGCGACACCAGTTTGCTTGCAGTTCTCGATCGAACCGTGACGCCCATGGGCGCGCGCAAATTGCGCGCCTGGATTCTGCAGCCGCTCCGTGATCTGACCGAGCTCGGCTGCCGCCAGCAAATGATCGCCGATCTTTTGCAGGAGCCGGACCTGCTCGACTCGATTCGGACGGAATTGAAATCGATCCGCGATATTGAGCGTGCGGTCGGCAGATTGAGCCAGGCCTCCGGTAACGCGCGCGATCTGGTCGCTTTGAAGGCTTCGCTTCAACAGATCCCGAAGTTAAAAGCGGAACTGCAGAAGATGCTGGATCGCCTCGCCTTCGGCGCAAACCGCGCAAAGGAAGAAGGCGAAGTCGAGTTGCTCGCGCAGCGTCTGCAAAACGAAATCAAGGAAATGCCCGCGCTGGCGGAGAAATTAACCAAGGCGCTGGTTGATGATCCGCCGTTAGCTTTAAAAGAAGGCGGAATTTTTCGCGACGGTTACGATGTCGATCTTGACGAGCTGCGGAACGGTTCGCGCGACGGCAAGAACTGGATCAGCCAACTTCAAGAGCGCGAGATCGCGGCGACCGGGATCAAGTCGCTCAAGGTCCGCTACAATTCCGTGTTCGGTTACTTTATCGAAGTGACGAAATCGAACCTGGCGAGCGTGCCGGAGCATTACACCCGCAAACAAACGACAGTCGGCGGCGAACGTTTCATTACGCCGGAGTTAAAGGAGATGGAGGGAAAAATTCTCGGCGCAGACGAGCGCGCCCGAAATCTGGAGTACGAACTTTTCCAAAAGTTGCGCGAGGAAACGCTGCGCGAACTCGGCCCGATTCAACGGACCGCCGAAGCGATCGCGATTGTCGACGTTGTCTGCTCGCTAGCGGAAACGGCGCGGTTTTTCAATTATTGCCGGCCCACGTTAAACGAATCGTTGCGGCTCGTGATCAAGGATGGCCGCCATCCGGTGCTCGATCAGAATTTAGTGGAAGAGAAGTTCGTGCCTAACGACACAACGTTAGATGGCGAAAACATGCGGCTGGCGATTGTGACGGGGCCGAACATGGCGGGCAAATCGACTTACATCCGGCAAGTCGCGCTGATTGTGTTGATGGCGCAGATCGGCAGCTTTGTGCCGGCGGCGAACGCGGAGATCGGATTGGTCGATCGCATTTTCACGCGCGTCGGCGCGAACGACGATCTGGCGCGCGGGCAATCGACCTTCATGGTCGAGATGAACGAGACATCGAATATCGTGAACAACGCGACCGAGCACAGCTTGGTCATTCTGGATGAGATCGGCCGCGGAACATCGACCTTCGACGGGTTGTCGATCGCCTGGAGCGTGGCGGAATTCTTGCACGACAAGATCAAGGCCCGCACGCTGTTCGCGACGCATTATCATGAGCTGACAAAACTGGCGGCCGAGCGCAAAGGCGTTTGCAATTTCAATGTCGCCGTCCGGGAATGGAACGAGCAGATTATTTTTCTGCGCAAGATCGTGCCGGGCGGCGCGGACAAAAGCTACGGGATCCAGGTGGCGCGGCTGGCGGGTTTGCCAAAGGAAATTTTGGATCGGGCCAAAGAAATTCTGGCGCACCTCGAAAATCCGAACGGCGTGGCCGAACAACAACCGAAAACGCGCAAGAAAAGATCGACATCTGCGCCTACGAAAGCCGAGAAGCCGCAGCTGGATCTGCTGTAGTGCCGCCTGAAATTCCCATAGTTCTGCGGCCGACACGGCCGCCTCTACAGTATTTGTGCTGACGACAAGGCCTGGTGAAATTATCATTAGCGCATTGCCGCTAACATGGCCGTTAAAACCGAAAAAGAACTCAACGAAACCCAACGCAGTCTTTGGTTGAAAGCGATGGCCGCGGTCGAGCTGCGCAATTTTGGTTACGCGATTTCGCTTTTGCAGGGAATCCTGAAACAGGAGCCGGAGTTTTTGACCGGACGCCAATTGCTGCGCCGAGCCGAAGTCGCGAAACAAAAGGCTGGCAAAAAAAGTTTCTTCAACATTTCGACCGCGGCGATCGCGGTGATGAAAGCGCAACGTGAGATTAAGAGGAGACCGCAGGGCGCGGTCGAAATGATCGAAAAAATTTTGGAAGATGAGCCTTACAATCGACAGGCGAACCTGACCTTGAAAGAAGCCGCGGTCGCGGCCGGTTGGCCCGAAATTGGTGTGTTTGCGCTGCGAACTTTGCTCGAGGAAAATCCCCGCGACGTAAAATTGCTGCAGCAGCTGGGGCAGCTTTATCATCAGACCGGTCAAAGCGAGGAAGAGGTCGAGGTCTACAATCGAATCACAGAGATCGATCCGCTCGACGCGGCGGCGCTGCGATTGGGAAAGGATGCATCGGCGCGGGCATCGATGAGCAGCGGCGGCTGGACCCAGGCCGAAAGTTATCGCGAACTGATCAAAGACAAGGATGTGGCGATTTCACTCGAGCAGCAGAGTCGAATGCAATTGACGGGTGAGGCGCTCGACCAGCAGATGGCCGAATTGCAAGGGCTTCAACAGAGCCAACCACAAAATGTCGATCTTGCCCGGCGCCTGGGCGCGCTGTGCGAACAAAAGGACGACATCGAATCAGCGATCAAATGGTACCAGCGTGCGGTCGAGCTAACTGGGAGCAGCGACGCCGGCCTTATTCGAAAGCTGTCCAATTTAAAAATGCGCGACGCAGAGCGCGAGATCGCCGCGCATGAGGAATTTCTTGCCGGACATCGGGAAAAAGACGCGGCGCACGCGAAGAAAACCGAAGAGCTTCAAGCCGCGAAGAAAAAGCGAGCCGGAATATTGATCGAAGAAGTGAAAAAGCGGTTGGAACGTAATCCGACCGATTTGCAATTGCGTTTTGAACTTGGCGAGCACTTTGTGAGTGCGCAACGATTTCGCGAGGCCGTGCCGGAGTTGCAACGCGCGCGACAAAATCCAAATGCACGCTTGAAAGCGATGAATCTGCTTGGTGTTTGTTATCGCGAGCTCGGCATGCTGGATCTGGCAATGAAACAATTCAAGGAGGCGGCGAAGGAGATTCTAACGATGGATGGGACGAAAAAGGAAATCGTCTACAACCTCGGGATCGTTTACGAAAAAATGGGCGAGCGCGAAGGGTCCCTCAATTGCATGAAACAAATTTACGAAGCTGATTATGGCTACAAGGACGTGGCCGATCGGGTGGAAAGGTCGTACCAACAGGGCGAGGAGCGGAGTTGAGTTGGTGAAGGTTCGCCACGAGGAATCCGTCCGGCGGCGGATCGAATTCCGCCAGCTCGAATAGCCGGCTTGCATGCCCGTCCAAAGCTGTGTCATGATGCGAACCTCTGATGCCGAATGTCGGCATTCGAAACTGCACACACCTATGAAAAAGAATCTTATAATGTCACGAATCGCAATTGTTGCGTTGGGCGCCGGGGCGCTTTGCCTGGCTACGACAAGCAGCGCACTTAATCCCTATCCACCACTAAGAACCGGGGCGAACAAAGACGTGAGCCCCGCTCCAGCAAAGGACGCGGCCAAAGCCGGCAGCAAACTAAGCGCAGCGGACAAAACTTTCATGATGAACGCAGCCAAAGGCGGCATGATGGAAGTTGAATGGGGCAAGTTGGCGGCGCAGAATGGCCAAAACGCGGATGTAAAGAAGTTCGGTAACCGGATGGTGACCGATCATTCCAAGGCGAACAGTGAATTGATGGCCCTGGCAAAGGAGGAAGGGGTCACGCTCCCGGGCGCAAAGTCGCCGGGCAAATGGAAATCGGACAAAGATTACATGGATATGATGGTGAAGGACCATCAAGCGGACCTGGCTGAGTTCCAAAAACAAGCACAGAGCGGAACTGATCCTGACCTAAAGGCGTTTGCGGGCAAGTATTCCAAAGTAGTCCAGCAACATCTAGATCTTGCCAAGCAGACTCAAAGCAAGCTGAAATAACGACTGCGATTTAGTCTTACGCGCGGCACGCCATCACGGCGTGCCGCTTCTTTTTGGGCTTTGCTTTCCCCCGGACAAACTTGAGCATTTTAGAAAATGCGGAAGACAAAAATCATCTGCACGCTCGGCCCGGCGACCGAGAAGCCGGAAACGATTAGGAAACTGATCGCGCGCGGAGCGGACGTCTTCCGCTTGAACATGAGTCACGCGCCACAGGAGTGGGTGCGCCAGATTGTTCCGCAAATTTGCCAACTCGCGGACGAATTAAGCCACCCGATTGGAATTCTGCTCGACACCCAAGGCCCGGCAATCCGGACCGGGCCGGTGAAGACGCCGTTAGAACTAAAGAAGGGGGACGTGCTCGAGTTTACCGTTGGTCACGCGAAAAAGACGGAAAAGAAATCGGTCGAGGTCAATTACGACAAGTTCGCCGACGACGTGAACGTCGGCGACACCGTTCTGGTCGACAACGGGCTGATCAAGCTCACGGTGACCGCGAAGAAAAAAAATCGCGTCCTTTGCAAAGTCGTCACTCCGGCGGCACTCGGCTCGCGGCGCCATATCAATTTACCCGGTATCCATGTCAGCCTTCCGCCGCTAACAAAGAAGGACATTGCTGATGTTGGACTCGGGGCGGAGCTCGGTGTCGATTTCGTCGCGCTTAGTTTTGTCCGCAAACCCAGCGATTTGGTGGAGCTTCGCAATTTGCTCGTCCGCAAGAAAAGCAAAGCACAGGTGCTGGCTAAGATTGAGGACCAGGCGGCGGTCGAATCGATCGACCACATTATTAAGACTGCCGACCTTGTCATGGTCGCCCGCGGCGATTTAGGCATTGAAGTGCCGATGGAAGAGTTGCCGATTATTCAGCGACGAATCGTCAAGAGTTGCATCCGGCTCGGCAAGCCAGTGATTGTCGCGACGCACTTGCTCGAATCGATGATCCATAACCGCGTGCCAACGCGAGCGGAGATCACCGACGTGGCGAACGCAGTCTTCGAACAAGCGGACGCGATCATGTTGAGCGGCGAAACCAGCATCGGCCATTATCCGGTCGAATGCGTGGAGGTCTTGAATCGCGTGGCCACGCGGATTGAGCGGAGCGGCGGCGCCGGTTATGCCGAATCAGCTATTCTGGAAGACGCGCGACAAAAAACCGTTGCCTCCGCGGTTGTCCTGGCCAATTCGCTAGCCCGGTCCAAGATCATTGTTTTCACGCGACATGGAAGGATGGCGCGCTATACCTCAAATCTCCGCCCGCAACGCGCCACTATTTTTGCATTTACGCCGAGCGAAGAAGTCCGGAGACAGTTGTCGATCTGCTGGGGTGTTTACCCAATACAGATCGAATTCAGCGATGATCCGAATGTGACGATTGAGACCGCACAGAAATATTTGCGTGATCAAAAGCTGACTTCAGCTGGCGACAGTCTCGTCATCATCAGCGACGTGCGCGCGCGGGACGCGTTAGTCGATTGCGTCCAGTTGCGCACCGCAAAATAAAAACGCGCGGATTTGCATCCGCGCGTTTCAAAAAGACGATGTCGATCTCGCGTTAAGCTTCAACCGGCAATTCGACGTCGATCGGCTTTTCCTTCTTGCTCAGTGCCCGCCGCAATTTCGAGAGCGCAATGTTCTGCAGCTGACGGATACGTTCGCGGGTCACGCCGAATTTCTTGCCGACTTCCTCGAGCGTCTTCGGTTTCCCGCCATCGAGGCCGAAGCGCTGGAAAATAATTTTCTTCTCGCGATCATCGAGCACGTCGAGCAAACCGCCGACTTCGTTGCGCAAGTTTTTGTCGCGCAAAAGCTCAAACGGTGTCTGCGCATCCTCATCGCCGACGATTTCGCCGAACTCGGTCGAATCGTCATCGCTGATCGGTGCATCGAGTGAAGCCGGACGGATTGAAACGGTTTTGAGCTGCGAAACTTTACCAGAGGCAATTCCGATCTCCTCGCCGAGCTCATCATCGCTCGGTTCGCGGCCAAGCTCCTCGCTCATCTGCAAAGAAACACGGCGCATCTTGGAGATTTTGTCGACCAGATGAACCGGCAAACGAATCGTCTTCGATTGATTCGCCAGCGCGCGCTTGATCGATTGTTTGATCCACCACGCTGCGTAAGTGCTGAGCTTGCCGCCTTTGGCGGGATCAAAACGCTCGACTGCTTTCATCAAACCGATGTTTCCTTCCGAAATCAGGTCGAGCAATGGCAGTCCGAGATTGGCGTAATCGTGCGCGATCTTGACCACGAGTCGCAAATTGGAGCGGATCATGAGCGCGCGAGCCTCGCGATCGCCCTTTTTGATCTTGGCGGCGAGCTCAATCTCCTGCTGCGGCGTCAAAAGCGGGATTTGCCCGATCTCACGCAGGTAAATCTTTATTCCAGTATCGCTATCTTCAGCGGCCATATAGCCTTTCTTCATGAAAAATTGGGGGTAGGTCCGACAAGTTGCCGGCTTTTAGTTTCGTGGCTGGCTCCTTCAACGGATTTCCTAACATCAAGAAAACTAGTTAACAAGGTTAAATATTCCGAATATTGACATTCCTCCAAGTGGCTTTGTTCAATTTTTCTTAAAACAATTGGGAGACCTGTTCACCAAGGCGAAGGCACCGGGATGCGCGGCTATTTGCCGCTTTTCGCCTATGTCATTTTCTGCAAGTCTATGCCCAATCGTTCCCTCCCATGCTGGCAAAGATTTATTCGGCCGCAGTTTACGGCGTTGACGCTTACGGAAGTGGAAATCGAAGTCAACGCCGGCGCGGGCGACCCGAAGATGGTCATTGTGGGCCTGCCGGATGCCGCCGTAAAGGAAAGCAAGGATCGGGTCCGAACAGCAATTGCTAACAGCGCGTACAAGTGGTCGCGCAAGCGGACCGCGATCAACCTGGCGCCGGCCGACATCAAAAAGGAAGGACCGAGCTTTGACCTTCCGATCGCGCTCGGAATGATTGCGGTCGCGGAAGGGCTGAATACTTCGGCTAAACGCCGATTCTCAGGAGCTGATCCGCATCGCGATGACAGAGCTGAACCTGAGTGCGCGCGCTTACGATCGAATCCTGAAAGTCTCGCGAACCATCGCCGATTTGGACGACAGGATCGACATCGCGCCGGAACACGTGAGCGAAGCGATTCAATATCGCACGTTCGATCGAACGCTTTGGATTTGAAGGCGAGAATCATTTCTTTGGTCGCGTTATTTGCGCTCGCCGGCTGCGGCCGAACTGAGCCAACGATTTCCGGGCCGCTGAAGCAACGCGGTTACGTCTGGCAACGCGAATGGACGCCGGCAGTTGTCGATGCGCTCGGCGAAACCAATCGACGAATGGATGGCGTTGTCATTCTCGGTGCGGAACTCAACCTCGCTGGAAAGAAGCCCGCGGTCGTTAAGGCGACGATCGATTGGGACGCACTGAAACGACAAGCCGGGCACTGCGCAATCGCGATTCGGGTTGCGCCATTCGCCGGCCCATTTCGCTCAGACGGCGAATCCGCGCAGGCGATTGTCGATCTTGCGAAGCAGCTCTTGGCGGAAGTTCGCGAGCACGATGTAAAAATTGACGAATTTCAATTCGATTTCGATTGCGCAGAAAAGAATCTCGGGAGTTACCGGGCATGGCTGCGAATGTTGAAGCCAACCATTCAGCCGGAACATTTTGTTATCACCGTGCTCCCCGCATGGTTGACGAGTTCGAATTTTCTCCCGCTCATTCGGGAAGTGGATGGATACGTTTTGCAGGTTCACTCCGTTCCGATTTCCGCGGGCACGGCCACGACGTTATCCGACTCCCGTCTGGCGCACGAATGGGTAAGGAAAGCGGCGAAATTTGGAAAGCCGTTTTCGGTCGCGCTGCCGACCTATCGGTGTGCTGCCGGTTACGGACCGGATGGAAAACTGCTGAGCGTGGCAATGGACAGCGTGCAGCCGTTCTGGCCACCGGGCACGCGAATTTTAGAATTCGGCGCGAACGCGGACGAGATCGCGGCGCTGGTCAACGATTGGCAGAGAGCGCGACCGCGGGAAATGCGCGAGTTGCTTTGGTATCGTGTTCCAATTGCAACCGACGCACGCAACTGGCGCTGGCCGACATTGTCCGCGGTGATGGCGGGCCGGCTTCCCGAACACAAGCTGAACATTTTGCAGGAGGGCGAAAACCCAATCGATTTGTCGATCTTCAATGCGGGCGAGGCCGATGAGCAATTGAGCGCAAACGTGACGGCGACATGGAGCGGCACGGAATTGACCGCCGCCGACGCGCTTTCAGGTTGGAATGTTCGATCACAGATCAATCGCGCGGTCTTCAGCGTAGTCGCATCGCACGGACTGCGATTGCCGCCGGGCGCGACGCGGAAAATAGGTTGGCTTCGTTTCGATCGAACGACTAATCTCGAGACCAAAATTTCAAAATCAAAGTGAGTCGCTTCGCTAAATTATTGGCGGCAGTTGGGGCGACGCTGTGCTTCGCGGGCGGATTGCACGCCACCGGATATTTCGGACCGGATGTTTATTTAGATGACGGCGGCAAAATTGTAGACGCATCGCCGGAATTCTACTGGGAGCTCGAGCTGCGGCGGATCGCGCAAGAATTTCATCCAACCGAGAAACTTATAGTTTCAGAAAAGCCCTCGCCGAACTATGAGGAACAGGAGCCGGACAATCGCGGCAACGAAGATTCGGAGAACGCTGACCTGAAGGATTTTGATTCAGCGCTAAAGGAAGGACGAATCAAGCCGCCTGATCAGACAAAAGCGAAGCAGGCTCATGGCGATGCGCGGAATGTTATTCATGCAACGTCGGCAGCGCTGGAGAGCGCGCAGAAACCGCTCCCAGCCGAGTTCGATTCCGAATTCGCGGATTATCATCGCGGCGCGCTCGCGTATCGAAACAAACAATGGGATGAAGCACGCAAAGCCTGGGAAAATCTGCTCAAGCGACCTGAGCAAGATCGACATTATCGGACGGTTTGGGCTGCGTTCATGCTCGGGAAAGTCGCGCTAAAATCGGATGATTATCCAGGCGCCGCGCGATGGTTTCAGCGGACGCGCGAATTCGCCAAGGCCGGTTTTGCCGATTCGTTAGGCCTGGCCGCCGACAGTTACGGCTGGGAAGGCCGCGCCGAATGGAAACAGGATCATCCGGAAAAAGCGGCGCCACTTTTTCTAACCCAACTTGCACTCGGCGACGAGACAGCGGTCGTTTCATTGAAGGCGCTCATTCCGGATCGCGACCCGGTTTATGGATTGTTGAACTACGGTCCAAGATCGGCAGAAGACTCAGAAAAGTGGACGGAAGAGCAGCAACGGGAAGAGGCTCAAAAGGAAGTCGCGAAATTGAAATTGGCGGCGAAGGACCACTTACTGCGGCGATTGATCACCGTGCACATCCTGGCGGCATCTTTTTTGTCCGATGCGGAATCGCCCGATCAAACGAACGCGCCGGTGAATCGGTCCGAACGCTGGCTCAACATCATTAAGGAAGAGAAACTGGATCGAGTAGAAGACGCAGAGTATCTCGGTTGGCTTGCCTACGACAACGGCGATTACAAAAGCGCTGCGCATTGGCTGGAATTGAGCAAAGGCGACAGCGCAGCCGCGCTTTGGCTGAAGGCAAAATTGCAGCGGCGGGCCGGAAAATCAGCCGAAGCGACCAACACGATGACGCAGGCAGTCGAAAAGTTGAGAGCGTCCCCTTATTATACAGAGGGGTTCGATTATTCCGGCGGCGGTCACTGGGGGTTTTATGCAAGTGCGAGTGGCGATCTTGGCGGCCTTCGCTTGTCGCGCGGAGACTTCGTTCAGGCGCTCGACGCTTTATATAAAGGCAAGGTTTGGGAAGACGCCGCCTTTGTTGCGGAACGGGTGCTGACCACCAACGAACTCAAGCAGTACGTCGATTCCCTTCCTCCAACCGAGAAACCGAAAGAAGGCGAAGATTATTATGTGAAGCTTCGTTACCTGCTGGGGCGGCGTTTGGTCCGCGAAGATCGATACGCTGACGCCAAACAATATTTGTCGCCACCCTACGACAAGGTGCTCGAAAAATATGTGAAAGCATTGAAAGACGGCGCGAACGAAAAACTTTCGAAAACGGAACGCGCGCACGCCTGGTTCACGGCGGGATGGCTCGCGCGTTACGAGGGAATGGAATTGATGGGAACAGAAGGCGCGCCGGACGCGTTCGCCGAAGGCGGATCATCGGAGATGCCGGACTTGGCCAAGCAGCGCCGCACGGGTTTTTACGAAACGGTTGCCTACGACAAAAACAACCACGTCATTTTGGACAAAGAGGGGAATCAAATACCGAAGAAGGAGCCGATCCCGCTAAAAGCAACGGCAAAGGAAGTCCAACGATTGACCGCGAACAAGATCGAGCCCGACGTCCGCTTTCATTATCGGCTCATTGCCGGCGCATTAGCGATGAAAGCCGCCGCGTTGTTGCCCGATAACTCCGAAGAATTAGCGGACGTCGTTAATCAAGCCGGCCTTTGGGTGAAAGATCGAGATGAGAAAATCGGTAACCGCTATTATCAACTGATCGATCGCCGCTGCACGAAAACGAAAATCGGCCAGGCCGATATGGCAAAGCATTGGTTTGTAGATCAAGAGGGTCCGTGGAGTACCGCGGAGCAACAGGCTTATCAGGCTTTTCATAAAGAGATCGAGCCCGAGTCCTCGCCGGAACCCGAATCTTCGCCGACGCCCGAATCGTCGCCGCAATAACTGACGTTTCCGGTTCGAGCTGGTGTTGAGACTTTCCGGCGCCGAATTTTGTGAGAATGTTGAATCTGATTTGGGATCGGCAGCGTCTTTATTATAGGAGGAGATCGAGCAGAGGGATGAAACCAAGCTCCGAAGCGAACGATGTTCGGAGAATTTTTCGCCCGCGACGGCGTTTCCCCATCACCGACTACAGTTACCAGACATTCTCACTCGATCGTTCCCACGGCGGTCCAATCGGCAACTCCCGGCCGTCGTTCCTCAATATCAGTCGCGAGTATTTTGGTTACGAAGCGCGACGAAATTTTCTGGCCGAGAGCGCGTTCTTTCTGGCGATCATTGCCATTCTCGCGGCGACGTTCATCAGCGGCGCGCGTGCGATCATTCATTTCTTGAATCTTCCCGCCGCTTGAGGCTGACCCGACTGGAGAACATGGACATGACAAAAGCGGTTCGGTTCGCGCCGGCCTCAATAGCCTTTTGTTTGCTGCTGAGTTGTCGCCCGGCCGTCGATCGAACATTGGAGGAAATGATTGATCACAGCTATCCAGTCGAGCCGACCGCGACTCTCAGTGTGACTAATCGCGATGGTTCCATTCGCGTTTACGCCGCTGGGGCCGAAACACGCGACGTCCGAGTTGAAGCGATTAAAAAAGCGTACCGCGCTGACCGGCTGAAAGCGATTTCGGTCCAGATATCAGCGGGGCCGAATTCAATTTCGATCGAAACAATCTATCCGTCAGATTCAGGAGCCGGATTTGCCGACCGATCCGGGACGGTGGATTACGTGATTATCATTCCGCAAACAATCCGCATTTCAAAATTGGAATTGGCCAACGGCGAAGTGCAACTCGACGGAATGCGCGGCAATGAGGCGCGCGCGCAACTGGGCAATGGCCGATTATTCGCGCACAATTGTTTCGGCAACCTCGACCTCAACCTTAAGACCGGTAATCTTGCGATCGTGTACGAGTGGTGGGAAGACATTGAGTTCTCAATTCACGCCACCATCCAAGACGGGAATGCATTCGCTTACATTCCAGCCGAAGCGGCATTTCACCTGATCGCACACACGGCCACCGGTAAAATTGCCAATGATTTTGCGGAGAAGGAGCAGCGACATGCCGAGCCGACCAACACGGTCGACATGTTAGTCGCCGGCGGCGGCAAAACGACCTTTGAGTTCGAAGCACAAGATGGCAACGTCAAAATTACCGGACATAATCCATAACCAAATCGCCTACGATGCCTTCGTTCGATATTCTTTCTGAAGTCGATGAGCAGGAAATCGATAACGCGCTCAATCAGGCGCGGAAAGAACTCACGACCCGGTTCGATCTTAAAGGTGCCAAGACTGAGATTGTTCAAGAAAAGGACAAGATTGTGCTCTCAGCCGATGACGCCGGCCATTTGAAGGCACTCCGCGAGATTGTGATTGGCAAACTTTCCAAGCGCGGTGTCGATCTCCGCAACGTGAAACAGGACGAACCGGCGCTTTCTTCAGTTGGTCACGCCCGGCAGGAACTGAAAATTCAGCAGGGTCTCGAAGGCGAAAAAGCCAAGGAAATCATTCAGGCGATCAAATCCCACAATTTCAAGGTGCAAAGCCAGTTGCAAGATCGACAAATCCGCGTGACCGGCAAAAAGAAGGACGAGCTCCAGACCGTGATTCATTTTGTCCGCAGCCGCGACTTTGGCGTCGCGACAAATTTCAAAAACTTTCGGGACTAGCCGCCCTGCACCGGCGGCATGATCGAAATCTCATCCCCCGGTTTCAGTTTGTATTTGCGATCGACAAAATCGACGCCGGCGCCAATCAGAATATTTCTATCGTGTGATCGCAGCGCGGGAAACTTGACATAGATATTTTCCAATAAATCCAAAACCGCCGCGCCGTTTTTAAGATCGACATCGGTTTCCTGAGTGCCGGCCAAATCGCGCAGTTGAGAATAAAATCGGACATGAAACTTCATTATTTCGACGAGGTAATTAATTCTTTCCGCAGAACTCCAATGCAGGGCAAATTACGATACCGCTCGTCGTAGTCGAGACCGTAGCCGACCACGAATTCGTCTTCGATCTCAAAGCCGAGATAATCAGCGTCGACCTCGCGCGCGCGCCGCTTCTTCTTGCTCAAGAGCACGCAGATGCGAATGCTGCGCGGTCGCGCCGTTTCGAGTTTCTCCCGAATAGCGGCGAGCGTGTGTCCGCTGTCGAGAATGTCGTCCAGAATGAGAACGTGTCGATCTTTCACGTCCGGCGGCGCGACTTGTTTGAAAATCACTTCGCCGCTGGTTTGCGCTTGGCCATGGTAACTCGCCACGCTCAAGCAATCGAGCTTTAGCGCGAGCGGTATTCTCCGAAGCAAATCGGCCATGAACATCAAGCTGCCATTCAATACCGCGATCACCGTCAGTTCGCGGCCGCGGTAATCAGTGGAGATTTGGGCGGCGATTTCGTCGAGCCGCCGCAGAATCGTTGGCTCATCAAAGAGCACACGCTCGAGGTCGCCTTGCACTGAACATTACTAGGTCATTGCTTTGGGCAAAGATCAACGCGCGACTCACCCGTGCCCAAATGCTAATTTTTGGCTATGCTGGTGCAGCACGAAAAATTCGAGGTCGCCACAAATGGCAAGGGGACTTACGAAATTACCAATGCTGTTCAGGACAAGATCGACAAATCGGATGTGCGGAATGGGATCGTGACGATTTTCGTGCAGCACACGAGTTGCAGCCTGACCGCGATGGAGAACGCGGCCCCCGAGGCACGGCGCGATGTCGAACGGTTTTTCGAGAAGCTCGTTCCCGAAGACGCGGACTACGAACACGACGATGAGGGCCCTGACGACATGCCCTCGCACATTCGGATGGTCCTGACGCGCACGAGCGAGAGTGTGCCGATTGTTGATGGCAAGATGCAGCTCGGCACCTGGCAGGGAATTTTTCTGTTCGAGCACCGCCGAGCCCCGCATCGCCGTCACGTCTCGCTCACCATTATCGGCGAGTAATTTCTGTAGTGGCAGCAGTGCCCGTCCGGCTCGGATTGCCGGCTGCATTCTCTAGTTCGCCGGGGGGACACGCCTTTCGCCACAGTGTGTTAACGGAAAATTCTACTGAATCTGAAACGTAGCTGTAGCAATCGCGCTGTTGCTCAAGCCAGTCTTTACTCCGATTGCCTTAACCGTCTTGGTCCCCGCGCCGGAGAGCAGAATACCGTCACCACTTGGATAGACGGACGAACTCGTCGTCGGAGTACTTCCATCAAGTGTGTAGTAAATCGTCGCTCCGGAGGTGCTGCACAAAATGTGCACGGTAACTTTTTGCGAAAACGTTCCACCATTCGGTGAGATAAAGGGCTTCGCAACAGCAGAGGCCGGAGTTGGCGTGGGTGTCGGAGTGGCGGTCGGCGTTGGACTTGGCGTCGACGTGGGAAAAAAAATTAGCAGATCGCAGACCCTTCGCGAGTAATTTTACCCACGTTGGAAATAAATCGCGTCCACCAAGCGCAACGATTTTTCATTCGGCAAAACGCTTTGTTCCATTTGATTCATCACATAGGCGAACGCGATTTTGTTTTCGGCATCGGCGAAAGCGTGACCGCCGCCGGCGCCGGGATGACCGAATGATGATGTCGATCTTCCAAAAATCTTTCGTGCCGATTTTTTCGAGTCTTTCATGAATCCGGCAGAGAAAGCAGTCCGGATTTGAAAAACGCGATCAACTCCGTCGGTCAATGTTGTCGTCATCCGACCGATCGTCTTCTTTGAAAAGAACTCTCGATCTCCAATGCATCCGCCGTTTGCCAGCAGCGCGTAGAATCTCGCAAGCGCGCTTGCATTGCCGATTCCACCAAAGGAGACGATCGCCTGCGCGCGGATCTCCGGTTTGTTCATCGCACTGACGGCATTTAATCCATGCGGCGAACCGAAGACCTTGTGCGCAAAGGTTCCGGGCTTTGCCACATCGCGATAAAATTGGGCCGGTTCGGGCGGTTTCCCAGCCCGGGCGGCATACATCGTCGCCACGCGCCCATTTTCATGTTCTGGCAAACCGATCCAAAGATCGAGACCGAGCGGATCGGCAAAAGCTTTGCGCCAGTATTCACCCAATGTTGTCCGGGAAATTCGCCTGACGAGTTCGTCAAGAAGAAAGCCGAACGTGTGCGCGTGATAGCCGTGCGCAGTTCCTGACGGCCAGTTCGGTTCTTGTTTCGCAAGAGCATCAACGACCGCCGCGTGATCGAGAACGTCAACTTTTCGATCTAACGCCGCCAATCCTGCTTGATGCGAAAGCAGTTGTCCCAGTGTGATGTTTTCTTTTCCGGCCTGCGCGAATTCCGGCCAGAACTCCCCTACTCGACGTTCAATGTCAATCTTGTGTTCCTGTAAGACATGCAAGAGACACGCGCTGCCAAGTCCTTTAGTCGCCGACCAAATCAGAACGAGTGTGTCATCCGTCCAAGGTTGTTCGCGACGGGCCCCCCGAAATCCGCCATGAAGTTCGAGCAACTCCTTTCCATTTTGCCAAACCGAGATTGCCGCGCCGAGCTCGCCGAACTTCTCGAAGTTCTCTCGAAACAGCGGCTCGAGACAAGAACGCAGTTCATCTGCGTGCAATTGCATTAAACAAACATGGAGGGACGACCTCTGTGTCGTCCACATTTTCTTCGGACGCGAGTCGCCACGGCGACCGTCCCGCCGATCAGATCAATTCCTGGATCGCCTTGAGATCGGGATCTTTCTTCGCGATGTCGCGAAACGATGGATCCATTTTGAAACTGGTGAGCAAATGGACCTGGGCCGCTTTCGCATTTCCGAGAAGCGCATCGTAGCAGCCCATGTTGTAATAATAAATTGGCTCCCGGAGCAGCGTGGCCGGCCCTTTCATAAGAAGTTTCTTGGCTTGCGCAGTTTTCCCGAGTTCGTGCAAACAGAAACCAGCATGAAGAAATCCAGCGCTGCAGTGCGGCGCGACCTGGCAAAGCTTGCGGCTGATCGTCAAGGCGCGCGCCCATTTTTTCTCCCGCATCAGGTGATGGAGTCGCAATTGCAGGACTTCCGGCAGGATTTGCGACGGGGTGTCGATCGCGTTTAACTCGGCGATCGACTCGCGGTTCATGCCGAGTTCGGCATAACCGGCCGCCGCCCGCAATCGCCATTCGAGGTCCACCCATGGCTTTAAGCAAAGAGCTTGCCAAAGGCAGTATTGGAATGAATTAGCAAGCCGGCAGGAGCAATTCTTCCAGTTCCCCGAGCCGGCGTTCGAATAACTGCAGCGTGCTCTCAATCGGCTTTGGGGTCGTCATGTCGACGCCGGCCGCTTTTAACGTTTCCAGCGGAAATTTCGAACCGCCCGATTTCAGAAACTCGAGGTAAGCGTCGACTGCGCCAGCATCGCCTCGCAAAACCTTTTCCGAAAGCGCCACGGCGGCGGAAATTCCGGTAGCGTACTTGTAAACATAAAACGCGCCGTAAAAATGCGGGATGCGCAAGCATTCCAAATCGAGTTGAGGATCGAGCAAAAGATTTTCCGCGAAATAACCCGTGAGCAGTTTGTGGTATTCCGATTTAAAAACATCCAATGTCAACGCGTCACCGGCTTCCTCGGCCTCGTGGATCACCTTCTCAAATTCGGCGAACATCGTTTGCCGGAAAAGCGTGCCGCGAATGTCGTCGATCTGCCGATTAATGATGTAAGCGCGCATTTTGGGATCGCGCGTTTGCTCGAGCAGATGATGCGTGAGCAATTCTTCATTAAAGGTCGACGCCACTTCGGCGAGAAAAATCGGATAGTCACAATCCTGATACTTTTGCCATTTTTGCGAGAACCAGGTGTGCATTGAATGGCCGGCTTCGTGCGCGAGCGTGTAAACATCGGCAAACACATCTTCCTTGTAATTCATCAGGATGTAAGGCGGCGCACCGTAACTTCCGGATGAAAATGCGCCGCTGCGTTTACCTTTCGTTTCATAACGATCGCACCAGCGGCCGCGCAAACCCCTTTCCAAAACATCGACATATTCTTTGCCGAGCGGCTGCAATGCCGTGACCACGTGCTCGACTGCTTGATCGAACGAAATGTGCGTCTCGATCTCCGCTACCATCGGAACGTAGGTGTCGTAGTGATGAAGCTCCTTCAAGCCGAGCACGCGCCGCCGTAATTCGAAATAGCGAAACAGCGGCGCCAAATTCACGCGAACAGCTTTAATCAACCCCTCATAAACCGCCGCCGGCAGATCGTCTGGAAACAAGGCGGCTTCGAGTGACGAAGAATAATTTCGGGCGCGCGCGCGAAACACGTCGGCTTTCACGGAATAGGCGAGCGAACTGGCGAGTGTGTACTGGTGGTCCTGGAATTCGGCATAGAACCGCTCAAACGCGCATTTACGAAGGCCGGGATCGCGTTTCACCAAAAAGGAGCTGAATGAACTTTGGGTGAGCGGTTTTTCGCGGCCGGCGTCATCGACCAGCGCACCAAACTTCATGTCGACGTCCGTCAGCTGCGAGAATGTATCGTCGTAGCCACTCAATGCGGCAGCGCCCAGAGCGAGAATTCGTTCCTCCGGCTCTGACAGCACGTGCGGCTTCAGCCGGCGAATTTTGTGCAACTTAATCCGCCAATCAGCCAACGCTGGATCGACAATGAACTTCGCGAACGTCTCGTCGTCGATTGCTTCAATCTCCGGAACCACGAACGCAAAGGCCTCGCCGATTTTGGTCAGCAGGTTCTGAATCTGTCCGATGCGCGCGAGATATTCAGTCTTGGCGCTGTCCTCGGCCACTTGCAGTGATGCAAAGTGATAGAGACGTTCCAGTTTCAGATTGAGCGCCTTCTCGAATTCCAAACACTCACCCAGATTTTTCGTCGAGGCGCCCAGCCTGCCCTTCCACTCTTTGATTCGCGGATATGTTTGCTGCACCCACTTGAAATCTTCCTGCCATTTACTGACGTCGGCGAAGAGATGCGCCAGATCCCACTTGTCGGATTCGGGAATTTCAGCGCGCGTTGGAACGTTCACGGGAGAGTCTCGCACAAAGTCCACAAAGGACACAAAGGAACACTGGAATTTTAGCGCCGTGATCTTTGTGACCGCTCTGTCAGATGCTTGATCGCTGGATGGCGCGCGATTTTGTCCATCGCCTTCGCCAACAATTGTTTCCCCGGTGGAATTTTATGCCAGGGCGAAGCGCCAGAGGGATGGGGCAGCGGAATAAGATCGAAGATGTGTTCGGTGCGACGAGCGCGAAACTTGCGGCCGATCACCTTCTCTAATTTCGTGCACTCAATGAATTGCCCGATTGCCAAACGGCCGACCGGAATAATCAGACGCGGCTGAAGAATTTTGACCTCTTCGTTCATCCAGGAAGAGCAATTGAAAATTTCGTCCGGCGCCGGCACGCGGTCGGTCCCGCCGGGAGATTTTCCAGGGAAACATCGACATACCGCCGCAAAATAAATTTTGGATCGCACGGCGGCTTCGTTCATTCCGCAAAATTCCTCGAACCAGCGGAAAAGTGTTTGCCCAGCCGTATGTGCGAATGGGCGTTTCAAAGTGGGCTCGCGCGGACCGGGCGCCTGTCCAATCAACATCACCTCGCTGACAACCGCGCCACCGGACACCGGCGTCGATTTCATTCGCGGACAACGCCGGCATCGAACCAACCGCGCAACATGTCGATCTAAAGCGAGCTGTTTCGCAGACGCTGGCATCAGCGTCGAAAGATGGAGAAGAGCAGACTCAGCACGATACTGATGATGATGCAGGTGACGATTGGGAAATAGAACACCGAATGCTCGCGTTCGATGCGAATGTCGCCCGGTAAGCGTCCCAGCCATTTGGGAGCGAAGCCGCTCCACAGAATCGCGCCCAGCAAAATGATAATCGCGCCGATCATCACCAGGAATTTTCCGAGCTCGCCCATTTCGCAAGAAGGTTGCGCGAATTGGACGGCGGCACAAGGTTGAGGCTCGATGGCAGTGCAGTTCAGAGATTATTACGAAACTCTCGGCGTTTCCAAAACGGCGACGGAAGACGAGATCCGGAGCGCGTTTCGGAAACTGGCGCGCAAGTATCATCCTGACGTCGCCAAGGACAAAAAAGCCGCCGAGGAGAAATTTAAGCAGATCAACGAAGCTTATGAAGTCCTGAGCGATCCGGAGAAACGCAAGAAATACGATCAGCTGGGCACCGACTGGAACCAACCTGGCGGATTCCAACCGCCGCCGCAGTGGGGCGGTCAACCTGGCGGAGGATTTTATCAATTTGGCGGCGATGGCGGCGGCGTCCAGTTTGAATTCGGCGGCACCGGGTTCAGCGATTTCTTCGAAGCGTTTTTTGGCGGCGGGCGGGGTCGTTCGGCTTTCGGCGGATTTGGCGGGCGCGAAGCCACGGCCGAACGCGGAGCCGATGTCGAAGCCGATATTTTGGTCACGCTTGAAGAAGCGCTACACGGATCGACACGCACGGTTTCGTTGCGTCGCGCTGGCTCAAACAAAGTCGAAAATTATCAGGTGAAAATT
>WNFH01000910.1_pt1 | contig 20651 bp, 24 predicted proteins | sample 5400411 | NCBI WGS metagenome assembly WNFH01 (sample SAMN13153347, study PRJNA577476) | soil metagenome | isolation source: 200 cm saprolite under Douglas fir tree site 2 hole 3 | place: USA:California | collected 2015-04-18
TGTATAGACCGGGGACATAGCGAACACCCGTTCGGGGACATAGTGGACAGGTTTATAGATAATGCGGGACATAGGGTTTATCAGTCAAATCGGATTTCAGATTAATCGAGGCCACGGCATGCATGCAGAAGAACACATTCCACCGCCCATCCTCCTCCGTGGGTCGCAGCGCCACGGGATATCCCCGGAAGGCCTTCGCGATGCGGAAGCAGTGATTATGAAACGAGAATTCCCCCTTAGCCTGAACCTTGCGCACGATGTCATCAGGCCCATACTCGATCGGCGGCATCACTTCAGGGAAAGAGCGCGCGCTCGGGGCATAGCGGCTGATCGGTGGTTGCAGCGAAAGCGCCTCATGCGGGCGTTCCAGGTTATAAATCGCACGCCAGGCATCGAAGGCGGACTGGGTTTCATCGAGCGTGGCGAACACCCGGCCTTGGAGCAGCTCGGTGTTCAAGGTGCGATGAAAGCGCTCATCCTTACCTTGGGTCTGGGGATGGTAAGGGCGCGAGTGCGACACCCGGATGCCCAGGCGGATGAGCCACACGGTGAGCGGCGTGTAGGGGTGGCCGGCGTCATCGCCCCAAGGGGAGCCGTTATCCATCGTCATGCGACCGGGCAGGCCATAGCTTCGGAAGGTGTCGGTCAGTCTTGCCTGCACCGTAACGCCCTGTTCATTGGCGCAGGCGGTGAGGCAGACCGAGAACCGGGAATGGTCATCGAGCACGGTCAAGGGATGGCAGCGCCCCCGCGAGAGCGCGAAATGCCCCTTGAAGTCCATCTGCCACAGGTCGTTGGGGGCTTCGTGTTCGAAGCGGATGAAGGCTTGGTGCTTGCGCGACTGTGTGGGATCAATCCGGCCGTGGCGGATGAGGATGGCCTGGATCGTGGAAGGTGCCGGCAAGTCCGAAGACCCAAGCGCCTTAAGGCGCGAGCGCAGTTTGCGTGCACCCCACTTAGGATGGGTATCGCGCAGCGTAAGGATGCGCTTTTCCACCTCAAGCGCGGTACGGTGCGGACTCGTTTCGGGTTTGCGGGAATGATCCTGGAGACCCGCGCCCCCTTGGGTTTGAAATCGGGAAAGCATCTTGTAGCCTGTCGTCGGGCTAATGCCGTAACGGCGACAAAGCTGCCGGATGTTCACACCTTCTTGTGTTGCCAGCCTCACAAACTCATAACGCGCAGACATAATGGACACCTCCTTCCACGGCATTGCGGCTTCTCCTTGGTATCGAGAAACAGCAAGCATATTGTGTCCACCATGTCCCCGAACAGCTGTCCACCATCTCCCCGGTCTATACACGGTGCGGCCTCCGGCCGCAGGTTCATGGGTAGCTAAACCGATCAGATAACGGTCCTAGGCTTGCTATGTGCGCCATCTCGGATTGGTAGAAATGAGTTCGTATATTTGCCCGCCAATACCAAGCCCCAAATCCGTATGACGTCTTTCCGTAGCCGCCGGAGATCGGGGCTGAAAAAATCTGGATATCTGCTTTGAAGGAGGACGTCATGAGATTTTCACAGCGCGTTATGGCTACTTTGGGATTGGCTCTGCTGCTGGCGGGTACATCCACCTTCGCCGCTTGCCAGACTACACCCGCATCGCAGCGGCACCTAAAAACGGCTTTCATCATACTTATGGAGAACAAAAACTGGTTGCAGATCGTCGGCAGCAGCAGCGCCCCCTACATCAATAATACCTTGTTACCCATGGCCTCCCACGCGGAGCAGTACTTCAATCCGCCATTGGTTCATCCCAGTCTGCCCAACTATCTGTGGCTCGAAGCCGGTACTAACTTCGGCATCTTCAATGATGACCCGCCCGGCGTGAATCACCAGAGTACAACCAAGCATCTGGTAACCTTGTTACAAAAAAACAACATTTCCTGGAAGACGTATCAGGAGAGTATCAGCGGCAGCGACTGTCCGCTGGTCAGCAGCGGGTTATATGCTGTAAAGCACAATCCCTTCGTTTACTTTGATGATGTAACGAATAACCTCGATCCCAATTCGGCGAATTGCATTAGCCACGTTCGGCCGTTTAGCGAACTGGCAACGGATCTCGCCAACAATACCGTCGCGCAATACAATTTCATTACCCCGAATGAGTGCGACGATATGCATACCGCGTGCGCACCGCTCAATGATGCCATCCAGCAGGGTGACACCTGGTTGTCCCAGAACCTGCCCACGATTCTGAACTCCGCGGCCTACCAAAGCGGTGGCGCGGTGTTCATCACGTGGGACGAAGGGGCGATTGGGGACGGTCCGATCGGCATGATCGTGCAATCGCCGTTTGCCAAAGGCAACGGCTACCGGAACCTTATCCACTATACGCACGGATCGACTTTGCGCACCGTACAGGAAATCTTCGGCGTCACCCCGCTCCTGCGAGATGCTGTCATCGAGACCGATCTAAGCGATCTCTTTACGGTTTTCCCCTAACCGGATAAGTCATTCTTTATGTGGGCGAGAAGTCCGATTGCGCCGATCGGGCTTTACAAATCATACGGCGTTATCCTGGTTTCTTCTTCTTACGTTCTAAACTTTTCCAACGCCGTGTGCCTTGCTTTAATTGACCTTGATCAATTTCTTTTTTAAATTTGTCTGTTAGACTTACTTTATGGATTTTTTACTATGGTTCGATTCCAGGCTGAGGCGCCGTTACGACGCCGCGGGGCCGCGTTATACCTCATATCCCACCGCGAAGCACTTCTATGAACCTTTGGTACGGTGTTAGATCGTTATTTCCGCGAAAAACAAGTGCAGCGCTACTCGAAGGTGATTTAACCGCCATGCTACCGGTCCAACCCCAACCCGACGTTTTGAGAAAGAGCAGCTACAGCCGCGCCGAACTGCTTCAGTGCGGGCGCGGTGAGCTGTTCGGGCCCGGCAATGCGCAGTTGCCACTGCCGCCGATGCTGATGGTGGACCGCATCGTGGAAATCACGGAAGACGGCGGTGCGCACGGCAAGGGCCATATCGTTGCCGAACTGGATATCACGCCCGACTTGTGGTTTTTCGATTGCCACTTCCCCGGCGATCCGGTCATGCCCGGTTGCCTCGGCCTCGACGCCATGTGGCAGTTGGTCGGCTTTTTTCTCGCTTGGGCCGGCGGCCCCGGCCATGGCCGCGCCCTCGGCGCGGACAAGGTGAGCTTCGCCGGACAAGTGACGCCGGCGAATAAGCTGGTCCGCTACCGCATCGATATGCGACGCGTGGTCAAGCGCAAGCTGTTCATGGGTGTCGCCGACGCGACCATGGAGGTCGATGGCCGCCCGATCTATTCGTCAACCGGGCTCCGGGTCGGCCTGTTTACCTCCGTAGCCGGATTTTAGGACACCATGAAACGCGTGGTCGTGACCGGCTTGGGCATCGTATCGAGCATCGGCAACAATAAGCAAGAAGTCCTGGAATCGCTGCGGAACGGGCGCTCGGGCATCGCCTTCCATCAGGAATACGTGGATCTCGGATTTCGCACCGCGGTTCATGGCGCGATTAAGTTGGATCCGGATGCGCTGATCGATCGCCGGATACGGCGGTTTATGGGCGACGCCGCCGCCTTTAACTACCTGGCCATGCGCGAGGCGATCGCGGACGCGAAGCTCGGTGAGGACCAGATCTCGAATGTGCGCACCGGGCTGATAGCCGGCTCCGGCGGCGCCTCCACGGAGAATGTCGTGTTTGCCGCCGATACGCTGCGCGCGAAGGGGTTGCGCAAGGTCGGGCCCTACATGGTGCCGCGCACGATGTCGAGCACGACCGCCGCCTGCCTCGCGACTGTGTTTAAAATCAAGGGCGTCAGCTATTCGATCAGCTCGGCGTGCGCGACCAGCGCGCATTGTATCGGCAACGCCGCCGAGCTGATTCAGTATGGTAAGCAAGACCTGGTGTTCGCGGGCGGCGGCGAAGAGGTGCACTGGACCCTGACCCTGTTGTTCGACGCGATGGGGGCGCTCTCTTCGAAATATAACGATGCGCCGCAGCGTGCATCGCGCGCGTTCGACGCCGCACGCGACGGGTTTGTGATTTCGGGCGGCGGCGGCGTGCTGGTGCTGGAAGAGTTAGAACATGCCCGTGCCCGTGGCGCCAAGATCTACGCCGAGCTTGTCGGCTATGGCGCGACCTCGGATGGCGCCGATATGGTGCAACCCTCCGGCGAAGGGGCGGTGCGCTGCATGCGCCAGGCGTTGCAAGGCGTGCAAGGATCTATCGATTATATCAACGCCCATGGCACGAGCACGCCGGTGGGTGATGCCATGGAACTCCAAGCGATCAAGGAAGTGTTCGGAAGCCGCGTGCCGGTGATCAGTTCCACCAAATCCTTAACCGGCCACGCGCTCGGCGCCGCCGGCGCACAAGAGGCCATTTACTCGCTATTGATGATGGAGCACGGGTTCATCTGCGCCTCCGCCAACATCGACCAACTCGATCCTGCCGCAGACGGCCTGCCGATTGCGCGCGAACGCGTAGACGGGGTTACGCTCAATGCGGTTTTATCCAACAGTTTTGGGTTTGGCGGCACCAACGCAGCCCTGGTATTCCAAACAACTTTAAATCCATCTTTAAAGAAGTGAAAGAAACCGGAACTTTGCGCTTACCGGAATTGATCGCCCACCGCGGCTATGCCGCGCGCTATCCGGAAAATACCCTCATCGGGATCGAAGCCGCCATTCAGGCGGGCGCGCGCTACGTGGAGGTGGACGTACAACTGTCGGCTGATAGCGCGCCGGTTTTGTTTCATGACCGTGATCTTAAGCGAGTGTGCGGTGTTCAAGGCGGGGTGCATGAATTTACGCTGGAACAATTGCGCCAATTCCATGCCTACGAATTTGGCCGTTTCGGCTACAAGTTCGCCAACACGCCTATCGCCACCCTGGCTGAATTATGCGAATTGCTGCAGCGCCACCCACGGGTGACGGCATTCATCGAAGTAAAACAGGAAAGCCTGGATCACTTCGGTATTGCCCTTACACTTAAACATATAGCAAGTGAACTGCGTCCAATCGCGCAACAATGCGTGTTGATCTCGTTTTCCAACGAATTGTTGCTCACCGCGCGCAATGCGCAACAAAAGGGTTGGCATGCGTTGGGCGCGGTGGTGGAAAAATGGAGAGAGCGCAAACGCGATATTATCCACGCGATTAAACCGGAATACTTATTCTGCGATGTACGCGGGCTGCCTTGGTTCGGACGCCTGCACTTGGAGGGTGCGCAATTGGCCGTTTATGAAGTAACCGATGGCGAGCTTGCCTTGCGTTTGGCCGAGCGCGGCGTAGCCTTGATTGAAACCTTTGCTATCGGCGAAATGCTCGCGCAACTCGAACTCATGCGCGGCGCAGCGGCGTAATGCCGAACTACGATGTCGTTATTATCGGTGGCGGCATTCATGGCGTCGGTGTGGCGCAAGCCGCGGCGGCGGCGGGATATCGCGTCTTGCTGTTGGAGCGCGATAAGCTCGCCGGCGGCACCTCCAGCCGCTCCAGTAAACTCATCCACGGCGGATTGCGCTATTTAGAGACCGCCCAGTTACATTTAGTGCGCGAGTCGCTGCGCGAGCGCGAAATTTTGCTGACTATCGCGCCCGATTTGGTCCATCTGCTTCCGTTCTATATCCCGATCTATGCCGACAGCACGCGCCGTTCTTGGCAGATCCGCGCCGGCCTTTCGCTTTATGCCTTGCTCGGAAATCTCGCACGCGCCACGCGCTTTGCGCGGCTCCCCCGCAGCAAGTGGGGCGGGCTCGACGGCTTGAAAACGGAAGGTTTACAAGCGGTGTTCCGCTATTTTGATGCGCAGACCGACGATGCCTTATTGACGCGCGCGGTCATGCGCTCCGCCATTTCGTTGGGCGCAGAACTTGCCTGCCCGGCGCGGTTTATCTCTGCGCATCGTGAGCCAGGGGGATATCAAGTGAGATATGGGATCGGCGCGCAAGCACCGGCGGGAAGGAATCTACCCAACGAGAAGGAATGCCGTTGCCGGGTGCTGGTGAATGCCGCCGGCGCGTGGGTTAACCATATATTAGAGACGATTGCGCCCGCGCCGCCTAAATTCGCCATTGACCTGGTGCAGGGTGCGCACATTGTGGTTGAAGGGCGGCTTGCGCACGGGGTTTACTACGCCGAAGCGCCTGATGATAAGCGCGCGGTATTCATTATGCCGTGGCAAGGCCGTATTCTGGTTGGCACCACCGAATCGCCTTTTACCGGCGATCTCGCTTTGGTCCAACCCCTGCCGGGGGAGATTGCTTATCTGCAGAAAACCTTGCGTCACTATTTCCCGACGCACCAGGGCAAGCTCGTGACCGCTTTCGCCGGCCTGCGCGTGCTTCCCAAGGATGACCGTCCGGCGTTTTACCGCCCGCGCGAGACGATATTATTTCCCGATGATGCCCGTCAGCCTAGGTTGATAACAATTTACGGCGGCAAGCTCACCGGCTACCGCGCCATCGCGGAAAGGATAATAAAACTTTTGCAAGCGTCGCTACCCGCCGGTAAACAGGTCGCCGATACCGCGCGACTCAGCCTAGCGACAAGGTAGTGAATTTTCTTTATTTCTTTTGGGTAATCGGGTGATTGGTGGAAGCACTACCGTTCGCGGCGGCGCGGGCGCGCTTCACCCGCTCGGCGGTCACTGGATGGGTCGACAGGAAAGCAAAGGCGTGTTGATCCTCGTCATGTTTCTTGGCGAGCCGCTCCATGAGCGTGGCGAAGGCCTCCGGCGAGCGATCGTGCCGCTTGAGAAGCTTGAATGCGAAATCGTCCGCCTCGGCCTCGAACTCGCGCGAATACTTGGTCTGCGCCAATACCACTGGTAGACCGGCCACGGCGACACTGAGTGACGCCGCATCGGCGGTAAGCGTTGCCGCCACGACTGCGACCGCGGAGTTCTGTAGCACGTGCCGCATGGTATGGCGTAGCTCCACGTGTCCGATCTCGTGGGCCAACACCGCCAGCACCTCGTCAACGGTCTCCGCCGCATGCACCATATCGTCGGTGATGACGATAGTACCGCCCGGCAGGGCAAGCGCATTCGCGCCGATAACGGAGGCGCGAAACTCCAACTGATAATGACGCTCCAGCGGCAAACCGCTGCGCAGCATGTCAAAACCCTCCCGGATTTGGTTTTGCGTGTCCTGCTCAAGATGCGTGGGCTTAAACCATTGGTTGTTATCCAACCAGACCAGGGCTTCCCGGCCCACCGCCTGCTCGGTTTCAATCGGTATGCGCGCGGCAACGCGCTCCGCGACCGCGGGTAGCCCGTAAAAATAGGCGGCCAGCAGCAAGGCCGCGATGACCGCCACGCTCGCCAGCGCCACGCTCAAATGTTTCTCCAGCCAGGCCACCAGGCCTTCGGACTGGCTTTCGTGGGGCAGGTGGTCCAGTGCCGGTTGGTCGGCGCATTGAAACTGCCCGCCGTCGGGCAGGGAGATGAAACGTTCGGCCCGACCCACCCGTGGCGATACTAACAGTTGCCGAGTAGCATATCCGTGTGACCTATTCGCGCCTATCAGCATCGCCTCGGGTCCCGCGAAAACCAGCGTGGCCGGCACGCCGATCGGCTGGCGGCCGTCGTAATATTGTCCCTGCAGCGTGACGGTGCCGGCGTTCATAGCGAGAGATCCACGTCGAAGAATTCACCCAGCTCCGCTCCCGCCGCCTGCACCGCGCTGGTGTCGCCGCCGTGGAAATAGCTGAGTTCGCCTTCGACCAGCACCCGCATATGATCCGTCCGGTACTTGAGGGTTCGTATTACCGCCCACGGCGTCAGCAGTCCTACCGAGGCGACGATCGCGATGGCGTTCGTCAGGTAGAGCCAGGCCATTGCGCCGCCGCGCAGCGTGGAGTGAAACCGCAGTGGCCCGAGCCGGGTCTGGTTCCAGACCAGGTTGCCGCGATGCGCCTGAACATAAGCGAACGCGAATACATATCCGGCGTAGAACGGAAGACTGAAGAGTAAAAACGCGAACTGCGACTTTTTTATGGATGCGGATGCCGCAACCCCGGCGATGCCTAAGCCGGTGATGATCCCCGCGCCAATAACGATCAGTCCCGCTATGAAATAAACTTTGAAGAACTGTCCGCCGGTGGCGGAAAACTTCCCGTTCTCACCGCCAAAGGAAGTGTGGCTGACGATAAAATTTTTGAGCCGGCTTATCCACCATGGAAATGCGAGGCCGAAAATTCCGAACAGCGCGGCGGCGCCCTTGTAATTTCCCCACCATTGAAACATGGTGCCGACGACCAGGGCCGGGATCAGTCCCCAGGCGTAGATCGCTTGCAGCGCACCCAGGTAATTCCCGTCGAAACGGAAGGTCATATTGCGGAAGGCGGAGTAGCGCGCGTTGAACGCCGCCGAGCGGACAATCACCCACGGTGCGAGAGCCGCGCCCGCCGCCAGTATGTAGGGCATTACCGAGGTGAAAAAATGGCTCGACAGGTAATAGACGGAGAACAGTGTCGCCGCGATCACGCGGCCCTTCAGGATCGGAATCGGCCGGCCGAGGTACTGGAATGGCGTGCCGTCCAAGATGACGTGCGAGTAGAAATAGCGTTTCTTGCGCACCTTCGCCCACGCCGAGAAGATGCCGGCGGTGAGCAGCGTCAGACACAGATTCACCGCCCAGATCCGGAAATAATCCCGGGCGGAACCGCGGAACTCCAATATTAGCGCGCGCGGTTGGCCTGAATTTTCGGGACTCCGTTCGGCCAAATTAGCATAGGGCTCGGTCATCGATAGCGACACAAAATGGCAATGCTTCTAAAACTAGCATATGCATAACAAATCGCCATAGAGACGATTAAAGAAACGGAATTATCCGTGCCGTATAGCTTCTACCCCAACGCTTGAGACAGCGCCTCGCGCCAGCGTTGATAACGTGCCGTGAACAGCGGATTTTCCTTCGGTTTAAACCATACCCCCGGCGCGGATTCCGGCCATACTTCCGGACGGCCGGCCAACAGATAGACCGTGCCGCGCGCGGTGGCCTCATGCTCGATAGGCCGATAAACCGGCAGGCCGCTTAAATCCGCCAGCCGTTGGCACAGTCCATCGTAGCGGGCCAGCCCGCCGCTGATATGGATGTTATCCACTTGTGAAGCGAAATACGCGGACTCCCGCAGATTTTCCTGCAAGAGAAACACGATGCTTTCAGCGACGGCAACGGCTTTTTGCCAAGGCTCGCCCGCGCCGACGAAGCGCGAGGTGAAGTTCGGCACCCAAAACGGCGAGCCCAGGCCGGATATGCCGTTGAGAAATAACGGCGGCTCGGCGGCAAGCGCCAGCCACTCCGGTAGTTTTGATTCAACGTCCAAATTCAGTTCCTGTGATAACCAGCTTAGCGCGCTGCCGGCGCCATTAACGGTGCCTTCGACCACATAATTTTTTTCTATGTTGTCGTGTAAAACGATGCTGGTCAGCAGCTTGGGATGATAGGCGGCATAATACCCGATGGGCCGCTGCACGAAGGCGCCGGTGCCGATATTGATATAGGCGGTTTTCAGCTGCGGTTGGCCGTAGGCGTATAACGCCGCGGACTGATCCCCGGTCATGATACGCAATGGCACCGGCTTAGCTCTGATGCGCAGGCCGCCGAATGCGTAACGCGTCGGCACACACAGCGGCAGACAGGCCACAGGCAGGCCGAATAATTCCAGCAACCTCGCGTCCCAGTCGCAGGTTTTGAAGTTCCATAACAGCGTGCGGGCGGCATTCGCCGGGTCGATAAACAGCGGGTGGTTATCCAGCAAGCGAAACAGCAGGAAACTCGCGAGCGGCCCTAGACCTAAGTATCCGCCCTTGAACGCGGCGCCAACTTCCGGCAAATAATCCAGGCACCAGCGCAATTTGCTCGCGCCATAATGGGGCGATAGAAATAGGCCGGTGATTTTATGAATTTCCTCGGCCTGCGCGGAAAACTGGGCGAGCCAGGCATGCGCGCGCCGGTCTTGCCAACTGATTACCGGCGATAACGCGCGGCCGCTGCGGGTATCCCAACAGACGATACTGGAACGTTGCGTAGCAAGGCCTATAGCAGTGATGTCTTCGGCGCGAGGACCCAGCGTACGCCCGGCCTGATCGACGGCGGTGCGGATGGAAGCGACGACTTCTTCCGGATCCTGCTGCACCCAATCGGCATGCTGACGGGTGACTGCGACGTCTTTAATCCATTTTGCCAGCAGGTGGCCTTCGTGATCGAACACGAACGCGCGGCTGGCATGTCCGCCCTGATCGATGGCAAGATACAGAGTGGAAGATTTTTTATCCTGCTCCATCTAAATAAACCGTCCAGTCATATCCGCCGGCGCCGCCGACCAGGAACCAGGGATTGAGCAAAGAAGGTTTGTTATAAACCAGCGGATGCATCTGCAAATCCTTGACCCAACCGCCCGCCGCCTCGACCACACAGTGGGCGGCGGCGGTATCCCATTCGCAAGTGGGCCCGAGGCGCGGATAAATATCGGCCTTGCCTTCGGCGACTAAACACAGTTTAAGCGAGCTGCCCATATTGACGGTTTCATGCTCACCCTCACGCGCGCGCAATCGCGCAAGAAATTTGTCGACGGCGCCGCCGGCATGCGAGCGGCTCGCCACCACCATCGCCTTGCCGCCGTGATAAGCGCGCGCCCGGATAGGTCGCGTGGGGCCGTTCGCTTCTTGCTTCCAGGCGCAATTTGTTTGCGCTGCGGAATAAGCGATGCCGGTGACCGGCACGTACACCACACCGAGTACCGGCCTGTCGCCTTCGATCAGGGCGATGTTGACGGTGAATTCGCCGTTACGCTTAATAAACTCCTTGGTGCCGTCCAACGGATCTACCAACCAAAACCGTTGCCAGGAAGCGCGCGTCTGGTAATCAATCGTCGCCGCCTCTTCCGACAGCACCGGGATATCGGGTGTGAGCTCGGCAAGCGCGGCGGTGATTACCCGGTGCGCCGCCATATCGGCCTCGGTCAACGGCGACAAATCGGCCTTTTTATAAGTATCAAACTCTTGCCGGTAAACTTCTAATATCCGCTCACCGGCCAGGCGCGCGATCTCAACCGCCGGCAGGCGGTAGCGCTCAAAATTATTTTTCACATACCACCTTTGGTTAGCATCTGCCGCACCATGAACAAAGCGGCGATGCTGCGCGCCTCGGTACACTCTTCTAAAGCCAGGAGCGCCGGCAAATTATCCAGCGACCACGGCACGACCTCGATGGCCTCCGGTTCATCACCCGGGCGCCTTTCGGGATAAAGCTCTTCGGCCAGTATCATATGGGTAGTATGGCCGAGGTATCCGGGGGCGAGGGTGACGGATTTAATAGGCGTAAATTTTTTCGCGCCGTAACCGATTTCTTCCATCAGCTCACGGTTGGCGGCATCCTGCGGCGTTTCGCCGCTCTCAATTCGGCCCTTAGGCAAAGCCAACTCGTAACGATCGACCCCGGCCGCGTATTCGCGTATTAACAGCACGGTGTTAGCATCCAGCATCGGCACCATCAGCACCGCGCCGGGCGATGAACTGTGCAACCGTTCATACTGCGCTTCGCGGCCGTTGGAAAAGCGCAGATCCAACCGCTCAATCCGGAACAAACGCGTTTGGGCGATGATCTTGGCGCCGGTAATTTCGGGTTTTTTATTGCTAGCCAAGCTGGCCTGTCTCTTTGAGATTATGCATGAGCGATATCCTTAGCTGCTCGCCGTTAACTTCTCTTTTCCTCCCCTTGCGCTTGCGGCTGGCCCAGATCGGATCGGGGAAATGCGCATCATCAGAAAAGCGCGCAATCACATGCCAGTGCAGATGCGGCGTTTGATTGCCCAGCGACGCGAGATTGATTTTTTCCGGTTGCAAATGCTCGCGCATAACCCGCTCGACTGAAAATACCACCTTCATCAAATATAGACGGTCGGCTGGCGTCAAGTCAGTCATTTCGCGCACATGCGCATGCCAAATAACCCGGCAAAAACCCGCATAATCCGCTTCATTTACCAAAACGACACGGCACGTCCTATTGTTCCAAAGTATATGTTCATTTTCAGGAAAACATAGCGGGCACGGCAAAACCGAATGGCTCATTACGGAAGCTGCCTTTTCATCGCCAACAATTGGTTCCAATGTTTAATCGTATCGGGCATTTCGGGGGCCGGCGGCGCCCGGCCGAAAAGTCTCAAGATGTCTTCCGGTTTAACTTTTTCGCCACCCGCCATGAATAGCCCTTTCACCAGCGCGACGGCGCAAAGCTTATCTTCTTCCACCGCAAATCTTTGCTCGATATAGAAGTATTTTTCATCCCAGGCGAGCATGCGGCTGGTAAGCAAAAATTTTTGCAATGGCTTAATGGGGCGAATGAAATTAATCTCGGCGGCGCCCAACACCGGCATCCAGCGGTTCTTTATCAGCTTGCCCAACAACTTCATCTGGCCGATAAGATGAATCCGCCCTAAATCCATAAATGTGAGATAACGCCCATTATTTAGATGCATATTCAAGTCGCAGTCATGCAGCCACACGCGGAAGCAAAGGCGGGACTCATCCATAATCCCCTTGCCTGCACTGAACCAAACATGCATCAACACCTTCAACAGACGTAAATAGAGGTTCATCGGTCCTCCCAAAAACCTAGGAATAACAATATCATCCGTTAGGCGGCTTGTGAAATTGTTCATACTTACAGTAGAATCTGCCTAATCATTGAGGACACGGAGGCATTTATGCGCTTGGTTTCGCTCACTTTTTTCATCTTCCTTTGCGCCTGTCAAAGTTTGAATTCGCAGAATGAGAATTCGCCTTATTACCAAATCCCGGCCGGTTCGACGCTCACTCTTAATAAAGAGATAGACATTCCCGCGGGCAAAGCCGCAGTTTATATCCAAAACGGCCAAATCGTAGAGTCATCCGGCCAGGTACATGAGTATGATGCTTATTGCAAACTGGAGATGCGCGCCATCAAAGATGTCCCGCAACCGGTCAAGGCCGACCAATTTGTTATCTTAAAGGCCAAGCAGGAAACGAGGCTTAGTCGCGCCGACTTCATGCTGCTTGCCAGCAATAATCTCCGCCTGTTGGCCGGCAAGATGGATGGCGGCCCGAGTCAGAAACTGCAAGCTACTTTATTGGATCTCCGCTCCGAAAAGCAGCCCGAGGTATTCAGGCTTACCTGCCAACGTTGGGATACTCGTACCACTGTATCTACGCCCCTCACTGTCAGTGAAATACGAAAAGCGCTGAGCGATGTGTTTGCTCTTAAACTGGCTGGAGGGGGTTGATCCCAGCAGGTTGTTGAAAAAGTCCATCCGTAGCCTTTTTGACTCGGACCATCCATGGTCCTCGCCCTACGGGCGCTACCAAGTAGCGCCCACTCTCTCCCGGAGAAATTGTCAACACGCAAAGCAAAAAGCGGCCGCTCCTGCGCCTCCCTGCGCTCGGCCGTGCCCTCCGTCCCGCCTCCCGCGGCATTACTACTTCCCTGTAGGGCACGGCATTCGTGCATCCTGCACAGCATGGTTTTTGCTTTGCTTCATTTTTCAAACACTTAGCGTGTTTGAAAAATCCGCCGGGAGCGGATTTTCGCGTCAGCCCCGTAGGGGCTTGGCGCAGGGATGCGTCAAGCAAAAATGGCGGTACTTTCTGCGCTGCGCTTTCCTGCTGCGCTTGAAAGCCAGGGCCGGCCTTCCGTGGCCGGCCCGCTCGGCGGGAGGAAGGTCCACCGGACCTTCCTCTAATTCCGCCTCGTCCCTATACCGCGACGGGCAGGAAGCCCTAGTGCCGCGTAGCGCAGGGATGCGCGAGAGCGGCCACCGCAGGGTGATGAAAAACGAGTTTTTCATCACCCTGCTAAGCGGCCGAACCCATTATTTATTAAACCGCTGCTCCCAGGTCTTAAACCGCGCTTTGCAATAGCGCAAAAGATCGGCATAGTTCTTAAAATACAAATCGAAGCTTTTTTCCGCCGGCTCGTCGAATTCGCAATAATCATTGGAGTAGTCGCGGCAGATTTGCGGGCGCGTCTCGTAAATGCCGCAGCGCCCGCCTGGCTGTAAATGCATGCATTTATTATTGATCAGTAAAAACCAGCCGTCGCTGTCTTTATAGATTTCTATATCCCGGTGCGAGATTTGCCACAACAGCAGATCGAAATCTTCTTTCGAGCGTGGGGTATCGATCTGTTGAGTAAGGTAGGTACAGCACTTGGAATTAGTACAGAACCCGCATTTGTTTTCCGGCGTTATGGTCGCCGGATGGATGGGAATGGTCGTCCCTGTTATCATGCTTACAACCTCGACAACAAAAAATTATGAATTTTATAGAGTGTCCAGGAAATACCCTTCCAGCTAAGGCTAAGTAGGGCGTGGGCTAAGGTTAAACATAAAGAAAAATGCCCAGATATACGATCCTCCATCTTATCCTTCGGAACCGGCTAATACATCCGCTTTCATGCAATAGTGTCTTAGTGCATGAAGAGCGCCACAACCCACAATCCGCCGCCGCCAAGCGCCGCCGCTCCGGCGACTCCCAACAACCATTTTTTGCGCGTAAGCACGGTAACGGAGGCGAGCGAGATAGCGATTTGGATTAAGGTCATGGCCTCCGCCAGCCGGTGATGCGGCGCCATCATGCGTTCGCTGGCTTCATTCGCCTTTCTGAACTGCTCCTCCAGGCGGTCCGCCTCCTTTTTGATTTCCGCTTTTTCCTTGTCGTACCGCTGAACTTCTTTTTTATAGTACTCCGCCTTTTTCGGCGGCACCAGCTCGGCGGCGACCGTCATTAAATAACCCTTGCTGCTTTTGGCCTGATAAAAATTCCACTGATCCGACGCCTGGGTTTTTTTCAACACCGCCTCGTTCTTAAGCAGCATCGCCTCGTTCTGAGTCAAGCTTCCTTGATAACTTAAAATGGCACCAAAGGTCGATAGAATCGCGGTAAAAATCGCGACCGTTTGCCCCAGGCCGGGCATATGTGCGTGATGTTCAACCGCGTGCTCATGCGCGCCGTGTACATGAAAACCATCTTCAGACATCTTTCCCCCTCATTTTCTACGTCTTTGAGTAATCGCCGCTTGCGCGATTTTCCTGAAGCGAGCGGACGCCGTGGCGGAGCCGGCGCCATTATAGCGGGTACGCGGGAGAAAACGAGATGCGCAAGTTCCGCTCTCGGTTAGAGAGGACGAATTATGCCAAGTATCTGCTAGATGTCGTTCCCGATGACGACAAGAAGTCCGGCCAAGGATAGCTGGCCGGTAGGCGATCTGCCCCCGCCTGGGTCGAGCATCTTAATCTCTGGAATGAACGGCGAAATGCGCTTCGTGAGACGGGTAAGGTCTTTGTTCAGTCCCTCATCTTGTTTGGCGTAAGTTCTTCTGAGCCGACTGCTCCAGCAGGTTGTTGAAAAAGTCCATCCGTGGCCTTTTTGACTCGGACCATCCATGGTCCTCGCCCTACGGGCGCTACCAAGTAGCGCCCAATTTCTCTCCCGGAGAAATTGTCAACACGCAAAGCAAAAAGCGCGGTTTTTGCTTTGCTTCATTGTTCAAACACTTAGCGTGTTTGAACAATGGCGGTACGTCCCTATACCGCGATGGGCAGGAAGCCCAAGTGCCGCGAGCGCAGGGAGGCGCAGGAGCGGCCACCGCAGGGTGATGAAAAACGAGTTTTTCATCACCTGCTAGACACCGCCGTGATCCACGGCTCAAGTCGTTTACCGAAAACCACCGAGACCCTAAAGGGCTTGGCCGCCGCGTTGTTCCAGTCTCTTCGGCCATTTTGCAACATCGGTTCAAACACCTGCCGGTAGACGAGCGGCACATTAATTTCGGTGCTGAGGCCGCTGATATATCCCGACAGCCCTCTTCCAATAAGCTGCGGCTGGACCTGCCCGCGCACGATGGCGTAACGAGCGCGATCAGGATGCCTGGCGCGCAGGACTTCCACTTCGAGACCCGCGTCGACAATGAACAGACGGCTGTTCTCGCGCTCTTCCTGATTGAGGTGTTGCTTGGCGATCTTCGCCCGTTGTTCAAATTCCTTTTTTCCAACATTTGCCGCAAGCAGCGCTTCCTGTTTCTGCAAGCGCTGCCTCACGCGCTCGAGCGACGTCCGATAGGCCGGGCCGTCGAGTTCCAGAACCAGCAGTACCTCCTTCGGTAACAGCTTGTCGTAGTGCATACGACCGGCGGGTGTATCTTCAGGCTTCGAGACATCGAAACCCAACGCCGCCAGCTTGGCCTTATCGAGCCAACCCGGCGTGCCGCCGGCACGTGCGTCGCCTATTTCTTCACCAAGCACCCGCCATTGCAGACTGAGCGCAAGGCCGCTGTTCTCGCCCTCGAAATCCGAGAAATATGGCAGCCGGAGTTCACGCTGTGTCAGCATTAGTTTAGTTTCCGGTTCCCCCATGCGGTTGTACGCCACACCCACCAGCGCCACGGCGTTGGTGGCCAGAATGAGCGCGACTCCGGCGATAAAGGTGTGGGTGCGAGACCACGCTGTCATGACGCGCCTCCCGGAAGCTTATAGTTCGTCACTCGCAAACGCCGGAGCACCACGAGGAATAGAACAGCGGTGAGCCCGAGCACCAGGAAGAAGAGATATTTCGGCATGATCTTCCACCACCAGTCGAAGAACTTGGTATAGAGGAAGATCACGAAGAAGGTCATGCCGGTGTTCACTACTTCCGGCCAGTGCCGCCGCGCGCCGAGCCAAATTACAGCGGCGCTGCCCGCGAAACCGAACACCTGGTACATCCCCTCCACCACGGCCGGGTCGAGATCGAGGTAACTGCCACCGCCCCAGTTGGCGAGCACCAATACCGGGAGCAGCAGTGTCAACAGCCCGAACACGCGGTAAATGGCGGGAAAACCCGCAAGGCGCTCATGGCCGATGAACTGGGGAAGGAAAAACAGAATCACCGCCGCGGGGAAGAAATTTTCCGGCCGCATGCCGAAGTACAGCCAGTACATGCCGCTCCAGGTTCCGGTCCGGGCCGAGACGAAGCCGATGGCGCACAGGATGCCAGCGGCCAGCAGTAAGCGCAGGTCGCAAGTGTATGCCAAAAGAAACGCGAACCCGCCCCAGGCGATCAGCGCCTTATCGGAGGGCGTGATGTTGAAGATCTGGCCCAGCATGGCGATGTTGAGCACAAAGCAGGCAAACGCCACCATCGCGGCAAGCTTGGTGAAATAACCGTTGGCGTCGCGCCCCTGAATCCAAACCGTCGCCGTGAACGCCCCCAGCGCCGCCGCCAGCAGGGTCGCCACTTGCGCCGTCGTCGAGAACCGGCCCCAGAACTGGTAGAAGAGAAAGAATAGGCTGGCCGCCAGCGCCAGCGCGCCCAGGAACGAGGCGATGCGCATGCCGAGCGACAACTGCTTGGCCTGCACGTCGCGATCGATATCGTAGGCCTGCGCGTACTGCGCGAGCAGGCGGCTGTGATGCTCGGCCACCGCGCGGCGCTGTGCCTCGCTTAGCGAGAGCGCGCCCTCGCCCTGCAGACGTTCCAGCTCGCGCTGGAAGATACGGATTTCATCGGCCCGCTGTTGGGCCTCGGTGCGAGAGGGAACGTTCATTTTTTATGGACAGCCTTTTGTCCTGGTTAGGTTCAGCCTTTAACGCCGCCGCCCTTTTTTCCCTTCCACAGCTTGGCCACGACCGCCACAACGGCGGCGCCCGCCAAGGCCAATGCTTTGGCGAATTTGACAAAGAAGGCTGCAAATACCGCCAACAGACCGAGCTTCTTCGCAGCCAAGCCGCCGACCAAGGCGGCGAGACCGTATTCCGCCACCCGGTCGGTGGAGGAATTGAAATCGCCATAGCGCTTACCGTTATTGAATTCCAGCGCCGCGAGCAACTGCTTGGCAACCGGCTTGTGCGCATCGACCGAGTTCATAGCGGTGACGAGATTCATGCTGACGTAACCATCGCGTCCCAGGGCGTAGGTGTTGTAGTTGATGCCCTGCTCGGCATTGTCCGGCGCGCCTTTATCCTTTGAAGAAATGGACCACACGAGCTGGTGGGAGGCCGGCTCGTAGCGCGGCTGCTCCACCCAACCCACCACTTCCATCTCGGCGATACGCCGCGCCTTGCGTTCCTTATTCATCTCCTCGGTGCCGTCCCTGAGGTTCTGCAGCAGTCCAGCGGCATTCCAATCCTTGGCGTCGTCATCCTTGATGTAACCCGAGCTCACGTAGCGCGCAACCACAAACCAGTTCTCGTTGCTTTCCGGAAACACCATGCCCAGCAAGTTGTCGCCGACATAGTTGCCCATGGCCTTCATAATACCGCCCGCTTCAAGTCTGGGAATAAAAAGGAATCCTTTCGGCAACTTGAGCATCGCCTGTTCGACCAGCTTAATTTCAGCGGGGCCGTGTGTCAGGGTGGCTCGTGCCGCGTCAAACGCCAGGTCCAACTCGCTCTTCCGCGGCGCGCCGGTAGGCGGGGACACGCTATGCGCATTCTTCGATTTCTCCTGTGCATCGGCGCCAGCGAAAAACGCGAAAGGCGCCAACATGAAGATGAGAAAAAAGATTTTTACAGGTATGGAAGCTGGCAAATTGTTCATTATCGATCTCCCAATGAGCGTGAGAAAAACCGGCCGTTGTTCTAGCGGGGCCCGACCTGGTTTTACGAAGGGGACTTACACTGTTCCCTATGACAAGCGTAGCAAAGCTGCGGCAAGTCACAAGCGGAATAACTCAGTGTTCGGAAAACCGGCGTGGGCTACAAGTGGCGCGGTGCGGCATTGAGGGTGCTTTCGCACTAGACGCTTCTGTTCTATTTATAAAAGACATGCTTGCCAATCCGGGCAACGGGTTGTTTGCGTATGGCCCAGGCGGGTTTGATATACGTCGCATGATAGAACAAAACACCCTCCAGCGCCGGCGTTTGTCGCCGATAGTAAACCGCTTCGGCCACGTTCCAGGCCTGTTGCCATTCCCCACCCATCGGTGTTGGTACCACATTCAACTCCGTCCAGGAAAAAGCCGCCACATAGCGTTTACGGAGGCGGTCCCAGTTTTTCTGGTAAACCACGCCGCAAACCGTATTGGGGTAAAGGCCTGAGGCCACACGGTTCATCGTGACTTCCGCCACGGCATATTGACCAGCCCTGGGTTCGCCGCGCGCTTCGAAATACACATTCAGCGCAAGACAAGTCAGATTCTGCCTTTCGTCTTGATGTGCGAACACCGAATGCATCACGAAACCGAACGTCGCGACGACCAAGCCGATAATCAAGACAAAAACCCACGGGCCCTTGTCCGTGGTGTACCAAAAAAAGCGCACGTCGTCCCACCAGCCCGCCACCATCCAGGCGAAGCAAGAGGGAAGTTTCGTATAAAAAGATTTCAGATACATGTTTTAGGGATCGATAAACCCCGCCGCTCTCACGCATCCCGGCAACGCCACTTCCTTAAGCTAAGGTCTAACTATCCAGTCTGCCAAGCCATCGCCGGACCAGTGGAAGCAGGGCCCGGATTAGTGGTGCGGCGTTCAAACACACCTAAGGCTCGATCTAACGTGGAGAAGTTCACTCCATCCTAAATGTCCTAATATTACCGCGGCTTGCCTCTTAATGCAGCCATCAAAGTTGCACTTACGAGTTGAATTCGCCGATAATATTAAGGGGCTTAGTTTTGGTAACGGCTCTAAATAAATTAGAATATTACGCTGCAAAATGGGAGGATTATGCATAAGCAAATCAAGCAATGGCTGGTTATTTTCGCTAGTTTCTGTGCCATCATTTTCGGCCCGGATGCGATTGCGCGAGACGACGAATTCGCGCTACAGGCGGGCGTCGAGAAATTTCGCTGGCAAGAATTCAATAACGGCAGCCGGATACTGGAGGAACGCGGAACATTGTTCAACATCGGCGCCACATTGAGTACCTTTCGGCGCTCGGATCCCGGGACGCTTTACAACCTCAATGGCCGTCTCTACCTCGGCCAAGTTGATTACGACGGCCAGGCTTGCAACATCATCAGCAACAACTGTATACCGTCAAAAACCCACACGAACTACAATGGGTTACAAGGAGAAGGATTGGCAGGCTACCATTTCGGCGACCAATTCGGATTTGATCTGCTCGGTGGCGCCGGCATTGATAACTGGATTCGCGAAATCAAAGACACCGCTACCGCGGGCGGCGCTATCGAAGATTACGTTATTTTCTATGCCAAACTCGGCGCCGGTTTAAGTATAAATAGCGAGCAGTGGGCCTACCGCTTTCACGCCGGCATCAAATATCCATTTTTAACTTACGAGCATAGCGATGCGGCTGATAATGGCGTGGATTTAACTCCAGGCAAAAGAGTGTCCGGTTTCGCCAAGTTCGATGCCGAGTTTGGCGCGAAGAATCAACCCCATTTTGGACTCACGATCTTTTATGACAGTTACCGTTTTGGCATGTCCCCGCGCGAATCGGTCACGATACAGGGTTTACCAAAACTCATGTGGCAGCCGGAAAGCCACATGGACATCATAGGCGCGCAACTCGCTTACTATGTCTTCTAACCCCGGCCGAGCGTTTGCACGAGACCCACTAAGGCATTGTCGTTCAGCTCGTTTCCGCAGCAGAACTGGCGGCGCATGGTGATGATGCGTCGCTTGACTGTGGCCGGAAACCAACAATTTATTCGGATACATCGGGCGGGACTTGCCCGGTACGGATCCACG
>WNFH01001378.1_pt1 | contig 20651 bp, 25 predicted proteins | sample 5400411 | NCBI WGS metagenome assembly WNFH01 (sample SAMN13153347, study PRJNA577476) | soil metagenome | isolation source: 200 cm saprolite under Douglas fir tree site 2 hole 3 | place: USA:California | collected 2015-04-18
GGACCAGGGGCGAAGCGGATCAAGAGGAAGGTCCGGTGGACCTTCCTCCCGCTGAGCGGGTTCGCCAGGGAAGGCGAACCCCGGCTTTCGAGCAAAGCCAGGACTGCGAAGCGAAGAAAGGTCCGAGTCAAAAAGGCCACGGATGGACTTTTTCAACAACCTGATAGACATCCCTTGTGAAGGCGGCGATTGTGGCGTATTTTTAAAGGCAACATGCCCTAAGCGAGGAAGATCTGTGAGCATTACCGTGCGGTATTTTGCCAGTATTCGTGAAAATCTCGGAAAAAGCGAAGAGCATATCGACGCGACGGAAGTTTCCTGTGTGGCGGATGTATGGAGCCAAGTTGCCGGCGGCGCCGCGCCGATGCGGATTTTAGCGGCGGTAAATCAGGAATACGCCGATTTGTCGCGCAAGGTAAGGGACGGGGACGAGGTGGCGTTCTTTCCCCCGGTGACAGGAGGATAAATGCGGGTGCTGCTGCGCGCGCAAGCGTTCGATCCGTGGCAGGAGATCACTGCTCACCTCGCCGCTTATCCGGCGTTCGCCGGCAAGTATGGAGCGACCGCCATCTTTATCGGCACTCTGCGCGATTTCAATCAGGGCCAGCAGGTGGAAGAGATGGCGCTGGAGCACTATCCCGGCATGACCGAAAAATATCTGGAGCGAACTGTCGCTGAGGCGCAAGCAAAATGGGATATTCTCGATGCGCTGGTCATTCATCGCTTTGGCCAACTTAAGCTCAATGAGCCTATCGTTTTAGTAGCGGTGTGGTCGTCCCATCGTCAGCCTGCGTTTGATGCCTGCCGTTATATTATCGATATCCTTAAAACCCACGCGCCTTTTTGGAAACAAGAACGCTCGCACGAAGGTTCACGCTGGGTCAGCCCGCAGGATTAATGCGCAGGTTTATTTTGCTTTAAGGGACGGATTTTTTTATTTCCCGGTAGCGATCGAGCTCCACCTGATACCGGCTCTTGACCGCTTCCTGCTGTTTCTTGGTTTCTGCCAAAGCAGCCTCATGCTTCGCGATCTGAGACTCGGTTTTTGCGATATTCCCGTCCGCTTCTTGCGAAGGTTTGCCGCCGCTCTTCTCTTGCGCAGCTTGCGCCTGCATCCTGTTTAAAGTGGCACGCAAGGTATTAAGGGTTTCGCTGGTGGCGCGAAGCTGCGACTCAAGCTCGGCAAGCTTGCGGTCGCGCGCCGCGGTAATCTGGGTTTCATTATCATAAGTGGCTAAAAGCTGATTATCTCTCCGGCTTTGTTCTTCAGTGCGTTTGTCTTCAGTGCGTTTGTGTTCATCAACACTAGCCTGACCCCGCTCGCGCGCCTCGCGCGCCTTGAGTTCCGCTTCCGTGGGCGGGGCGGCAATTTCCTTTACTTGCAGACCCCTATCATTAATGATAGTAACCTTCGATTGATTGCAGCTCTCCGCTGCAGTATCGCCGTAGTACCATCTGCCGCTGGCGTCCTGGCATTTTTTTATTTTTTGACCGGTTTCGGCGTGAATATTCGCCGTTATCAGCAAACTGCATGCGATTGTTACTAACGCCAGACCTTGTTTTATCAGCATATAATCACTCAGCTTAAAGAAGTTACCGTTTTCAAAGCTAAGATCCTAATTCAAGAAAAGTCAACCTGCCGATGCGGACGTTTTGTGAGGGTTTTAGTAGGTTTTTTGCTTGTTATTTCGCCGGCGGCAAATATTTTTTTCGCTTTTAGCGGCGGTGGTGTCGGTTTAAAATGCAGCCGGCCATTTCGCTGCGAGTAGGAGAATAATTGAAAATAAATAAGCTTTGGCAATGGGCAAGACAACGCCGGACTTTGGATAAAGTGCGGGAATTCGCCAATATTGGCGCCAGGTCTTCATTTTTAGGGACGCTGCAAGGCAAAGATAATTATATTGTGCGCGGCGAGGTTGAGGGAGAGAGCGATCTGAACGGGTTTTTGATATTGGAAAAGGGCAGCCGCTGGAAAGGAAACATTAATGCTGTTAATGTGGTCGTGGCGGGTGAGGTGGAAGGTAATGTTACCGCCCTGGCCAAGCTGGATTTGGCACCCACGGCGCGGATAAAAGGCGCGCTTAACAGCCCGGAAATCGCTATTGCTGAAGGGGCTGTGTACGGCAAAATCGAGGCACAAAAAAACAGCCGCGTTATTCACTATAAGGAACGGCGCGGTTTGGAACGGCAGGATGACAAAACATAACGTGAGCCCTTACTAACAGGCGGGTATATGGCAAAAAAACGAAGCTTAGATCAGATCCACAAGGTACCCACCCTGCTCGGAGGGGAAGCAGTTCATATTGGGAATCTGCAAGGTAAGAAAGATTTCTTTGTGAGTGGCAAAGTAGTGGGGGACTGCGACGTAGAAGGCATGGTTTTGCTAAGCCCGGATAGTTACTGGCTGGGAAACATCACCGCCGATGTTGTGATTATCAACGGTACTGTAGAGGGCGATGTTACCGCCCGCGTTAAACTTGAATTACGCGACGCCGCGCGGGTGCGGGGAAACTTGACAAGCCCAATCATTGCGGTTTCGCAAGAGGCGAAGGTCTACGGGAGCGTGTCGCACGATGGCCAAGTGACTCTTTTCGATGAGCGCCGCGTGCGGCCCGTTCGCCAAATCCAGTAGGAAAATTTTGCTGTCTCCGACAAGTTTTTAGCGGTGAGCTGAAGCAGCCACTTAACAAACTCGCAAACCACTCAACCACTCGCTTGTAAATGATCTTGCGCTTATAGTGTGGCTGGCTTGATAGATTGGGTAGGCCGCTCGCTACAGCGGTTCGGTCTCACTCTGTGAGGGCCGCCACCTGAGCAGGCGCTTTTCCGCGGACGTAACGACAAAATCGAGAAGCAACGCGAACGCAGTCAGCACCAGTATCCCCGCGAACACGGTGTTGATATCGAAAGCGCCTTCCGCCTGCAAAATAAGATAGCCTACGCCGGCGGCGGAGCCGAGGTATTCTCCCACCACCGCGCCGACAAAGGCCATGCCGACCGACGTATGCAGGCTGGAGAACACCCAACTGGTGGCCGAAGGCAGGTACACGTAACGCAACAATTGTCGTTTGTTCGCGCCCAGCATGCGGGTATTGGCCAGCACCACCGGACTCACTTCTTTCACCCCCTGGTAGACATTGAAAAACACGATGAAGAACACCAGAGTCACGCCGAGCGCCACCTTCGACCAGACGCCCAAGCCGAACCATACCGCGAAGATCGGCGCCAATATCACGCGCGGCATGGCGTTGGTCGCCTTGATGTAAGGATCGAGCAGCGACGCGGTAAGCGGGCTCAATGCCAGCCACAGGCCAATGATCAATCCGAGCAGAGTGCCGGCGGAAAACGCCAGTACCGTTTCCAGCAGGGTGATGCCGAGGTGGCGATAGATTTTGCCGGAGACGAACCATTCCCATACCCGCTGCAACACCATCAGTGGCCGGCCGAAGAAAAACGGCGGCAGGAGATCGGTGGCGGTCAGCACGTGCCACAGCGCGAACAATCCCAGCAACACCAGGATCTGGTAGGCGAACAGCGTGCGCGCGCTCGGACGCAGCCAGGCAAATACGCTAGCCGATTTGGCTTTGGGCATAGCCTTTCAACACCTCTTGTTTCATCGCGCGCCAGATCTCGCCGTGCAGTTGCACGAAGCCCGGCGTCAGCCGGATCTCCGCCACGTCCCGCGGGCGCGGGAGATCGATGAGGTAGGTGCCGATCGGCCTGGTCTCGGGGCCGGCGGAAAGCACCACCACGCGGTCGGACAGGGCAATGGCTTCTTCCAGATCGTGGGTGACGAAGATCACGGATTTTTTATCCGCCGACCACAATTCCAGCAATTCGTTTTCCATCAGTTGCCGGGTCTGGGTGTCGAGCGCGCTGAAGGGTTCGTCCATCAGCAGAATCTGCGGGTCCAATATTAAGGTCTGCGCCAGCGCCACGCGCTTGCGCATGCCGCCTGAAAGTTGATGCGGATAACGATCGCCGAAACCTTTTAATCCCACCCGTTGCAACCACGCCTGTGCCCGCCGCCGCGCTTCCGGTTGCGGCACGCCGCGGAAGATCAGGCCGGCGGCGACGTTGTCGAGCGCATTGCGCCAAGGCATCAAGGCCTCGGTCTGAAATAAATAGCCGGCACGATGGTTGAGGCCGGCGAGCGGCGCGCCGAGCACCGTGACAGCGCCGGCCGACGGCGCCAACAAACCCGCGGCGACGTTCAGCAAAGTGGATTTGCCGCAGCCGGTCGGTCCGACCACCGACACGAATTCGCCTTGCGCCACGGTCAACGTCACGTCTTTTACCGCCGTATAGGAGTTAGCGCCGGCGGATTTGGCGGCAAACGCGCAGGTGATGCGCTCCAGCGCCAGTGCCGGGACAGCCTGCGCCCGCGTAAGGGGATCGGCGACCATAACGATCAGGGGTATTTTTTCAACGCCCGCTCGACGAAACTATTGTCAAACGTCTTGCTGAGATCGACCTTGGCGGTCATGACGCTCGGCTCAAACGCCTTCAATACTTTATACACGTTTTGCGCGCCCGCCATACTCATGCGCCCGTCGGGCGAATAGCCCGGCAAATTTTTAACCAGCGCCGCGTGGTACATCGCCTTATCCGCACCGTAGTACTCCGGCGGCACCGCGGCCACGATCTGCTCCGGCGTCGCCTTCTGGATCCAGCGTAGCGCGCGCACTATGGCGTTCGCCACCGCCTGGGTGGTGTTGGGATTCTTCTTCACAAATTCCAGCGGTGCGTAGATGCAGCCCGCGCCGTAAGCGCCGCCGTAGATCGCCTGCATGCCTTCGGCCGTGCGGCTGTCGGCCACGACCACGATGTCGCCTGCGCTTTCCAATTGGGTGATGACCGGGTCCAGATTGGAGATCGCGTCGATTTCGCCGCTACGCATCGCCGCCACCGCGCCCGCGGTCGCGCCCACGCCGATAATGGCGACGGCATCCGGTTTTAAGCCTTCTTTGGTGAGTAGGTTATTGACGAACATATTAGTGCTGGAACCCGGCGCGGTCACACCGATCTTCATGCCCTGCAAATCTTTCGCGGATTTGTAAGTCGCTGCCTTCGCCTTCGACAGGCCGAGGACCATCCCGGAATAGCGCCCTTGCAGCGCCACCGACGCGATCATGATCCCCTTGGCCTGCATATTGATGGTGTGTTCGTACGCGCCGGAAACCAGGTCGGCGCTGCCGCCCACCATCGCCTGCAAGGCTTTGGCCCCGCCGGGGAAATCGACAATCTCTACCGTCAGCCCTTCGGCCTTGAAATAGCCGAGTTGGTCGGCTATCGTGAGCGGCAGGTAATAAAACAGGCTCTTGCCGCCGACGGCGATGGTGATCTTGGGCTTTTCCAATGCGCCTTGCGCGTGCGCCGTGCTCGTGGCGAGTACAAGTCCGAGGCTGATGACGATCGGGCTAAACAGACGGGCGATGATTTTTATCATGTTAGGTCTCCGTTTATAACTCATGGTGGCTGACCGCAACCGGCTAAATGGGCGGAGCGGGATGCAAATCGGTAATCTTTCCGGCCTTGATCACCTGTCCAGGCACGTCGTGCGCGACGATTTCCGGCAGCCGGCGCGCGGCGGTCAGGAGTTTATCCAGGTCCACGCCGGTGTCATAGCCCATCGCTTGCAGCATATGCACCAAATCTTCGGTGCAGATATTGCCGGTCGCGCCCGGCGCGAACGGGCAGCCGCCCAAGCCCCCGAGCGAGGCGTCGAAGCGCGTCACGCCCGCCTCCAATCCGGCCAGCACGTTGGCCAGCCCCATGCCGCGGGTGTTGTGGAAGTGCAAGGTCAGCTCCGCGCCGGGGAAGCGCGCCAGCACGGCGCGCGTCAATTCGCGCGCTTGTTTGGGGTGCGCCATGCCGGTGGTGTCGGCCAAGGTCACGCCGTCCATGCCCAGTTCCAGATAGCGTTCGACAAAGTGCAGCACCCGTTCGGCCGGGATCGCGCCTTCGAACGGGCAGCCGAAGCTGGTGCTGATGCTGCCGTTTACCGCGAGGCTGGAACCCTGCACGACCTGCATCACCTCGCGGAAGCCGGCGAGCGATTGCGCGGTCGTACGGTTGACGTTGGCGCGGTTGTGGGTCTCGCTCGCCGACATGACCAGATTGATTTCATCCGCGCCGCAGGCGAGCGCGCGCTCCGCGCCTTTGACGTTGGGCGCCAGCGCGCTGTAAATCACGCCGGGCACGCGCCGGATGCCGCGCATGACCGCTTCGGCGTCGCGCAGATTGGGCACCGCCTTGGGCGAGACGAATGCGGTGACTTCGATCTTAGCCAGTCCGGTAGCGCTTAACGCGTCGATGAGCGCGATCTTCGCCGCGGTCGGCACGAACGCCGGTTCGATTTGAAAGCCGTCGCGTACCGCCACTTCTTGGATATAGACGCGCGGCGCCATCAAACGACTCCTTGCTTTTTCAGCGCGGCCTGCTGGTCGGCGTCGTAACCTAACTGCGTCAATATCTCCGCCGTGTGTTCGCCCAGCTCCGGACCGATCCAGCGGGTGTCCCCGGGCGAGGCCGACAGCTTGGGTACGATGCCGGGCAGTAAAATTTTTTCGCCGGTCTTAAGCGTAAACTCCTGAATCATGGAACGCGTTTGATAATGGATATCTTCGACGATGTCCTTGATGTTAAAAATCTTGCCGCCGGGAACCTCCGCTTGTTCCAGCACTTTTAATACGTGGTCCAAGTCATGCTGCGCGGTCCAGGCGCCGATGGCCTGGTCCAATTCCTCGGCGCGCTGGGCGCGGCCGGCGTTGCCCGCCAGGTCCGGATCGTCCGCCAGGTCCGGCCGCCCGATGGCGCGCATGAAGCGCTTGAAAATGCCGTCGCTATTGGCGCCGATGACGATATATTCCCCATCGCGGCACACGTAGGTGTTGGACGGCGCGATACCCGGCAGGGAACTGCCGCTACGCTCGCGGATAAAACCGGTCATGCCGTATTCCGGCAACATGCTCTCCATCAGGCTGAATACCGCCTCATACAGCGCCACGTCGATGTATTGGCCTTTACCGCCGTTTACCTCACGGTGATAGACCGCCATGAGCGCGCCGATCACGCCGTACATGGCCGCGAGCGCATCGCCCAGGCTCACTCCCACGCGCACCGGCGCGCGGTCGGGATAGCCGGTGACGTAGCGCATTCCGCCCATGGATTCAGCGATGGCGCCGAAGCCGGGGCGATCGCGGTAGGGCCCGGTCTGACCGTAGCCCGACAGGCGCACCATAATAAGCTTGGGGTTGAGCGCTGACAGCGTTTCCCAGCCGAGACTCCATTTTTCCAGCATGCCGGGGCGAAAGTTTTCGATTACCAGGTCTGCGTCTTTGGCCAGGTGGCGGACGATCTCCTGGCCTTCCTCTACTTTCAGATTCACCGTCACGGATTTCTTGTTGCGCGCCTGGGCGTACCACCACAGTGACGTACCCTGGTGCAGCTTGCGCCAAGTGCGCAGCGGGTCGCCGCCGTCGGGCGCTTCAATCTTGATCACCTCCGCGCCGAATTCCGCCAGCAGGCGTGCAGCAAACGGGCCGGCGATTAAGCTGCCGAGTTCGATCACCTTCAGGCCTTGTAAGGGCAGCGGTTTCTGGTGCATGGGTGGTTAAATAATCGCAAGTGGGTGTTAGTCTATGACCGTCCCCGGGGCATGTCCAGGCGCAGAGAAGGCCTACTTTGGTAAGTTGTTTATGAAAGTTATAGAGGGAAGTTTTCTCGCCAGGATAGACCGCCCCGCAGAGAATCGCATTTTTCCAGCCGACCGCTAAACCCCGTAGGCCGCGCGATAGGCCTGTATGGCGGCAAGATGCGGCGCGGCAGTTTCGCGTAAGTAAGCGATCAGGGTCTCCAGTTTAGCAATGCTGAATACCCGCAGGCGGTAGCGGGCTTCCACTTCCTGCACGGCGGAAGTCGGTCCTTGGCCGCGCTCCTGTCTGTCTAACGCGATCACTACCCCAACCGGCGTCGCGCTGGATTTTTTTATTATTTCCATGGATTCGCCGACCGAAGTACCGGCGGAAATCACGTCATCGATAATCAATACCCGGCCTTGTAACGGACAGCCGACGATTGCGCCGCCCTCGCCATGGTCTTTGGCTTCTTTGCGGTTAAACGCATACGGCAGATCGCGGCCATGCTGTTCGGCCAGCGCGATCGCGGCGGCGGTTACCAACGGGATGCCTTTATAGGCGGGCCCATAAAGCATATCGAAGCCAATGCCGGAGGCGACAATCGTCTCGGCATAAAAACGACCTAAGCGCGCCAAGCGGCCGCCGGTATTGAATAGCCCGCTGTTAAAAAAATACGGACTGATGCGCCCGGATTTCAGTTTGAATTCGCCGAAGCGCAATACCCCGCAGTCAAGGGCAAAGCCAATAAACTCCCGCTGGTAGGCTTGCATAGAAGCTTGATCATGACGGCATCGCGGGGCGAAAAGCAAGTCCCGATTTATGCGCGTATCCGACTGAATTCCGACCTCAGAAATAAAACACCGGTGCTGGGTCAATCGCCAGCGAATCGATAACCGTACCTGTCTGCCGCTCAAACACCAGCAGGGCATCATCGTACCGGCAATGCAGCGGCAGGAACGCGTAATCTTCTAGTTTTCCATTTTTCGCGTGCAAAAATTTCGCCAGTTTTTCTGTATCCTCTTCACGATCCCGGACGAGTTTTTCCATGTCTAAACCTCGCGCAAGCACTGCCGAAAGATTTTTATCGATGGACTCATATAATTCCCCGCGTAGAATCAGCGGCGGCGCGCCGGAAAAAATCTTCATTTTTTCCTTGAGCAAGAGTTTTTTATCCTCCGGCAGGCGCACGAACGCGTATCCCGGGGCAGACTTCGCGGTTTTCGAGATAGCGACAGCATATTCGCCTGCGCGCCGGATTTGCTCGCTGTTCAAGGAATAAAAACCGCCGTCGGAAAACACCACCAGCGCCGTGCGCTGATCGTGCACCGTCCACACCCCCCAGGCCAGCGCCGCCGACTGCAGCAAACCGATAACGGTTAAATCCAATTTCAAGCCCGGCTTGCCGGATTTAAATACCAGTAAAGTCAATGAGGGCCCCAGTACCATGTCCACGCCGGCGACAATGCGTATACCCTGCCAGCCGCCGTCGGCGCTGAAATAGGGAGAGGGGTACCAGATGAAGACAATAAAAAATAACAGAACGAGAAATATAATAGTGCTGATGCCAAGATGAATTAAGAAGGCTTTTATTCTGCTCATATTTAGTTATGCTCCACTAAACTAAAAAACCGCGGCCCTCATCGGCAGCTATTTCCGGTACAATATCATAAATAACATGAAAATCATGACTGTCAATCTCAATGGCATCCGCTCCGCCGCGCGCAAGGGATTTTTTGCCTGGATGCCGGGGCAGGGGGCCGATGCCGTGTGCCTGCAAGAGACCAAGGCGCAGGTGCCGATGCTGCCGCCGGAAATTCTGACACCGGACGGCTACCACGGCTATTTTCATGATGCAGCGAAGCCCGGCTACAGCGGTGTGGCGCTGTATTGCCGCAAGCCGCCGGACCGGGTCAAGGTCGGCTTAGGCTGGCCGGACGTGGACGCGGAAGGCCGCTACATCCAGGCGGATTACGGCAAGCTAAGCATCATCTCCATCTACGTGCCGTCCGGCACCACCGGTCCACATCGGCAAGAAATTAAATTCCGCTTCCTCGACCGCTTCAAAGAATTTTTGCTGGCATTGAGAAAAGATGGGCGCGAATACATCTTGTGCGGCGACTGGAACATCGCGCATAAAAACATCGACCTCAAAAATTGGCGCAGCAATCAAAAAAATTCCGGGTTCCTGCCGGAAGAGCGGGCATGGATGGATTGGCTGTTCGGTGAGGCCGGATTCATCGATGTGTTCCGGCTATTGAATCAAAAGGAAGAGCAATACACCTGGTGGTCGAACCGCGGCCAGGCGCGCGCGAAAAACGTCGGGTGGCGCATCGACTATCATGTTGCAACGCCGGGCATCGCCAAGCTCGCGCGTAGCGAGTCGATTTATACCGGCCAGTGGTTTTCGGATCATGCGCCGTTGATGATTGAATACGACTATACGCTGTAAACAAGCGATTACTTGAGCGTTTAAGCTGAGGCGAGGGGCGCTCTCCTCGCGTATTTTTGCGCGTCGGCTGAGCGCTGAGTTAGGTTGCCGGCTCACTGTACTTGTGGACAGCAAACTTAACCTCTGGAGGATCGTAAGGGATTAAATCGCCATTTGTGTGCCGCAGGACAATCTGCAGATTTGTAGCCTGCATACTGATCTGATACTTCGGGTTGAAGTAGAGGAAGGCGACATCGTGAAAATCTGCCGGGCCTTCAGCTAACGAAGGAACCCAGTTGATCGGGAGCTGGAGTTTCTGAATCCAATAAAGGATAGCCTCTTGCGAGGCCAACATAAAATCGCGCTTGCCGAGCGATGCATGATCCACGGTAACGACGTTTCTCAAGAAACGAAACTGATTGTCTGACCTGTACTCGAATTGTGCTCCTACAATTAAGTGATTGTCTCGTGATGAATCTTTAAGCTTTCCGTGCTTCCACGCGTCTGCCACGTCAGACATGATTCGATTTTCTAGAGACTCAGTGTCTACTAGATTCCGGTTTAGCGCCGCTATCTCAGCTTGGTGTTTGATGGCTACAGCGAGGGAACCGGCGAGACGGGTCACATCTGACATCTCTGGTTGAAATGCGAATCGTTGCGAAAGTAGGAGGTTCAATTCGTCCCAAGGTTTAACTAGGTAGGTCAAAAAGCGGATCGTCATGTCGCGAGCACCTACGTTAGATTAGATACACTTTGGTATCTAAAAAGTACGGCGGCCCGTCATTTGAGCGCCGAAGCTAGCCAAATACTGAGGAATACGGACTGCCTATACGCGTGCTATTTCCCGTGCGTGTGGAATTTCCCGATGTCTTACGGGTCGGATCTTTTCTGCAGAAAGAGTGGCGACCACAATTGTCTCGCCATCCAGAGCGGTAAATTCAATCTCATAACCTTTTTTTGAACCGTGAATCAGCACCACAGTGCCAATATCACCCGCTTTTAAGCTGTGCTCTGGCACGTCGGTTGCCAGCACCACAGGATCTAATTCTTTGATCATCTTTCTCTCCATTGCAATGGATAAGCTGTAACGAATTGTGGAATTTCTTCTCCGGTTTCAATGAACCAGATAGAGCGTAAGTTTGCTGTTTTGCCTTTGGGCGTATTCAGCGGACCTTCAACTATGAACTTAACGCCAAACGGCGTTTTAATCCTCTCCCTTACATCATGTTCTATTGGATGTTTACGTAAAGCTTTTTCCAGCTTCGGCCAATCTTCACTGGAAAATCCACATTGTATAAAGAATCTTGCCTTACTTCTTCCATAAGGGTGTGTTAAGGATAGCAGATAATCCACAATTTTGGATTGGGCAATAACAGCCTTATCAGGATGAGGCAGCTTCATTGTCTTTTTTTTCACCATGAATCAGTACCACCGTGCCGATATCACCGGCCTTTAAGCCATGCTCCGGCACGTCTGTTGTCAGCACTACGGGATCTAATTCTTTGATTATTTTGCGATGCCGAGACGCCGCCTTCGCTTTGGCGATTTGGTTTTGGTGATTTGAATTTTCACGTTTAATCCGGCTTGCGCCAACATGGCGATGAGGGTGTCTACACTGAAGAGTTCGATTTTTCCACGCACTACGCCGCTGATTCGAGGTTGGGTGACGCCCAGGCGTTTGGCGGCTTCGGCCTGGCTGATGCCTTCTCGCTGGATATATTTATCGATCTGCATCATCAACATGGCGCGTACACGCAGATTTTCTGCTTCTTCGCGGTTGCCGGATTTGGTTTTCTTCACGGAGTTTCCTTTTTTAATTTCACCCATCATGCCTTCGGTTCATAATTATATAAAAATCTATATGATGATCAACTCACGACGGCGGTTTATTTCTGACCCCACTCCTTTTGCGCCTCGGCGTAGTTCAGCATTTTCTTTACCCAGGGCAGGAATAAGTACGCGGGGAAGGCAAGGAAGAAGGTGAGCAGGAAATAGGGCGCATAGCCCATCGCCTGGGCGCCGAATCCCCCCGCCCAGCCGGAAAATGACCGGCTAAGCGCAAAGATCGAGGAGAACAAGGCATATTCGGTGGCGGAGTGTTTTTTATTTACAATCGCCATGAGGAAGGCGAGAAACGCCGCCGTGCTCAAGCCGCCGGTAAAGGATTCGATGGCGCTCGCCGCATACATCAAGGCTTTGTGCTCCAAGAGGATAGGCGCACCTACCGCGGCAGGGGGAATGACGGAAGCGGCCAACACATAACCCAAATTGGAGAAGGCTTGAAATAAGCCCAGAATCCACAGCGATTTGAAAATGCCGACCTTGTCGGTAAACCAGCCGCCGACGAGTCCGCCGGCGATGGAAAGCGCAAGACCGATGTTGACGGACACCAGGCCGATTTGCGTAGCGCTAAAGCCGGAATCGACCCAGAACGGTTTCACCATGAAACCCATGGCGCTGTCCGGCAGTTTGAAAATCAAAATAAAAATCACGACCGGCGCGATATAAGGCCGTTGCAGCATTTCCAGCAGCACGCCAAACAAGGGGCCTTGGGTGGGATTGGGATTCCCGGCCTTACCCGGCGATTTTCCACCATTCCCAACGACGAGGCTAAGCAAAAATAAGCCGCCTGCGGCGGCAAAGGCAAACTCCCAGAAGTGCGGACAAGCGTGCGGCCACTTGGCGGCGTTATTGATCAACCACAGACAGCCCAACAAAAATAAAAGCACCGTGCCTAAGGCATGGGGTTGAAAAAATAATCCTGTGAGTTCTTGAACCAGACTTTGGGTTTTTTTACGCACATATTTTTTTTCTTTTGGCGCTTGCAGGCATATTAGGCCAATGAGGACAAAGATGATGGCCGCCGTAAGATAAGCCCCACTCCAGGCGATGTAATCACTTAACATTAGAATAAAGCCGGTTGTTAGCATGCCTACGCGGTAAAAAGCTATGCGCACGCCATTGGCCCGGCCCATCTCGTCCTTTTTAAGCAACTCAATCGTGTAGCCGTCGATGGCGATATCATTGGTCGCAGCAAGGAGCGTAAAGATACCGATCGCAATCCAGACGCCCGGGCCGAAACCCATCTGCATGGAGAAAAATAACATGATCGCACCCATGGCGAGATCGACCGCCAGCATCCAGCGCCGGTGGTGCCGGTAATGATCGACTGCGGGTGCCCAGAGGAATTTCAGCGTCCAAGCGAGCCCGAGCAAACTCAGAAAACCAATTTGCGATAGCTCAATGCCCTGTTGGCGGAAATGGACGGGGAATAAATCATAAAAAATGCCGAGCGGGAAGCCTTCGGCAAAATACAAGATTCCCACCCAAAACATTTTTGATTTTAAGAATTGTTGTTTTGCTTCCAAACACGCGTGCCGAATGAAATGGGAGGCGCGAGTATATCACTCGCGGGGCCGCGTGTTTGTAACCTGCTGATCGAAACGGGAATAAATTTTCTATTGCTGTTTTTTGGCTAATTATCTTTCCGGAACGGATTCAGTGTCTTCGTGTTCTTTCCATCTCTCCTCGATTCCGGCGAGTCGCTGCTTCAGCACATTCTTGACTGCCGATTTCTGCTCGGGGGTTAGGTTGGCATAGAACGTAAGACGCTTCTGCTGAATATCGCGCAGGTCTTTCGCCTGTTGGTCATGTGTTTGGTTGACAAGGGCGGCCACGCGCGCGAGATTCGGTTCAGGTTTATCCAGCTCGCTTTTGTAAGCCTGCATAATGTCCATCCGTTTATCCCGCGTCCGCTCTCTGCTCGCCTCAGCCTGGGCAGTTATTTGTTGCCGTGCTTGCTCTTGCGCGGGGGTGAGATGCAGTTCTTGGCGGAGCTGCTCCAGCGGAACAATACCGCTTGTCAGCGCGCGGCCGCTTCCGGGCGAGTCGGTTTTTGTGACTCCTTTCACCGCTGATTGCACAACACTGTGGGCCACGCTAAAAAATAAAATAATGCCGGCGAAGATAATTTTTCGGCTCATCAGGAAATCCCCATACAGAAGTTCCCTACTTTAATCCCGCTTTTAGCTGCCCGCCTTCCGGCGAAAGCGGTAGAGGGCAATTTCGCCTAACAGATTGGGCAACAGCCGCAGAGGCAGGCTGGTTTTATGGGCGTGATCTACGGCGTGGCGCTCGAGGATATCGATGTTGAGCCGACGGCAGAGGTTCTCGAAATCCTTCAGAGTGCACAAGTGAATGTTGGGCGTGTTGTACCATTCATAGGGCAGGGTGCGCGACACCGGCATCTTTCCCAAGAAGGCTAATTGAAAGCGCGTTTGCCAGTGGCCGAAATTCGGAAACGTGACGATACCCTCGGTGCCGACGCGCAGCATTTCGCTTAGCAGCCGGTCGGGGTATTTAACCGACTGCAAGGTGAGCGAGAGCACTACATAATCGAACGAATCCGCATCGAACTCGGACAGCCCGGCATCCAGATCGGTTTGAATAATATTCACGCCTTTGCTGATGCATAAGGGGATATATTTATCCTCGATCTCCAGCCCATACCCGTTCACGCCTTTTTCCCGCGTCAGGTAATTGAGCAGCGTGCCATCGCCGCAGCCTAGATCCAGCACCCGGCTCTTGGGTTTGATCCAGTCCGCGATGATGGCGAAATCGGGGCGCATGCCGTTGATCTGGGTCATGTCCCACCCTCCGCCACTCGCTGCATATAAGTCCCCAATACCTCGAGATACTGCGGGATCTTCATCAAGAAGGCGTCGTGGCCATATTGCGCCTTGATCTCGGCGTAACTCACGTTGAAGTCGTTATCATGCAGGGCCTTGACGATCTCACGCGAACGCGCCGGCGCAAACCGCCAGTCGCTGGTGAAGGATAAGATCAAAAAATCGGCCTGCGCCGGTTTGAAAGCGGCGGAGAGATCGCCGCCGGTTTCATCCGCGGGATCGAAGTAATCGAGCGCCTTCGTCATCAGCAAGTAGGTATTCGCGTCGAATTTTCCGGCGAAGCTGTCGCCCTGATGGCGCAAATAACTTTCCACCTGGAACTCGACCTCGTAGTCGAAGTTGAATTTGCCCTCGGGCCGCTCGCGGCCGAATTTTTCGTGCATGAGATCGTGAGACAGGTAAGTAATATGCCCCAGCATGCGCGCAAGCCGCAGCCCCTGGCGCGGCTCGGTGTTGTAATCGTAAAACCGGCCGTTGTGAAAATCCGGATCGGAACGGATCGCTTGGCGCGCGATTTCATTGAAGGCGATATTTTGCGCGGTGAGTTTCGATGCCGCGGCGATGGCGATAGCATGGGCGATGCGCTCCGGGTAATCGATCGCCCACTGCAATGCCTGCATGCCGCCGAGGCTGCCGCCCATCACCGCCGCCCATTTTTGGATCCCTAAGGCGTCTGCCAGACGCGCCTGGCTTTCCACCCAATCTCTGACGGTAATGATTGGGAAATCCGGGCCGTAAGGCTTGCCATTGGCGGGGTTGATGGACGCGGGGCCGGTAGCACCAAAACAACTGCCGAGATTGTTGCAGCCGACGACGTAAAATTTATTAGTGTCGATGGTCTTGCCGGGGCCGATGATATTCTCCCACCAGCCGGGCTTTGGGTCATCGGGATAATAACCGGCCACGTGGTGACTGCCGCTTAAGGCATGACACACGAGCACAGCATTGGTCTTTCGCGCATTTAGCCTGCCGTAAGTTTCGTATACCAAGTCATACGCCGGCAACACGCCGCCGCTGCTTAAAGGCAACGGCTGGTCCCAATGCAAGGTGTTTGGTGCAACCAGACCGACCGAGTCAGCAGGGAAATCTTGTGACATTAACGCAAAAGTACCTATGTAATTTTTCCGGCCGCACGCGCGGCCTGTGCAGTCTAATAACTGGCGCATCGGACTGCAACGGGTTAAATCAGGCTGGCACGTCTCACGCTCATAGTGAGATAAGAAATTGTATCGAGGATTTTAGTTCTCAGATGAAAGAGGATGTAACGCTTGATTCAATCCAGATAAGCACGCTCAGTACGGATGCCGTAGTGCTTCACCCTGATTTTTCCGCGTACTTGGTCCAGCAGTTTTGGGGAATCTTGTGAAGTTTGCATACTTTAAAGGTGTGCTAAAAATCGTCTTGTGTGATTTTAACCTGCGTTTATAGTGTATTTCAATTTTATACACCATAACTGCTAAAATTTTAGGTATTTATTTGGTGTCGACTTTTAGTTGGGTGGACGCGCAGCGCCTCTATGGTGCAAACTGAAAGGGTACTGCCTTCGATGAACGACAACGATGACTTTGAAACGGTGGCGAGAGTGTCGGCGCTAGACGCGCGTCCACCCAACGGGGCGCGAGTTGTGCGCTCTGGCGCCCCACTCCTCGTGATGAAGCGCTGCGCGCTTTATCTCTCGTCGAGGGTGCCGCTCAACTCGCGCCCCGTTAGGCATTCATATGAACAAAGGTTGGCTCAACGACGATTACTTGATCCTCTTCTCAGAAGCAGAGGTTGAAGGGGCTTCAACAAAGTACGGTGTTTCGCAATCCCTTCCAGGCCTCAAAATTCTCGGCCTACTCGGATGGGACGACTTCATAGTTCGTGACGGTAAGGGCGGTACGTACTCCGTCCCGACAGTTCCGCTGGACAGGCAGCATCTTCGGTCTTTCAACCTTCCTAAAACCGCTTTACTCAAACCAGACGACCGTTTTATGGGAAAAATAAAATGGTATGTAAAGCCGCTGGTTTTTGGGGGCGACCCAAAGGAAGACAAAAACCTCGTTTGGGTAACTCATGAACAACATGCAGAACTGGTTGTATGGTGGAATAACCAATACCGGGCCATTAAAGCACAAACGAAAAATGCCTAACTGTATTTTTAACCGGACGCGGTGTGACATCGGCGCAATGTTTTGTTTTCGCGCCCCGCGCCGGTTAAAACAGCGTTGGGCGTCATGAGGCGCGTGATGAATAGAATCCTAGCGCTATCTAGAATCGCTGTAATCGTGTGGCTATTGCCGGCATATAGCCACTCAATGCCGACCACACTTGATGGAACATGGTACGACGAGCAATTACTCTCCTATGTTTTCTTACACGGTGAGGTAATGCGCAGGGAGTGGTCCCAGTATTCTGAACGGGAAGAGGCGCAGTACGTGCTTGACAAAACCAGGCTAACGGTTCGTTTTGCAGACAAGTATCCACAATCCGGCGTAAAACCGCTCGTGTTGACCGGGAGCGTCGACGGGGACGTGATAAGTGTGATCGCCACTGGAGGTGGTCAGGACGGCCGTTCATTTAGACTTCATCGGGCGCCACATTGCGAGGGCGAACCCGTGGCATGTGGGAGCGGTGTGTTTTGCACGAACAGTCAAGGACAACGTCCAAGTTACTGGAAGCTTCCCGCGACTCGCCCATCTCCTGAAAAGGCAAAAGCACCTGAGGACTTCAATGACTTTCTGCCTTATTTCAGCTGCGCGGTTCATTTGAAGTTGCGTGACCTTTATGTGCCCCACGTTTCGTTCCCACTGCGAGAGCGGCTGCTTTTCCCCGATCGGTACGAATCGACGCAGATCGCCGATCAGTCTTTTAAGGCGGAAATTCTTGAGAAGGACATGGCAGGCAAAAACTACCAAACCTACGAGCCAATTCTCCGGGGTGGAAGGATCAGCGTATACGTTACCGACGATTATAGAATTCGCAACCGTGTACACACTTCCGAAAAGGAGTGGTATTTTGAGAAACAGCAGGGAATCTGGCGCTTGGTAATGCTGGAGCGTCCCGCTATGCCACCCGACACCGGGAAGGAGTGGAGCCTACCTTGGTTTCAGCTGAAGCATTGCAGCGACCCGGCTCTGAGAGAGTTGGCAGCGAGCAAAATCGACACCGCCCAAGGCGAGGACTTTGAAATATTTGTGATTCAGTTTTATTGCGCGCTGAAAAAGAAACAGAAAGATTGGTATATACCACGGGTGCGTCTGCCTTTACCATTTATCGAGCGCACCACAGAAGGAGAGTCTCGCGGCACGTACAGGCGGCAAGACAACTTCGATAATTGGACAATCGCTGCCGTGGATGGTGGCGAGGTTCCGCTTGTTTATAGCGCTCAGGGCAATAGCGGGTTAGCTCGTATGTCCTCGCGGGGGGCCGGAACATCGAACACGTGGATATTCCAGCGTATTGGCGGAAAGTGGTATCTGGTGAGGTTAGAGATTGGTAGTTATTAGAGCCGCGCCCAACAAACTGTTGCACCCGACCCTCGGGGGCAGCGCCTCGCGCCGCCCTCGGCCGGGTGAACAGCAACGTTGGGCCTCAGGAGAATCAAGCAATGGTAATCGCGGTGGGTAGATATCTAGCAGCAATAGCCCTCGTTGCGACGGTGGTAGCTCAGACTACGAATCATCAAACCGTCGCCGGTATCTTCGAGATCAAACCGAAGGGTAGCAACGGTAACTGCGAGGCATTACTCGCTGGTAAGCTGGTGAGATCTTTCGAATGCGAGTATTCGTACACTCCCGGAATCATTGCATACTACGATAAGGGAAACGGGAAATTTGAAAATGTTGTGGTGATTCAAGAAAGCCCAATGGGTAACGCATGTAATGGGGGGGCGCTGCACATACTTGGAATTCAAAAAGATGGTTCCTTCAGCATTGCGGACCCGATTGACTTCTGCGGTGGTCGAAATCCTGTTGTGGAGAAAAAGGAAACAAGAGTCCGAATCACATTTCCAGGCGGTCCTCCGAATAGGGGTTCTGGGTATATCCCGACCGTCGTATGGGAGTATTCGAATGGCGTTCTCAAGAAGATCAAGTAGCGAGGCCCAATATAGCGTTCCACCGGATGCGCAAATACGGCGTGCCGGTGAGCTTGGTCGTTGGGCCTATTGGAGAGCCTTGGTGCGATTAATCTATGGGATAAGTCTAGCGCTGTTTATCCAGCTTTCTAATGTTTCGTCTATGGCCGTAGCATCCGACAGCGTCTCTGCCTCTTGGCAGGGAGAGTGGAGTTGGGGCGGGCCAGATCAAATGGGAATACAGTATGGAGGCAGCCTTTCTATCAAGGACTGCGACCAGACCGGTTGCGCCTACGAGTTGTCTACAGGTTCTGCTCGCTCCGTGTGCGGTAGCGAAGGACGGTTCCGCTTCAGCTCACCGTCAAAGGCAGTGCATGAGCGGGAAGGCGAAGACTTTCAAAATAAGAAGGCCGCTTGCTTAATTACATTCGAGCGAAGGGACCCCGACATGCTCGTGACCGGCTCCGATGGAAGCGGGTGCGCAATCTTCTGCGGGCATTCTGGCAACTTCGGTGGTGATTTCCGACGGTGGTCTTCGGTACCGATGTACCACGCCAGCTTTAACTGCCGCAGTGCCAAGCAAAATATTGAGAAAACTATCTGCACACATAAAATCTTGGCGGAACTTGATCGTGAACTGTCTGGAAGATACGGCACACTCCAGGAAATACTGTCTCCCGAAACAAAACAACTTCGAGTTGAGCAACAGCAATGGCTCAAGAAGAGAGACCAAACATGCGGGACTGCTGCCGATATCGCCGGCTGTCTAGAAACAGCATACAGGCAACGGACGGCGGAGCTCAACAAGGCAATTGGTGCGGCATGCGGGTTATCGGGTAACGCTAAAAGATGCAAAGGGGTACGTATTAAATGACCAGTCTAGTCGAATCGCAGCCTCCTCTCTGGGCCCAACTCGACGCTCAAGCCGACTCGCTACGTCGGCGCTTTGCGCCGACTTCGCTCGTGGCTTAGCTCAGCGTTAGGGCGCACGCATGAGCTACCTCTACGTTGCGGAGGATGAGCGAGAATTCACCTATTTTCTCTGCGGCGAACTGGGTGCCCAGCTCTTGCTGGCGGATGTCGCGCCCGGCGGCGAGCCCAGAGTAGCAAAGGATCCGCTCGCAGCGCTTCCTTCCGACTTGCCAGAGCGCGCGAAATTTGGAAGCAAGCAGGTTCACACTCTCATCTTTTGGCTTCCGGACTGCGGTCCTATCAAAACCATGCGCGATGCGCCCGAGCCAAAGGATGTGCGCGATCGCGTTTCGAGACTTCTAACTCAGGAGGCCGCGTCAGAACAGTTCGCGGATGTAATCGATCTCGAGCGTACTCCCGTGCTGAGGTTGAAACGCTCGCATAGGCACGCGCCAAATCGGCTGGCTCCGGGTAATCTCGGCTCCATGGCAGTAAGGTCCTCGGCCATACCTGAGGACGTGAAACTTAAGCACTCTAAAGCGGTGCGCTGGCTTAAAAAGCGTGGCGTCAAAACAGATCCATTTGCCCATTGTGCGGAAGTCAAGGATCGGCGGCCGGAAAAGCTGGGGCCTCTTTGGGTGTGGGTGCAGCCACACGCGATGAAGCTGGTTGAGCGAGGTACGGAGATTTGGCCATGGAACGCCTAGTGCGCTCTAACTCCAGGTGGAACGGACGGGCCGCCGGCGGCGTGCGAAAAGTAAGCATCGTGCCGGCCCGCCGTTCACCAAGACGTGTGTGCCGGGCATGGCACGTAACTATGTCGGTGAAAGTCCGACAGCCAGGTTTTCGCAGAGCCGAAGGCTAGCGGAAGGGCAAGGGCGTCACCGTGAGGTGGGGTCTGAAGGAAGCCCAACGCAAAGCGGCGG
>WNFH01000846.1_pt1 | contig 20601 bp, 16 predicted proteins | sample 5400411 | NCBI WGS metagenome assembly WNFH01 (sample SAMN13153347, study PRJNA577476) | soil metagenome | isolation source: 200 cm saprolite under Douglas fir tree site 2 hole 3 | place: USA:California | collected 2015-04-18
CACATCGTGGGCACTGAGCGCCATGAGAGTCGAAGGATCGACAATCAGTTGCGAGGGCGGTCCGGGCGCCAGGGCGATCCGGGCTCGTCGCGTTTTTATCTTTCGTTGGAAGATGACCTTATGCGCATCTTCGGCGCCGACCGGATTCAGGGAATCATGAACCGGTTGGGTATGGAAGAAGGTGTTCCGATCGAACACGGGCTGGTGACGCGGGCCATCGAGAATGCCCAGAAGAAAGTCGAGGCCCATAACTTCGATATTCGGAAGCATCTCTTGGAGTACGACGATGTCATGAACAAGCAGCGGGAGGTGATCTACCACCAGCGCAGGGAGGTCCTTGGAGGCGAAAACCTCAAAGAAGAAGTCTTGGAGATGGCCCAGGGTTTGGCGGAAGAAATTGCAGAGCGCTGCGCGGACAAGAATCTTCATCCTTCGGAATGGGACGTCAAAGGGCTGAGCGAGTCGTTGTTTCATCAATTTAATTTTCGCATCGATCTCAAGACCGAAGAGCAGGAGGATATGAGTCCCGAGAGGCTGCAGGAGATTGTCCTGGAGAAAGTGACGCAGACTTACGACGGGAAAGAAGAACGCTTTGGTCCGCCTATGCTCCGGCAGTTAGAAAAAATTATCATGCTTCAGACCATCGATAGTCTCTGGAAGGACCACCTCTTTAATATGGACCATCTGAAGGAAGGGATCGGACTGCGAGGTTACGGGCAGAAGAACCCTCTCCAGGAGTATCAGAAGGAGGGATTTGAGATGTTCGAAGAGATGGTCCATAAAATTCAGGAGGATGTGGTGCAGAAGCTCTTCACCATCGAGATGGCGCGAGAAGGCGTTGCGGAAGAGATGGAGCTTCAACGCCGTCCTCAAAGGATGGTCTTGAGTCACGGCGGTGAAGGCGGAGAGTCATCTCGTGTCAATCCGGTTAAACGGCAAGGGGGTAAGGTAGGGAGGAATGATCCTTGCCCCTGCGGGAGCGGAAAGAAATATAAGAGGTGCTGCGGCAAGTGAAAAAATCAATTAGGGTTCCTGGATTTCGGTTTGCCGGTGTTGCCTGCGGCATCAAGAAGAGCAAGAAGAAAGACCTAGCACTGATCTTTTCCGAACGTCCTGCCACAGCGGCCGCTCTATTTACGACCAACAGAGTGAAGGCGGCTCCGGTCTTGGTTGGCTTGGAGCGCATGAAGCGCGGGCGCCTCCAGGCCGTGGTCGCTAACAGCGGCAACGCCAATGCCTGCACTGGCGCCGCAGGTGTTCGGGCTGCGCAGGCGGCCTGTCGTGAAGCGGGTTTGCGGTTGGGGATCGATCCCCAACTGGTTCTTCCCTGCTCTACAGGAGTGATTGGAGTTCCCTTATCTGTCGCGAAGGTGAGAAGGGGCATCCAGGAGGCTGCAGGGAGGCTCTCACCGCATTCCTTTCTTTACGCGGCAAACGCGATTCTCACAACCGACCGGTTCGTCAAGGTTGCGGCGACTTCTTGTCTGTTAAAAGGACGGAAAGTCATCATCGCAGGGATGGTCAAAGGTGCGGGGATGATTGCACCCAACATGGCAACCATGCTCGCCTACGTTCTTACGGATGCCGCGGTGGAGGCCCGCTGTCTTCGCGCAGTCTTGCGTGGAGGCGTCGAAGAGACTTTTAATCGGATCACGGTTGATGGGGACATGAGCACGAACGATACGGTGCTTTTCCTGGCCAACGGCGTTGCCAGAAATGCAGCGGTGAGGCAAGGAAGCAGGGAAGAGAGGGTGCTGCGGCAGGCGACTCAAAGGGTCATGAAGGAACTCGCCCTTAAGCTGGTCGAGGATGGCGAGGGAACGACCAAGGTTGCTGAGATTCGAGTAGAAGGCTCTCGGTCTGTAGATGAGGCTAAGAGAGTTGCATTCGCGGTGGCGAATTCCAAACTCGTGAAGACCGCGTTCTTCGGGGCAGATCCCAACTTCGGTCGGATTATGGCGGCTATCGGATATGCCGGTGTCCCGCTCAATCCAGGGAGAGTGGACGTTTCATTTGATAGCGTGAAGGTTGTGAGAAGGGGTGTCGGAATTAACTCTAGCGAGAGATCCGCCGCACGGGTCTTGCGGCGAGCCTCGTTCACTGTGAGGATCCACTTGCATCAGGGAAAAGGGTCCGCCTCTGTATGGACGTCAGATCTCGGTCACGAATATATCCGGATCAATTCGGCTTATAGAACGTAAGCCTACCCTACAAGAGTCGGTTACACGAGGGTCTCGGAACCCCGTAGCGGGGTAGATGGGGCGATATATTCATCGTTTTCGTTCTTGTGATGTGTTATCTCGTTCCTGTGGTTGCCTGATCCCAACTTGATGATCTTAGCCTGAAAATCGTCCAGCCCTTTGGTTGCGTTTCTCGTATCGACTACGATCTTGGCCGCTCTGAGAATTTCCCGATAATTGTAAGAGTCGTGATCCGTTAGAATCACAAGACAGTCCTGAGTTGCGATAAGAGAAGGGCTTAACTCGACGGATTGCAGAGATCTAGTGCCGAGATCAATTTTCGGAACCAGAGGATCGTTATAGGAGATGTAGGCTCCCTTTTCGTTCAGAATGCGCATCACGTCGATGGCTGGAGACTCCCGGCAATCATTGACGCCTTTCTTATAGGCCGCGCCTAAAATGAGAATGTTCGCCCCTCGGACGCTTTTTTCCAGTCGGTTGAGCGCTTCAGTGACCAGGCCGGAAACTACGGAAGGCATCATGCCGTTGATTTCCGATGCCAACGCGATGAACCGGGCCTGAAAGTTAAGCGCCTTGAGCTTCCAAGCTAGATAGTGAGGATCAATGGGAATGCAGTGCCCGCCGAGACCCGGCCCCGGATAAAAGGGGATGAAGCCAAAAGGCTTGGTCGCTGCGGCATCGATGACTTCGTAGATATCCACCCCCCCCAACAAGTCGCACATGAGGGCCATCTCGTTGACCATGCCGATATTGATGCTCCTGAAGGTATTTTCCAGGAGCTTTACCATCTCAGCGCATTTCGGACTTGAGACCGGAACGACTCGATCCATGAATTGCAGGTAAAAAGCCTGCGCCAACTCTTTGCACCTACTAGTCACGCCGCCAACGACCTTGGGCGTGTTTCGAGTGGTAAAAACTTTATTGCCTGGGTCGATCCTTTCAGGTGAAAAAGCGAGGAAAAAGTCTTTTCCTACTTTGAGCCCTGTGGATTCGAGCTCAGGGAGGATGAGTTCCTCAGTGGTTCCGGGATAGGTCGTGCTTTCCAAGACAATCAGCTGGTCGGGACGCAGGTGTTTCTTAATTTCCTCTGTGGCCGAAAGAATGAAAGAGATATCCGGATCTCTGCTTTTCCCAAGAGGCGTGGGGACGCAAATGCTGATTGTATCTGCTTTTCTGAGCATCACAAAATCGTTCGTAGGGTAAAATTTCTTCTCCCGCAGCGCGTTTTTGAGAATATTTTCGGGAACGTCGAGAATGTAGGATTTTCCCTGCTCGAGACTTCCCACCTTTTTCTTGTCGATATCGATGCCGATAACGGTGAAGCCGGCATGGACCATCTCCAGAGCTAGGGGAAGACCGACGTACCCAAGCCCGATGACTGCTGCAGTCGCTGTATGCTTTTCTATTTTATCCTTAAGTGTTGCCAATTTGAGTTACCCCCGTTTCCCGTCCATGGTCCTGTTTCGATTCCGATCTCGTGTGTTCTTTCGCAGTTTGACGTTGCGTACGAGATTTCTTGAATTCTCTGAGACTGATCGCGTACTTGGCGATGAGATCATAGAGGTTCACTCGACTGATGCCGAGATCTCTTGCAGATCGACTTATGATTCCCTTGTTTTTTGTCAGGGCCTTTCGGACATACTCGACTTCCATGGCTTTCTTGGCGTACTTGAGATTAACGTCATGAGTCGGTTGTTCGATACTGAAACCGAGGTCATCTGGGGTCAAAGTGGAATGGGATGTCAAAACAACGGCACGATGGATCAAATTTTCCAGCTCTCGAACATTGCCGGGCCAAGAATAGGCTATGAGCTTTGTTTGACCCTCTGCGGAGAGAGAGATCGGGGGCTTGCGGTTTTCTCCGCAGTGCTTCTCCAGAAAGTATTGGGCGAGAGGGAGGATATCCTCTCTTCTTTCGCGGAGAGGTGGAATGGTGAGCGGCACAACTTTCAGGCGGTAGTAGAGATCCTCGCGAAAAAGCTGGTTTTCCATATCTTTTTTAAGATCCCGGTTGGTTGCTGCAATGATTCGAACATCCAGCTCGATCTGCTGGTTGCCGCCGATTCTTTCAATCTTGCGGTCCTGAAGGACGCGAAGGAGCTTGACTTGCAAGGAAGGAGCGAGTTCCCCGATCTCGTCGAGAAAGAGCGTTCCGGTATGGGCCAGCTCAAACTTTCCTTTTTTTTGAGCGTAGGCTCCCGTGAAGGCGCCCTTCTCGTGGCCAAAAAGCTCGCTTTCGAGAAGGTTTTCAGGGATGGCTCCGCAATTCACGACGATAAAGGGATTATCCTTCCTTAAACTTCTCTGGTGGATGGCGTGTGCAACGAGCTCCTTGCCCGTTCCGCTTTCGCCACAGATCAAAACTGAAATGTCGGAAAGAGCCACGCGATCGATAAAGCGGTAGATTTCCTGCATGCTTTTAGATGCCCCGATGAGGCCGTAGAATCCCTGGCCCGAGGGGGAAAGCGGGGCGCGCAAGCGTTCCTGCAATTGGTGGATATGGTGCGCCCGTTTGATCGTCACCTTTAGCTCGTCGAGAAGAATAGGTTTCTTGTAATAGTCGAAGGCGCCCATGCGAACCGCACGCAGGGCATTTGATTCATTGCTATTGCCTGTTACTACGATAACTCGCGTGGAGGGTTCCTGAGCAAGAATCTGCTCGAGCAACCAGAGACCCGCAAGATCTGCGGGCGCGTGGGGATCGAGCGATAAATCCAGGGTGATAACCGGAGGCCTCTCGCTCTGAAAGCTTTCCATGGCTTCGCTTTCATTGGCTGCCGTGAGGACCTGGTAGTCCGCTTCGAGGGCCCAGCGCATTTGCTGCAAAATGTTTTTCTCGTCATCGATAATAAGGACTTTAGGTTTCACGAGTTGTTGTTCCTTTCATCGCCGTCGATTAGGCTGGGAGTACGATTTCCACCCTAGTCCCAACCTCTACCTGGCTCTCAATATGAATATGCCCTCCATGACTTTCAATAATAGAGCGAGTATGACACAGCCCGATTCCTGTGCCTCCCTTCTTGGTTGTTTGGAAGGGACGGAACAGGTTATTGAGGATATCAGGTTTGATGCCGCTTCCGGTATCTGTAATGGATGTGACGACTTTTCCGTTGGGACGGGACACGGCAACGCTCACTGTGCCCTCTCCATTGGGAAAACTCTGGATCGCGTTCAGTAGAATATTGGTAAAGGCCTGTCCTAGAAGGTTGGGATCTCCAGGCACGGTGAGGGAATTCTCTTGCCCTCCGAAGTTCCTGATGAGTTTGACCCCTTTTCTTTGACATAGCCTGAGGTCGTCAAAGGTGTCCTCCAATACCTTCAAAATATCGACCGGCTGGTATTCGACCGTGAGTTTGCCCTTTTGAACAGACAAGTTGGCGATCAGGTTGATCATCTTGTCGGTGGTTTGAGCAAATGTCTGAAACACGTCCTTTACGAACTTCGGATTGTTAACAAAATTTTTGGCGTTTTCCAAGATCATGCCCTGCTGCGTTGCTAGGTTTTTGAGATCGTGCAGCACAAACGAAGATAGGCGATTGAAAGACTCCCACTCCCGGGCGACCAAGAGTTCATCAGAAAGCTGATGAGTTAAGATCAGGTGAGCCAGTTGTTTGCTGATACTGAGCAGAAGTTGGTCATCTTCGAGGGAAGATTTTCTTGCGCCGACTTCTTTGCCGATACCTAGCCATGCCAGGGCGTCACCGTTTTTCATAACCGGTGCCATCCGTTGGATTTCGAGGTCCTTAAGAACTCTCACTGTTTCGAGTGGAAAACTTGCGAACGCATCCGGAACTTCCTCTTCAGGGATGTGGAAGACTTCTGGAGAGTTCAGTTCCGGCGCCGTTGGGTTTATCCGGAGAGTTGGCTGTTTCTGGGCTAGTGTCGAAAAATCATCGTGAGCATAGGCGAGATAGAAAGTATGCGGTGTCGTTGAAGCCAGCCATATGGCTACCTGTCGAACATGCATGGAATCGGCGATGAACTCCCCGATCTTCGGCAGAGTTTCTTGAAGAATGAGAGAGCCCGTAGTTTTATTTGAAAACTTCATCCAGAGATCCCTGTAGTCGTATTTGTTTCGAAAGAAATTTCTCGCAATAAGGATCTCAACGCGCTTTCTCCAACTGGGCGATAGGTAAAACGAAAGTAGGAGAGCCGTTAGCGTGAAAACCGCTGCAGGAAAGAAAATGTCATACTGCGGGGGCTGGGCTAGTTGGAGCAGATGAAGGACCCATCCGGAGAGGACCAGATAGAAGAGTAGGGCTGCAACAGAAAGGGAGTCCAAGACCACGCGACGGGAAATGAAGATTTTGATCTCCCAGAACGGATACTTGACCAGGGAATAAAAGACGATCAGGCTCCCGATGAAAATAAAAACGGCAGCGGAAAGAAGGAGAGACTGTGAAATGTAGGAAGAGAAGAAGATGTGGGAAGCAAGATAGAAAAAATGAAGGACGAAAGCGAGATAGCCGATGAAAATACACTTCAACTTTTCCTGCTGAATTTTGCTGGCGTTCCGGAGTGTTCGTTCGAAAGAAAAGAGCGCGAAAACACAACAAATGAGGACGTTGAGAAAAAAGAGCCGTTGGCCATTGGCCAGCAAAATAAACGGCTGGTCAAGGATCCCCGTGACCCAGTCGATAACCTGCCCTCTAATGAGGTCGATTGAAAAAACCAGCAGGATTAGAAGCTGGAGAGGATAGTAAGCGATCCATCCCCTAGATACCTTGCCCTCCGACCCTCGAGCTAGCGTGTGGCTTACAGGCGGCAATAGGAGGGGCACAAGCGCAATGCCGAGTAGAATGAGATATGTGCCCGGTGTGGAATCCGGCAAAAGAAAAAAAAGCAAAGAGCCCAACTGAAGGGCCAATAAAGGTCCAAGAGAAAGCAGGAAAAGAATACCAGAGCCCTCGATTTTAGTCTTAAGGGGCAGATAGAGAATAATCCCCAAGAGGATCAACAGGTTCAGTGCAGGCAGGTATATGAAGAGCTGATTTTGGTCCATACCGAAACGAACTAAAGGAGATTTATCCGTGAATCTGAAACGCAATTTCAGTGCCACTATCCGGCAAAGAAATACAATAAAGACGCGTAGAAAATCAGGTTGCTAGGTTGCTTATGTCGGGTAGGATTGCCCGAAGGGTCTTTCAGAAGCTTATTAAAGGCAAAAGCGTTACAGCTGGTACGCCTGCACGATTTTCGTCACTCAAAGGCGGGTTTAAGGTCTGCGATTGAGCTGCTCACGATAACTTCAATGACGGATGGTCGGTTCGACTCCAGGGCACGCCGAATCGCAGGTCTAATATCCAGAGGAGATTCCACTTGCTCGCCATACGCCCCCAGGGAAAGGGCTACTTCGGCGAAGTTGGGGTACGGGTGGTCCACTCCGATGTACCGCGCGCCATGGAATTGGATTTGTGCGGCCTTGGCGCTACCATAACAACCGTTACGGGCAATTACTGCTAACACAGAGATGCGGTGTTCCACCGCCGTTGCAATTTCTGTCAGAACAGTTGTGAACTGACCGTCTCCCAGGACAGCTGCTATGGGTCTATCCGGAAAAGCTAACTTGGCTCCCATGGCGAGAGGAAAGTGGGCGCCGGGAAAGGTGAAGTCATAAGATTCGATAAGCGGAAAAAACGCAGTGGTCAGACAGTGTTTCCATTCCAGTTCGCCAAAAATGATGCCTTCTCGTCCAAGTTCATCGGACAACTCCTTAAGCAATCTGAGCCTACGAATAGGCTTGTCGACGGCTTGAGCGATCGGGCCCCATTCTCGGTTCCAGCCTTCTTTCCTTTCCCAGACCTTCTGCATACGTTGGATCACCCTGGATGGCCATTTTTCCACACCCATTTGCCGTAGCTGGACGAGCATCTCCTTTAGAACCAATTTGGCATCGCCGACGATTCCCAGTGCCGCAGGATAGTTTCTTCCGATTTGAAGCGGATCAATGTCGATCTGAATCATTTTGACGTCTGGTGAAAAGATGTCCTGGGAGAAGCCAAAAGTGGTTTGTCTATTGAGAGTGCAACCGAAACAGACGACCACATCGGCTTCCGCAAGCGTCTCAAGGGCCATTCTATTGGCTTTACTTCCCAATCTTCCTACGGATAGGGGATAATCCTCAGGCACAATACCCGACTTGCCGTTGGACGTTACTATGGGTGCGAAGAGAAATTCGGCTAAGTCCATTGCTTCGGTGCTTGCATGGGACCAAACGACGCCGCCTCCCAAAAGAACAACAGGTCGTTGGGACTGAACCAACAACTCGCACGCCTGGCGAATGAACGTAGGATCACCTGTACTCAGCCCCGAGGCCATAAACCGACTGTAGTGTCGGATTTTTTCGGATGTTTCCATGGACAAAAGATCACGCGGGATTCCACAGTAGCAGGGCCCCTTTTTTCCCGATGCAGCACTCCGGTATGTTTGTTCCAAGGTGTACACTGCCTTGTCAGGGTTGGTTACTCGAAATGAGGAACGCGCCATTTGGAAAAGCGGGCCTAAAGGATTCTGGTACTCTGCAGGTTGCTCCGCATAAATTCTATCTCTGGCGGTTTCACCGCATAACAGAATGACAGGAGAACCGTCACAACAGGCTTGCTCCATCGCTGCAACTGTTCTGGTTACGGGACCGCCGCCTGATAAGAGGACAAGTGCCGGTAAACCTGTCACTCTGGCATACCCGTCCGCCATAACCACGGCCGCTTCTTCCCTATAAGTCGAAATGAATTGTATCGACTGTTCGGTTGTAAGCTGGTCCAAAATGGGAAGGACATCTTCGCCGATCTTTCCGAATAGATGGCGAATCCCTTGGGCTTTTAAAAATTCGACAATGGCTTGTGAAACGGTAATCATGGTTCAGGGGAATAATTTGAGAAATAGTAAGCAATAGCTGTTCCAAGTCGTTATGTGGCTAATTTGTTACAAAAAAATACCAAAAAGGACCAAAAGGCTTCATAGAAAATTGTAAATAAACTTAATATTCTATCGGCAAACGGGCTAAAGGTCTGCTAAAGATATTTCCGTTAAAAACCATTTAAACCTGGCTCGTTAGATTATAGAAAATAATTTTAGTTGGCTAGAAAACGGAGAAGTGTAAAGAATCGTAACATGATCCTTGACTTTGTATGCTATTGTATGGCAAAAATTCTTACATTGTGGTATTTAATTAACTTCGAAAGACAAGGAGTTTCTCAAAGTGTCCAGTTCGATAGCGATACTTCCAGTTAACCGTAACCGCCCTGTCGGCTTAGATGAGCCGGACCCTAAAATAAAGGCCTCCTCTGTACAGGGTGGAGCATCAATATCCCCACCCCAGAGGGGTCTCGCGGAGGGCTTGCTCAAGTGTTTGCCGTGGGTCCTGTACGAATGCGAACCTTCCCTAGAGTTAACATTTGTTTCCGACAATGTTGCTGAACTCATTGGGTTTGAACCCGGGGAACTCATTGGGAATCGTTCGCTATGGCAAGAGAGAATGCTCGAGGAGGACTGGAGCTTAGTTCAGGAAAAACTCAATGATCTGAACGTCGGAAACGCCGGATCAATTTCCATGGCTCATCGATTGCTGGATCGTCGTGGACTGCCGGTATGGGTTTCTCACACTGTCATCCGACCTTGGAGGGAAAAGCAGGGGCTGTGGGGTTGTCTTTTAGGAATGGGAAATGACGGTCGAATTCAGGGGGTAGAGCAAGCAAGTGTCGATGGCTACGTTCACAGGATTGGCAATCATTTTCAGCTCCTCAGGCTTGTTATTAGTTCCCTGGAGAAGAGCCTTCCCAAGTCGAGGGAAGCTGAGGTTCTGCACGAGACGGTGGACAACGCAATAGAGCTCACTCGCAGATTCTCCGAATATATTCAGGTGCCGACATGCTGGAATGGGACCGACATGGGAAAGGTCCTTCAAGCCGCTACGGCCAGGTGGAGTCCAGAATTCCGAGAGAAGGGGATAGAATGGGTGAAGCGGATAGACCATTCCGTTGAGACAGTCGCGGTTTCTGGGGACCCGTTCCTCCTGGAATTGGCCATGAGTCACATCTTGCAAAATGCCCTGGAGAGTACGGAAAGAGGAGGTCGCGTAGATTTGGAAGCTAGGGCTGAGTTTAGCTGTTATGGTTTGCCAGCGGTGAAAATCAAAATCGTTGATTCGGGTCTCAGCATTGAGGAAGGGACTCTGAAGCGGATTTTCTCTCCTTTTTTCTCCACAAAAAATGGCCATGATGGTCTAGGCTTGAGCATGGCCCAGCGTTTTGTAAAAATGCACGGCGGTCTCCTGCGAGTCAAAAATGGACGAAGTAAAGGGACTGAAGTTGAAGTCGTCCTGCCGGCAACACCATTAGACGTCCCATTTCCGAGGTAATACTCCACTACATACTGTGATGCTTATTTATTGATGTCTAATTCCTGCGCTCTATGTACAGCATCCTCATTGTCGACGACCATGATCACCTCAGGGAGCAGCTGTGCCGCTTCTATCAGCAGGAGGGGTATAAGGTAGAAGTCGCTGCCTCTGGGGAAGAGGCGTTGGAGAAGCTGATCAAAGAACAGTTTTCGATTGTGGTGTCGGACGTCAAAATGCCTGGAATTGACGGATTTCAGCTCACCCGGCACATTCGGGAAAAGCATCCTGATACCGATGTGATTCTCATTACGGCCTTCGGAAATATTAACAGCGCGGTTGCGGCCATGAAACTGGGAGCCAGCGACTATATTACTAAACCGTTTCAACCTGAGGCCATTCGCTTCGTGAGCGAGAAACTCATCGAGAAACGGCGGCTCATCGAAGAAGTTCGCGAATTACGACAGATTATCAAGGAAGAGCACGTGCTGGAGAACATCTGGGGGAAGAGCCCCAAGATGCAAAAGGTTTTTGAATTCATCAAGTCCCTGGCCCCGACCGATTCGGGGGTCATGATTACAGGGGAGACGGGAACCGGAAAGGAATTGGTAGCTCGGGCTATCCATAACCTGAGCCGGCGCAAAAACCATGCATTTGTCGCTATCAATTGCGGGGCGTTTCCCGATACGCTTTTGGAGAGCGAGCTGTTCGGCTACGAGAAGGGTGCCTTTACTGGCGCGGTTCAAGCACGGGCAGGAAAGATCGAACTTGCGGATCAGGGAACGCTCTTTCTGGATGAGATTGAAAGTATAGCTCTCCCGATGCAAGTTAAGCTGCTACGAGTCCTTCAAGAGCGAGAAGTTGAGCGCCTGGGAGGAAACCGGAAAATCAAAATTGATATGCGTGTAATTGCGGCAACGAATGTGGATCTTTCACTCTGCCTTGCCAGGGGAACTCTTCGTGAAGACTTTTATTATCGAATCAACATTATTCCTTTACATTTGCCGCCTTTGCGGGAAAGACTCGAAGACCTCCCTCTTCTCGTGGATCATATCCTTCGGCATTACGCTTTTGCCCTAGAGAAGAAAATTCAGAGGATCTCCCCGAAGGCGTTCGACCATATGCTGGCCTATCACTGGCCAGGCAATGTCCGGGAGCTGGAAAATATCCTGCAGCGCGCTATCATTAAGTGCCCGGGAGAAGTCATTGAGGAGCTAGATCTTCCTACGCCACCGCAACGGATTCTCGATCTCCCCTTTTCGAGCAATGGAGAGGCCGGGCCGTCATTGAAGCAGTGGCTCCAGAGTAGCGAAAGGGATTATCTGAGAAGGTTGTTGATCAGAAACAAGGGTGGTATTACCTTGACTTCTAAGGAAGCGGGCGTGGACAATAAGACACTCTACAGGAAAATGAAAAGGCATGGGTTACACAAAGAGTCCTTCAAAGAATTCGATTAGGATTTTCTCGATCCTCCTGTTATCTGTTTCTGCCGTTTTCCTGGCAAGGAACGCAGAGGCAGCTCTTGCTAGCCAGTTTTCCTTGTCCGCTGGAGAGGAGTACAACGACAACATTTTTTTTGGTAGTAAGAAGGGAGAGTTTGATCTTATAACGCACATTTCACCCACTCTAACCATTCTGTATGCACCGGCGGGTGAAATTGCTTCAACGCTGTCGCTTAATATTAAACCCGATGGGCAGATTTTCGCGCGCCATGGCGAGCTTAATAACTTTGGCGAGAATGTATCGATAGGCAGCGGTTATACCCACCGCTATTCTCCTCTACTTAGCTTTCATCTTTCGGATATTCTGGAACACGAAGGCCCTACGCGAACTGTAGGGTTGGAAGGGGAGGGATTCACCCAACTCACGGGTGTCCTGACGGCCCCTCCGGCCCGAGGGGAAATTCCTACTACTACTCCCTTTCAGAAACTAAAAGACTTGGTATCCGGTGGTAGCGTCATAAGGAACACTATTTCGTTAGGGGGCAGTTTTCTCTATGCGCCCGATATTTCTTTTACCGGTAACTATTCGGGAGGTTACACGAAATTCCTCGACCTGCGGCGAGATGACATATCAAATTCCGTCGGCGTTAGAGCTATTTACAACTGGCGGCAAGAACACAATCTGCATGCGGGGTACTCGGTCACCATTCTCAACTCTAAGAACATTGACAACTCTGGAAACGGTGAAAACTCCGTTGTTCATAGCTTCGATGTTGGAGATGACTATTTCAGCCCTACGGTTTTCTTATTCCTTTTATATCCGTTTATCTGATCTGGGATAAAAGGAGCACGCTCCAAAGTCTCCCTATCCGTCGCACGCCCGGTGGGGGTTTTACCCTCTTTCTCGCGGTAATGGTCGGAGTTGTCGGGCGAACCATAGGAGATGAATTTACGACTCGCGTGGCCATGGTGTTGAGTGTGGGGGCTCTTGTTCATCTCCTATTTGGGATGGAGTATCTCAAGGCTTTGTTTTTCTCTCTGGCCTATCTCTTTCTGATGATTCCCCCTCCTTATGTTCTGATCAAGGAGATCTCCTATCATCTGAGAATGTTCGATGCGACTTGTGCTGCTCATATGCTGCAAGCTATGGGGATCCCGGTTTATCGCGATGCTCATTTTCTTCATCTCCCGAATATAACTCTGGAGGTCGCCGACGTTTGCAGCGGCATCGCTTCTCTGTTTGCGATGATCGCTTTGGGAAGTCTCTACGCTCATATCCTGCATTTGAACGCGCGTTTGAAGCTCATCCTGATTGTGGGCGCCGTGATCTTTCCCGTGTTGGCTAATCTTTTCAGAATCGTTTTGGTCAGCGCGTCCGTTTACTACTATGGACCGGTAATGCTTGACGCCTTTTTCCATCGCTTCACGGGAACCTTTACCTTCTTGTCATCCGTTTTCATGCTTGTTTGCTTCGGCGAGTTTCTGCGAAGAATCGGCGGGAGCGTCGACTCTTCGTCCGCAGTAAGCCCGGGTCGCCTGCCGGTGACCAATGAAGGACGCGGCCGGACAGACCCAACTGTCCTATCCGTTCTCTTTTCACCGTCGCTTTTGTTGGGTATAGCGGCCTGCGGCTTTGCTCTTTACTTTTCTGGATCCTGGCAAAGTGTGCAGAGTGGTGGCGCAAGTTTGAACCTTCAGAAAGTGCCGCTACAACTGGGTCCGTATGCACTTTCGCAGGAGGACTGGTTGGATCGCTATGGGGATGCGAACGCGGAAAGTGCTGCCTGGCGTGTTTACGAACGGTCACACAATAAGCCGATAGAGCTTTTCGTCGGATATAGAAGCCGTGAGCGCGGTCAGCTTCGATTGGCTTCCCCGAAATTACGCTTGCCGGAAGGGTGGGAATATGTGCGGCTTGAATCGGAGGACTTGAAATTTCAAGGGTCTGAGGCAATACACGCCGATTAGTTGTTGACCCGGAAGGGAGATCGGGAGCGTCTCGTTCTCTACTGGCATGAAGCGGGAGGCGAAACCTTTTCCGGTGAAATCGGGTACCGCATCTTTCAGGTGATCAGATTGGCTTTACGCGACCGAACGGATGGAGCCATTATTCGAGTCGCGACTCCTGTCTTGGAAGATGAAAATGTTGAACTGGCTACAAAGAGAATAAAAGAGTTTGGTGCCTATCCGCGTCCAGCGCTGGCGTCAGTTCTGCCACGCTGACGCGGATGGGACAGGACCCCCCCAAGACACAGGACTAAAATCTATGCCGAAACATTATCTCGTCACTGGCGGAGCCGGGTTTATTGGCTCTCATCTTGTCAGGCGGCTGATCAAGGAAGGCGGGAGAGTGCGGGTGGTGGATAATCTCTCGACAGGTATGCTGGACCGATTGCAAGAGATTCGTCCTATGATCGAGTTCGAACAGGCCGATCTGGCAGATCCCGCTGTGTGCGATAGAGTTGTTGAAGAGGTCGATTATGTGTTGCACCAAGCAGCGGTCCCTTCGGTGCAACGCTCTATTCAGGATCCGGTGGGGACTAATCGAGCGAATGTCACCGCTACGCTAAACCTTCTTGAAAGCTCTCGGAAAAAAGGAATTCGCCGGTTTATATACGCGGCGTCATCGTCGGCTTATGGAAACACCGAGGTCCTCCCAAAGACGGAAGAAATGACGCCGCATCCTCTCTCCCCCTATGCCTTGCAGAAACTTGTGGGAGAACATTACTGCCAACTCTATTATGAGCTTTTTGGTTTGGAGGCCGTTTGCCTCCGGTATTTCAATGTGTTTGGTCCGGGTCAGGACCCGCATTCGGAGTACTCCGCCGTGATTCCAAAGTTCATTCATCGGTTGCGAGCCGGGAGACCGGTTGTCGTTTACGGTGACGGAGAACAATCGCGGGATTTCACATACGTGGATAGCGTGGTTGAGGCGAACCTCCTTGCGGTGAGTGCTGAGAACGCAGCAGGTAAAGTCTTCAATATCGGTTGTGGAAAAAGGATAACGTTGAACGAGGTGATTCAGACTCTGGAGCGGGTGATGAAAGTTAAGGCGGAGATCATCTATGACTCGCCTAGACCCGGGGACGTGCGTCATTCTCTAGCGGATATCGGCCGTGCGGCGCAATCCCTGGGCTATAAGCCGCTGATCACCGTGGAAGAGGGTTTGGAAAGAACGATCAGGGCTATGCGTAAGGAAAACTAAAGCGCTACACTTCGATTGTTAGGTGAGCAATCGAACAAAGGATCGATAGCTGAGAGCCAGAAGGAACAGGTAATGAAACGGGCAGCTTCAATTACTGGCATATTATCCATTGTGGGCTTAGCCACTGCTCTCTACTTTCAATTCGGCGTAGCCCCGGAGGTCAAGCGGGAGAGTTTTCTCAAAAAGGGCCGGGACTACATTCAACAGTCCACAGTCAACGAGGCCATTATCGAATTTAAAAACGCTCTCAAGGCGGACCCCACCTCTGCCGAAGGTCACCATGAGCTGGGGCTTGCTCTTCTGCGGAAGGGGGATTACCGCAGTGCGTTGAGAGAGTTTGGACGGGCGACCGACTTAAAACCGGACCTGATCCGGGCGAGATACGGGCGTGACAGAAAGGGTAAAAGTCTTGTCTTGGTAAGTATCAAGCTGTAGGGAGACTCATTGAGGTACCAAACAGGCGAGGCTGTTGGTCAGGCAATATAGTAATAACGGAGCAACTAATACAAACGCATTAAGTAATGTTACAATCATAGGGAAGAAAGCCTTCGGGCCGTGGGCAATAGGCCTCTGCCTCGAGACTTTCTATGACGCTTGTCAAGCCCCCTGCTTTTCTAAGCCGCTTGGCGCATCCTTTGACGGGCAATGTTCGCCAAGTGATAGTTTTCATCGTAAGGTTTACGATCTCTCCACATGACAAAGATAATCTTGAGCCACTTTGCTCCCAGAGCCCGGAGCGCCTGATGATGGTTGTGTCCTTTAGCCCGTTGATCCCGATAGTATCGGTTCGCCCACTCACTGCGGTTGAGGGAGACAAACGAAAACCAGTACGCGGCGTGGCGCAGTTGCTTGTTACAGGAAAAACGAAACTGTACGACCCGGCTCTTGCCGCTCGCTTTGGTCACCGGGACCACTCCCGCCTCAGCCTGAAGGTGCCGAAAAGATTCCCATCGCCCTGGAGCATCCCCAAGCTCAGCCCAAATCATCGGTACGATGGTTCCACTCTTTGCTCCCGGCAGCTTCTTAACAAGCTCAGCTGCCGGCATAGAGGCGAAAAAACATTCAACCTTCTCGTTGTACTTCTCTGCCGCTCTGAGCGAAGCCTCCAGTTGATCGAGCAGCACCTCGACCAACTGCGCCTTGGCTCGGACCACGTGTTGGGGAACCATAAGTTGAGGCTTTTTAAGCTCCTCCCACAGCTTTCGACTACGTGCTTCACCGAGATGGTGCTTAAGCTTAGCGAATCGGTTCCACTGCTTGTGGCTAAGCTCAGAGAGGGCGGCTGGGGTCGGATAGTGCTTGAGAAAATCTACTGCCAGCCTAGATTCCAGATCGGCAAAAACCTCCAAGGGCCGAGGATAGTACTCTTTGAGGGTCACCTTAAGCTGATGGAGGAGCCGAGTTTTTTGCCGCACCATTCTCTGCTGATCGCGGCTGAGCATCTTAAGCTCCTGGGCCTGCTCGGAATTCGGCTGAAGGGGTCTCAAGTGAGCGTGATCGGTCCTGACAAATTCCGAGAGCACGCGGGCGTCAAAGGAGTCGCTCTTCGATTGGCTCATTCGAAACCGATCCCTAGCCCGATCCACGGCCTTGGGATTGATCGGGTAAACCACGACCCCGTGGTCCAGAAGAAAATCCACAATCCACCCATGGGGTTTCTCGATCCCAGCCCAAAGCTCGCTCCCTTCAGCTCTTCTCTCATCAAGCCAGCGCCCCAACTCCGCCATCCCTTCAGGGGTCTCTTCGACCTTCATCTCCGCTACCTTCTCCCCGTTCTCATCACCCACGTAGAACTGGTGCACTCGGTCTGCCCAGTCCACTCCCACATAGTATCGCTTCACTTTCTCTCCCTCCTTCGTTGTGTAGTTCCAATTCCAACAACTGTGAACGGAATGTTCGCCTTATATCGGTCCTCAATGGGACAACTTTCTATTGAACCTTTAGCTCCGTTCTTTTACTGGTCGGGACAGTCTCAAGGTGATCCTCACAAACAGGGATCGGGCCACCACGGTCCTCATACCAGCAAGCTTGTTGCAATCGGTACCACAAAGATGATCTCCTACAAGACAACCTTCAACAGAGTTAATATAAGGGCCACTCACGCCAACCCCTTAGGCTGCTTATTCCCAGGGTCTGGGCCTGTCATCATCTTCACGTCCCTGTGCCCTCGGGCCCTCAGTCTTCTTCCCCTCGATGAAATCCACAGGTAACACTATTAAAGACGTTTGTATTAGTCGGGGGAGATGTGTCTGCTTTGTGAAACAAGGGGGTTCAAGAACTATTACTTTGTGTAGCGGATACAAACCCATGTCCAAGGCCAAACTAGAGCGCGATCATTTGAAAACCGCAGCTAGAAAGTTGATGCGGGTCGCCGCCGCTACCTAATTCTACCTTTGTAGGTCATTCCTACCCATACAATCAACACTGCCAAAATGAAAAGGGTGATTATTTGGTGGGAGATGACAAAGGAAACCAAGGGAGACAGAAAATGATCGTATACGCTGCGAAACAGATCTGTTAAAAGATCCATGCCTCGGCCATCAAAGAGAAGACCCTAGGTTGTGAAAAGAGAGGTCCGGTTTATTGATAATCTTTTTTGACTTGGTCAGGCCTGATTACCCAGGAACCCGTACAGGCTCCCCGGGCGACTTCGCCGATTTGTTTCCCATTCGTGCCCCCTTCGTAATTTCCGGGAACCTGGTAGGTAGCTATATAGGCAGTGCCGGCTAGGAGCTGTGTGCCGACACAGCTGACGAGCTTAAGTGGCAGATAGAACAGTGAAAAAAGGAAACTACCAGCGTAATAGATTCCATCATCCTGCGATCCAGCCTGCTGCGCCTGGATCGGGTAGGGGGCCAAGAGCAAAGCTAGGACTAAGGCGCTACCAATAATCCACGAGGTGGTTTTTCTCTGCATGGGGGTTCTCCTTTCGCCCAGATCGACAAAGAGTCGCATTGTCCTTCTTTTCCGGGACTGAGTCAAGAGTCGCTGGCCCGGGGGACGGGACAGAGTTTAGCATTCATATAGATGAATAGGGACTATCCCGTAAGGGTTTTCAGGTGGGCAAAGGATTGGATGACTTCAAAATCCTGCTGGAAGGAGGTAATAGACTCGGCCATCTGGAGAATTTTTCCCTCTTCAATGTTACCGAGGAATTGACCTGCGCTCTCAAGATACTCGATTTTCCGTGGGTCGATCTTCATGAGGCGGGCGGCAGTAGCATCAACGGCAGCCAGATCATTTCCGAGAATGACCACGCCACAATATTTGGGCCTCCCTTGAATAGGTCCATTGCCTTCCATGCCCATGATCCCGTCGACAATGGCAAATTGAGGGATGGGGAGGCTGCCATTGATGTCTAGGATGCTTTCGGCAATTCCAGACCAGTGGAGAATGTTCTTCGGCCAGCCGTAAATTGCGCCGGGAATGGTGCCAAACATGTTTTTCATTGAGAGTGTAACACCCGCCCAGTGGTGAGTCTTTAACTTTGGCATGGATACAAGCAGGTCGGCTTTAGTAATGGTTTCAGGATAGTAGAGATGCCCTAAGGCTGTAAAATGGCTCCGCAATTTGAGCCGCCGCGTATCGTCGTAGTTGAGATCCACATAGGATGCTTTGTGGTCTTTGAGAATTGCCAGCAGGCCCGAGGCCGTTAGGAGATACTCATTATCCCGACGATGTCCAGGCCCTTCGGCAACGATCACCTCTCGCGCTCCAAGCGTTCTAAAAGCCTCAATGGCCCCGGAGATGACAGCCGGGTGGGTATTGATAACGCCAGACGGGTCATATTCCACTAGGTTTGGTTTCAGAACCACCGTCTTGCCCCGTAGGCTTAGATTGAAAAGTTTGATGCCTCTGATGATGATATCTTTAAGAGCGATTTCGTAGCTCTTGGCCGGCAAAATAGCAACGCGGCTTTGGTTTGGCTTGCGGTAAGCGTCTTTGTCCCACGAGGGAGCCGACTGACATCCCTTGATGAAGGGAGAAAAAGAAGCCGCCAGCGAACCTATAAGAAAATCTCTCCGATGAAGCATACGATCCTATACTCGGAAGATTTTAACCCCATCCCCGGCCGCGATCAAAGCCAGAGCGATTGCTTTCGTTTCACCAAGAAATTTTGTCTTCTCGTAATTACTCATTAGGACCTTTCTCCAAGGGGAGGGGTCATTGCCATAAAGAGAGAAACAAATGACAGACCAACTAAGGGTAAGTCCCGAGTCATTTTCTGCAAGGGCTTTTTTAAGTGCTTTCAGACTCAGTTGATTAGCTTCATTTTCTCGGTGGTCTTGCAGCGCGATGAGAGCTAATGCAGTGATGTCTGGATAAGGCCACAAATCAACTCCCATAACTTCGGAGTTTCCGTAGTTCCAGCCACCTCCTGCGCACATGCGGTCGTATATCATCAGCTCGCCCTGGCGAACTCTTTCATCGGCTTGCTTGTCTTGGAGGTAAGGTCTAACCTTTTTTAGTGCGATTAGGGAATAAGCCGTTGGTTCCACCCAGCTAAATGTGCCTGAGGTCCAAGGCCATCCCTTTAATAGAGGATTCAACTTAATTGCCATCTTTTGAGGCGCAAACCGGTAGAGAAGGGAAGCGAGGAAATTAAACTTGCCCTCTTGTCGAAGTAGCCAGGCTGCTCCAAGAAGGGCCTTAGGGCGGTGAGATGGGAAATGAGCTAGGGTAAGAGTAGCAAGGGCAGTGGTCCAGGAAGGTTCCTTGGGATTGTCAGTTAGCGGCCAACTCCCATCTGAGTTCTGCCGGGTGGTCAGCCAATTCAGTCCTTTGCTGATCCTTTCCCCCAGTGAGGTATCTCTTATTGTGCTTAGAGCCAAAATGACCATAGAGGTCGCTTCTGTATTGCTCTGCCTGCCCTTTTCTGCTCCCCAGCCTCCATCCGGATTTTGGGATTAGCCTTTGTGTTCCGCGCTTAATTCTATCACATGCCAGATTTTTTTAAACCAATTGAGGGTTCGAAATTGAGGTCAATATGACCAATGAATCTTCAATCATTTTCACCGAATAACGCTTAGAATGTTTGAGAGTTTATCCGTCCAAGTTGCTTTCCATGCCGAGCAGACACTGCTTTCATCGGTCTTGAGTTAGCTGAGCTAGATCCCTACTCTGGGAGGCATTACTACCCAGATTGAGCACGCGCATGGCACCGTCCAAATAAATGCCTTCGTCATAATAAGGGGAGTCGATTGCCTTCGAGCAGCCAAAGTAGCAGAGCCGCCAGAAGAAGGACGGCTAGAGCCCAATGAAATTTGTTTTGTCGCACTTTTGGCGATGTGTAATTTTGGTCTGACGCGTTTTCATTCTGGAGTGACCCCCATCGACTGGACAGTTAAGCAGGCGAAGTTAGAACGGGGCGAAGAGTTTTTGGGTTCAATCTTTTTCTCATTGCTCCGTCGGTTCGTT
>WNFH01000801.1_pt1 | contig 20597 bp, 19 predicted proteins | sample 5400411 | NCBI WGS metagenome assembly WNFH01 (sample SAMN13153347, study PRJNA577476) | soil metagenome | isolation source: 200 cm saprolite under Douglas fir tree site 2 hole 3 | place: USA:California | collected 2015-04-18
GCCCGGCTCGAACGCGCTCGGCATCAGAAAGAAATCCGCACCCGCATAAATGCGGTGGGAGAGGGCCACGTCGAAGCCGATGCGCGCGCGCACGTTGCCGGTGCTTGTGGCGAGATCGCGGAACAACTGCTCGTACTGCGGGTGCCCGGTGCCCAGCACCACTAGTTGCAGCGGCAGGTCGCGCAGTTCAGTGGCGATCGCGGCGATGAGATCGAAGCCCTTCTGATCCACGAGCCGGCTGACGATGCCCACCACTGGCAGACCTGGATCGTCCGGCAGCCCGAACTCCTGCCGCAGCACCATACGATTGCGCGCTTTGGCCGATGGTGCATCCGCCGCGGTGTACTGAACTGCCAGGTTGCCATCGGTCGCGGGATTCCAGGCGTCCCAATCGAGGCCATTGGGAATGCCAAAGACGCGCGGATGGCGCTGGAAGAGGACCTCATCGAGGCCCCAGCCATAGTCCAGTGTCTGGATCTCTTCGGCGTAGCGGCGCGAGACGGTCGTCAACACATCGGCGTACATGATGCCGGCTTTCATCCAGTTCACGTCGCCCCAGAACTCCAGGCCGCTCGGGGTGAAGACGCGCGCGCGGTCCAGCCCTGCCTCATCCAGAATGGAGGGGTCCCAGCGTCCCTGGTATTGCAGGTTATGCACTGTATAGACGATGCGGGTCGCTCCCTGGCGCAAGAGGTGGCGATAGGTCGTGCGCAGGTAGGCGGCGCAGGGGGCTGTCTGCCAATCGTTGAGGTGGATGATGTCGGGGGCAAAGCGAAGTCCCGGCAGCGCTTCGAGCAGGCCCCGGCAAAACAGGAGGAAGCGTCGCTGCTCGTCGCGCTGGTCCAGCCCGAGGTAGAGCCGCTGATGCCGGCCAAAGAGTCCCTCATGATCAAGCAGGTAGACAATCACCGGCGAACCGGGGAGCGTGGTCTGCAAGATAGACACTGTGCCGTCAATCCCAGCCATGGAGATCGTCCGCACGACTCCCGTAGGTTGGAGCGCCCAGCGCATGGGATCGATGGTCCCGTAGCGGGGCAGAAAGATGCATACCTGGTGGCCTAAAGCCGCCAACTCTTTGGGCAGACTCCCGATGACATCGGCCACGCCGCCCTCCTTGGCAAAGGGAACTGCCTCCGTAGCGACCATCAGAATCTTGAAGTGCATATCGTTTGTCATGCTACCCTCACGCTTACTCAGAGGTTGGAGGTCTTCCGCCATATTGCTGATGAAAGTGAATGGGAGCATAATGCAGATTGACGGGGATATAGGTTATGTTGCTGAATCCGCTTCTCAAGCATACTCCATACCTCGTTACTTATCAATAAGCAGGCTGTATTCATTAACAGTTTGATTAGCCCGACTGCCGCAGCAGGTCGGGCTAATCAAAGGCGGAAGACCCGTACGCAGAATTTGTTGTTTGTTATCATACCATATGAGGAGAACGGTTGCGCGAGGAAACCTGCTGGGGGACGAGGGCAAAAGCGCTCTTCCCCCAGAAACGGGAGCTACACTCGTGGGGTATAATGAACCGTCCCCTCTGTGATGTGCAGGGGTATGGACTCCATGCAGAAAGGATGGGCTGTGCTATGAGTAAAGTGTTAGCAGTCATTCTGGCCGGGGGCCAGGGTGAGCGGTTGAGTCTTCTCTCCCAAAAGCGCGCCAAGCCCGCGGTCCCATTCGCCGGCAAGTACCGCATCATTGATTTTGCCCTGAGTAACTGCGTCAACTCTGCTATCTCTGAGGTCGCCGTGCTGACCCAGTATCGCCCCCACTCGCTGCACGATCATATCGGCATTGGCAGGCCCTGGGACCTGGACCGGCAGCAAGGCGGCGTTCGCTTGCTCCAGCCGTATATTGGGCGCCAGGAGTCAGATTGGTACAAAGGCACGGCTGACGCGGTCTACCAGAATCTGGACTTCATTCTGGAAGCGCGCTACGACTATGTGCTTATCCTCGCCGGTGACCACGTGTATCGCATGGACTACGGGCCGATGATCGCCTTCCATCAGCAGCGCAACGCCGATGTCACTCTTGGCGCAGTGGTCGTGCCCCTGGAGGAAGGTCACCGCTTTGGCATTCTAGAAACGGATGCCGAGGGGCGGGTCATCTCGTTTGTGGAGAAGCCCCCAGAGCCGCGCGGTACGCTGGGGTCGATGGGCATCTATGTGTTCAGTCGCGAGACGCTGACCCGCGTTCTCATCAAGGACGCACGGCCCGCTGAAACTGGCGGTACCCCCACACAGCATGACTTCGGCCGCAACATTATCCCGGCCATGTTGGCGCGGAGCGAGCGCGTCTATGCCTATCCCTTTACGGGGTACTGGCAGGATGTGGGCACCGTGCAATCCTACTGGGAGACGCATATGGAGCTGCTTGGTGACCGCCCCGCCTTCGACCTCTATGATCCATCGTGGGTGATTCACACGCGCAGCGAGGAGCGACCACCGGCTCATATTAGCAGCAGGGCGCAGATCGCCAGCAGCCTGATCTCGCACGGCTGTATCATCAAGGGACAGGTTGAGCGGAGCGTGCTCTCGCCGGGCGTCGTCGTCGAGGAGGGCGCGGTTGTGCGGGACTCCATCGTGCTCTTTGACTCCGTCATTGGTGCCGGTAGCGTGGTTGACCGTGCGATCCTGGATAAAGAGGTCGTCGTCGGCAAGCATTGCCAGATTGGCTACGGAGATGATCTGACGCCGAACAAGCTGGAACCTACCCGGCTGAACACAGGCATCACGCTCATCGGCAAACGTGCGCACCTGCCGGATAACCTGAAGGTTGGCCGTAACTGCAAGATCGGTACCGACCTGCGCCCGGAGGACTTTTCGACCGACACGCTGGCCAGCGGTGAGACGGTGGAAGACCGTACCTTTGCGCATGGTTGGGAGCGCGAGCTGGCCCGGCGACTACCCATCGCGCCGTAGCCCCCCTTGCGGTCGCCAGGGGAACACAGAACGAGGAGGCCGGTCATGACGGCACAACAACACGATAGCCCCCACGATAAATCGGGGGAGCACGATGAATCGGCCCCCTACGGTAGGTCCCCGATTTATCGTGGGGGCACAGTAGCTCCCCGATTCATCGTGGGAGATATTCCCTCCATCTTGAGCGACTTCGACCTGCACCTGTTTGGACAGGGGAAAGAGTATCGCATTTATGAGAAAATGGGTGCCCATCTCCGCGTCGTCAACGGGGTGACAGGCGTCAACTTTACGCTCTGGGCTCCCAATGCGCGCTCTGTCTCTGTGATTGGCGACTTCAACGCCTGGCGACATGGGGCCACTCCCATGCACCTGCGACACCAGGATTTGGGTGTCTGGGAATGCTTTGTGCCGGGGTTGACCGCGGGAGCACTCTACAAGTACGCCATTACCTCGCGCTTCAACGACTACACAGTTGAGAAGGGTGATCCCTATGGGTTTGCTGCCCAATTGCGCCCGAAGACCGCCAGTATCGTCGCCGATATCCACCAGCACCCGTGGCGAGATGAGGCATGGATGCAAGAGCGTGCCGAGCACCAGCAATTATCTTCACCGATCTCCATCTATGAGATACATGTAGGCTCATGGCGGCGCGTCCTTGATCAACCGGGGGAACATCGCATTCTAACCTATCGTGAGTTGGCACACGCGCTGGCTCCCTACATCAAAGACCTCGGCTTTACCCATGTAGAACTGCTGCCGCTGACTGAGTATCCCTATGATGGCTCGTGGGGGTATCAAGTGACAGGATACTATGCTCCTACCAGTCGCTATGGCTCCCCGGAAGATTTTCAGTATTTTGTGGACTACATGCATCAGCAGGGCATCGGTGTCTTGCTCGACTGGGTGCCCTCACACTTCCCGAAAGACGGCTTTGCCTTGAGCTATTTTGATGGTACCCACCTCTACGAATACGCCGACCCGCGCAAAGGCGAGCATAAAGAATGGGGCACCTATGTCTTTGATTATGGCCGTTCCGAGGTGCGCAATTTCTTGCTCGCCAGTGCCCTGTTCTGGTTGCGTGAGTACCATATCGATGGCCTGCGGGTCGATGCCGTCGCCTCCATGCTCTACCTGGACTACTCGCGCAAGCCGGGCGAATGGGTTCCTAACCGTTATGGTGGGCGGGAGCATCTAGAGGCGGTCGATTTCGTGCGCCAACTGAATGAGGCGGTCTACGCCGAACAGCCGGGAACGCTCACCATCGCCGAGGAGTCAACAGCCTGGCCCATGGTCACGCGCCCCACCTATATGGGAGGTTTGGGTTTCACTCTGAAGTGGAATATGGGCTGGATGCACGATATGCTGAACTACATGAGCCTTGATCCGGTCTACCGGCGCTATCATCAGAACAATATCACCTTTTCGCTGATGTACGCCTATAACGAAAACTTTGTATTGCCGCTCTCGCATGATGAGGTGGTCTACGGCAAAAGATCGCTGCTCTCGAAAATGCCTGGGGACGTGTGGCAACAGTTCGCCAACCTGCGTGCCCTCTATGGCTACATGTGGGGACACCCGGGCAAAAAGCTCCTCTTCATGGGAGGCGAATTTGGGCAATGGCTGGAGTGGAATTACACGCAGAGCCTGGACTGGCATTTGCTCGAGCCGCCAAACGATGCTCACCATGCCCAGTTGCAGCAGTATTTGCGTGACCTGAACCAGCTTTACCAGCGCGAGCCAGCTTTAAGCGAGCTAGACTACGATCCCGCCGGGTTTTCCTGGATCGACTTTCACGATTCCGATAATAGTGTCGTGTCTTTTATGCGGTGCAGTAAAAACGTTGATGATACACTTGTGTTTGTCAGTAATTTCACTCCTGTACCGCGCCACGGCTATCGGTTGGGAGTACCAAATCCAGGGGAATACTATGAACTGATCAATAGTGATGCCACACGCTATGGTGGTAGTGGGCTGGAGAACGGCCAACCAATGCCCAGCGGGCCGATCTACTGGCAATCCTGCCCGCACTCCATTCTTTTAACCTTGCCGCCTCTCGCGACAGTAATAGTGAAACGTCGGCCAAAAACTACTGAGCTCCTAGGTTTTTGATGTTAAGACAAAGTAGGATGCCTCCAGCGGCGTGTGAAACTGACGAGGAGAAGAGCCATGGAACCTTTAGCAGCTACTGCACGAACAGCAAATGTAGAACGTTTGGCGCGGGAGCGGTTTGACGTGCTGGTGATCGGGGGTGGCATCACTGGGGCGGGCGTTGCCCTGGACGCAGCTGCACGCGGCTACCGTGTCGCACTCATTGAAAAAGTCGATTTCGCCAGCGGAACCAGCAGCAAATCCACCAAGCTAGCCCACGGCGGGATTCGCTACCTTCCCCAATTTGACCTCGCGATGGTCCATGAAGCCCTGGTCGAGCGCGGGCTGATGGTACGCCACGCGCCGTTCCTGGTGCGGCCACAGCCCTTTATTCTGCCTGTCTATGAGCATATGCGTTGGCCCAGCGGCTTGCCCGTGAGGCCACCCACCGATTTTGGCCTGGGATTCGTGCTCGATATCGGCCTGTGGATGTATGACTTGATGGCTGGACGGCTCAACATCGGCCGCCATAAGAGCATCAGTGCGAAGGAGACGCTGCGGCGAGCGCCGAGGCTGCGGAGCACTGGGCTCAAAAAAGCGTTCCTGTACTATGACGCGCAGACCAATGATGCTCAACTCACGGTCACTGTGCTGCGCACCGCAGCACAGTTCGGGGCCGTGGTGACCAACTATACCGAGGTCACCGGCTTTACCCGTGCCCAGGGCAAGCTCAATGGTGCCGTGGTGCGCGATGTGCTGACCAATCAGGGGTGTAGTGTCTCGGCTCGCCACATCATCAATGCGGCAGGGGTCTTCGCCGAGCACGTGGCGGCCCTGACGGGTGATGAGTCGAAGGCGACTATCGAGCCAAGCAAGGGAATCCACTTGGTGGTGGCACGTGAGCGTCTGCAAATCACCGATACCGCTGTGGTCTTGCCCGAGACAGAGGATGGGCGCATCCTGTATGTTATCCCCTGGAGTGCGCGTGCCGTCATCGGCACGACCGATACCGGCTCAGGCGATCTGGACGATCCGCAGGCCAGCCCAGAAGATATCGCCTATCTGTTGAAGCATGTGAACGACTACCTGGAGGTCAATCTGACCCACGATGATATCCTCAGTGTCTACGCGGGCTACCGACCATTAGTCAAATCACGGGGAGCACGGGCTGCTGATCTCTCGCGCACCCATGTGGTGTTGCAGGAAAACAACGGTATGGTCACGATTGTTGGCGGCAAGCTGACGACGTACCGGCGCATGGCCCAGGACACGGTCGATGTCATCGCCAAACGTGATGGCATGCCCATCTCCCATCCCACCCAGAAATTGCTGCTGGCTGGTGCGATCGGCTGGCGTGATGCGAAGCGTGAGATCGAGGCGCGTGGCCGCCAGCTTGGTCTGGCACCGGAGATCGTGGAGCATCTCGCGTGTAACTTCGGCAGCAATGCCAGCGCTGTTCTCGACCTGATTGACGAGGATGAGAGCTTGCGAGAGCGTCTCGTGCCCGATCTGCCCTACCTGCGCGCTGAGGTAGTGTACGCCTGCCGTGCCGAGATGGCGATGACGCTCGAGGATGTCCTGGCCCGTCGCACGCGCATCATCCTGGAGGATGCAGAGCGCGGCGCGGGTGTTGCCCCGGAGGTAGCCGCCATGATGGCGCGCGAACTGGGCTGGTCCAGCGACCAGACACGTGCCCAGGTGGAACAGTATCGCGCGCTGGTGGGCCACCAGCGCGAGGCGGAGGGCCTACCCCGGTAGTGCAGAACGCCACACTCCCTCAGGGAAGAAGAAAGATGTGGGGTCTTTCCATGAGAAAGATACGACGAGCCCGCTTACTGGTCATTGATGTAGATGGAACCCTGTTGACCGATGACTACCTGCTCATGGCGGCAACTCGTACGGCGGTGCAGCAGGTGAGTGCCCAAGGAGTGCAAGTGGTCCTGGCATCAGCTCGAAGCGCACGTGCGCTGCACTCGATTATGGGAGCGCTGGGGATCATGGGCCTAGCCATTTGCTATACTGGAGCGCTGACCTGCCGGATCAGTCCTGATCCGCATATGCCAACCGAAGTGATGATGGAACAGCGCATGAACCTCTCCTCCGCAAATGATGTGCTCAACAATGCGCTGGAGCGAGGCATCAGTATCGGATGGTATAGTGGCGACGACTGGTACATTCCCAGATGGGACATGGCATTGCACCGGGAGAGTATGCTTACGGGAGTTCCTCCCATGGTCGAGCCAGACCTCGCTTATGTCACTAAGGCACCTCATAAGCTGCTCGCGATCGCCGGAGATCCAGTGCTCTTGCCTGAGCTTTCTTTGTTGGCAAGCACGCTCCCCGCGGACTGCAGAGGGCAATTTTCTCTTGCACACTACCTGGAGATCACCCATCAGGGCGTGGATAAAGCAACTGCACTACTGGCCCTAGGGCAACTACTTGGTATCACCCCAGCGGAGATGGTGGCCATTGGCGATGGAGAGAATGACCTGGCCATGCTGCGCTTGGTCGGGCTCGGTATTGCCATGGGCAATGCTCCACCTTCGGTGCAGGCAGCAGCCGATTGGGTGACAGATACCAACAATCGCGACGGGGTAGCCATCGCGATTGAACGATTGCAAGCAACCGGATGGCTCTAGCGAGCACATCCATCAGAACTGTGATCAGATGCAGCATCGAATAGCTATTTGGAATCACTGTCCTTACACGTGTGGTGACCATTGCTACCGGAAGGTCTCATGAAAGAAGAGACGATGACCACTTTTGTATACCGAATAAACCGGTTGAGAACACTCTGGGCAGAAGGTGTCGTATTGGTTGAAGCTATTGGCGAACAGGCAGCTGCTGGAATGACCAGCGATTCCCATCGGGATCGCTAAAATAGGCAAAGGACCCCCAAGGCAGGACTTCGATCTCACTGACTGCGACCCCTCGTTTGACCAGTTCGTCGCGGACTTCTTTCACGTCCGCTACCACCATTTGAAGACCTTTGAGCGATCCCGGTGGCATAGCTGTAATCCCAATCCCAATCACGATCGAGCAGGCGGAACCAGGAGGGGTCAGCTGGACGAAACGAAGATCATCCCTGACCTGGTGATCATGATCCGCATGAAAGCCGATCTTCTCCGTATAAAAAGCCTTTGCGCGGTCCACGTCCGAGACGGGAACCGCGACGAGTTCCAGTTTCATTTGCATACGGGAAGTATACGAAAAGGTAACGGAGCATGTCAAGGTGTCAATAGCTGGTGAGCCATAGCCCAAAAACTGAAACGTCTCAAGCTGCTTCTGATGTGGCTTGAGACGTTGCAAAATCGGAGTTCGGTAGCGCATACGGGATTCGAACCCGTGATCTCCGCCTTGAGAGGGCGATGTCCTAGGCCGCTAGACGAATGCGCCGCGTTCTGTTTGCTGGCATTTTTCAATAGTTATGCCGCGGCCCTAATATTACCTATCTCTAAGCGGATTGTCAATAGCATTTTCTGGCTGCTGGCACCTATGCAGGACGACGCAAATCAACATGAAAAGGCTTGCCTTTATGATAGAAGTTGAAAGCCAGGCGTGTCCAACCGGCAGGCAAAGATGGATTGGTCCTATAACCATCAGCGGTCAAGCGCAAGTCGGCAAAACCGAAAATGGCTGCCTGCCAGACCGCACCGCAACCGGCATCATGGATACCTTCTGAGGTGTTCCCACGCAGGTTCTCCAGGTCGGTTAAGGCTCCTTTCATAAAGAGTTCGTAGGCAATGTTGGTTAACCCAAGTTCGCACGCAAGAATGGTGTGGAGTGCAGGGGTGAGTGATGAGCCATAATCATGGTCGGTGATGGGATAGTAATAGTTCCAGTTCACACGCTTGGTCTCCAAATCGAACTGATCATCCAGCACGGTCAGCAACATCAACACATCAGCCTGCTTGATGATCTGATAATGCTGCACAGACCTCAGTCCTAGCAAACCCTGGTAGGAGGTGGTGCGCCCCGTATATTTAGTCTGGTCGAGATGTTCGAGCTGGAAAAAACCATCAAACTGCTCGAAAAGCCCCGTCTGCTTATCTTGCGGGATACACATGCGAGCACTTACGTCGCGCCAATGATCCAGGTTCTCAGTCTTCAGATCAAGTTGCTGCACCAGTTCCTCTGCTTTACTGGGTGCGGTTGAACTGAGCCATGACAGGATGTCGATGGCGGTCTGGATGTTCCATTTTGCCATATAGTTGGTATAGACGTTATTGTTGACGTGTTCGTGCCACTCGTCAGGGCCAATCACGTTATTGATCTCATAACAATTGCGTGCCTGGTTGAATTGGACGTGACTGACCCAGAACGCTGCTGTGCTCAAGATTATCTCAGCGCCATAATCCTGCATGAATGTGTCGTCGCCGGTAACGTGCCAGTATTGCCAGACTGCATACGCAATGCTTGCAGAGATATGCAGTTCGATCTGACCATTCAGTACAGGGATGAGTTCGTGACTCTCTGGATGAAAGATGACCTCTGGGGTAGCCTCCAGTCCGTCCACTGTGCTCTCCCAGGGATACTGTGCGCCTTTGTAGCCGTTAGCGGCTGCTTTGGCGCGTGCGGCTGGAAGGAGCCTGTAGCGGTAAAGCAGCAGATTGCGTGCGATGGCGGGTTGGGTGTAAATGAAAAAGGGAAGCATGAAAATTTCGGTATCGTGGAAGACATGACCGCGGTAGCCGAAACCTGTCAATCCCTTGGCTGCTATGCTATAGCGACTATCGTGTGATGAAGTACTGATGCGCAATTGGTAAATATTGTAACGCATGGCTTGCTGAGCCTTCTCGTCGCCTTCAATGAGAACGTCTGCTTCTTGCCAGAAGCTCTGCCAGGCCTCTTCATTTTGCGCAAGCAAGGTTGCGTAATGGCTGATCTGCGTGTCTGAACTGGTCGAAATATCAATCCCCTGCGGGCTAGCCGTAGATTTGCTTGTTTGTGTCGTTGACTGGCTGTCAGCTATAATCTGCCTATGATGATCAAGTGCAGTGCTAAATGGGTCTGGCACGTCACGTGATGTGTACATCACAATGAGCTTCTCAGCGATGAGTGTTTCCCCGGTAGCCAGCCTTCCTCGCAAGCGGATGCCCGGCGCAACGTCTGAAGCAAACCGCTCTTTCTGGAAGCCGTGCGCCTGGGTGCTAAAACTCATCGTCTGCACCAGTTGAACCAGGGTATGACGAGTCTGCGAATGTAGCCAGATGATGTCACCTTCGTGCCCCTGGTCAACACTTTCCCAGTGCATTAGATCATAGTTGCCTACTGCCATATTGAAGCTTGCCCAGAGTACCACCTCGAAATCTTGTCTGTCATCACCTGCCTGTGCGGGGGGTAGATCATCGATGGTGACGCTGTAGCGAATGGCTCCGACATGCTCATCAGCCAGACTGGCGAACCGTTCAATGCGTACTGTGAGTTGCAAGCCGCTGGGACTTTCCCAGCGCACTGTACGGCTGAGCAGGCCGTTGTGCATATCCAGGGTGCGGTCATATGCAAGAATTTTGCCTTTATCCAGGCGAAAACGCTCATCGTTGACGAACAGTTTGAGCGGCAGCCAGTCAGGGACATTCGCCAGTTCCTCTTTCCCCACAGGGATACTGTCGAAGACGCCAAAGAGCAGTGTAGCGGGGTTATCGCCGGGATATTCTTCCTCGAATGTGCCACGTGTGCCCAAATAGCCATTGCCGATGGTATATACCGTTTCCTGCGTAGAAAGCTTTGTGGGGTTGAAATTGTTTTCATTCACATGCCAGGGATTCACCGATGAGATGTCCTCCTAGTCTAATAAATCTTGTAAGTGTTTGTTGGCCAGCGTTGGCAGTACTTTGTCTGCGCGGTGAAAACGCTCTGCTGGACCAATACCCAGGGCCTGCATGCCTCCTGCCTTTGCGCTCTCGACACCTGCATCAGCGTCTTCGATGACCAGGCAGTCTGGGGTGGGTATTTCTAAGATCCCTGCCGCGTAGACAAAGATGTCTGGTGCCGGTTTACTGTTCACGACGCTGTAGCCGTCGGCCACACCATCGAGGAGGTCTGTGATATTCAAATGCTCGAGTACGGTGCGACAGTTTTTGCTGGCAGAGGCGACGGCAATCTTGATCCCTGCTTGCCTTATCTCCTGCAACAGTTGTCTGCCCCCCGGCACCAAATCATTCGGCGTCATCTTATTTATCAGTTCGATATAATAGCTGTTCTTGCGGTCCATCATTTCCTGAAACTGTGCGTCAGAGACCTTGCGACCTTTGAGCAAGTATGTCAGTGAATCTTTGCGGCTGACTCCACGCAGGTGATCGTCGTTTTCCTGGCGGGTGAAAGGAATGCCTTCCTCATCTGCCAGGCGTTTCCAGGACTGGTAGTGGTATTCAGAGGTGTCAGTTAAGACACCATCGAGATCGAATATAATCGCCTTTGGTCTTTGCATGGTAGAAAGTTCTCCAGAGGTGCAATAATCAGGTACGTTTAAAGCTTACTCTACTATTCTATACGAACTAGCATTGGAGAAAGTAGCAGCAGAGTTATATGAAATCTTCCTCCTACCTTACCGGCTCGGCAAACAGGCCTGTTTGGGACACGAGCACATCGTAGGTTCGCCCGTCTGCTGGCAAGATTACAGCATTGCCATAGGAGGCTTCTATCAAGGGAGAAAGCCAGGTTTGCGTTTGTGCCGTCTTGAAGAAAGTATCGTCGCCACCGTTGAGCACAATCACGCTATGCTTATTATTACGTTCAAGGTTGGGGTCTTCATAACGTCCTTCCAAGCGAGTCAGCTTGTAGCCTGAGTGCAAACCAAGGATATTGAGCCACGTTGGAAATTTAATGATGTCGCCCTGTAACTCCCATTCATCACCCATCACCCCATAGGTGTTGTCAGAGGTTTGATGGCCGTCTTTATCGTAGAGAATGATTTCAACACTCATGAGGTGTGGCAGATTGACAAACGACGTGGCATGCACTCTTGCGACCATTATATTTGCTGAGAGTCCAAGGTAGGTCTGCACCAGGAATGTTGCCCACAATAGCGAAAACGCAATCAACAGCAGGATAATGCCACTGAGACCACGGCCTGCTCTGAAGCGCCGCCGGCGTGCGTACTTTCTCATCCGGCGTGTGCCCTCCCGATCTTCTACCTCTCGCTCAATTTCTTCGCCGATGACGAGACTGGTGATCATTGAGATAAACAGAACCAAACCTACAAGGCCGATGATAAAGAGGATGACCTGCGGCCAACCGAAGGTTATAGGGATAGTCATGGAGGCCTCCTTACCTTGTTTGCGAGTTTCACTTCTCATGTCAATCAAAGCAGTATCTGTGAGTATACACGAATGATGCAGCTTCTGAGTTTTACTGCCTTCGTCAGTAATCTAGCTTAGCGAGGAGTCAGCAGTGCTTGCAATGCCTCGATTGTTTTAGCCCAGGCGGCAGAGCGAGCGTTGATGACGTCGAAGTGGTCAATTCCTGGCAATACTATCAATGTTACCTGGTCATTGGCGGTTTTGGCTGCCGCTGCATATGCCTGGCTGACTTCGAGAGGTACGTTGGGATCCTCAGTGCCATGAATGAGCACCTGTGGTATCCCCAGAGGTAAGAGCGCGGCAGGTGAGGCCGATGGATAGCGTTCAGGTACTTCGCTGGGGGTTCCCCCGAGCAAGTCCACGACGGCATCATTGCTCAGGTGAAGCTGCCATGCCAGCATAAGATCGAGGACACCTGCCAGGCTAATAGCTCCCCTGGGGATGAGTGGACCGTTATGCGCTTGACCTCCATTGATACTGGTTCCTGCCAGCGGGTCTTCTACTGAAATACGTGGACGTGCTGCCAACCAGAACGCGAGATGACCACCGGCAGAATGTCCAATGGGTACAACTCGCTCCAGATCGAGGTCATAGGTGGATTCTACGATGTGCAGGTAATCGGTGGCACGAGCTACATCCAAAAACGTCCCAGGCCAGCCGCCGCCGGGGTTGCCCACTCGCCGGTACTCAATATTCCAGGCGGCGAACCCGCGGGCCGTAAGGTCTTCAGCCAGGCCTATCATGAGATCGAGGCCGAAACGCGCACGCCAGTATCCACCGTGGATCAGTATTATCGTGGGGTGCGGGCCGGAGCCTGCAGGTAGATATAAGTCGCCGAATTGCAACGTTTCTGGTCCATACGCCAGCCGAATTGCTTTGTTGGATGTAGAACGTAAGCCTATGGATTGCTTGATACGGTCGAGAAGGCTCATTTATCTCCTATCGGGTAAGGTCCGGTTTATAAGTACTGTCCAACGGTTTTGTGCTACCTGGTATTTGTCCCGCATGATTTCCTTGATAAGGTGCTCATAAGAGTGTATCATGAGTTGAGTTGAAAAAGAAGGTTATCCCTTATAGCCCCAGGGTTTGAAAATTATTGCGCCGTCCAGGAGGATTTACTGTGAATAGTGATCCCGGACAACAGAACCGGCAACCAGGCGAATATACCAAACTAGACAAAGTACGGACCGAGTGTATTGACGCAGTTTTCGTTGTGACCATCAATCGACCGCAGGTGCGCAACGCCATCGATGGCCCAACAGCAGCCGCACTGGCACAGGCCTTTCGCTCCTTCGATGCGGACGCATCACTATCGGTCGCTGTGCTCACGGGGGCAGGGGGCACATTCTGCTCTGGGGCCGATTTGACTGCAGTCTCGGATGACTTACGAGGACTGCATGTTGCTGTGGATGGTGATGCACCTTTAGGCGTCTCGCGTATGCTTCTTGGCAAGCCGGTCATTGCTGCGGTGGAAGGCTATGCCGTTGCTGGGGGTCTTGAGCTCGCGCTGTGGTGCGACCTGCGGGTCGCTGCGGAAGATGCTGTTTTTGGCGTCTACTGCCGTCGTTGGGGAGTCCCACTCATGGATGGTGGAACGGTGCGGTTGCCGCGCCTCATTGGTCATAGTCATGCGCTTGATCTGATTCTGAGCGGTCGTGGTGTGTCAGGGCAGGAAGCTCTCACGATGGGGCTTGCTAACCGCCTGGCCCCTCGAGGAGAGGCACTTCGCGCAGCAATCTCGCTGGCGGCGGACCTCGCGCGCTTTCCACAGGAGTGCCTGAGATCCGATCGTCTCTCGTCCTACGAGCAATGGTCACTCTCCACGGAAGATGCGTTGCACAACGAGACCCGCCGAGGGCTTGAAGTAATTCGATCCGGAGAGACTCTGACGGGTGCTCGTCGTTTCGTGGAAGGGCGTGGGCGGCATGGGAATTTGAATGATATTTGAGGAATTGGACATGTGAATGAACCTATCTTCGTGTCAATACAACTTGTTTGCGTTCTGCTGTGGTGATATACTCCTTGTTGGGCAAGACTAAAGAAGGCTGCTTCGACCTAGGCAGCTTTCAGGATTATTTTATTCTGGAAAGGAGACTCATATGATAAAAGCAGAGCGACGAGCCGAGGTGGTATGGGAAGGAAATCTGATTCAGGGCAGTGGAAAGGTGGTTAGCGTTGGTAGCGGAGCGTTGAGGGAACTACCAATTACCTGGGCTTCACGTACGGAGCGCTCCGATGGTAAGACTAGTCCGGAAGAGTTGATTGCAGCAGCTCATGCGGCATGCTACGCTATGGCATTCTCGCACACGCTGGCTCAGGCGGGTACGCCCGCAGAGAGGTTAATGGTCAGTGCTGTGTGCACTTTTGAGCAGGTAGAAGCTGGGTTCAAGATAACGACGATGGATCTTGATGTGCGGGGTAAGGTTCCGGGACTGGATGAGGCTGGCTTTGAAAAAGCGGCCCAGCAAGCCGAACAAGGATGTCCAGTTTCAAATGCTTTGCGCAACAATGTACAGATTCGTGTCAATGCTCACCTGGACTGACATACCCCACGATAAATCGGGGGTCTACTGTAGGCACCCTGCCTGGGGGGCAGGTATCCCGATTTATCGCGGGACCTGCACCTCTATAATGGTTGTAGCACCCCGATTTATCGTGGGTGACTCCTTTGTCAGGAGATATGGCATGTCGGAGTTTCTGGACCTCTATGACTACCGTCGCCGTGTTACGGCCATGTATCGTGAGCGCACACAAGCCATTATGGGGGGTGCAGACCCCATGGCTACCTGGCAGCGTTTCTGCGCGGTGAGAAATGAACTTTTCGCGCACCATCCCCAGTCGCCCCTGGACGAGGAACAACGCCGCCACTTTCAAGGACTATCCTACTTTCCCTACAATCCTGCTCTGCGTTTCGTTGTCGACGTTGATACCAATATTGAGCCAATACGTCTCACGGTAGTGATGAATGCTGAGGAGACGATGAGCATGACAACGGTGGGCCGTGTACATTTCACAGTTGAGGGTGAGCCGGTGGCTCTCTCGCTCTACTGGCTAAATATCTATGGCGGTGGGTTGTTTCTCCCTTTTCGCGATGCGACCGGTCCCGCGGAGAGCTATGGAGGTGGCCGCTACCTCTTTGATACTATCAAAGGCAGCGATTTCTTGCCTGTACCAGGAGTAAGCGGCTGGGATCGTATCATGCTCGATTTCAACTATGCCTATAACCCTTCCTGCGCCTACAATGACCGGTGGGTTTGCCCACTGGCCCCCGTGGAAAACCGTCTCAGTGTGCCAATTCGCGCAGGCGAGATGAAACAGAAACTTTCTTTACCGTAGGGGCGGGAGTGGTGTGGATGAGGAGTGGGGGAGCTTGCCTCCGCCCTGCTTGAGGTCCCTATACCATTGCAACAAGGGGCGGTAAGACAAGTCCAGCCTTTTCATGGATGACTACGTCAGCATAGTCATCGAGCGGCGTGGGTTGCAGATTGATGATGATCAGAGGCACATCATGCTCAAGGGCCAGGCGCGGGAGCCTTGCAGCCGGTGTCACTTTGAGCGATGAGCCGACGACGAGAAACAGATCACACTCGGCGCTAAGGGTCTTTGCGCGTGTGAGTTCTGCCTCTGGCAAGCGCTGGCCAAATAAGATAGTGGCGGACTTGAGGAAGCCTCCACAGACAGAGCAGCGTGGGTCGACCTCGTCAGCGTCGATGCGCTGCTGAAGCTCTTGCATGGAGGAGCGCGTGCCGCACAGTGTACAAGCTGCAAAGCGTGAGGTGCCGTGCAGTTCGATGACGTGCTCAGGTGGGTGGCCAGCGTCCTGGTGCAATCCATCGAAATTTTGGGTGATAATGCCCAGCAGCATTTGCTTGTGCTCCAATTCGACTAATGCTCGGTGGGCGGCGTTAGGTCGTGCAGCGGCCACCTGGGCGGAGAGGTTGCGCCGCGTTTGCCAATACCTCTGGCGGGCTCGCCAGTTGTTGAGAAAATCACGGTAGCTGACCGGTGGCTCTCGCTGCCAGATCGAGCCAGGGCTGCGAAAATCGGGAATGCCTGATTCTGTACTAATGCCCGCTCCCGTGAGAACGACAGTGCGCGTGGCTTGCTGTATTAATTCGGCGGCGTCTTGTAGTTGTTGTTGTAGGGTGAGCATGCGTTAATCATCTCCGTAGGGACGGTAGGGACGTGAGCTTGCCTCCGTCCGTGCCTCCGTCCTGAATGCACAAACTTGTGGGTCCTCTAGGGGTATGGTATCATAGAACCAGGGCGGAGGCAAGCTCACGCCCCTACTAACCACGCAGCAGGCTCCTCAAGGGACAGTAGGAGCGTGAGGGTATGGTATCATAGAACCAGGGCGGAGGCAAGCTCACGCCCCTACTAACCACGCAGCAGGCTCCTCAAGGGACAGTAGGGGCGGTAGGGGCGGTAGGGACGTGAGCTTGCCTCCGTCCGTGCCTCCGCCCTGGGGGCTGCTCGCCAGGGGGGCGAAAACACAACAGGAGACAGATGGACGTAGGAGACCTGGGTAGTCCCCCGATTTATCGCGGGGAATTCCTTAATGCACAAAGGAGAGTATCATGGCCCAACAATCTCAGCACTTTGAAGATGAGGTAGCGTACTACTACGATTTCCACCCCACCGAGGAGGACTTGATGGGGGAAACCTCAGTGCATGCTGACCTGGTGCATTATCTCAGAGTAGTCCCCCGATTTATCGCGGGGAATTCCTTTGGCTCTTCCATGGTCAGGTCTGTGCGATTTATGACAACCTCAATTTCTACCAGACGGCCAATTACAAAGAGTATCCCCTGGCCCCGGACATTGCAGTGATCAAAGGGGTAGAGCATCGGTCTGTGCGCAGTTGGCGAGTGGGCAAGATGGGACCGGCTCCCCAGGTGGTCTTCGAGATTGCCTCGGAAGAGAGGTGGAAGAAGGACCTGGAGGAGAAGCCGCTGTAGGGACGGGGGTAGAGTGGAGTGGTGAGGGGGAGCTTGCCTCCGTCCTTGCCTATGATCCCAACGAGCCTCCACTAAACAGAGAGACGACGCACAGGCTGTTTGGTTGGCAGCGGGACAAAGGCAGAGGCGAGATGCGGGAGATGCCCGTGCGTCCTGATGGGAGTATATGGAGTCAGTACCTGGAGAGCTTGTTGGTGCCAGACACGATGTATCTGCGACTCTATGACAGCGCCAGGCAACTATGTCTCACTGGAGAAGAAGCCGAGGCAGAGGCCAGGCGAGCTGAGACAAGGCGAGCAGACGCCGAAGTCAGGCGAGCAGATGCACTAGCAGAGAAATTGCGCGCACTAGGGATCGACCCCGACCAGCCATGAAGGTCTGAAATGAATCTCAATGAGCGAAGTTGGGAATAGCTGGCAAGGTCAGCTGTTCCCAACTTCGTTTATTGCAGCATAGTATTGCCCCTAAAGTTTTCGCTAACCCCGTGATAAACGCCTGCCATTGCCTTGTAAATAGCCTCACCCCTCGAACGTGCTATGTTGCGGTGAACTTTCACTAACTGTCCTTTGCAATTGAGGAGTTGTAGGCTATGACAGCCCAGAAGCTTGCGATTGTTATACCGGCCCTGAATGAAGAGACTGCACTCCGCCGTTTGCTCGCAGAACTTCCCCAAGACTTTGCAGCGTGGATTATCGTGGTCGATAATGGGAGTACTGATGCGACCGCCTCAGTAGCGCGAGACGCAGGTGTAATCGCTGCCAGCGAACCAATTCGCGGGTATGGACGTGCTTGTCTGAAAGGCTTCAGAACGGCGTGTAGCCTGGGAGCTGAGGTAGTTATTTTCATGGATGGTGATGGCAGTGACGATCCTGCTGACTTGCCCATCATAGCAGCACCGGTGAGAGAAGGGCATGCAGATCTGGTCATCGGTTCGCGTGTGAGTGCGCGGTCTGAACGGGGCGCAGTGCCTCCCCAGGCCCGTTTGGGCAACTGGCTTGTGAGCCGTCTGATCGGCATGTTGTATGGCGTGCCCCTGCATGATATCGGGTCCTTTCGGGCTATACGCTGCTCTCTGTTGGATGAGTTGGAGATGAGTGAGATGACCTACGGCTGGCCTGTCGAAATGCTAGTCAAGGCGGCACGAGTCGGGTATCGTATTGTCGAGCTACCCATTCACTATCGCCGCCGCAGTCATGGCCGTTCTAAGGTGGCGGGGACACTCGTTGGCAGTATTAAGGCTGCCTACTGCATGTTGAGCACAACACTGTACTATGCAGGGACGAGGAGGACACATGCCTGATACTGCTCTTGTGATTATAGCTCGTTACCCAGAGCCTGGTAAGACAAAGACGCGGCTAGCACGCAGTATCGGCGATGACGAGGCGGTTCGTCTCTACCGGGCTTTTCTCACCGACCTGGCTCATAGGTTTGCCGGACAGGTGTGCGATCTCCACTGGGCGTATACTCCGGCCGAGGTCGACTATCAGACCTTCGTTGCTACTATTGCTCCTTCGCTTGTGCAGCATATGTCCTGCTTTCCGCAGGAAGGGACAGAATTGGGTACACGCTTGCACCATATCTTTAAGTGGAGTTACGCGCGTCAATTTCGCCACACTATCGTCATTGGCTCGGACTCGCCGCATATCAGCCTGGATATCGTTGCACATGCACGCACAGCACTTGATGATGCCGATGTCGTGCTTGGACCTGCGGATGATGGTGGCTATTACCTGATCGCCATGCACAACCCATATGATGTCTTTAGCGGCATTCCTATGAGTACGAGCGTGGTAATGCAAATGACGATAAAGCTAGCAGAACGTCAGGGCTTGAAGGTACATCTGCTGAAACCATTGTTTGATGTTGATGAATTGCCCGATCTCTTGCGTCTAGGGCGGTTGCTACGGGCGGATGCCTCACTTGCACCTGCTACTGCCTCTCACCTGGCCACCATGAAGGTGCTTATATGATGCCAAGCTGGTAGTATTCATGCGTATGGCGCTGTGATCGACCACGGCCGCGCTGATCAACATAAATCAGTTGGGCACTCTCACTCACCGGATCGAGCCAGGGGCGCAGGTAAGTGTGGTCAAATCCTGGCCCACCATGCAATATGATCAGCGTCGAGTCCACTGCCCACCACGTCGAAATAAAGTTCTGTCCCGTTAGTAGCTCCCCGATTCATCGTGGGAGTCTCATGTGGCAACTCCTTCGGATTCCTCTTCCCTTGGTTCCTCGGTAGATAGTAGACTAACCAAGGGTTTCGTTTGCCTCTTTTGCTGCTTGGCATGTAGACGTCGCTGATGCAGGCGTTGCATACCTTTATCTGTTTTCACCTTTGGAAGCAATCGAACAGCGGATGCTAGCAGGCCAAAGGTGGGGCCGTAGATACCTATGGCAGGAATTGCTAGCGAGAATAGCAGTCCCCCGATCAAGCCGAAGTCGTAGATAGCAATCGACACCGCAGGAAGCAAGAATTGGCGTTTGCCATTAAGGACAGCAGTAGCGATTGTACCAAGTCCAAGAATCAGTGGGTGCATGAGCATGATGCGTGTCAATCTGAGACTCCCCATGCATAAATGCAAGGGGGTTCTGATCGGCTCCCCCTCAATTGCTTTCACCTTCGGGGTGCAAACGCTTCACAGTTCAGGCTGTCTCAGGCAGCCCGTCCACGGGCCGAGCTTCATGCTCCCGTGGCACCTGTACTGTGACCATACAGGCCAGCCCTTCGGCTGAGGAAGTGCACGCCCCGCGTACATTTCCTGGTGTTTGTGTGAGTCCACTGGACTCAACGAGTTCTACATCTCGTTCGTCTTTGGTCAACACGGTCGTGTTCTTACCTCTGGCCCTGCGCCAGAGAACCCACAAACGCGATTGGGTTGTCAAGGTACTGAAGAGAATATAGCAATATTGGAAACGTGCGAACACGCACCTATTGGTACGTGTTCGGGGTGGAGAGAGTTCCTGTCTGCGGACAGCATTTCTTTTCTTTTCATCCCCATAGCTAAAGCAGAGGGCTTTCAAGAAATGAACGTCGGTAAAGAAAAGTTCTGACCAAAACGAAAACTGGTAGGGCTAAAACGAAACGTTCTGCCTCCCCAATGTTTGTGACGTTTGGAGGACGATTCTAGCATGCCAGGTCTCTTATCTGATCTTTAGGCAAGGTTCAATTTGAAGAAAAGTACTTGACCGTTTGAACAGTCACACTGTGTCACCCTGAGCGCAGCGAAGGGTCTGTCTCGATAGGCAGAGAGATGCTTCGCTGCGCTCAGCATGACAGGGCTGGACCTTGCTGTTGGTTAGGAACTGTCAAGTTCATTTGAACCATGC
>WNFH01000802.1_pt1 | contig 20596 bp, 18 predicted proteins | sample 5400411 | NCBI WGS metagenome assembly WNFH01 (sample SAMN13153347, study PRJNA577476) | soil metagenome | isolation source: 200 cm saprolite under Douglas fir tree site 2 hole 3 | place: USA:California | collected 2015-04-18
CCGGCAATTCACGGACGGCGAAGCGCGGCTCTACAGTCGAATTTCTGGAATACTCACCGCCACCGTCGCGGTCGTACTGATTCTCACCGCACTCTGCGTGATGGCCGCGATGACCAACGTCGCCATGGAGCGCAAGAACGACGTCGGCCTAATGAAAGCCATCGGCGGCTCAGTTCGCCGTGTACTGCGCCTGTTCCTTGCCGAAGCTGCTTTACTCGGACTAGCCGGCGGTCTGATTGGCGCGGCAATCGGCATCGTACTTTCGATAGGCCTCGGCAAAGCAGTCTTTGGCGTAGCCGCGCAGCCCCGCCTCATCGTGTATCCTATTTCTGTGGCTCTCACCGTCATCGTAGCGATTCTCGCAGCCTATCCGTTGCGTCGCCTGGTGCATATCCGTCCCGCATCGGTTTTCCGAGGCGAAGAGTGACCCCGCAAACACAAATCGCGACACAGGTCGTCATCGACGCGCTGGCCAAACAATACGGGTCTCTCCGCGCGCTCAACGGCGTATCCTTCGACATCGCCTCCGGCGAATGGGTCGCCCTGATGGGCCCGTCCGGCTCCGGCAAAACCACGCTGATCAATATCCTTGGCGGACTCGACACTCTCACGTCCGGCAGCGTGGTGGTCGATGGCGTGGATTTGGCCAAACTCAACGAAAACGCTCTGGTCCGTTACCGCGCGGAAAAAATCGGCTTTGTCTTCCAGCAATTCCATCTGGTGCCGTATCTGAACGCCGTCGAAAACGTTATGCTCGCGCAGTATTTCCATTCCGTGACCGACGAAAAACAAGCCGAGGAAGCGCTCAAGCGCGTCGGCCTCGGCGAACGCCTCACGCATCTTCCATCGCAACTTTCCGGCGGAGAACAGCAACGCGTAGCCATCGCTCGCGCGCTGATCAATCAGCCGAAATTAATTCTTGCCGACGAACCCACCGGCAACCTTGACGAAGCCAACGAAAAAATTGTCATTGATCTTTTCCGCGACCTGCACAAATCCCGCCACACCATCCTGATGGTCACGCATGATCCCGACATCGCGCGTCAGGCTGACCGCCGCATCGAGCTGGCACACGGCCATCTTTCCTTCGATACTGCGCAGCACGGCCCCAATCATCCGATGGCCTGCCCGCTGGCCAACACCGCCGATTGTTGCACGCCAATTCCCGCCGACGAAGACATTCGCGTCGATCATCTGCTCGAACAAATCTGGATTTGCGGCGAAGAAGGCAAGCCCGCGCAATCTGAACTCTTGCGCGCCGAAGGTCCCGCTGGACATCTTCCGATTGTAGGAGGGGAACCCGCCACGCGCCTGCTCGCGCGTATGGCCGATTCGCGCCTCATCGAATTCAACGGAAACAAAATCGCCAGCGCGCCAAACGGGAACGCAATTGCAGTGAATGGCGAAGTTCATCTGACCGAAACCGGTTCGCGCCGCGCCCGCGATGTAGTTCGTCGCCACCGCCTCGCCGAACGTCTCTTCACCGACACCTTCGCCATCGATGAAGCCGAAGTCCACCAGCAAGCCTGCCGCTTCGAACACATCATCACGCCCGAACTCGACCAGCGCATCTGCACTTTTCTGGGCCATCCAAAAACTTGCCCGCATGGCAATCCGATTCCGCCAGGTACTTGTTGTGAAACAAAAGAAGCGAAGTAACAGGTAATGAGCAACGAACGAAGAGACAACCGGAAGAAACGGACCGCAGGTCCTTTTCCCCGGGGTATCCTACTTGGGCGTACAATGCCTTTGTAATTTCTATCCTCCAGGAGGCGACTCGTGCGAAAACTAGTACCTCTTTTGCTCACTGGGCTTTTTCTGGTTCCCCCGTCCCTCAAGAGTCAGGCCGCTCCGCCCTCCGCTGACGAGCAGGCGCTTCGTGGAATAGAAACGGAGATTGCCAAGCTGGAGCAGCAAAATGATTCGACATTCGCGAAATTCTTTGCGAAGGACTGGATTTGTCTCGGGCCCACCAGAGTTCTTTCCAAGAGCGAGTTCGTCGAAAACGTGAGGCTGAATTTTATTACTCACCAGAGGGGCGTCAATCCTTATACGATCGAGAAAAAGAACATGCAAGTTCATGTATTTGGAGACACGGCTGTCGTCACTTATGTTAAGGAATATCGCCAGACGCCGGACACCACAAAATTCTTCAACGAAGACGATACCGACGTTTTCACCCGCGAAGCCGGTGGTTGGCGTCTGCGGTTTACAAAAGTCGTGCCAGTGCAGACACAAGCTGCTTCAAACTGACATTTCGTTTTCTTCGCCTCATTTCCGGCTTTGAACATTCGACGGTAAACTGTTCTTGTCCGTTTCTTCCCGGACTTGGGACCGATCACTTTTGCCCATGCCAATACCCATCGACCAACGACGCAAGCCCGCCAGCGTGAAAATTCACGTCAGCAGCGGCGCGGGTGTGGACATCGCCTGGGCCGATGGCCACTCCAGCCATTTTGATTTTGCGTATCTGCGCGAAAACTGTCCGTGCGCGACGTGCAATGACGAACGCCTCAAAAAAGAATCGCCCGGCGAAGCTTCACCGGCTTTCGTTTCTTCTCCCGCGCTGCCCATGTTCAAGCCAAAGGCCCGCGCGCAATCGGCAACGCCGGTTGGACAATACGCCATTCAACTTTCTTTTTCCGATGGCCACTCGACTGGCATCTACTCCTACGAACATCTTCGCTCTATCTGTCCCTGCGCCGAGTGTGCATTGTCACGAAAATAGCCGTAAACAAACCTCCGCTTAACCATTTGCGGAGTTTTGAGTTTTTGCCGCCGTCCGAATTAGAATCGCGGTATGCCAGTTATTCCCTGGAAAATGGCGGAAGCTCCGGTTGCTGGTAACCGCTACCTCGCGTTGATTTCCTATTTGCCACTCAAACATTTCCGCGCCATCCCAAAATTCTTCCGCTTTACCTCCGAGATTCAGCGGCAGCTTAAAACTGCTGCAGGACTAATCGGCTATTCCCTGGATGCACGCCCGTTCGCGCGGACATTCTGGACGCTCTCTGTATGGCGCGATCAGCAATCACTAACGGATTTTGTAAGCCAGTCGCCGCACAACCGCATCATGCAGGAACTTGCGCCACACCTTGGCAAATCACAATTCGCACAATGGCAGGTGGAAGCGGGGGAAATTCCGCTGGACTGGAACAGCGCGAAAGCGCGCATCACGCAATCTTAACTTGTCAAGCGCGGCAGCGTGTGGAATCCTCTGACAACTTTTGCTAACAATTTGTTCCGGAGAGGTGGCCCATGGGATGCAATGCTGAGGAACTGAAACATGTACCGCTGTTTGCGCTGCTGGATGATGAGGAAGCCGCGGTGCTGGCTTCTCAAGTCGAAATCAAAAAATTCGCACCGCACCAGCGCATCTACAAAATCGGCGACACCGATGGCCGCGCCTACGTAATGTTCTCCGGCAAAGTGCGCGTGACTACCGTCGATGAAGACCATCAGGAAGTGGTCGTCGATGAACCAAGCCATGGCGAATTCTTTGGCTTCGCCAGTATGCTCGAGAAAACTCCGCATCAGACCAACGCCACCGCGGTCGAAGAAACTACCTGCATCGAAGTGGACCGCGGCGACATCGCCGTATTATTAGAGCGCAAGCCCTTGGCTGGCATGGACATGCTCACGGTTCTAGGCCGCCAGTTCCACGCCTCGCAGCAGTTGGTGCGTCTGCGCGCCATGCGCAACCCCAACGAAGTAATCGAGAAAGAGGCCACCTTCGGCGAACGTATCGCCGACAAAGTCGCCGGCTTCGGCGGCTCCTGGACATTTATCATCACCTTTCTCACCTCGTTGGTCGCCTATGCCTGCCTGAGCCTCGTGATGGGCAAGACCTCCTGGGATCCATATCCGTTCATTTTGCTGAATCTTTTTCTATCCATGCTGGCCGCGATCCAGGCGCCGGTGATTATGATGAGCCAGAATCGCCAGGACACAAAAGACCGGCTGCGCGGCGAGCTCGACTACGACGTCAACCGCCGCTCGGAATCGGAAATCCAGGGTCTCGCGCGAAAGCTCAACGCGCTCGACGACAAAATAGCGGATATTCACGGCCACCTGCATAGCGCAGCATCCAACGGCCCTTCCAGCGATACCAGCCGCTAGCTCATGTAGTGCCGGGCTTTAGCCTGGCTCCTTCCTGATCGCGCGCAGCAAACACTTGTTACAAATTCGCGTCGCCGCTGATTATTTTTCCTTTCCGCGCTTGTGCGCGCGCTAGGATTTCTTCACCCCGCCCCCTCGGAAAGGTTCACCATGTCCGTTGAACGCCGCCGGTCTTCGCGAATTCCATTTGCCGCCAGCGCAGAAATTATCGACGAAGCGGAAAACACGCGCAGTACGTCGCAGGTTTCTGACCTGAGCTTGCACGGCTGTTTTGTGCAGTTGCCGAATCCGTTTCCAGAAGGCACCCCGGTCACAATTGAAATCTATAAGGATGAGGATTTTGTCGAAACCCCAGCGACGGTAGCCTACTTCATTCCCAAGCGCGGAATGGGGTTAACGTTCACCGGGACCGAGCCGCAATTCGCGGCCATTCTGAAAAAGTGGATCTCGCAATCAAAAGCCACCGCGCGCCACGCGTGAACTCGTTTGCCCCCGTTTGTCATCGTTTTGTCGCGCTAGTCACAACGGTTTCTAAAGTCCGCACAACGCCTTCTCTCCGACAGGCTCTTCGCTGCGCGCAACTGATACTCTGTCGGAAGAGGCCGCGTTCGACTTGCTCTCCAAGACTCCTCAAGTGGCGTCGGAACTTCTTCCGGTAGCTTTTCTGCTATTGCCGATCGCCCTGACGCTTTACATTGTTCGCAAAGCGCAGCGTGTTCAGGAAGTGGACCGCGTCGCACTCTGGTTCTCATGTGTCCGTTTTCTTCGCTGGCTGGTCATCGGTACGTTGGTTGCCTGGTGGGCCTCGACGGATTTGCTGCATTGGCGAGAGCGATTCGATCTTTTGCTGGCGGCCCGTGGATTCTTTTCCCTTACTGGCGCTCCCTTCGCGGCACTGATCTTGTTTTGGCTGCCTCCTGTGCTCGTGGTTTTGCTGTGCCAGATATTATTCCAGCCCGTTTATTCCGGTGTGCGTGGCATCAGCTGGACCAAATCCGAATTGGCTCGCCAGATGCTCTTCAGCCTGGGATCCACCATTCTGCCGCTGCTTTTGCTGACTTCAGGAATCACTGGAATCTTTTCCAACGGCAGTTGGCTCTCCTTCGTGATTTCCTGCGTTCTGGCGTTCGCCTGTGTCATTTTCTTTGGCCGTCGCTTGCGTAAACTCTTGCAGCTTTCTCCAAACGCGCTCACCACTGGTGAACTCCGCGATCGCGCGTTTTTTCTGGCGTCGCAACTGCGCGTCAAACTTCAGCAGATTTATCTTTTGCCGCCCAGCAAGAGCCGCATGGCCAATGCGTACGCCCGCTCCGGCCGCAGCATTCTGCTTACCCACCACTTGCTTAGCCATCTCACACGCAAGGAAGTGGACGCAGTCATTGGACACGAACTCGCGCACATTAAGAAAGATCATCCACGCCTTCTAGGGTTTGCCCTGTTGGGCGGTTACACTGCCGTGGCTTTTCCTTATTTTTCTTTTTCTCCGCCGCCGCGATGGAAACCGTTGTTCGATCTGCTGTTTGTCGCGGTTCCTCTCCTCACGTATTACTTTGTTGCCCGCCGCTTCGAATTTATAGCTGACGCCACCGCCGTCGGCGTTACTGGCGATCCCGAATCGATGATCACCTGCCTTGCAAAAATTTATCGCCTCAATTCGCTTCCATTGCACTGGAATCGCTGGAGCGAAAAGTTTCTGACTCACCCTTCCACGCTGCGTCGAGCGCAGGCCATCGCTCGTCTGGCGAATCTCTCAAACGAGCGAGTTGCGCAGCTTCTCGCGGAGTCGGTCCCGTCCTCCGAGCATCTGCAAATTGCCAGTGACGCATCCTTGTTCTATCCGCTTGCAACCTCCGGCAGCATCGCGCAGAAAGTGTTTTCCACGGAATTCAAGCAGTCTATTTCTCTTCGTTCGTATCTGCTGTTGTTTGCGGTGGTGGCGGCGTTGCCGGCGCTACTGCTTCGCATTTGTGATCTGCTGAATCTGTTCAACTCCGAATTCCTCGCGTTTGTTTTGTCACTCTTAGTTTCTGTCGCGCTCTTGCTTGTGCTGCTTAATTTTCTCCCGTTCTTAGGGGCATCCCGCTTGGCCAGCCGCATGCTCTCCCGCGCCGAAACGGAAGGTGTCATTCGGCCGGAACTTCTGCGCGGCGACGCGGCTTTGCTGGTAGGGCTTTCTCCCGGACCAGCCCCGCGCATTTTTGAAGGTAACTATTCCTGGGATGCGGGCTACCTGTTTTTTTCTGGCGAACGATTGTGCTACGTGGGAGAAGAATCTCAATTCTCGCTGTGCCGCGATCACGTTGTTGCGGTTGAGCTCGGTCCCGGCTTGCCCGGATGGTTCCGTGCACGCAGCCTATACATAGTCTGGCGCAACCCTGAGTCCGGCTTCAGCGCCGTTTTCAACCTGCGGCCTCTTGCTGTTCGCTCTGTTCTGGCGATGAATCGAGCGCTGGACCAGCTTGCCCACCGCATAGCCACGTGGCGCGCCGCTTTGGTCCCCTCGCCCGCAATTTCTTCGGCTTGTGAAGAGCTGCCCGTTCCCCAGGTTCGCGCTGTCACCGGAACGTCTCTCGCCGATGCGATGAAAAGTCGGGCCTATCCGGGTTTCGTTATTTGGGCGGCCTTTTTCTCTGGCCTCGTGGCGTCCCTGCTACATCTGCCGCTTCAGGGTCTCATTCCAATGTTTGCCGGCGATGGCGATTCCGCGGTGTCCTACGCCAGCATCTCCGGTTGGTACGCGATTCTCATCTCTTGCGTGCTGGTTTTTCTACTGATCCTGCCGTTGTTCCGCGCGCGCGATGCGTCCATCCAGCTTCCGGCCGCTGCAAGCTCCGCCATTCTTCCGCCCCCTCCGGGTCCTATCTGAGACCTCTTCGCGTCTAGCGCCCTTTCTTTTTACCTTTATCTGCCTGAATAGCTTGCTCCGAGGCCGCAAATCGCATCCGCAGTACGAATGCGTCAGCGTTTCCTTTCCGCTGAGCTTGCAGTGCCCCTGCTGTCACGGGAAGCCGGTCGTCGACCGTGCAGCCTGTTACATACACGTCTCCATTGCTGTTCGCAAACACGCCGGCAGCTTCGTCGTTGTACCAGTTCGCATCGGGGTGGCGTGTTCCTCCGACGAAGGTGGCGTATTGAATCTCACCGTCGTAAGCACGCAGTCGCGCCAAGATTGAGTCATTTCTAACTTCGAGGTGCCTGTAAATAGCCTTCCTGGTGGCGGGAAAATCCGTCGAGCCACTCCTACCCGACACAAACAGGGAGGCGGGCATTCTCGCGGACACGGATAGCAGGGCATCTTCGCCGTGACCTCCGATCCGCCTTGACCACGCCACGCCTGCCGGTCCTTCGCCAAATTTCCGGCCGCTGATCTTCAGAACGAAGCCACTGCCCGCATCTCGGGCATGTACACCCTTCACTGGAAAATTCGGCGAGTCCGTCGTTCCAACAGCGTAGATGTCTCCATAAGAATCCATATCCATGCTGGTTAAACTTTCGTCGCCCGAACCTCCGATACGAACACCGGCCGGCCGCAGTTTTCGTGAAGGATCAACTTTAAGAATGAAGCCGTCAGTTGCTCCAACTTTGCCAAACTGGCTCATCTTATAATTGGGCCACTGATTTGAATCAGTCACACCTGCAACAAAAACTTCGCCGTCCTTCGCCACCACAATTCGCGTGACGCGATCGTTCCCTGATCCGCCGAGATACGTGCTGTAGAGCAACTTGCCCGTTTGCACATCAATTTCAGAAATAAAACCATTGGTAGCGCCAAGCAACTTCGTTTGTATCGCCGAGCCCGTCACGGGAAAATCCGGAGAAGAAGTATACCCTCCGATGTAAACCACGTTCTCGCCCGGCCCCAAGGCGACCGCCGTTGCCGCGTCTGAGCGACTCCCTCCCAGATAGGTTCCGTACTCTAACTTCGAACCACTGGCATCCAGCCACGCGACAAAACCGTCGCACACTTCCACTTTGTCGCTTCCCGGCGCCTTCTGGAGAATCGCCGAAGCCGTGGTGGGAAACTTCGATGAGCAGGTCGACCCAACAACGAAGGCTCGTCCCTTCGAATCGACGGCGATCGCATTCGCACTGGACCGATAGTTGCCGCCGAGAAATGTGGAGTAAAGCAATTGGTCTCCATGCTCACTGATCTTGCTGACGAACCCCGTCCAATCATCGTTATTCACGCTCGTCGTCGTGCTGAATGCGCCAGCTGTGACAGGAAAATCGGGTGAAGGAGTTCGCCCGACGACATACGCGTTTCCGAAACCATCGGCAGCAATTGCTGTGGCGCACTCCTTGTGGCGTCCCCCAAGATATGTGCCATAGACGACCTGCGGCGCAACTTCGGACGAATTACTGCTGCCGATGGCGACAAAGCACACCAAGACGACGATGGCGCAAACCCGCATTTCCGCGTTGGACACCACACGTCACTCGTTTGTTCCCATCGCCGCGTTTTGAACGAGAGCCTCGGTCTCCGGGCTGGCTCATCGCGATCCGCCCCAGTTTATGGCCAATCCGCGCGATCTCGGCGGCGTCTCGTTTCACGCGATAAACGGCAATGTATGGCAAGGGCGGAAAGAGGAGTTCGCGTGCCATCGATCTTCCCGGTCCGGCCACGATTAGGAAAATTCTCCAAGTTTTTGACACCGGTGTAGATCGTGTCCGCAACTTTTCTTGCGGCAGTGAAGTTGTCTCTTTGAATATGGCGCACCACGCGCTCAAGATCTTCGACAGCTTCCGGCGACCAACGAATTTCCATCAGGGGTCGAACAATCGTTCGATTCGCGCGCCCACTTCCTCATGGCTCACGAAGTCGCCGCGGTCCAGCGAATCCAACCCTCGTTTTACAGCCTCGACAAACCGCGCCTCGTGGTCGAGATAGTACCCGATCACGGCCTGCGCCAATTCTTCGGCACTACGCCCGGTACGCCCGGCGAGCTTCTACAGCTCTTCCTCTTGTTCAGGACTAAGGTGCACGACCATATCTCGCAGTCTAGGAAAGCCTGTTCAACACTGTTAATCCCGAAAGCTGGACTTCGCCTGCCAAATTTGCGAGCATTTTAACCTGCGAGTTCAAACTGCCCGTACATGAGCACTACCCCCAATGCCCCCGCGCCTAGCGTAGCTCGCGGCAACGGAATTCCACGCGTCATCGTTGCCACCACCGCGCTTCTCACCTTCATTTCTTTTTGGCGGGCCGCTGCCATCGTTTTGAACGACCTGGCATCGTCGGCTTATTACGCGGGCGGTGAAGCGGAAGGCTACATCGGCAAGACCGCGCCCTGGTTCATCCTGGCGATCATGCTGTTTTCCTACGCCGTGCGCGCAGTGTACGTAGAAAGTTGCAGCATGTTCGTGCGCGGTGGCGTTTACCGCGCCGTCAAGCAATCTTTGGGCGGAGCACTGGCAAAGTTCAGCGTATCCGCATTGATGTTCGATTACATTTTGACCGGGCCGATCAGCGGCGTCGCTGCCGGACAATACGTCGGCGGGCTTCTCAGCGAACTCCTGCCCTACGCGCACTTGGCGACCGGCCCGCTTTCCCCGCGATCCATCGACATCATCGCCTCTTGCTTCGCGATTATCGTGACTGTGTATTTCTGGTGGGAAAACACCAAGGGCATTCCGGAATCCAGCGAAAAAGCCCTGCACATCATGAAGTTGGTCACGGTCATGGTGGTCATTCTTATCGGCTGGTGCATTTACACGGTCATGGTGCGCCATTCGGCGTTGCCGCCCCTGCCGTATCCGCGCAATTTGCATCTCACTGCCGGCTCACTCGGCTGGCTGGCTCACAGTTCGCTGCCACACATGTTCGGCATCATCGCGATATTTATCGCCCTGGGCCATTCCGTCTTGGCCATGAGCGGAGAAGAATCGCTGGCCCAGGTCTATCGCGAAATCGAAAGTCCCAAACTAGTTAACCTGAAGAAGGCCGGACTGGTAATTTTCGTTTACAGCATGGTTTTCACTTCGCTAGTTTCGTTCTTCGCGGTGATGATCATTCCGGACGATGTCCGGCAAAGCTTCCTGGAAAATCTTATCGGCGGATTGGCCATGAACCTGGAAGGGCCGTTTTTGGTGCGCCTGATCTTCCATGGCTTCGTGGTGGTGGTTGGCGCTGTGATCCTTGCCGGTGCCGTCAATACTGCAATCGTCGGTTCGAATGGCGTGCTCAACCGCGTCTCGGAAGACGGTGTACTCAGCGACTGGTTTCGTCAGCCGCATCCGCGCTTTGGCACCAGCTACCGGATCATCAACATAATCGTGGTGCTGCAGATCATCACCATTTTTATCAGCCGCGGCGACGTAACGTTCCTCGCAAACCTGTACGCCTTCGGTGTGATCTGGAGTTTTGCCATGAACGGCCTGGCGGTGTTGGTCTTGCGCTACACGAATCCCGGCCAGCGCGAATTCCAAGTGCCGTTGAACTTCACTATACGCGGGAAACAGGTTCCGCTCGGACTCGGATTGATCACGCTGACGCTGTTCTTGATCGCGTTCATTAACTTGTTTACGAAGCCAGTCGCCACCATGGCGGGCGGTGTATTTTCCATCCTGTTGTATGTGGTTTTTACAATTTCCGAGCGGCGTGGACAACACACCGGCGTTAAGCACGTGGAAATGGACCAGTTCAACCTGGAATTGGAAGGCGAACTCACACCGGAATCCGTCGGAGCCAAGCCCGGCAATATCCTGGTTCCGATCAGCAACCATTTCAATATGTATCATCTAGGTAATGTTCTGGACCGCGTGAAGCCCGGCCGCCGCGACGTGGTCGTATTGCACGTGCGCATTTTGCGGCGCTCCGCTTCTGGAGAACAGGAGTTCGACGCCGATCAGCTTTTCGGCAGCATCGAGCAGCATCTGTTTTCGCAAGCGCTGAGCATGGCGGAAAAACGCGGCAAGTCCATACGGCTTGCGGTGGTCGCCGCCAACGATCTCTGGGATGGTATTTTGCGCGCCGGACACAGTTTGCAATCGTCCACCATCGTGGTGGGCACGTCGAGCCACTGGCAGAGCGAAGAGCAAGCGCGACAGATTGGCGAATCGTGGGAAAAGCTGCCGGATCCCAAGCCGCAATTCAACCTGGAAGTGCATTTGCCGAACGGCGATAAAGTCTACAAAGTGCTCGGTCCGCACGCGCCGAACCTCACCGCCAACGAAGTGAATTTGCTGCACCGCCTATGGCTGCGATTCAGCGATCAGGTTGCTCCGGAAGAGTTGCATCATCACGATGTGGTGCACTTCAGCCTGGAAGAATTGCAGCGCGAAATCGACGAAGGCCGGGAAGAACAGGTGGTCGAACGTCTGCGCAACCACTTGATTGCCAACCGCAAAAAGAAAACCCCTGGAATCTGAGCCCCCGGCGTCCTCGCGGCAAATATTTGAAAAACAATTTAGACAGCGGACGTGCAATGGCCGCACTTTTTTGCGGCGATGGGAATAGCCATCAGGCACTGTGGGCAATCCCTGGTGGTTGGCGCGGCGGCTGGCGCCGGCTTCAGAAGCCAACGATTGACCATGCGCAATAGGAGAAAAATTGCGAACGCGATGATCAGGAAATTTACCACCGAGTTCAGGAACAGGCCGTAGTTCAGCGTCGGCTGGCCGGCGGCTTTTGCCATCGCGATAGTAGGATAGGAATTGTGGCTGAGGTTAATGAACAGGTTGGAAAAATCCACATGGCCCAGTGCGCCAATTGGCGGCATGATGATATCTTCCACCAGCGATGAAACAATTTTTCCGAACGCCGCGCCGATAATAATACCGACAGCCATGTCAAGTACGTTGCCGCGCATTGCAAATTCTTTGAATTCCTTGAGCATCGCGGGTCTCCTCGCAAACTAAATGTCAGAAGTAGCGCGCATCATGGCGCGTGGAGATTTAGTTTCGCCGAAACACTAACACGGAACCCACCAGCCCGCGCAAGAGCAGAAGCAGGCCGGCGACGGAGAGCAGCGGGCCGACCCAGGAAAAGGCAACGCGCGAAATGGCGAGCATAACCGCTCCGAGCAGGAGCAACGAAAGTCCGCGAGTGAAGTTTTCCGTGGGTGACCAATATTTTCCCGGCCGGTAAAGTGCGCGCCCTCCCCAGAGAATCAACGCGATACTCAGCAATAGCCAACTGATCCGGCGCCGGTCAAAGAAAATGTGTTGCGTCGCTCCGAGCCAGATGACCAACGCACCGAGCAGAACAAAAATGAGTTCGATCGAAAGGCGCAGCGTTTTGTCGGGCGTAAGCGGCATGGAAAAAGTCAAAGGTCAGGTGCTCAAGTTGAAGCGTGAGCTGTGCGAAAAAAGCGTGTTACGAAACACGCTCGATTTTTACGTGATTGATGGTCACCGGCGTATTAGGGCGGTCGCTGCGGTCGCGCGGTACGCCGGAAATCTTGTTGGCCACGTCCTGGCCTTCCACGACTTCTCCGAAAATAGTGTGCCGGTTATCGAGGTGCGGCGTCGGAGCAACGGTGATGAAGAACTGGCTGCCGTTGGTATTAGGACCGGAATTGGCCATGGACAGTTTGCCGGGCTTGGAATGCTTTAGTGAAGGATGAAATTCGTCGGCAAATTTGTAACCCGGGCCACCCATGCCGGAACCGTGCGGACATCCGCCTTGAATCATGAAATTGGGAATGACGCGATGGAAAACCAGTCCGTCGTAGAAAGGGCGCTTTTCTTTCTTTCCGGTTTTTTCGTTGGTGAATTCCTTGGTGCCTTCCGCCAGGCCGACAAAATTCTCGACGGTCTTCGGCGCTTCTTTTTCCGTCAACTTGATGACGATATTGCCGTGCGAAGTTTCAAAAATGGCGTAAGTGCCAGCCGGACGAGTCATGCGATCTCCTTGGAATGGGTGGAGAAATTATCGTACACGACGCGGTGGCCAGTGGCCAGCGACTGCGACCGAAACAGGATACAGAACGGACTTAACGCAGAGTTCAGAGAGACCGATGACAGAGGACCCAGAGAGCTTTTCGTTTGCGCTATCACTTCGCATCCTCGATTCGGAATTGCGCGACGGTGCCTCTGCCCCCGGCGGCGTAGACGTGTTGGGAATCAAGAGTGAACAGAGCATTCAGCGACGGTGCGGTGAAAGTTTTCCAGTGCAGGCCAGCGTCAACGGAAATATCGGAACCGCTGGGACCGACTGCGAGAAGCGCCTGGCCGTCCGTAGAAACGACCCCGGAGCGGTAGCCGGCAGGTTGCTGCGCCGGGGATTGCCAGGTTTTCGATTGGTCCTCGGAGAAAGCGGCAATGCGCGAACCCACACCGGGATTCGCGTAGTCGCCGCCAACAGCGGCGAGACTCGCAACGCTAGAACGCGTGATAGAAAAAATTCCAGAAGTGGCGTTATCCGCGGCTATCGGAGCCGCGGACGCGGTCCAGGTTTTTCCGCCGTCGCTGGTGTGCAGAACGCGAGCGGCGAAAGCTCCGGTGACAACAAACAATTCGCTTTCGGAGATGACCAGCAGATTGGAATTGCTCGCGGCGAAAGCGCCTTCCTTGGGCAAAGCCGTGGGAAGATCCTGCGGAGGCAGGGGATTCCAGCGATGGCCATCGGTGGTTTGCAGCAACAAAAATCTTCCGTTGATAGGATCGCCGAGAGCAAAACAATTTGTCGGCGATGAGCAGGCAATGGAATCCAGGAAGAAAGCATTATTCAGATCGGTGTATTGCAGTTCCCAGTTGATGCCGCCGTCGATGGTTTTGTGAATCTTGGATTTGTTGCCTTCGCCGCTGGACATGAGATACGCAGTTTTGTCATCGAAGGCGACGATGCCGCGAAAATCGAGTTCAGGCTGGCCGGGAATGGAGAGGCGAGTCCACGTTGTGCCGTCGTCGACAGAGCGAAGAATTACATCGTGCGATCCGGAGGCCCAAATGGCGATGTGGCCGGTGGCGGCGATTTTTGCCGCGCTGATGCCGCGCAGGTTGGTGTCAATTCCTGAAGTCAGCGTGACCCAGGATTGTGCGCGTGCGCTGGGTAAACCAAGCGTAAGGGCGAGCAGGGCCAATAACAAGGAAGCGGTTCGACTACGCATAGAAAGATTGTAGCAATGCCGTTGGCATACGTCAGGGCAACGCGAACGCCAGCACCGAGTCTCCTTGTTTGGTTGAGAGTTTGCCGTGGCCGCCCGCGGCAATCACAACATATTGCTTGCCTTTGAATGTGTAGGTCATAGGTGTGGCTTGGCCGCCTGCGGGAAGTGTAAATTGCCAAAGTTCCTTTCCGTTTTCTGAGTTAAATGCACGGATGACGTTGTCCATGGCGGCGCTGGTGAAGACCAGTCCGCCGGCAGTGACCATTGGTCCGCCAAGATTGATGGTGCCGGTTGGCTGGCCGGGAGCGAAAGAACCGAGAGGAATATTCCAGATAAGTTTTCCGGTAAAAAGATCGACGGCCGCGGTGGTTCCCCAGGGCGGAGCGTTGCAAGGTGTTGCGCCGGGCGAAAAAAGAAAAGTCCGGTATAAACCGAACGCAGCGCCCTTCTGCTCACCGAATTCGCCGTAAACCCGATTGTCCTGATCGGTTTTGGTTTGCGCATCGTATTCAGCGCGCGGAATCAATTTGATCCAAGCAATCAAGCGATTGGTATTTGCAAACATCAAATGGTTTTGCGGGTCGTATGCGGCGCTGCCCCAATTCACGCCACCGACATTGCCGGGATACACGACGCTGCCCTTTAAGCTTGGCGGTGTGAAAATTCCTTCGGAGCGAGAAGCTTGCAATTTTTCCTGGCACCATTTCACGTCTTCGGGAGATTTTCCCCATAAATCCTCGAGCGCGATTTTTTCCGGTACCAGCGAGATGGTGGAAAACGGTTGCGTTGCAAAGCTCTTTTCGCCGGGGATGTCGGATTGCGGAACGGGCCGCTCCTCGACCGGAAGCAGCGGAGCGCCGGTCAAGCGGTTGAGAACGAATACGTGACCCATTTTTGTGTTGATGACGACAGCGGGAGTACCGTCTTTCCAGGTGAAGAGCGTGGGCTGTGAAGCGACATCGTAATCCCACAGATCGTGATGAACGACCTGGAAGCCCCAAACAAATTCGCCGGAGGAAGCGCGGAGAGCGACGACGGAATTAGCCCACTTGTTGTCGCCAGCGCGAAGTCCGCCGAAATAATCCGGGCTGGCGCTGCCGGTGGGAATGAAAACCAGATCGTGTTCGGAATCTACGCTCAGCGTGGACCAGGCATTGCCTGCTCCAGTGTGCGGATTGGAGGTGTTGGCCCATGGGATGGGATCCCAGGTCCAGCGCAGTTTGCCGCTGCGAGCGTCCAATGCGCGGACGATGCCGCGACCAACGTCTACTTTCCAGTTATCGGCGATGGACGAACCGGTAATCACCAAATCGTTGGCGATGGCTGGAGCGGATGTGACTTGATAACCGCCGCGCCATTCGGGTGTGGTGGAGGCGTCGGTGGAAAGATCGAAGGTGCCAGCGGAGGCAAAGTCGCTGCAAGGTTTGCCGGTTTGTGCGTCGAGAGCGATGAGGCGGGCATCGAGAGTGCCGAGAAAAATACGCTGGGCGCATGGTTGGCCCGGCTTGGCTTTGGCGTCGCGCCATACGGAGACGCCGCGCGAGGCTACTTCCGAATAGTTACGCGTGAGGTCTACGTGCGGATCGAAATCCCAAATTTTTTCGCCGGTGGCGGGATCGAGCGCGAAAACTTTGTCATAAGGTGAGGTGAGAAAGAGTTTGTTGTCGAAGAGGATGGGAGTTGATTCAAATGCCGCTTTACGGATGAGTCTGGTTTCGAGTTGCGAGGCGCCAGTGTGAAAGGTCCAGGCGACTTTTAGTTGCGCGACATTTTCGCGGGAGATTTGGGAGGCGGTGGAATAGCGCGAGCCGCCGGGATCGCCACCGTAGGAATCCCATCCGTCACTGATTGCGGCCGGTGGTTCGCTGGCTGCGGCTGGTTGTTGTGCGAGAGCGCGCGAAGAGCAGAACGGCAGCAGAAGAAGTATCGCGAAGACGCGAATCGTGTGGATGTTCTTTTTCGTAGGGTGCATGGTACGTAGATATCATTTTCTGGGCGGAGCGACAATTGGCGCGCTGCGCACCAGGTTTGCGCCAGCCGCCTGCAAGCGGATCCCTCGCTCCGCTCGGGATGACAGCGCACGAGGGATGACCGCCAGGAGGGTGCAGAGAGTGGTCATTGTGATTTGGGAAGTTGAGCCTTGACGTCAGCAACTTTGGTGGTCTGGATCATGCGCTGGGCGATGTAAGCGAGCAGAGCGCCCTGGCGGAGAGCGATTATTCTGAGGGAGACGGCGGAGAAGAGTTGCGCGAGGACTTGGTTAATGTCGGAAGGGGTCTTTATGTCAGGGTCGGGGGAGGTGGCGGTGAGAGCGGAGGAGAGACGGTCGGCTTCGGCAGCTTGCTGGGCGAGCACATCGTGGCGGGCAGAGAGTAAGGATGAGACGGGGAGAGGTTCATGCGGCAACGGCGGTTTAGGGCGTCGAGATGGCTGCAGCGGGAAGATTGAGGAAGCGTAGATGGGTCTGACATGCGAGCCTCGGGAAGATGAAGTAACGACGAAATGATGTAAGGAAGTAACGATTTCCCGAACCAGAATGATTTGCGCGAAGGGCGCGATGCGGCACCCCCTCCCCACCCTCTGTCCGCAAGAGCTTGAAAAGAAAGGACCGCGAAAATGTGGAAAAGTGAAGAGTATGAGAAGAAAGGATTTGCCGCAAGAAATTCGATAAGAGTGTGAAAAGGCAGAAGATAACGGGAAAAGTTGAAAGGGAAGACGGGGAGGATTGATGGAGCGAACGTGAGTTGGCGGGTTGTGTAGCGAACTTCACAAGGCATGATGACACGAAAAGAGTACGATCTAAATAGTTATTTTTATAGTAAAAATCGATTGACAAGGGGTATGGGCCGGTCGGGTGGATTGGATTGAAAATAAACGGGTTGCGGGATGGCGGTTCGAACGGCGAACAAAAGGGGAGCTTAACGCAGAGACACAGAGGTCGCAGAGAAAAGTCCACAGGAAAAAGCCCAGACTCACAAATCCATGGGTACCTCGACCAAAAGAAAGCACGGGAATGCCTGAAGGGTTGATGGATTGGGATTTGACGGTAGCAAGAGGACAGAGGATGCGCGAGGCGAAGCGGATTTTTCTGACAGCGGAGTGGCGAGACCTTGCAATGCTGAATTACGAGGTGGACCCGAGCTTGCTGGAACGGTATGTGCCGCAGGGCACGGATCTGGACTCATTTGAGAGGAAGACGTATGTGAGTTTGGTGGGTTTTTGTTTCAGTAGGACCAGACTGTGGGGGAAGATCGCCGTCCCGCTTCACACCGAGTTCGAAGAGGTCAACCTACGTTTTTATGTAAGGCGACGCGAGGGAAGCGAGAAGCGGAGAGGGGTTTGTTTTATCGCCGAGATTGTGCCGAAAAGAGCGATTGCTTGGACGGCGCGGCTTGTGTATGGAGAAAACTACCGACGGTTTCCGATGGAGCATCGAGTTGCGCAAAACGGTTTAGGAAAAACGGCCGAATACGGGTGGCGAGTGGGCGACCGAAGTTGCCGGTTGTTTGTGCACGCTGGGGATGAGCCCGGATATCCACGCGAAGGAAGTCTGGAACAATTCATTACCGAGCACTATTGGGGATATTCCAAGCAGCGGTCGGGCGGGAGTCTTGAGTATCGCGTCGCGCATGCGCCGTGGCGGGTGGCAGTGGCGGCAAGCTCAGGATTTGAGGGCGATGCGACGATATATGGGGCGGCGTTTGCAGAGATTCTTCGAGGGAAACCTGATTCCGCGTTTCTTGCGGAGGGATCTTCGGTTGAGGTATTTGCAGGAGAAAGAATCGGATGAGTGAAACGGAGCGCGATTCGAATGTGGCGCGTCTGCTGAAAGGATGGATTCTTTATGACGGCGGATGCGGTTTTTGTTTTCGATGGGTATATTTCTGGGAAAAGGTAGTTGCGCGGCGTGGATTTGAGCCCAAAGATTTGCAATCTGCAGAGGAAGAGGGAATTTTACAGATACCTGCGGAGAATTTGCTCGACGATATCCGAGTGTTGAAAGTGGATGGCGGGTTGGAGTGTGGAGCGGATGCGTATCTTTTTGTGGCAAACATATTTGGTGGGCCAAGCCGCTCGCGATGCTATTCGGCCTACCGGGGTTCAATTGGGTGTTGTGGCGGGGCTATCGTTGCTGCAACCGGAATCGCTATCGCGTTTCGCGGTTTTGCCCGTTGCCAGAGAAGTACTTGACGGTGGCGAAGGAAAAATTCTAGTCTGGCGATTATTGCGTATCGGATCGGTAATGGCCCACTCTGTACAAGCTGAAGGGAGCGAAACCCGCGGCTGCCCGTATTGCGGGAAGCAGATAAGAGCACATGTAGAGCGCTGCCCATTCTGCCGGGAAGCGGTTGCGACAAGTCGCACTGTTGTCCGTCCTTTTGCGGCGAAAGGACACGCGATGATACGGCGAGGGCTGTTGTACATGTTGTTGGCTGGAGTCATTCACTACTTTGCGGCTGGATACAGCGGAGTGGCGCTGCCCGTCGCCGTTCCCTCGATGGTTACTCAATACCTGACACCTATCTTGTTCTTGTGTGGTCTGAGTTTGGGCTTGTACGGCGTTTACCTGCGCGCGCGAAGTTGACACCGTGGGCGCGTATCCTTGAGCACTCGAATCGGTTCTGAGTGGGTTTCGCCCTGACGGTTTGTGGGATGGTGGTCGAATCGTGGCGCGGGTGGATAGCGCGCACGGCCCCTTTGCTGAGGGTAAATCCTTCGATTGCCTCAGGGTAAACGAGCGTGGCTGCACGGTAGTGGGTAAGTTTCCGGTAATCCATGCCAGCTCAACCGGTCGATGCAACACCTCACCAGTTCCCTCCCCGGGGGAGCCGGAGTGTCGGCTGTACTCAATCTGACCTAGCCAGGGTGGTGTTCTGTTCGAACCAACGCTCACCATCGAACTTTCGCTGTTGAGGCCCACGTAAGCAGACATGGCAAGTGGAATTACTTCCGACTTGCCGATGATCCAGGACCTATAAACTTTTTGGTCAAGTATACTGGGCGAATAATTGATACGCCATGCTCTGTGGAAGGGGATCTGAAGGATCGCCGCCGCATGGGCTCATTCCTGCTGGGATTGTTCCTGTTGTGCGCCAGCTCTCATGTACGAGGTCGTTTTGACACGACTTCTGAGTGTGATCTGTTGGTATTACCTCGCCTTTGTGTCGGTATCGATGGCGATGTTCGGATGTTTTCGAACATTCGAGAAGCATATGGTGGATTGTGTCGCGCTTACGGCGCTCGGAGGTTCATGGCTACCGTTTTCCCAGCGTTGACACGCTGGGCTAACCTTTGACGCACCTACGGCGCTTAAGCATAGGGCGATGTGCTTGCGAATGCGCTACGGGCTGACCGCCCAATCACGAGCGCTCTCGAAGCTCTGTACGCTGTTCCAAACGCTGTGGTTCCAATCATTTCCTACCGCCTGGAACGCCTGTCGCGCTACTTGCTTGTCGCCCGCGGAAAACGCCATGTACGCGATGCGGTTCTTACTCAAGTTTGTAACTCCGAAGGTATTTTTCAGATCTTCATAACCCAATTTGATTTTGGGCCAGGACAGCCCTTCTATCGAATTGCGACCAGGGTCGCACTGACACGCCAGCAGGCCCGCAATCTCGTAGTAGAGGATACTACCGTCGGTGCCGCCGACTTTCTTCCAGACTTCCTCAGCGAACGCTTGTGTCTCACCTTCCTCGCCATGCCATTTGGGCAGAACGAAGTTCGCATATTCGTTGTAATAGGTGCGGTATCCCGGCGCAAACGCGACCGCCTGGTCGAGAAGTTCTCTCGCTTGTTTTTTGTCCCAGCCTTGGGCAAGGGCCGCGTTGAACATTACTACGTACCATTCGGGGCACTTCTCCTTTAATTTCGCGGCTTCCACGAGCACTGATTCCGCCGAGCCGATTCGTTCTTCAAATAGCTTCTGGGAGCGGTCATTCACGGTGTTGGAGTAGCCGTCTCCTCTGGCCTCCCACGCATAGTTTACGTAAGCCTCGGCGGTTGCTATGTGTGCCGTAGCCGAACCTGGATACCCAGCTACCCATTTTCTCAACGTGGCGAAATGCGTCTTCCAATCAGAATCTGACGAGTTATCCCTCGCAGGCGGTTTGCTTACCGCTTCGTAAAAGATGGCCAATTGCAATATGTCGCCGGGGTATACGGTGTTTGAGGTGCGCGCCGACTGCGCTGCCATCTCCAGCTGGTCGAAATGGTCTTCCGACATGATTACCGCGATGCGGTTCTGGTAGTTGGTCGAGTCTTCGGACGTTTCGGTAGAGGATTCCGGCGCGCCGGCTTTTGCTTTTCCAGCAGTTGCGGTCTCGGCGCTTTGGTGGAACTGGCCGTAACTGTGAACGGCCTGCATCACCGTCCCCATATCCACCGGCGCATAGGCCTGCGTTTTGCCGCAGGACACGCCCAAACAACCA
>WNFH01001087.1_pt1 | contig 20552 bp, 18 predicted proteins | sample 5400411 | NCBI WGS metagenome assembly WNFH01 (sample SAMN13153347, study PRJNA577476) | soil metagenome | isolation source: 200 cm saprolite under Douglas fir tree site 2 hole 3 | place: USA:California | collected 2015-04-18
TATAGCCGTTTATTCGCGTTCATGGGTTTCAAGCTGCTTGACGAATACGAAGACATGATCGGCTGGACAAACGGCAAGACGCGCTTTTGGATCGGGCAGGCGGATGCCGAGGGCAGGAAGCACAAGCACCGCGCCGGTAATATCGGTTTCCACCATTACGCATTCGAGCTGCGCAGCCGCCGGGATGTCGATGCGTTACAGGCCTTTTTGCAAGAGGTTGGCGCCAATATCGTCGACCCCGCCGCCGAGTACTATGACGATTACTATGCCGTTTTCTTTTTGGACCCCAACGGTCTAAAGCTCGAAGGGATGAAATATGGAGAGCTTAAAGCGCGCGCCGCGAGCAAGCGGGCACGGTCGCGGAAGACAGGGCGCAGGTCGCGCGGGCCGTCCCGGCCGCGCGACTGAAGAATTCCGCGCTCGGTCGGAGCCCGACGCTCCCCAACCGTGTATGAATACGATCGGCTTTGTCCCACGCTCCGCCGCCGACAGCCCGAGCGTGAACCCGACAGCCATCCACATCAACCAACACTGCGAAGCTCACCTAGTACCCCGAAAAAACGCATCGCACAAGGTCAGGTCGAGGATCCCCGATTCCACGGACACCCAGATAGACACATAATGCCTCAGGTTGACCTAGATCAAATACACCCTCGTGAAAGCTGGTAGCATTCGACATGTTCGAATCGCAATTTGCGCCTCTTGATACGTAAATCTGCGATCGCCACTTATTGAATTTGCCGAAGGAGGTGACTTATGTGGTGGGATGGCCCCTGGTATGGATTTCATTGGATGTGGATATTTCCCCTGATCTTTCTCGTTGGGTTCGTACTGTTTCTTTTCCGAGGCCCGGTCTGGGCGATGTGTGGTGGACACAGGTCGCATGATCGAGAAGAAAACGCCCGTGAGATTCTCGACCGGCGTTATGCCCGAGGAGAAATCAGCCAAGAAGATTACCGGCGCATGAGGAAAGACTTGGAGTAGCTGCTCCTGGAGAGCACTACGATCGTAGATAAAAGTCAATCTACATGCGTGCCGGAGTCCTTGACCACTTTGGCCCATTTCGCCAGATCGCTCTTGATAATGGCCGAGAGTTGTGCCGGCGTGCTGGCCTCCAGGATCGCCCCCTGGCCGGCAAGGCGCTCGCGCACGTCCGGCATTACCACCACCTTCGCGATTTCGGCATTGAGCAAATTCACGATCTCTTTAGGGGTGCCCGCTGGAGCCAGCAGTGCGAACCAGTTATTGGCCTCGAAGCCAGGCAGGCCGGATTCGGCGATGGTCGGGATATTCGGAAGAAAGGCCAGCCGCTTGGAGGTCAATACCCCGAGCGCTTTGAGCTTGCCCGCCTTGACCTGGGGCAAAGCCGATGGAATGCTGTCAAAAAATAGCGACACTTGCCCTGCGAGTAAATCGGGCATGGCGTTGGAGCTGCCTTTGTAGGGTACATGCAGCACATTCACTCCCGCGGAAGCTTTGAACATTTCCAGCTCCAGATGGGACAGCGTGCCGTTGCCCTGGGACGCCGCGTTCAACTGGCCTGGCTTCGCCTTAGCCAGCTCGATCAGCTCCTTGACGGAATTCGCCGGTAGGGATGGATGCACCACCAGCATATGGGGCACGTTTCCCACCAGCGACACCGGCGTGAAACTGCTGGTGAGATTGTAATGGAGGTTGCTGTAGACGCTGGCAGCAATGGCGTGGTTGGTCAGCGCGGCCAGGAATAAGGTATAGCCGTCCGGGGCCGATTGGGCGGCCGCCTCCGCGCCGATATTGCCGCCGGCGCCGGGACGATTCTCCACGATCACCTGCTGGTCGAGGGCTTCGGACAGTTTCTGCCCGATGGAACGGGCCACGATATCGGTGGCGCCGGATGGCGGAAAAGCCACGATCAGCCTGATCGGCTTGTTGGGATATTGTTGCGCTGCGACCTGGCCCGTAGCGATACAAAGCAGAGCTGCGGATAACGCCAAGCCCACAGTACGAAAAATCTGTTTCACTGAATCTTCTCCCAGACTCCGAACGATTGACACCTTGCGTAGGGCTATAGCCCCGGCACCCGAATTTCGCTAATTCCCCCTAAGTTCCGTTACGTGTTGGCAACCATTTTTGCGGGATTATATACTTGGAAAAGGGGTAGCGCACAAACAGTGTTTAAATAGCTTTTCGGTTATTGTTATTTTGCTTCCAGGTAAATTCGGTAGAATCAGAATACGAAGGGGAAAATAATGAAGGCATCTCCATGAATACGGTTGTGATGTTTGCCAGGCCTGATGAGGATACACGGCTTGCGCACCCTAAGATTGCAAAGATAGTTATTGAACCGGGCGGATATAATGCGGTGCGCACCCAGATGGATCTTCCTATTGCGCAGAAGGTTATGTCAGCGGTTAGAAGCGTACGTAGCCCCGTTGTGTCGCAACCGACATCTGGCGGGAGTGTGTCGCTGGATATGATCGAGGACATTCTGAAGGTACCGACGATTTCGGTTCCTATCGTCAATTACGACAATAACCAGCACAGCAAAAACGAGAACCTCAAACTGCAAAACCTGTGGAACGGAATTGAAATACATGCGGCCCTGCTAACCATGGATTAGGCGTAAGGCCCGCGAGCGGCGGGCGGCTTTGTGCGGAGCGGCGTTACTTATCAATGGCCGCTTACTTCTCGCTATGATGGCAAGCCAGCAGCTTGCTTCAAGACATCGCTTGGCGGGCGAGCGCAAAGAGATGCTAAAACTCGAAAGAGAACTTCACGAAACTTTACCGTCGGACCTGAAGAAGGGCAAAAGTTCTACATACAGAAACAGATTGACAAAGGCCTGAAACCACCACCCTATGAGTAATTGATGACAAAATGAAATATCAGCTCGTTTTGCAGTGGTCCGCATCCTCGATTAAAGACTATGATAAAATGATCGAAATTGAGGAGATGTTGATCGAGAAGCTTGACTCAGATAGCGAGGTTGACGGTCATGACGCTGGGTCTGGGGAGGTCAATATTTTTATCCGCACCAAGGATCCAAAACGGACTTTTAACCACGTGAAGACAATTCTGGGAAGCAATGATAGTTGGTCAGATATTCGTGTCGCCTATCGAGAGATATCCAAAAACGAATATACAATACTATGGCCGGTACACCTGACCAAGTTTATAGTTACTTAAAATCCCGGGTGTGGGGCGCAAAAATGCCATCCATCCTTGACAACAGTGTATTAGGGGATACCTTAATGTGACCCCTTTGTGCCTTTGTTGTTTTTCTTTGATTATCGTCATCACGGTTCTTCCTACGCCTTTCATCGGATTGTGCCGCTCGGCGCGATATCTAAGCTTGTTATCAGCGACATTTAACGGCAGCAGGCATCCTCTAAGTGGTGGCGCAAATTTTATTTTTCACGCTATACATAGACATAGGGAGATGCTACGCCTTGCCTCAGCATTGTTAGGTGCCTGACTCGCGCTCTGCGAACTGCTCATAGTTGAATTGGATCAAAAAAAGAAAAATGCGTACTTCTACGGGATGGGAAAGGCCACGTGCGGTAACGGTAGCCGCAGTCGCCTGGTTATTGATAGCTTCATCCATGCTCGCGTGGGCCGACGGTTGGGAGGAGACGCAAGCGAAGCTCGCCGATCGCGGCATCACACCGGCGCTGGTCTACGGGGGCGCCGCGTTTGCCAACCTGGATGGCGGTTTGCGCCGGGGCTCAACCTACCTCGGAAACTTGGACCTCCAACTCACCCTCGACGGGCAGCGTCTCGCGGACTGGCCGGGTGCGACGGTCTATCTTGACGCACTGTCGATTCACGGGGGACGCCCTAGCCAGTTCGTGGGTGATGCGCAAGGGGTGAGTAGTATCGAGGCACCGGCGGCTTTCAAGCTTGAAGAGGCCTGGCTCCAGCAAAATCTGTTCGCCAATCAATTCTCTGTCCTCGCCGGGCGTTATGATTTGAACAGCGAGTTCTATCGGCTGCATTCCGCCGGACTCTTTCTCAACAGCTCGTTCGGTGTCGGTCCCGAGTTCTCGCAGAGCGGACGTGAGGGCCCCTCGATCTTTCCCTTTACCTCACTCGGGGCGCGATTCGCGCTCAAGCCGGAGCGCGGCATTGTTTTACGCGCAGCGGTTCTCGATGGCGTGCCATTCGAACGGCCGGACGGAACCCATGCCGCTTTCCAGCGCGGGGACGGTTTACTTTTTGTTTCGGAGGCTGCGTTTCTCGAGCGCCCCGCCCCCGAAGATCGCCCCTTAAGCCACCGATTCCGAATAGGCCGGTCCGCGATGCTCCCGCCTTACGATGCGAAACTCGCGCTCGGCGGCTGGTACTACACTGCCACGTTCGACGATCTCAGCGGGGTGGACGCGAACGGAAGGCCGGTGCAGCATCGCGGGAGCGGCGGTTTCTATCTTCTCGCGGATGGCGTCCTATTCCGGGACCTTGGCCGTCCCGGACGGCGTCTCGCCGCCTTCACTGAGCTTGGGTTCGGCGATCCGCGCGTCAACCGATTCGGTTCTTATGCCGGGGCTGGCCTGGTTGCGTCAGGCCTTGTTTCCAGCCGCCAGAGTGACGAGCTGGGGCTGGCAGTAGCCATCGCACGCAACGGCGCGCACTTCATCGCGCTTCAGGAACAGCAAGGAGCGCCGGTCCGGAATTCAGAAGCAACGATCGAGCTCACCTACTCCATGCAGTTCGCCAAGTGGCTCGCCGTCCAACCCGATCTTCAGTACGTTATTGATCCGAACACCGACCCGTCTCTGCGGAACGCCCTCGCGTTTCAGCTTCGGTTCGAGGCCACCTTCTGAGCCTGCCGACTCCAGGGTTCATCGCGGGGAACCGGTGCAGTTCGGTACTTTTTGCACGACCGATTGGTCCGTAGCGGTCCGCTTGAACATACCCAAATCGGGGTTTATCATTCCCAATATGGGAATAAAGAAACGACAGACCAAGACTCCCATAGGTCCGGCGATTGGGATCGCTGACGCGCTTTTCACCAAAGTGCAGCAGCGCGTGCTGGGTGTGCTGTTCGGGAATCCGGGCCGAAGTTTCTATGCGAATGAGGTGATCGCCCTCGCGGGTTCCGGCACGGGCGCGGTCCAGCGGGAGCTGACCCACCTTGAGGCGGCCGGGTTGGTGACGGTCACGCGCGTCGGTAAACAGAAGCACTATCAGGCCAATGCGGCGGCCCCGGTATTCGAGGAATTGCGCGGTCTGGTGCTGAAGACCTCCGGTCTTGCCGATGTGCTGCGCGCTGCGCTGGCGCCGCTGGCGGCGCAGGTCAGCGCCGCGTTCGTCTATGGATCGGTGGCCAAGGGGCAGGACACGGCGCAGAGCGATATCGATCTCATGGTGGTGAGCGACAGTCTGTCCTATGCCGATCTCTTCGCCGCGCTGGAAGACTCTGCGAACCGGCTGGGTCGCCCTGTGAACCCAACGGTGTACTCTCAGCACGAACTCGCCAAGCGTGTTCGGGAGGACAATGCCTTCCTCAAGCGGGTCTTGGCGCAACCGAAGCTGTGGTTGATGGGGGACCGGCATGACTTCGCCGCTTGAAAATCTAAGCGGCCCCGGCAAGTCGCTTCGAAAGGAACCGCCGGATACGAAGGAATTCGCAGGCCTGAAGCGCTCCGGTCAGGCACGGCTGGCCGACGCCGCCAATACCGCCAATTCGCTGGAGGGCCGTTTCGATCTCGCCTACAACGCGGCACACGCCTTGTGCCTGGCGGCATTGCGCTGGCACGGTTACCGGTCAAGCAACCGATACATCGTCTTTCAGGTGTTGCCGCACACGCTGGGGTTGGGGCCGGAGGTGTGGCGGGTGCTGGCCAGGTGTCACGACATTCGTAATCTTGGCGAGTACGAGGGCGATTTGAATATTGATCAGCAACTCGTAACGGACCTGATAGCGGCATGCCGTGCAGTGGCCGCCAAGCTCGATACCTTGCCGCCGCCTGGGTCAACGGGGTAAACGTGAGTCTGCTTCCGGCGAACGCAAAACCGTCCGGGTCCCCCAATTCCTTATTGCGGATTGCGAAGCGACACCCCGAGGCGCTGTTAAACTAAGAGCGCCTAACAAAATGGAGCCACACCTCCACAACCTCCCTCACCCCGGCCCTACCCATGAACCTGCGGCCGGAGGCCGCACCGACTTTCCCTCTCCCTGTACAGACCGGAGACATAGGTAACAATATTTGTAGGGTGGGCTGCGCCCACCGTACGCGGCTTCGGTTATCGTCCAATGGTGGGCGGAGCCCACCCTACGAGCACTCGACCTTGACGGTTCCTCTGGCTAGGTTGAGTTCGCAAGTGCACCCGCCCTCTATAGCTGAGCGTGTCTTCGCTGGGGTCTTTCATGCCTACAGAAAGCCTTCATAGTGTGCGTTGTGGGTGAGCCGTACTTCCTTTCCCGTACTGAGGTCGTAAACGTAGATCTCATAGCCTTCGAGCGACTTCGGATACACCAGGCTCCAATCTTCTCCGCGCTTGCCCGCGTTCGCGTAACGGGCGTAGTGATCCGGATCCTTGTTGAAGAAGATGCTGTTCGAGCCGGCGGACCACACCGGATTGAAGCCCCCGGCGATCTTTCGGGAATCCCGCGTCTTGAGATCAATCAGATACAAACTGGGCGGCGTATTCCAGGGGTGCTCGTTCATGACGGCGAATTTGCCGTCGGGTGAGAGCGTGAGCTGCCCTTGCTCGAGCGATAAGGTCCCTTTGCCTGTGTAGACGTTGTGGTGCTCGAGAGGTTTCTTGTTGCGGGTGCGGACGAAAGAGTCGCCAAGGCGTCGGAAGTAATAGTAATACTCGTGCTCGTCGTAGACCCGGAACACAAAGTCCGTGGGTGCGGGGCCAACAATCTGTGGTTCGGCGATGTCGTAGAGATATTCGCCGACTTTTTCTGAGTACAGGAGTTTTGCCGCCGCTTGCGGTTGGTCCAGGTCGCGGATGTAGAGTGAAATTTTTCCCGGTCCGCCGGGATTGTCGTAGTAGCGGTAAATGACGATATTACGTGCGCGCATCCACGAGGCGTATTCGCCTGGCCAGCGGGCGACGCGTTGCCGGGTGGCCAGCTCATAGACTTCGATAAAGCCCTTTTCATTGACCTTGTCCCAAGCGGTCACTGAAAGATACTTGCCATCCGAGGAGCAGCGCGGCGAGTGGTACTGGGCGCTTTTGGCGGACAGGAAGGTCTCTTCCTCTTGGCGCTCGTTCAGGAGGTTAACGGCATCCTCATTTTGAAACAAGATCCATCGCCTTGAGGCGCAACGGGAAGCCTGCGCCTTGGTGCCGAGGCTCGACGTGTGCTGACGTATGTCGGAGCCGTCCGGATTCATCGAGAACACCTGAGTTTGGGCTTTGCGCTCACCGGGCTTCAGAGGGAGGTCGGCAGTATAGAACAGCCGCTCCGCTTCTGTTGCCGCGCCGGCAAGACCACAGGTAACGGCAAGGGCGATCGCACACATGACCAGCCGGGATATCGAAGTGGCTCTCATCGTTTCCTCCCATGCCTCAAGCGGGCAGTGATTATCTGTTCAATTAAGATAACATGGTTCAACACATGGTGCATGCGTTGGGATTTTGGGTCAAAAATATTGTCATTATGGGATATCCGCGGGTGAACGAAGAAAAAAAGAAAAATAATTTTGTTGGCATCCGGTTTCGTTCTGTCATTAGAGAAAGCTCGGGGGAGCGCAGCCTTCGCTGCTGCTCTCGTGCGGCGACCCGAGCGTGTTCTTCGCCCGGCCGTTGTCCTTGACTATGCTGCTGATGGCGGTAAAAAAAAGCGCGATGAAGTATTCGTCGAAGAAGAGTGATTGCCGTGCTGATCGAGCAGGAGACAGGAGCGATACCTTGAACTTAATCGCCGAAAGCGCAAAATCCGCGGTGGCCGGTCACCGAAGGAGGAAACGATGAAGTGCCTGATGCGCCTCGCTACCGCAGCGCTCGCTGTGCTAGTTGTAACTACCGCCCTGGCGCAGTACCCGGTGCGGCCGATCCAGCTGCTTGTTCCCATTTCGCCCGGCGGCGCACCTGACATCGCCGCGCGCGTGCTGGGGGAAAAGCTTTCCCAGGCGCTGGCGCAACCAGTCGTAGTGGAGAACCGTCCCGGCTCCAACGGCAATATCGCCATGGAGGCGGTTGCCAGGGCCGCGCCTGACGGCTACACGTTGATGCTTTGCGCCGACAGCCAAATTGTGATCAACCCACACCTTTACCCGAAGATGCGGATCGATCCGCTCAAGGACCTGGTTCCTGTGGCTACTGTCGCCTCGAACGGGTTCGTGCTCGCGGTTAATCCATCACTGCCGGTTAAGAATTTCCAGGAGTTTATCGAGTACGCCCGCCACGCCAACCCGCCGCTGGCCTATGCCTCAGCCGGCAATGGCAGTCAGCACCACCTGACCATGGAGATGCTAAAGGCGCGTACCGGCATCGATCTGCTGCACGTGGCTTACAAGGGTGGCGCGCCTGCCACCACCGCCGCGGTCGCAGGTGAGGTCGCGGCGGTGTTTGCCGGCACTTCTATCGCTCCGCAGATCAAGGCTGGAAGACTCCGTGCACTCGCCGTAACGGGTAAGAAGCGCTCGGCGGAGTTCCCGGACCTGCCCACCATCGGCGAATTCTATCCGGGTTGGAGCAACAGCATCTGGCTTGGCCTGGTTGCGCCGGCGGGCACACCCGAGCCGATATTGACCAAGCTGCGCACCGAGGTGAACAAGCTCCTCGCCCTACCTGACATCAAGGAGAAATTCAGCCACGCCGGCGGGCTGGAGCCGTATATAACGACGCCCAAGGAATTCGACGCATTGATCCGTGCGGACTATGCCAAATTCGGCAAGCTGGTAAAAGACGTTGGCGCGACGGTAGATTAGCAGGGTGCTGAAAAACTCGTTTTTCAGCACCCTGCGGCGCGGTATAAGGACGTATCGCCATTTTTCAAACACGCTAAGTGTTTGAAAAATGAAGCAAAGCAAAAACCGCGCTTTTTGCTTTGCGTGTTGAAAAAGGCCATGGATGGACTTTTTCAACAACCTGTTAGATCCGAGATCTGCTAACAACCAATGCCATTAATGAGCCAGGGCGCCAATATAAGCACGATATATTAGAGACCGCGGTCGTATGCCGGCCAATTTAACGGTAGACAGTCCTTACTCAGAATCCGACAGCGGATGGGCTCAACAGATCGTCGAGGCCTTCCCATGGCGTACGATTATTGTTAATCCAAAAATTCATCGATTGCGCGCACGAAAGCGTCGGGCTTTTCGATCTGCGGACAATGTCCGCAATCCGGGATTTCGAGGAATTTCGAGCCGGTAATTCCAGTGGCGAGTTGGCGCGCGAGTGGGACCGGCGTTGCCCCGTCCAGCGCGCCGACCATTACCAAAGCGGAATTATGGATGCGCGCAAGCACCGGGGCAAGATCGACGCGCGCGAGCGCCATGCACGCGGTACGAAAGCATTCGGGATCGGCGTTCGCGAGCGCTGACTTGCGCTCCGCCACAATAGCGGGGTGCGCCGCGATAAAAGGTTCGGGGAACATGCGCTGGATTGCCGGGTCAAGCACCGCACTCATACCATCAAGTCGCACGCGCTCTGCCATCCGCTGCAGCGGTTCCTTTGCGGGAGCGGGAAAGGCGGCCACCGAATCGGCGACGACCAGCCGGTCGAATAGCTCGCCGTGCTTCGCCGCGAGCGCGACCGCAATGAATCCGCCGAGACCGTTGCCGAGCACATCGGTTTGTTGGGATAAGCCGAGCGCGCGAATCAAGCCGGCGATATGCCCGGCATAGTCTTCGATGCTTGCGCCGGCCGCGGACGATGCGCCGTAGCCTGGCAGATTGACAAGCCAAAGCCGGCGCTTCTTCGAGAGCAGAGGGGAGACACGGTCGAAGGCGGAACGATCGGCCAACAGCGAGTGCAGCAGTATCAGGTCACGTCCAGAGCCGATTTGTTCGATATCGACGTCGGCCCCGTTCACTTTAATAATGGACATAAGATTCCGTTGACATGCGCGGAGTTCGCCGGAGCCGCGGACCGGCCGCGCTACTCGAGGTTCTTGGCCGGCGGATAATCGCGCGAATAGGGCGGACTCGCCAGGAACTGCTTGGGATCGTATTTCCAAAATTGGCTGACGTCGGGAATGGTCTCGACGATCGTGTTCACCAGCCGGCCGTCCTTACGTTCCACCTTGCGGACGTAGATGTTGAGGATCGGCTTGCCGTATTCGTCGAGGCGGATCGGCCCCATGGGTCCGCTGGTGAGGCGCACGTTGTGCAGCGCGCGCACGAAAGCGGCTTTATCCTCGAATTTGCCGTTGATCGCCTGGAGCGCCTCCTCGAGGAACAATCCCGCCGTATAAGTGCCGGCGGTGTAAAACCCCGGCACCACTTTGTATTCGTCGAGCACCGCCTGCACGAAGCGCTTGTTGTCAGGCGTGCCGATGGTCGCGGTGTACCAGCTCGCGGTCATGACGCCAAGCGCCTCGTCTCCCATATTCCTGAGTACGCCTTCGTCGACGCAGGTCGGGTTGCCGAGCACCGCGATCTTGGCCTTCAAGCCATATTCGTTGAACTGGCGCAGGAAGCGCAGTCCGTTGACGCCGGCAAAACCTGTGTACACGGCGTCCACGTTCGGCTTGATTTGGCCGACATAAGCACCGTAATCGGCGACATTCAGCGGCGACCACAACTTTTGCACCACCTTGCCGCCGTTATCTTCGAAACTATGCTGGAAGCCGGCTTCTCCTTCGTGGCCGTAAGTGAAATCGTCAGCAATCGTCGCGACGCGTTTGTAGCCGAGCTTTTTCGCCGCGTAGTCGCCGAGCACGTGCATCGGCTGCGCCGCGGTACCGACCGCATGCAGCACAAAGTCGCTGCGTTTTTGCTGCGCGAGGTCATTCTGCGCGGCGGAAGTCGGCGTAATCAGCGGCACCTGTGCGTCTTTGATATAATCGTCGATTGCCAGCGCCTCAAACGTCGCAAGCGGTCCGATGATCACGTGCACCTTGTCGTGCTCGATAAGCTCCTGCGTCTTGGTCTTGGCCTGCGCGGGCTGGCCGCCGGTATCAGCGATAAACAACTCCACCTTGCGTCCGGCCAAGGTGTAATTGCGCTGCTTCAGAAGCAGCGTGATGCCTTCTTCCATTTGTTTCCCGCCGGCCGCAAGCGCTCCGGATCTGACGGTGAGAAAGCCGAGCCGCAGCGGCTCGGTCTGCGCGAGCGCCTGATACGACAACGTCAAAAAGATAAACGAGAAAACTGCGAAAAGCGCAGGCCACAATTTTGCCTTAGCCATAACTCCTCCTGAATGAATTTTGAGAAATTTTTTAAGAATCTTTGTCAGTCGATAGTATCTTACGGATTACAACGATGTCAAAGTACGTGCTCGAAAACCATTTATGGAAGCTCCGATCGAGTTGATTGTTGTCAGATTCCTCGCTGCGCTTGGCCATTATCGAGGCAAAGCTCGCGCACCCGCGCTTTGGGCCGAAGAAGGTGATGGACTGGTTGCGTGCGCACCACCGGCAAACGCCCTGGCCGGCGGACAGCACGGCCGGGGAGATCCTCAAGCAGGCAGGGTTCGTGCAGGCGAAGACCCACCGGCGCCGGGTCTCCCTCCTACGGCGAACCGTTCAGTGACTGCGCGCAGGGCTTATTTTTAACTCATTAAGGTCAGCCGAGCCGTGCTGAACGTGTCGGAATTAACTTCGGCCCTTTATTTTCATTTAGCCTGGATGTAGGTTCCGAAATAAGCATAGTTATTGATTTGTAACAACAGGTAATTTACTGCTAGATGGTAAAGTCTGAGCGTCGTCTATACTAGAAATAGCGCCAAGAGCCGACGTATCTGGTCACCATAGCCACAGCTTGCATTGTGCTTGTCGGGGAGGAATCATGTTATTTTTATACCGCACGGTTCTGTTATGCCTTGCTTTCTGCGGGTCTGTGCTCATCAGCTTTAATCCTGCGTTCGCCAGTGAGGTAACCGACAAAGTTAACCCTTTGATTGAGCAGGGACACTTCGATGAGGCTCGGGCCAAGATCAAAGAGTATCTGGCGAAGAATCCAAAGAACGTCGATGCCCTGATGATGCAGGGGAACGTTATCTTGCAGGAGTACTGGAAGCGTGAGCCGACGCTCGGATCTTATGCCAATGATAATGAATCGATCTACGATAGCTCAATTGGTTTTATTGGCGAGCGGGAAAGAAGAGTATCGCGCGATGTCGCACTCCAGGTCGCCGCTCTCTGGAAACGATGTCTTGCCATCGACAACACGCGCGAAGATATTCACAAAGGCCTGGCCTATCTCTATGCCATGGCCCTGATGAAGCAGGAACTCATCCAGCAATTAGGGCACATGAAGGCGGCATTGCCGCATGCTAAAGAGCTTCAGTACAACATGGGTGACTACGCGCGCATGTTTAACGCGCGTGGCCGCTTCAACGATGCTGTCGACGTGTTCCGAGAAATGCTAAAGCTCTATCCCAATGACGCCAATGTTTACAACGATCTGGCAGCGCTTTATTTCCTAGAAGGACATCTCAAAGAAGCGCAGAGGTACATGGCCATTGCAGTGTCCTCGGCCCATCCCGATGACGCTACCTACGGTACCGCGGTAATGATATTCACTATGCTTACAGATTACGACCGTGCCCTCGATGCCTCAAAACATCTATCGAGACTCAAAAAGGATAATCGCTGGCTGCTATACCGCGCTTTACTGCTCCGCTCAAAAGGGGAGGTGAGCTGGAAAGCAGATTTGAGTGAATTTCTACGCCAGTCTGGCAATGATGCAGACGATCTGACATTGGCTAAGTTGTTGACGAACGATAGTAAAAATAACTTCGACGTGTACACCGAAGTCATGGCTAAGGCTAAGAAGAATTACCAATTGGTCCTACTGCACCGTTGGGCGATGCGTACCTTCCCCACGCGCTATGAGCCGCAATTCAAGTACGCGGAGATCATGAATCAGTACCGTAATTATGATGAGTCTGTGCCAGTATTCAAAAGGCTCGCGGCACGATCGGATTTAGATACCGACAAAAGACAGACAATCCTGTTTCACTACGCATGGGCATTCCAGGACAGTGGGCGCCTGGCGCAGGCGAATGCATTGTGGAATGAGCTGACCACCAGCAATAACTTTTACGTCAAGAGCGCCGCAGTCTATTTCCTGGGCAAAGAAGCCTTGCGAAAGGGCGACAATGAACAGGCGCTTGCCTACTTTCGCCGAGTCTCCGACGATGCTAGCAAGTCAAAATACGCAACCCTAGCATGGAATAAGGTCAACTGGTTTAAGGAGCAGAAGAAGTGATACCTATGACGATGAACAGACGGCTGGCCTGTGCACGGCCACAGTATATGCGATAGGAAGAACAACTGATGATCCTGTGCAAGAGCCTCGATCCCGCGTCGCCATGGGGGGCGTGAATGAGTCCGGCATCGGCCGCGAATGTGGCGCCGAATCATTCGACGCGCATTGTGAAGAGCGTGATGGTTAGGGTCGACGACAAGCCGTTCGACTGGTATCAAAACACAGTGGAAACGCGGCGTCTGAATTGAATAGCGCGACCGGGGCGCGGCCCAAGATCATAAAGGCAATGACACGACCCCTAAGGAGAGGGGCCGATAATGTCGTTCGGAGGGTGCCTGGTTTTTTAGGTATTGGGGTAAATACTAAATGGATTAGTTAAAGAGGTGATGTTTCCGCCGTTATGGAACAGTATTTGCACAGACTAAGGAAAGGTCTAAAAGCGCATAGCGCCTATACGGTGGAAACAATGAACAGTTTAAGAGTGTGGGTGGGTAATTTTCTGCTTATTTTATTGGTTAGCTCCCTCGTGGGTGCGTGTGGACGAGAAGAAGAGAAGAAGCCGGCCAACCGCGATAATTATCTTTCTCAAGGCTCAGCGCGCATGCAAAAATTTATTGAAAAGGCGAAACGAGAGCGCGACGCTAAAGGCAGTTCTCTAGAATCTTTTACAAAAGACAAATATCGTGCAACCACGCATGGTTCGCCATCCTTCTTGGCGCCGCTTATTTAGGCAAGCGCCGATTAAGTCGTAGTTGTCATTCCGAACCGCTCTTGGTGAGGAATCTTTATTTTTTCAGTGGCTTTAACAGACTCCTCGCTAAGGGATTGCCCAACACCGCCGCCCTGGTCGTCATCGCGCGAAAGATCACCCGTATCGCCTGGTCCTTGTTCAAGCACCAAACCGTGTTCGACCCAAAACGTGTGGCCATCGCTTGACAAGGAACCATAGAATCTCGCAATGACAACTACGACTTTATCAGAGCTTCCTTAGCGATATTCCTTCATTAGGGCTGTATGACGGTTTAGGATGATGACGTTGTCTGGACAGTCGCAGCCTCGGTGGGGTAATGTCAGGCATAATTCTGCCGCTTATTTTGCGTCAGGCCCGGTGCACTTTTAGAAACCAATTTCCATTTTCGCCCTCGCCGCGGAGGAACCCATGCTTAATATCGACGCACTGATGACCGCCCGGATCACTAGACGCGCGGTGATAGGCGGCGCGGGCGCCGTCGCCGCTGCGACCGGCCTCGCGTTCGCCCAGCCGGTCTCCGCGCCCCGCGTCAAAGGGCCGCGCGTGTTCCTCGACTACGACCAGGCGGAACTCGATGATGCTTACGACCAGAGCGTCTACGCGCCGAACCTCCGGCAAATCACCGCGCGCTTTGCCACCAACAGCGAGGCGACGCGTGCCCGCATCGGCGCACCCAGGCGCTACGCCTACGGCCCAACGGAGATCGAGAAGCTCGATATTTATCCGACCAAACGCGCCAACGCGCCCATCCATATCTTCATTCACGGCGGCGCCTGGCGCGGCGGGCTGGCCAAAGACTATGCGTTCCCAGCCGAGATGTTCGTCAACGCCGGGGCGCATTACGTGGTTCCCGACTTTGTGTGGGTGCAGAACGCCCCGGACAGCCTCAGGACGATGGCGGACCAGGTGCGCCGTGCCGTCGCCTGGGTTTACAAGAACGCCGCGAGCATCGGCGGAGATCCGAGTCGGCTCTACGTCTCGGGTCATTCCTCAGGCGGCCATCTCGCGAGTGTGGTCCTGGTAACGGACTGGCAGAAAGACTTCGGCCTGCCGGTAGACACGGTGAAGGCGGGTCTATGCGGCAGCGGCATGTACGACTTGAGAGGCCCGCGCCTCTCCGCCCGCAGTTCCTATGTCAAATTCGACGACGCGATGGAACAGGCCTTGAGCGCGCAACGCCATCTCGACAAGCTCAATGCCCCGCTGATCGTCGCCTGCGGGACGCTCGAGACGCCGGAGTTCCAGCGCCAAAATCGCGACTTCGCGGAGGCGGTCAAAAAGGCCGGCAAGCCGGTGCAACTACTCGTCGGCGAGGGTTATAACCACTTCGAGATTATGGAGACCCTCGCCAATCCGTATGGACTGCTCGGCCGGGCTGCACTCGCGCAGATGAGGCTAAGCGTGGCCTGAGTCTGCCGAACGCAGTCGGTGGTCCGTCTAGGCGGAAGCACCGCTATTGATAAATGTAAAAGTAATGTCCGATATCGCATATTGTCATGTAGGGTGGGTCAAGCGGCCGCTCCTGCGCGTCCCTGCGCTCGCGGCATTCGTGCATCCTGCACAGCAAAGCGGACCCACCAAACTGCTACGATTTTGTTGGGTTCGCCGCTGTCGCGGCTTAACCCAACCTACATCGATCATTGGTGAAGATCGGACATTACTTATACATGGATCGATAGTCCAATTGTTATAACAACGCCCGGTGGTTGCATTGCCCCGCTCGAAGCATTAAATTCGATCTCGCGTCTTTGGTCTTTATGGTATCGAGGAGGGGACGGCAGTGTGTTTCCGTTCGCGAAGACACGTGCTGAACGCGACGCCGCGCGCGATCCCCGGCCGTCGCTCGAGGAACGCTACCAGGGAGTGGACGACTATGTCGAGAAGGTGCGTCGTGCCGCGCAGGATTTGCATCGCCAAGGTTTCTTGCTCGAGGAGGATATCGAGAGAATTGCCGGTCGCGCCCGCGCCCGTGGGCTTTGAGCTTCAACTATTTTCAATACTTTTCCCGCCTTAACTTGACAATACCCCCAAAAACGGCTTGACACTCTGAATTACAGAGTTATAGACTCTGAATATCAGAGTTAACCCCGGTGGATTGTTAGATGAACAGAGTATGGGTCATCGTCGCGCTACTGTTGTGCGCTGGATGCAGCACCGTCAGAGGAACGAAGCTCTGGGCTCCGACATGGTTTGAATTGGAACCTATCGCACCCCGCGTATTCGTCAATAAAGGAATGCCGCCCGCCCAGCGACAGCTGGTATTGGAACTTGTCGCCGAGTCGGAACAACGGCTTACCCATTACTACGGCACTGTCACTTCCACACCAAAGCTCTTCTTTTGTTCAACCGAGGCGTGCTTCCAGTCGTTCGGCGGGTCGACCAACCGTGCCAAGAGCTTCGGTGATTATGGCTCGTTGTTCTCGCCTCGAGGCATCTCGGCGCCTATCGTGAGCCACGAGCGGTCACACGTAGAGTTATATGCTCGAATCGACAGCTTTCGGATTTTGCGACGGGTACCGTCGTGGTTTAATGAAGGACTGGTGGTTGCGGTGAGCGAGGAGCCTACCCACGCCGAATCTGTTTGCGGGGAAGCGCGAACCACCGGCGTTCCTTTACCACCCCTTGCCAAGCTCGAATCGATGCGGCAGTGGCTGGATGCCGTTGAGAAGTATCGAAATCCCGAACTCAATCCGAAGAATCTGGCGGTGGTATATGCCACTGCGGGCTGCGAAGTCAGGCCGTGGTTACAGCGTGTCGGCGCATCCGGGCTTCTTTCCTTTATCGCGCAGATGCGCTCGGGTACCGAGTTCCCGGTTGCCTACAAGAACGCGCAGCTAACGTCAACCAAGGGAGACCGCCTAATGGCGCCCGTCAGTTCCAGCGTAAAGCTCGAACCATGACAATCGGCAAGAACAAACTTCCGCGAAATTCCAGCGTCGCCTCGCATGACACGGGTGTTTCCCGGCGACGCATGTTAAAGACGTGCGCCGCGCCGTGCTCCATGCCGGCAGGCGAGTTTGGGTTAGCTAGCGAGGATGATTAAATGACCGACACCGTAACCACTCAGCTTGATGCCATTCATTCCATGTTGGCGGCAGGCCACCGCAGTCTGCGCATCGAGCGCCATAGTCTTATTCTGTGGGGCGTCACGGGAGGTGCGCTGTTTCTGTTCGGCGATTACATTCTCACGCCGGATCAAATACCCGTCGTAGAACAGCGCGCCGTGGCCTGGTTGGTGTTCCTCACCACGGTATTGGGCGGCGTGGGTGTGGTTGACTGGTTTCTAACTCGCCGAACCAAGCAGAAGCGGGATCGGGCGTGGTCATTCGTCCATCGCCAGATCCTCAAGGTGTGGTGGCTGCTCCTCGCGCTCGGCACGCTCTTGGACTTTGGTATGTTCTTTTTCGGCGGTCGCTACATGCTCATCGCCACCTGGCTCGTCCTCGCCGGGGTGGGGCTCTATGTCCACGGGCTATTCTCGGAAGAACTGCTTGAATGGGTCGGGGCGCTGATGATTGCGATCGCCGTTGGCACCTTAGCGTTTCAACTCAATCCCCAGACCTCGAAACTGATCGCGGCTTCGGTGTTTGGCGTGGGCTTGCCCTTGCTCGCCGTGATGCTGGATCGAGGCAACGCGCATTCCGCCTGGCGCCGGCTGCGGCAGGCTATGCTGTGGTTGCTTTGTGTCCTTGGTCTGCCGCTGTCTGTTGACCGTTACGCAAATGCCGTCACCGTGCCCGAGGCGCCGGTGGTGTCGCTTGAGACGTTCCTGCACCGGTCTTCCGTATCGGGACCCCAAATCGTGTCGATACCCGCCGGCACGAAGATTCCGGTAAAGGTGGGGATATCGGGCGACCTGTTCCGCGGCGGACCGGAAACGGTCTGGCCTTTGGTTCTGGCTAACCCCATCGAAGCGATGATGGTCGATGGGCAGCTGACCGGCGAGTTCCGGTTTGCCGGCGAGGACTGGTTGCGCGCCCGGGATCGCCTTCGGATCAGGATTCCGTCGCTCAAGGCGCAGCTCACTCCGGAAGAAGGGCCGGTGGTGCGTACCAGCCTCATTGCGAAAGTCTTGCGCAAAAACGAGCGATGACGGCGGCGCCGACTTTTTGCTACTGTATACGGTCAAGCCGCCGGGGGTTGACGATGGGAACCACCCAGGAGCGGTGCGAACCGAGTTTAATCTGAAATGACCGCGTTCCCGGTGCCAACGGCATTGCCGTGGACGGGCGCGCGGTCGGAGTCAAACCATGGATACTCTTGATGCCTTACTGCACCAGCCTTTGCGTACCCAAATTACCGCTTATCTGGTTGGGGCCGGCGAAGCGACGTTTACGGAGTTAAAGCGCGAGCTGCAAGTTTCGGACGGCAATCTGGAATCGCATCTCAAGAAACTGATCGCCGCCGATTACGTTTCCGTGCGCAGAGACGCCGGCGAGGGTCGGCCGCAGTCTTTCTATTCGCTGACGAAGAAAGGTCATGCGGCGCTGCGCGACTATGTGACGTCCCTGCAGCGTATGCTGCGCTTCGAGTCGAAATCGACCGCTAATGCCAGGGTCGGGGGACCGCTCAAGGCCAGACCGGCATAACGGATCCGCTTACCATGCACCTAGGAGGGAATAACAATGACTGGTTGTAAAAAACGTTTGTGCCAAAAACATAAGGGCTTCGTCTTCTTTACCGTCCTTTCGCTCGCACTGGGCGGCTGCGCGATCGCTCCTGCTCATCCATCGCTCGAGCGCGCTTCCCTGCCGGAGCTGATACCGGTCCGGGATTTTGTCGCCGACCGAAAAATGAACGGCGGACATCAGGTGTCCCCGGACGGCAAAAAGCTGGCCTGGATCGCCATTAAGGGAATGCGTCCGGCAGTGTTCGTGAAAACCATCGGACGTGATGACATCAAAACATATTCGATCTACCCCCGCTATTTCAAGTGGTCGGGCGATAGCCGGCATTTATTGCTGGTCTCGGACAAAGGCGGAGACGAAAACACGCATATCTATGTCGGCAGCGTCGAACAGCCAGGAACGGAACTGACCGATCTGACACCGTATGAACATACAGTCGCGCACATTGTGCGTGTGGTCGAGGGCGGCTCCGGGGTTGTGATAATAGAGAACCGCCGCGATAAAAAAGTATTCGATTTATACCAGATTGATTTAGCCACTGGTCGTGAAACTATTCTCGTCACCAATCCCGGGGACGTGGCGGGTTGGGTCACCGACCGCCACGGAAACCTCATCGCGCGTGTTCGTCAAGTGGGAGAACGGCACGTGTTGCAGGTCAGGCAAAATGGAGCAGGCGATGACTGGAAAACCACGGTGGAATGGAGTCTATTTGACCGCGTCTCATTACTCGACGTCAGCGACGATGAAAAATGGGTCTGGGCCCTTTCCAATAGAGGGCGGGATAAGATCGCCCTGGTCAAAGCGGATCTCGCCAGCGGCAACGAAACCGTGTTTTTTGCCAACCCCGACTCCGATGTGGACGGCGCCCTGATTAGCCGCAAAACCCATGTCCCGCTCGGTGCGGTTTTTCAGCCCGGTTACCCCAAGACCGAGATATTCGACGCACGCTTGCGCGACGCGTGGGCCAAGCTGTCTGAAGGTAAACCCGCCATACCACGTATCAACAGCATCGACGATCAAGAGCGACTGGCGACGATATCGGTCGTCACCGATCGCGGCATGAAACACTATCTCTACGACATCGACACCGGAAAATACACGTTACTTGGCGATGATAGCCTGAGCCGGCTGGCGTCGCGGCTTGCCGCCGTCAAACCCATCGCCTTTACCAGCCGCGACGGCGTGACCCTGCACGGCTACCTTACGCTTCCCGTTGGGGTGAAGCCCGAGAAATTGCCGATGGTGTTGCAGGTCCATGGCGGTCCGTGGGCCCGCGACGGCTGGGCTCAATACGGTGCGTCCTTTACCCAATTCTTTGCCAATCGCGGCTATGCCGTGTTGCAGGTCAATTACCGGGGTTCGACCGGGTACGGTCGCGCATTCATGGAAAAGGCGATTGGGGAATTCGCCGGCAAGATGCACGACGATTTGATCGATGGCGTGAATTGGGCAGTCCAATCCGGCTTTGCCGATCCCAACAAGATCGCCATCTTTGGCGGCAGCTACGGCGGCTACGCGACCCTGGTTGGTCTCAGCTTCACGCCGGAAACGTTTGCTTGCGGCATCGATGTCGTTGGCCCGAGCGATCTGGCACGCTTAGGTATGTGGGTAATCCCGCCAATCCCGAGGACCGCAAGAGAATGGACGCCAAGTCTCCACTGTATAAGGCCGAAGCGGTTACCAAGCCGCTGCTCATCATGCAAGGAGTTAATGACCCGGTGGTCAAACAGGAGCAATCGGATACGATGGTCGCTGCTCTAAAAAAAGCCGGAAAGCGGGTCGACTACGTCGTGTTTGCCGGCGAGGGGCATGGCAACCGCAAATGGTCGAATCAGTTGACGCTGTTCCGTCAGAGCGAGG
>WNFH01000806.1_pt1 | contig 20551 bp, 19 predicted proteins | sample 5400411 | NCBI WGS metagenome assembly WNFH01 (sample SAMN13153347, study PRJNA577476) | soil metagenome | isolation source: 200 cm saprolite under Douglas fir tree site 2 hole 3 | place: USA:California | collected 2015-04-18
GTGGTGGCCGTGTATGTGGCGGCCGATCTCCCCTTCGGCGCAACCGACCTGCCGATCCTCATCCCGCACCCCAACCTCACCCACGGCCGCACCCAGCGCTGCCTCGCCTCGCAGGTGGTGCGCTACGTGGGCGAGGCTGTCGCGTTCGTGGTCGCGGAGAATCGATACATCGCCGAAGACGCGGCCGACCTGGTCCAGGTCGACTACGAGCCGCTGCCGGTCGTGATCACGCCGGAGGTTGCGGCGGTCGCGGCGCACCTCGTGCACGACGACGTGCCCGGCAACGTCGCGGCGGAGTTGCTGCAGGAGGTGGGGGACGTGAAATCCGCGCTGGCCGCCGCGCCCCATCGCAAGCGCCTGCATCTCCGCTTCGAGCGTGGCGCCGCCAGCCCTATGGAGGGCCGCGCTGTTTGGGCGCGGTGGTCCGAGACCGAGCACAGGCTCACGGTTTACGACTCGACCCAGTCGCCGACCTCGATCCGCGGGGGGCTCGCGGTGCTCTTCGGGCTCCCCGAATCGAACGTCGACGTGATCGCCCCAGACGTGGGCGGGGGCTTCGGGCCGAAGATCATGCTGTTCTACCCCGACGAGCTGCTGGTCCCGTTCGCGGCCATGCAGCTGGGGCACCCGGTCAAATGGACCGAGGACCGCCAGGAGCATTTCACCGCGGTCAACCAGGAGCGCGGCCAGGTGCACGACGTCGAAGTCGGCTTCGATGGCGACGGCCGCGTGCTTGCGCTCGATGACGACTTTATTCACGACGGCGGCGCCTACACGCCGTACGGAATCATCCTGCCGATCATCTCCGCCGCCCAGGTGCCGGGTCCGTACCGCGTGCCCAGCTATCGGGTGCGGTTTCGCGACATGTACACCAACGCGATTCCCACCTCGCCCTATCGCGGCGCGGGCCGCCCGCATGCGTGCTTCGTGATGGAGCGAACGCTCGATGCGATCGCCGCCGAGCTAGGGCTCGACCGCATCGATGTCCGTCGCCGCAACCTCATCCAGCCTGACCAGTTTCCGTACGAGGTCGGTGTCGTGTGGCAGGACGGAAACCAGGTCATCTACGACAGCGGTGACTACCCCGCGCTTGTGAATCGAGCGCTCGAGATGCTCGGCCCTCGACCCGAGGGCGATCACATCGGCATGGGCCTCAGCCCGTATGTCGAAGGGACCGGGGTCGGGCCCTACGAGGGCGCGCACGTGCAGGTGCTGGTCTCGGGCAAGGTGGTGGCCTCTACCGGCATCCCAAACCAGGGACAGGCGCATGCCACCGTCTGGGCGCAGATCGTGGCCGACCAGCTGGGAGTAGACGTCTCCGATGTCGAGGTGTCGAGCGGCGACACCCGCAGATTCAAATGGGGCGTCGGCACATTCGCGTCCCGAGCGGCGATCATGGCCGGCAACGCGATGGCGGTGGCCGCGGGGATGGTCGCCGAGAAGGCGAAGCTCATCGCCGCCGAGCACCTGGAGGCGGATCCAGCGGACCTGGAGCTCGCCGGCGGCAGTGTACGCGTGAAAGGATCGCCCGACCGCGGCATCCCGCTCGCTGCAGTCGCGGTTCTCTCCAACCCGATGCGCTATGCATTCGGTGGCGGCACGGAAGCAGCGACCCAGTTCGCAGCCAAGCCACGGCCGGGACCGCCGTTGCCCGAGGGAGAGCAGCCTGGCCTGGAGGCGACCGGATACTTCAGCCCGGTCGGGTCCGCGTGGGCGGCGGGCTGCCACGCCGCGTATGTGCGGGTCGACCCGAAGACCTTCCGGCTCGAGATCCTCAAGTATGTGGTCGTCCACGACTGCGGTCGATTGATCAATCCCCTGGTGGTTGAGGGCCAGATCGAGGGCGGCGTGGCGCAAGGGATCGGAGGCGCGTTCTACGAACGCCTTGCCTACGACGCCGACGGGCAGCTCCGGAACGCGTCTTTCATGGAGTTCCTGATGCCCTACGCGACCGAGATCCCCGCGATCGAGATCGACCACATCGAAACGCCGTCACCACTGAACCCGCTGGGCATCAAGGGCGCGGGGGAGGCGGGGGTGATACCGGTGGGCGCCGTGATTGCGGCAGCGGTCGAGGAGGCACTCGGCGTTCCGATCACAGAGATGCCGCTCTCGCCGCTGAAGCTCTACGAGCTTTTCACCTCCCCACCACGTGGGGAGGTCGACCGGCTCGCGTAGCGAGCTGGCCGGGTGGGGACGATCACTCTGGAAGGGCGCCTTTCTATGCCTCTAGTCCATGTAGCGGTTCGCAATGGTGTAGGCGGCTACGTTTCTGCCCTCACGACGGCGGCGACGATGTTGCCGCCCGGCGGTCCCTGGTGTGAGTTGCGCTCGCCTCCGCTCACGTAGTTGGTGGTGCGGCCCGTCACCGACGCCACCAGCATCCCTCCCAGCGCCTTCCCGATCTGATATGCGTCCGCGTCGTCCAGGAGCGTGATCCTCTGCCCGCGGATCTGATCGCTCCCCGGGATGACCGACTTGGCAAAGACATGAACCAGGCGCGATAAATCGGTTTCAGACGGCAGGGCGCTGAACTTCAGGCCGGCAGCGCGAAGCGCATTCCTCACGCCCTCGGCATCGATGAAGTCGCGGGTCACGGCGTGGCCGATCCGCACCCGGCTCCGCGACGTGACCGAGTTGCCGAAAACCACGACCTCGCCGTGGCGCTTCTCGCCCCCTGAGGAGGTCATGGCCACCTCGGAAAACAGGTTCCAGTCGCGGCGAACCACTGCGTCCGACAGCGACGACTCCGGGACCTCGCCGAGCGCCATCGCCACACCGAGCGCGGCCGCGTCGTTCGCGTACACGCCCGCGCCCTCGGGTCCGAACGTGAGGTCATGCGAGACCACCGTCTTCCCGCGTGACTCCGCGTCCTTGATGCTCGCGGTCGTCAGGCCTGGCACCTTGACCATCACCAGGTGGACGTCCTTGGGATCGGTCAGGCCTGCATCCTTCATCGCCACGTGCGTGGCCGCGGCCACCTTGCGGATCTGGCCCATGCGTCCGACTTCCTCGGGAGGCATCGGGTCGGACCCCGCCCGCCCGACGACCATCATCTTTTCACCGTGCGCGTCGGCGTCCTGATCCGGAACATCGACGAATTCCCGGGTGATGGCGGCGATGTGCGGTGTGATCACGCCCGGGCAGCCGCCCGATAGCACGAAGATCACCTGCTTGGCCACCTCGCTCGCCGGAATGCCAAGGAACTTGCCCGTCCATTCGCGCAGCACCACGTCGGCCCAAACGCGACCCCAGTCGTCGTGCGCGCCGGTCCCCTCGGTTTTTCCCACGAGCGCGACGAGCGTGTCGGGTTTGATCTTTCCCGAGTCCGCGAGTGCCTGCAGCCCGGTGGTGTCGGCCGGCGTGGCCATGGGACAGACGAACAGTTCGACCTTTTGAGCTTTCATCACGTACACATTGTCAGGCGGCGTCGGGCGGGCGCTGGAATCCGAAGCCCGGCTTCGACTCGAGCTGCTCCGCTAGGGCCAGCAGCTGCCACTCGCGGCCCGATGGCGCGACGAGCTGCACGCCGACCGGCAGCCCGTCGTGCAGGCCGGCCGGCACCGACACGGCAGGTGTGTGGGCGAAGCTCACCGGCAGCACGAACTGGATGTATCGCCCGTAGGGCTCGCTGAGGAAAGGCGGCACGGCCTCGATCGGCATTGGGACCAGGCCCAAGGTGGGGGTGAGCAGGAAGTCGAAGTCGGCGAGCACCGGCTTGACCACGATCCGAAAGGCAGCGGCGGTCGCACTCTCGAAAGCGCCGAAGTAGTCGAGCGCGGACAGCGCGCGTCCCTGCTCGACCAGCTTGCGGATGCCGAGTGCGAACAGTTGCGGGTCGGCGGGGAAGGACGCCATGCTCGCCCGCCGCACCACCGCGTAGCCCGCTGCCACCGCCTCCGATTCCCATGCGATCCGCTTCACGCGATGCCCGGCCGACTCGAGCGCATCGGCTGCCCGGCGGCAGGCGTCGGAGCACGCGGCGTCCATCCCCAGGGCGGTCGTGTCCGCGACGCCGATCCGGAGGCCGTTTGCAATCGGCGACTTCTGAGGTACGGCGGAGTCCGCCATCACAGAGAAGAGCAGCCTCACATCTGCGACGGTCCGACCGAGCGGGGCGACGACCGAAAGCCCGGCCGGGTCGGCTATCTCAGAGGGCACTCGATCCGGCGAGGGGCGGAGCCCGACCAGGCCGCAGCACGAGGCTGGAATGCGAATCGAGCCGCCCATGTCAGTCCCCATCGCGACCGAGGCCATCCCCGCGGCCACGGCCGCAGCGCTGCCCCCGCTCGATCCGCCTGGGGTGACACCTGTTCGCCAGGGGTTGTTGGTGGCGGGGAAGATGGCGTTGGTCGTCCCGACCGCGGCCGCGAGTTCCGGGAGGTTGGTCTTGCCCAGGATGGCGGCGCCGGCCGCCCGGGCTCGCGCCACGGGTACGGTGTCTGAGCCGGCGATGCGGTCGCGCCACACGGCGCTCCCGTCCGTCCACGGCATCCCCGCCACCGGCAGGTTGTCCTTCACCGCCAGCGTCACACCTGACATCGGGCCGGCCGCCGCTCGCGCGTTTCGGTCCACGTGCACGTAGGCATGGATGCGCGGGTCCAACCGCTCGATGGCGGCCAGATGCGCCCGCACCACGGCCTGTGGGTCGTCGGTCATCGTGATTACCAGCCATTGTCGTTCGGAGCCGCGAGCTTGACATCTGAAATTCAACGGCCGTAGAATTCAATGGCCGTTGAATTAACCGGAAGGAGGCAGGTGGGAATGTCGAGTCGAAGGGAATCGCTAAGGGGTTTCGTACCACCTCTGGTCGGAGGCCTGGTCATCGTGGTCGTGTTCATAGGCCTTATCGGGACCGCTATTCGCAGTCCGCAACCGCACGACATTCCGGTGGGCCTGGTCGGACCGGCCCCCGCCGTGCAGCAGATCTCGTCATCGTTCGGCGCCAATGCGCCCGGCGCGTTTCAGTTCACGACCTACGCCTCCGAGCAAGACGCCCGGGCCGCGCTCGACGATCGGTCGGCGGACGGCGTCCTGCTCCTCGGCAGCGGAACTCTGATCGTGGCCGGGGCAGCGGGCGATGGGGCGACGGGCGTCATCACGGCAGCTTTCACGAACGCCTTCAAGGCGCAAGGGAAGGCACTGACCGTTGAGACCGTGCACCCATTCGCGAGTGGCGACGCGCACGGCCTGATCCTTTTCTTCGTCGTCGTGGCGACCCTGATCAGCACGTTGGCGTCACAGGCGATCCTCTTCGCCACCAGCAAGGCTGTGAGCTTGGGCCTGCGAATGGGCGTCATCGCCGCGTATGGCGTGTTGGTCGGGTTGACGGCCATGGGCATGGCGGCGTGGATCGCGGGTGGCTACGGCGACGGGTTCTGGTTGGCGGCAGGCCTGGTCGCCCTGGCCTCGATGGCCATCGGCTCCATCATCGGCGGTTTGGTTCGCCTCCTCGGACCGCCCGGTATCGGGCTGGCGGCCCTGCTCATGCTGCTCAGCCTGGTCTCGTCAGGGGGGCCCGTCGGGAGCCAGTTCCTGCCCGACTTCTACCGGGCGCTGGCGCCCTGGACGATCGCGGCCCAGGTGTACAGCGCGCTGCGAGGGGCACTCTTCTTCGGCGGCGCGGCCCTGACCGCACCCGCGGCCGTGCTGGCCGGATGGCTGGCCGCCGGATTGGCGCTCATGTGGCTGGTCGAGCTGACAGCCGGTCGCAAACCGAAGCCGGCCGCCACGGCGTAAATGGCGCGCACAGGCCGCCGTCCTGGAACAGGCGGGACGCGGGAGCGCATCCTCGCCGCCGCCAGGTCTGATTTCGGCAAGGGCGGTTACGAAGGCACCACCATCCGGGGCATCGCGGCCCAGGCCAAGGTCGATCCAGCCCTGGTCATGCACTACTTCGAGTCCAAGGACGGCGTCTTCCGTGCCGCCGTCCAGTTTCCAGTCGACCCGGCCGAGTTCATACCGAGGTTGGTGGCGCCTGGCCTGGAAGGGCTCGGCGAGCGCCTCGTGCGCTTTTTTGTCGAGACCTGGGATTCGCCTGCCGGCAGCCCGTTCCTGGGTTTGATCCGGTCGGTGGTCGGAAACGAGGACGCTGCCGACCAGCTTCGGGAATTCGTCACTCGCGAGGTGCTGGGCCGGCTCGCGCACGCGCTCGAGCTCGACCAGCCCCAGCTTCGCGCCGCGCTGGTCGCAAGCCAGCTCGTCGGGCTGGCGATGCTCCGCTACGTGGTCAGGGTCGAGCCGCTGGCGTCGGCTCGCGCCGATGACGTAGTCGCATGGCTCGGCCCCACGCTGCAGCGCTACCTCACAGATCCAAGACTCACCAGGGTCAAGAAACGCTCACGCGGGCGGCGGTAGTGGTTTCTGCTTGAAGTCGAAGCAGTCCGCCATCCCGTCATCCGCCCCCGTGCGTGCGTTCAAAGAGGGGAGGCCGAACACGTTCTCGCAAAACCGCAGCAGGCTGACGTGCGAGTGCGCCGCGTGTGAGATGAAGCTGCCCTTCGCGTAGGGGCTGAGCACCAGGCACGGCACCCGGCCGCCGTAGCGGAACTGCGTTCCATCGGTCCACTTCTCGAGCAAGGGCGGATTGACGTGGTCGTACCAGCCGCCCCAGTCATCCCAGGTGACGAAGATGGCCACCTTCGGCCACAGCCCGCCCTTGACGACCGCGGCGACCGGCGCCGCCGTCCACGCGCTGCCTTTCGTCACCTTGCCGTTGCCCGCCTTCACCTCGGCCGGGGTGTCGGGCGGGTGCTCCGACAGAGGCGTGTCGGCGTACAGCCACGAGACCGTGGGCAGCTTGCCGGCGGCGGCGTCGAGCGCAAATTGAGCCGGGGTCTTCGTGGGGTCGACGGTCCAGCTACATCGGTGAAGTACGAATCGCACAGGGTGATGGATCGTGCCCACGCCCAGTACTAGGGGATGTCCGCCTCCAGGAACTGCACGCGCGGCGCGGTCTTGGCGCGCGTGAGCCACGCCGGGTGCCGATGATTGGGGTCCTTCTTCGGCGGGTTGGGGCTGTGAGCCATCGCCATGCCGTTGGCGCCCGGGAAGTTCCCGAAGTAGTTGTCAAGCCGGTGATTCTCTTTGACCACGATGACCACGTGCTCGATCGGCGTCGTCGCCGGCAACTAGACGCACGCTCCCTTCTGGTTGGACCACTCGAGCTGCACGGTCCAGGGGCCCACCTTCTTGGTCTGCCATGCGCAGATGTCGCCGATTTCCCCGTTCGCGTCGTCGTACCAACCCTGGCCGGGCACGGGATCGGTGACCGCCTCGCAAAGCTCGTGCGAGCTCGTCGACGTGAGCGCGTCCAGCACCGGAAGGCCCCCGGCGCAGCCGGCGCACCCGGGGTACGGCATCACGGCGTAATAGATCGTCCCGCCGATGCTGTCGTGGTAGCCGCAGTAGTTCCTGCACGATTGCTGGCCGCCCTGAGTGGAGGTGACGCCGGGTGGCAGGTAGACGAAGTAGAGGGAGTCAGCCGCCGGCTTGGGCAGCCCTCCCTTCGCCACCTCTGTCTGAATGAAGCTCTGGATGGCCGCATCGGTGACCGCACGGTGTGGTTTGGGGGCGGTGATGGTCGTCGTGCCGGCGAGCGAGCCATGTCCGATCGGCTGGCTGGGCAGCGCGTACTCGGCGAGCTGGTCCAGCAATGGGCTGGTCAGGATGTACCGGAAGAAGTCGTTGACATGTGCAACCAGCGGCGCGTCGGCGCGTTTCCACGCACTGCCCCAGAAGATCGTGAACACATTGACCGCCGCCAGCAGCCGGCCGCCTCGGTAAGTGAGCTGTGCCGGCGTCGCGCGCACCCCCGCCGCGGGCCCTGGATGAAGCGGAACGATTCGGATCGGTTGAACAGCAGCCATACGTCCATCCTCCGCCGCTCGACCCCCGCACGGCAACCCCCCTTTGGAAAGCCGGCGCGCAAGCGCCCAGTCACGCGCAAGAACTTCTTGATCTTGCCCTTTCAGGGCGCTGATGCTTTCATTACCAACCCCCGCGGCGGCCCGTTGATGATCAGTAGACCGTGCGCTGCCGAACTTCCTCAGCAAGCTCACATCCGGCGCTCAGTGGAAGCCCAGCAGCGAAGCGGACGCTGGCACTCATGGGCCGAAGCGTCGCCGCGATGCTCACGCTGGTGGCCGTCGCCCTCGTCACATCGCCGCTGATCGTTGCGGCCCATGAGGTCAGGCGTGACACGCGGTCAGAGGCGACAGCAGCGAGCGGGGCCCGCACCGTCGCGTCGACAGGCGCAGCCGGCACGAGTGCCATGGCGGCCGCACCCATGGGCGCGGTCCGCGACTCCAGCGTGCTGGTGGCGGCTTTGCAGCAGCTGGCCGCGGCGAGCGGGGCCTCAGTCAGCGTGACCGTGGTCGAGCTCGGCGGTTCGGATCCCCTGAGCTGGTCGCTCGACGGAGGCGCGGTCTTCAGCGCCGCCAGCACCTACAAGCTGGTCGCGCTGATGATGGAGGCGCAGAACGTCGCCTCCGGCAACACCGATCCCAACGGGCTGGTCTGCTATCAGGATTCCGACTACGAGGCCGGCTGGTTTGACGACTACGCGCCGGGCGTCTGTCTGACCCGAAACGAGCTGGCGTCGCGGGCCGCTCAGCAATCCGACAACACCGCCGGCCACATGCTCGTGCGCGACCTCGGCGGCGCGGACGCGCTGAACGCGTGGGCGGCCTCGGTAGGCACCACAGACTCGGCATTCTTCGATGTCAACACGACGACCGCCGCCGACCTGGCCGTGCTCTGGACGGCCGAGGCGGACGGCAGGCTGGGTGGCGCCTCCGCTCAGGCGTGGCTCTATCCGCTCCTGACCGGCACCACCACCGAGGCAGGCGTGCCCGCCGGTGTTCCCGCCGGAACGACCGTGGTTCACAAGACCGGCGCCATCGAGGCCGCGGAGAACGACGCGGCGCTGGTGACGACAGGGCCCAACGGCGCTTACGTGCTCGTCGTCATGACGGACGGCCTCGGAGGAGCGGCCGGCTGGGAGCTGATCGCCGGCATGTCAGCGGCGGTCTGGCAGATCGAGTCTTCCAGACCAGCATGAGGGGCCTCTACTCGTAACGCAGTGCCTCGGCCGGGGCGACCCTCGAAGCGGATCGCGCCGGCAGATACGTGGTGACGAGCGTCGCCAGGTAGGCGCCGACGAGGATGAGCGTGACCTGCACAACCGGCACGTTGAAGATGACGGTGCCGAAGTTCTTGTCGATGACGAAGAACCTGTACGACTGCCACACACCCACGAGCGCTCCGATGATGAGGCCGAGGATCGCGATCAGGCTCGACTCCATCAGGAACGATCGCTGCACGAGCGAGCGCCGGTAGCCAAGGGCGCGCAGCATGCCGATCTGCTGCCATCGCTCCACCACTGCACGTGTGCTGATCACGCCGAGGCCGGCGATGCCGACGATGAGCCCAAGCGCGAGGAATCCGGTGACCAGGTTGAGCAGGGTGAGGATGCCGCTCAGCTGCTGTGCGAGCTGGTCGGCGACGATCACCGGCTCGAGCTGGTCCTTCACCAGCATGCGACCGAGATCGAGTCGCGCCGTGCTCACGTCCACCCCCGGCTTGACCGCGAAGTAGTAGCCGGTGGGTGTGAGCGGCCGGAGGCCGGTCGGCAAACTCGAGCCCGGCTGCCCGCCTGCGGGCGCGGTCGTGGCGGAGGTCGACGCGAACAGACCGCTTCCCATCGCCGTCCCGGTCGACACATAAACACCGCCCCACAGGGCGTTGGACCTCATGAACCCGATCACGGTCAGCGTCCACGTACTGCTGCCGTTCTGGCGGAATGCCGGCGCGCGCACCTGGAAGGGCTGGAAGGTCGAGTCGGTCGGCTTGATCCCCACGATGTCGGCCGGGGCGCCCGTCCTGGCGTCGAGACTCGAAGCGTTGATGACTGCGTAGCCGGAGTGGTCGCGGACGGCGTCCCAAACGGCGCGGTCGGACGAATAGCCGGCCGCACGCAGTTGCAGCGAATACCCGGTCGCTGACAGATAGCCGTCGTCGACGACGTGCAGCGCGTAGCCGCTGTCTTTTTGCGCCTTGAAGACGGAGCCGTCCGCCTTGATCTGCTGCAGCTGGACCCCGACCGACTGGTTCTCCCAGCCCACACCCTTGAGCTCGGCGGCAACGTTGGGGTTCGCCTGGACCAGGGTGGCAACGTCGGGCGGGAAGGTCGTCTTGTCCGTCTGGTTGAAGTTGTTGTCGGGAGTGCCGGCCGCGATCTGCCACCCGCCGGACACCGCGTCGACCTGCGCGAAGTTCTGGACCAGGACGTCCTTGAAGACGGACATGTACACGATGATGAAAGTGACGATCGCGAACATCGCCACCGCCATCCCGGTGCGGAACTTGGTCGACATCGGGTAGGACATGCTGGTCCGTGTGACGGCGGCGAGGCCGCTGATCCGGCCGGTGAAGAACATGACGGCTCCGATCAGCAGGTCGCTGTTGTACATCACGAGCCAGATCGCGCCCAGCAGCGTCATGAGCGCTGAGAGGATGAACACCTCGGGTCCACCCAACAGCTGCTTTGTCTGCAGCTGGTCCTCGAGATGGAGGAGCTTCTCCACCCGGCCGAACGGGCGGCCCCAGTACAAGAGCAGGCCCAGCGCTGCCAGGGTGAAGCCGGCGCGCGCGGCCACCAGCGCGCGTACGCGGGCGAGGGCCAGGATCCAGCGCACGAGCAGGCCGGTGCCGATGATCACGAGCGAAACGCCCGCTGAATACCAGACCTCGCCGTGGGCCAGCGGCGCGTTGTCCCCGAGCGTCAGCGCGACGAGGCCAGCGCCAAGGAGGATGGTCAGCGGGCCGCGCCTGAACAGCCCCCACCAGAACGACCGGATCGCGCCGAGGGTGCCCAGCGTGGAACCGTTGAGGAACACGAGCGGGTGGCCGAAACGCAACTGGTTGATCGCGGCCCAGGCGACCTTGAACGGTGCCACGAACATGGTGCGCATGCCGGCGTCGCGCTGCTCTGTTTCGTCGAGGTCGCGGATCGCGGCCACGATGTTGAGGCGGCTCACGCGGTACGCGGAGAAGGCGACGACGATGAACGTGAGCAGGATGCCGAGGCAAACGGAGATCACGAGGCTTGTCCACTCGAAGTGGAACTGCAGCGTGATGCCCTTGTAGAAGCCGCTGAAGATGCTCGAGAGCACCCGGATCATCAGCGCGGCGACGCCCACGCCGAGGACTACGCCGACCACGCTCGCCGCGAGCGTGTAGGCGGTCCCTTCGAACAGGAACATCTGGGTCAGGTGCCGGCGCTTGAGGCCGACCGCTCGGCTCATGCCCATCTCCGCGCGCCGCTCGGCCGCGAGCATCACGAAGATCAAGAAGATCAGGAGCACGCCGACAGCGATCGAGAAGAAGCTGACTCCAAGCAGCGCGGCGGTGATGAACAGGCCGCCGGTCTGGGCAAACGTGACAGCGTCCGCTTTGTAGGCCGAGTAGTTGTAGAGGTCGAGGCGGCCGGCGATGTCCTTGTAGCCGGCCAGCTCTGCAGGGTCGAGCACCGCGATGGCCTGGGCCAGCTGCGTCTGCAGGTCTGGGCTGCTGACTGCGGCCTTGAACTTGGCCGTCAGCTCCGGACGCTGAACCTCAGCGAACAGCTCCGCGATCGTCGTCCCCACCGGATCGCCTGCGGGCAGCGTCGCTGCGAGCAAGCTCAGCGGGCCCTGGATCTCCGGCCGGCTCAGGAGTGCTTTCAGCTCGGCGGCGGCGGTGCTGTCGACCTGCAGGACTCCGACCAAAAGGATGAGGTTGTCCTGGGCCGTGCGCGCGGCCTCCGGCCCGCCCGATGCGGCCGCTGAGGCGGCCACCGCGTCGCCCATGATGCGGTCGACGAACCTGTTCCCGGCCAGCGCCTTGAACTCGTCCGTGACCGCCGGCTGGTTCAACTCTGTGAGCAGCTGCTGGCTCAGGTCCTTGGAGGGGTCGAGGAAGTTCGCCTGGTCGTGGATCTTCTTGACCTGGGCCTTGATCGCCGGCGTGCTCACGTATGCCCACAGAGCGGCGGCGGCCTGCGGGTCGGTGAACTCGACCCGGAAATGCTTGGTGACCTCGTCACCTGTGGCGCCGCCGGGGCCGAGGTCGTCGAACCCGCCCGCGCCGCGATTGTGGACGAAGATGAGGTTGTAGCCGCCGGGGCGCTGCATCACGGCGCGCATGGCGTCGAGCGGCATCAGCACCGAGTTGACGACGGGGCCGTGATTGGCGATGCTCGGGTTGACCTCGGTGTCGAGGACATCGCGAACGATGACCTGCATGAGATGCCCGTCCACATAGAGCTGCAGGGTGTCGCCCCTGTGGGCGTTCAGCGTGTCGCCGAGCTGGATCCCGATGTACACCTCATTGAGAGCGAGGGCGGCCACGTCGAGGTTCCCACCAGACCGGCTGCGCAGCGTTCCCCAGACCTTGCCGAAATCGGCTGGGACGCCGAACACAGCCACGTTTTCAGATGACGACTGGCTCGTGGTGGTGTCGATCATCGACCCGGAGGCCGCGATGACACCGGTAGCCGCGGCCACGTTCTGGTCCTTCTTGCTCCGCGCGATGACGTCGGCGGCCTGAGCGTCGCTGAAGAATTCGGTGTCGGCCGTCGATGCGCCCTGTACGTACCCGAAGGCCTGGTGACGGGTGAACGCTTCGTCGATGCCACCGATCTGCCGCAGCTGGATCGCCTGCAGCGAAAAACTCAGCGTGTCGCCCACCGAAAGCGACGCGGTGATGATCAGCGTCGCCAGCATGAGCCCGAAGAGGATCAGGACCGTCTGCGCTCGCCGCCGCGGGATGTTGCGCAGCGCCATCTTCAAAAGGACGCGGTTCAGCACCGCGAACAGAAGCAGGCCGGCCAGCACCACCGACACCGCCGCCGCCATCCAGCCGGCCAGCGTGATCGGTGGGATGCCGAAGAACGAGGTCAATCCGTCCTCGAGATGGCGGCATCCACGGCCGGATTCGAGCCATCGAGCTGCGGCGCCGCATCGCTGGTGACGGCCGGCTTGGAATCGGAGACGATCTGGCCGTCGCGCATGCGAATCAGGCGCTGCGCGAGAGCCCCGACCTCCTCGGCGTGCGTGACCCACACGAAGGTCTGCGCGTTCTGGCGGTTGAGCTGGACCATCAGGTCCATGATCCCGGCGCTGGTTTCCGTGTCGAGGGCGCCCGTGGGCTCGTCGGCCCAGACGATGGCGGGTCTGGTCGACAGCGCCCGCGCGATCGTGAACCGCTGACGCTGCCCGCCGCTCATCTCCGCCGGCCGATGGCGCGCCCATTCGCCCACACCCACCATCTCGATCGCTTCCTGCGCGCGCTTGCGCGCCTCCGAGGGCTTGACTCCGCCGACCAGCATTGGCAGCTCGACGTTCTCGATTCCGGTCAGCACCGGCAGCAGGTTGTAGGTCTGGAACACGAAACCCATCTCGCGGGCGCGGAAGTCGGTGCGCTGGTTGTCAGTGAGGTCCTTCAGGTCGCGACCGGCGATCTTGATCGTGCCCTCGTCGATCACGTCGAGGCCGCTCAGGCAGTTGAGGAGCGTGGTCTTGCCGCAGCCGCTTGGTCCCATGATGGCGACCACTTCGCCGCGACCCACCATGAGGTCGAGACCGCGCAGCGCTTCGATCTTGTGCTTACCGGCGTCGTAACGCTTCCAGACGCCCTTGGCATCGATGATGGTGTCAACCAATTTCATAACCTCGTGAGCTTGATCGGGCGTTGTGTCGAATCTATGTCAGTTCGTGCAACTCTGGCCGAAACCTGTAGCCGACGCCCCACACCGTTTCGATGCAATCGCCAATCTCGCCCAGCTTGCGGCGTAGACGCACGATCTGGGTGTCGACCGCCCGATCGAGCCCGTCAAAATCCGCACCCCACAAACGCTCGAGGAGGAATTCGCGCGAGAAAGTGCGGCCGGGATGCTGCAGCAGCAGCTCGAGCAGGTCCATCTCGCGCCGGCTGAGGTCGAGCGCGGAGCCGGAGAGCGTGGCGCGGTGACCCACAGGGTCGAGGACGAGCGGGCCGAATGCGATCGGCTGCGAGCTGTCGGAGCTGACCGCGGCGCTGTCGAGGGCCACGCGCCGGAGCAGCGAAGCCACGCGGGCAGAGAGCTCGACAATCGAGAACGGCTTGCCGAGGTAGTCGTCGGCCCCCACCTGCAGCCCGGTCACCCGGTCGGCCACGTCGCCGCGCGCGGTGAGCATGAGAATCGGCATCAGGTGCTTGCGCCGCAGCTCGCGGCAGACGGCGAGGCCGTCGAGGCCGGGGAGCATCCAGTCGAGGATCACGAGGTCCGGGCGGGCGCGGTCCGCGGCTGCGAGCGCCTGCCTGCCGTCGAAGGCCTGCTGGACTCGGTGTCCCTCCTTTTCCAGGTGGGACCGGACCAGGTCGGAGAGGGCAACCTCGTCTTCGACTATCAGGACCGTCGCCATTTGCTAGTTCGGTTCGGCCCGGCGCAGGCTGATCCAGAACGTGCTGCCGAGGCCGGGCTGGGAGCTTGCGGAAAGGCTGCCTCCCATCGCGTCCACCAGCTCGCGTGCGATCGACAGTCCCAGCCCAAAGCCGCCGGTGTTGCGCGTGCGCGAGCTGTCAGCGCGGTAAAAGCGCTCGAAGATGTGCTCGAGGTCGTCGGCTGACATTCCGACTCCAGTGTCGGCGACGGCGATCTGTACGTGGTCGGCGCTACTCGTCAGGCGGATCGAGACGACGCCACCCTCCGGCGTGTAGTTGATCGCGTTTCGCACAAGGTTGGTGAGCACCTGTGCGAGCCGGTCTTGATCGCCGATCGCCCAGATGCCGGCGGGCAGGTCGTCCAGCTTCACGGTGACCTGCCGTTCGTTGCGCGCCAGTGGCGCCAGCGCCTGGACCACCTGCTCGACGATGGGGCCCGCGTCGACCGGGCGGTTGGCGACCTTCAGCTCTTGTGAGTCGGCCCTGGCCAGCATCAGCAAGTCTTCGATGAGGTCCGACAGCCGGCGCGTCTCAGCCGCGGTCACCCGGAGCCGCCGTTCCGTCTCCTTCGGATCGGGGCGATCCCCTTCGGGCAGAAGGAGCGAGTCGACGTGGGCCTGGATGCTGGCGATCGGGGTCCGGAGCTCATGGGACACGTTCATGATCAGCTCGCGCCGGCTTCGATCCGCTTGCTCGGCCCGGAGCCGCGACTCCCACGCCTGGCGCTGCTCTTCGCTCACCCCGAGCATGTCGGCCGCAAAGCGTCCCCATGTCCGGCCCACCGCATTCAGCACGTGGAACGAGATCGCCAAGGCGGCGACGGCGAGTGCGCCCGGCGCGATCAAGTTTCCGATCGCCTCCACGCTCGGGCCCTCGAACACGATGCGCCCAATCGGAAAGATGATGCCGGCAAGCGACGGGCCCAACATGGCCACGGACAGCAAGGTGGCGAAGATTCCGAAAGGCAGCTTGATCAGCAGGTAGACCATCGACCTCCACGTCGTCGGCTGGCGCAGGTGGCGGACGAGCATCCGCCACGGTGAGACCAGGTCCGTGTTGGGCAGCGAGTGCGGCGGCACGTCGACCCCCAACAGCACGATCACCAGCTCTCGCTCGAGCAACGCAAATCCCCAAGCTGCGACAAGGGTCGCCAGGAGAAACAGGAGGCCGACCAGGATGATCCCTGTGAACGCACCGGTGATCGCCCCGCCGACCAGGACCAGGAAATACGTGAGGCCGAGCGGGAACGCCGTCAACAGGTAGAGCGCGTTCAGATAGGACCGCGGCTCGATGATGACGTGCAGAAATCGTCCGATCCGCTCGGAAGTTGGCGATACCGGGCTCGAGTTCGGTACAGGGGCGGTGCTCTCCAAGGCTCTGGTCGAGACGGTACCCGACAGGTGTGTCAAAAAGGTGTCCGCGCCGGCGGCTTGCTGACTCCTTTCCGCAACGCTGAGAAGGCGGACGCGACGCGTGCCGCCACGCGCGCGTTGTTGACCACCAGGTCGACGTTCAGGTCAAGGGATCGCCCGCGGGAGAGCTCGGCGATGCGGGCCAGCAACCGCGGGGTGAGTTCGGGGCCGCTCACGTCGGCGAGCTCGCGAACCGCGCGGTCCACGAGCTCCTCGGCGCCCTCCAGCTCGGCGGGAGGCGGTATCGCCACGACCACGCCGCGGCTTCCGGTCGCCCACGACGCCTGGAGCATCCGCGCCGTCTCATCGGGCGTGTCGACCCGCGAGCTGACCGGACTTCCGCCGCGCCTGGAGTAGAACGCGGGAAATTCGTCGCATTCGTATCCGAGCACGGGGACCGCTAGGCTTTCCAGCCGTTCGAGGGTGAGCCTGATATCAAGGATGATCTTGGCGCCGGCGCAGAAGACCGCGACAGGCGTTCGGCTCAGCTCGATGAGGTCCGACGATTCATCCTCGGGATGGCCACGGTGCACGCCTCCGATGCCGCCGGTCGCGAAGAATCGGATCCCCGCCATGACGGCCGCGCGCATCGTTGCCGCCACCGTGGTGGCGCCCACGTCCCCGCGTACGAGCGCCCAGCCGAGGTCGCGGGAGCTTACCTTGACCGCACCCTTGGCGATGCGCTCCAGGTCGGCATCGGTCAAGCCGACGTGCACGCGACCGTCGAGCACAGCCACCGTGGCGGGAATCGCGCCCTCCTCGCGAATGGCCGCCTCGCTTGCCCGCGCCGCGCGCAAATTATGGGGAGGAGGCAGGCCCTGGCCGACGATCGAGGTCTCCAGCGCAACCACCGGAAAGCCATGAGCCAACGCGTCGGCGACCTCGTTGGAGACACGGAGCACCTCGCTCACGGGATGGCTTCCGGGCGCGCGCCGACGTGAGTGACCGCACCCGCCGCCACCCCCACCGCATACCGGGCCGCCTCGATGGGGTTGGCGCCGCGCAGGTATGAGGAGCAGAACGCGGCGGCGAGGGCATCTCCCGCCCCGGTGGCGTCGACCTCGTCGACCGGCGGTGACGGAATGAACTCTCCGAGCACCGTGCACCCGGACGAGCCGAGCTTGACGACGGGGATCGCCGCCAACCGCTCCAGCCGGATGCCGAGCGCCTCAGCTTCTGTCCGCGTCGCGAACAGCAGGTCCGGCGCGAGGTCCTTCAGGACGTGGGCCATGCGGGCTGGCCCGTACTCATGGATTCCAGCTGCGGACGAAAGGTCGATCGCGAGAAGGCCGCCCCCACGACGCACCAAGGAGATGGCAGCTCGCGCCGCTTCGGCCAGCGGTTCCTCGAACAGCGAATAGGCGGGCACGTGGATCAGCTTGACGCCCTCGAACCACGCCTCTCGCAGGTCATCCGGGCGCAGGCCGATGGTGGCGCCGCGCTGGGTGGCCATCGTCCTCGCCCCATTCGGACCGACCAGGACGGCGATCACCCCCGTCGGCTGTGACGCCCAGATCGCGTGCACGTCGACGCCCAGGTTCTCCAGCTCCGCGACCAGCAGGTGTCCGCCGTCGTCGTCTCCGACCCTGGTGACCAGCCGGGCGGGCTCGCCGAGCTTGGCCGCCCAAGCGCAGAAGTTGGCTGCCTGGCCGCCGCCGCCCATCGTGATGCTCGCGGGGTTGTCGTCGTCCGCCCGGAGCTGCCCCTCGGTGACGATCGTGATGTCGAGGACCAGGTCGCCGATCGAGAGCATCATCAGGGCACGAGAATAGCGATAGCCCCAACAGGAGGACATGATGCCGAAGGAGATTCGCCGAGAAGAGGTCCGCAGGCTGGTCGCGGCCGGCGCACAGCTCGTGGAGGTGCTGCCGAGCCCCGAATACGAGGAGGACCATCTTCCCGGGGCGATCCACCTGCCACTCAGGAGGCTCGACACCGAGGCTCGCACCGTGCTCGACGCCAACCGCCCCGTGATCGTGTACTGCTGGGACACAACTTGAGACATGTCGCCCAGGGCCGCGTGGCGGCTCGAGTCACTCGGGTTTGGCGATGTCTCCGACTACGTCGACGGCAAGGTCGACTGGATGGCCGCCGGCCTGCCGACCGAGGGTACGAACGCCCAGCATCCCCGTGCGGGTGATGTCGCGCGCAAGGACGTTCCCACCTGCGGGCTGACGGAGAAGCTCGGTGACGTGCAGGCGCGGGCGCAAGCCCAGGGCTGGGACGCCGCCGTCGTCGTCAACGAGGAGCGCGTGGTTTTTGGATTGCTACGGAGTAAGGAGCTGGGGGGCGATCCGCAACAGCTGATCGAGAAGGCGATGCGGCCGGGACCCAGCACGTACCGGCCGTACGTGTCGCTCCATGAGATGCTGCACGCGATGGTCGACCACAAGCTGGTGAACGCGCCGATCACGACTTCTGACGGGCGCCTGGTCGGCCTTCTGGTGCAGACGGACGTGGCGGCGGCGATGGAGAAGATGGAGAAGGAGAAATGACAGAGGCGACCGCCACCACTGAGAAATGCAAAGGCTGTGGTCGTGAGATTGAGGTCTGCTCGTGCTGCGAGGAGCCTGGCTGCCCGCACGCCATCTGCTTCGCCTGCCTGAGCCAGGAGCTCAAGCAAACGCTGCGCCACCCACACGCCCACGGCGGTTGACGGCGTGGTCCCGGCCTAGGACGCGGGCGGTTCGAGGATCTTGATGGCGACGTCGATGTTGCCGCGGACTGCGTTCGTGTAGGGGCATCGGCCATCCGCGAGTGTCACCAGCTCTTCCGCCAGCGCCCGATCTTTGATCGACGGCAGCTTGATGTCGAGCTCCGCCGTCAAGCCGAACCGGTTCTCGATCGGTCCGATGCCGATCCTGGCCGTGACGATCGAATCGTCCACCCCCGATAGGTTCTTGCGGCGAGCGATGCTCATCATCGCGTTCTGAAAGCAGGCCGCGAACCCGGTCGCAAAGAGCTGCTCGGGATTCGTGCCGGGGCCTCCGTCGCCACCCATCTCGGTCGGGGAGGAGAAGTCGACGTCGACGCGACCGTCGCTGCTGCGCCCGTGACCTTTCCGTCCACCGGTGGCGGTGGCCTCCGCGGTGTAGAGGACGCGAACTTTTTCACTCGGCGTTGTGCTCATGGTCCAAGGATAGGATCAGCGCGATGGTGCTAACAGCGCCGCCCCCGACCGAAACCGCGCCGCCGTGCTCGGCTACCTGATCGTGGGCCTGGTCGTATCACCGTTAACGCCGTGTTGACCATCGCCGTATCAGCGGTGCTCGTACGGATTGGAAAGCGACCGGTTGATCAGGCGGCTGCGGTCTAGTCCGGCCCGCGCGCTAAGCGCTGGTACGGAGTGATCGGCGGGATGGTCAACATACGGCCGTCATCCGCGCGCACGATCTGCCATTCGCCCTCGTGGACCATCCAGTGATGCCGGTAACAGATAAGGACGAGGTTCGAAAGGTCGGTTGACCCGCCGTTGATCCAATGCAGAAGGTGGTGTCCCGAGGTCCAGGTCGCCGGCCGGTCGCAACCAGGCCAGACACACCCGCGGTCGCGTACTCTGAGCGCTTTTCCCTGCGCTCCCGAGATTACCCGCCGGGCGCGGCCGACGTCGATAACCGTGGAGTCAGAACCGAGTAGTACCCGAGTCACAGTGCAGTCGCACGCCAGCCGCTCCACTGCCTTGGCCGAGATCGGGAGCGAGAAGTCCATTTCCGCCGCCGGCGCGCCAGAGAGGCCGAGGAGTGTCTCGAGCGAGGTCGTGACCTGAAGGTGGGTGCGCCGGCTCGGCATCCCGTTGTCGAGCGAGTGCATGCAGACCTCGACGAGGGCGTCCGCCACGCGCCGCTCGCGACAGCGGTCATCGTCCTTGCCTGTGCGCTGGGCCAGGGGCTCGAGCGCTGCCTGCACAGCAGCACCGCCGACTTTGTCGAGCATGCCGTTGACGTAGACCATGCCGTCGTCGCTGTTGGCAAAGGTGAGACTGCGCGCCTCCACCCCTTGAGCCTCCTCTTTGGCGCAGCCCTGAGGGTCGGCCGCATGGCGTGCGTGGTAGCAGGAGTCGTGGAAGCGGGCAATGGTTTGCTTACGCGCCTGGCCGAGGAGCTTGGCCTCGTCGAGGCGCTCGCCGACCGCGGCTGAGGTGCGCGCGATGAGCGCGAAATGGCCAAAGCCAATTTCCCCGTCAGCCATTGCCTTTGAGCTCTGGCCCAGATGCTCAACCTGCTGGCCGGCGCAGATGCGAGCACTGGCTGCGCCGCCGCTCATGTGGCAGCTGGCCTTGAGCCATGCGATCGGGCTCTCGAAGCCCTGCCAGTCGTACTCATCGGTCGCGGCAAACTTGGCGGCCAGGTAGGAGAACTCGAGTTCCTCCTGATCGATCTTCTGGCGGCGACGGATCAGCTCCGCGGCGATCGCCTCGCCGGCTCTAGGCGCAGTTTCCCAGGCCTCGTTCTCCACCAAGAAAGCGTACGAACACCTGTTTGGAGTGTCAACAAATGGGCCTGTTAATTTTCAAATGCACGAAAACAAGGCCTGCTCAGAGTCGAACAGCGCGTGCAACCGGCCTAGCCGGGGCCGATATCGACCTCAACCCCTCGTGGCATACGGCCGAGCTTGACCCGAGTGCCCTCAATGGAGAAATCCAGACGGTGGCCCGCGAAGTGCAGGCCCGCGACCTC
>WNFH01000807.1_pt1 | contig 20541 bp, 19 predicted proteins | sample 5400411 | NCBI WGS metagenome assembly WNFH01 (sample SAMN13153347, study PRJNA577476) | soil metagenome | isolation source: 200 cm saprolite under Douglas fir tree site 2 hole 3 | place: USA:California | collected 2015-04-18
CGAATACCTTGACCGGGGCGGACGCAGCCCGTTTGCCGCTTGGTCTGACCGTCTGAACAGAGAAGCAGCGGCCAAGGTGGCGGCTGCCCTGGCGCGCATCCAACAAGGCAATTTTTCCAACGCCAAGAGCGTTGGGGCCGGTGTTTACGAGTACCGGATTGATTTTGGTCCGGGCTACCGGATTTACTTCGGCAAAGATGGTGACCGGCTTGTAATCCTAGTCGGCGGCGGAACAAAGAAACGTCAGCAGGAAGACATCAAGACTGTACTGGCCCGGTGGCAAGACTAAAAACAACGAAAAGAGGCAGGAGGATGACTACCATGGCTTTGACACGAGATTTTAAGGAAACAATCCGGGCGCGCGTAAAACGTGATCCTGGTTTCCGCAAGGCGCTTCTCCGGGAGGGCATCGAAAACTTTCTTTCCGGTGACGTGGAAACCGGCAAAATCATACTGCGCGATTTCATCAATGCCACAGTTGGCTTTACCAAATTGAGTGACGTTACCCATCGCTCGGCGAAAAGTCTGATGCGGATGCTCGGTCCCCGTGGCAACCCTCAGGCTCGCAACTTGTTCGAGATAGTTGCCTATTTGCAGCAAGCGGAAGGCGTGCGCTTCGAAGTCCGATCCGCGCGTGCCGCCTCACGCGCGAAGCAGCGGCCATCCTCCCAGGGAACAAAGCGCGCTGCTTCTGCCGTCTTGAGTCATTGACCGAGCAGGGCGAGAGGCTGATTGAAGAGGCCGAAGTAGCCAAGCTCCGCCAGAATGACAAGCGGCGATGAATCTGCTACGACGGTCACGCTTTGAGACGGTCAGCGGTCTGGCGTTCTTCTTCCAGGTCCTCAAAGCTGTACCGTAGCGGCGGGACACCGTGCTTCACCGCAAAATCCATGAAAGCCGCCAACGGCGTCTGGCATAGCTCAGCAGCGCGTCCCAGCGAGACTTTATCCTCACGATAAAGTTCGAGCGCCAGCAATCGAGCGGCATCCTGGGAGAGGCTGCTCCCCTCCAAATTTGCGACCCTCAGAAGTTCCGAGGGCAACTTTACATCCACGGTTTCCATAGCTCAAAATTACCGCACAAGCTACAGTTTGTCATGCTTCATCGTTTGCTTGGAGCGAATAATGCTGCCTCGCGGTCCAGATCGGCTTCGTCGATCCCAGCTTGGGGAACATCGTGGCGGCCCAGAAAATCTTCCGTCTCAACTCGGGAAAGGCCCAGCATTCCCGAAAGTTGGTAGAGTGTCAGAGTTTGCCCTTGACCAGCTCGAACAACTCGCGTCACTCCTCTGACCCGGCTGGCCCGCACGTCCGTTTTGCTCTGGGTCCCGACTCGTTGCCTTTCACCGTCTTCATCTTTGCAACCATCCGCGTTTGAATGACTTAGCAAGTCGTTCGAATGAATGCCTTACCAGTGAAATATTTCTATTGATAACCGCCCCAGTCCGTGCTATAAAAAACCCTGGGCGCTACTACGCATTCCCGTTCTTTTCTCCTTTCGATGCATCCTAGTTTCTAAGTTTTTTCAATTCCTTTTCTGAGGTTCCAAATGAAAAACAATGTTCCAGGCGCCGCTGTGTCTATCCGTTGTCAGTTTACCTTTGCCGACGGCCGCTGCTGCCGCATGCCTCGTCACGCGGATCACTCGTCCCTCTGTCTCTTCCATGCCCGGGAGGAACTGCAGCTCCGCGAAGCCCAGCGCCTCGGCGCCGAGATATCCGCTTCCCTCAACGGTGATTTCCTCACCGCCACGGATATCAACCACGTCCTCGGCAAGCTCTTCACTGCTCTCGCCCAGAACCGCGTCTCTTCCCGCATTGCCGCCACGCTTGCCTACATCGGCCAGCTCCTTCTCCAGTCCCTTCCCAACGTAAAAAAAGAATTCGAGTTCAACTACGATTTCGACTCCTGGAACCAGAAGCTTGCCGAAGCCACCCCGCTCTCTGACCCTCCCTCCGCCCCTGCTCCCGCACTGCTCTCTTCTGCCACCCCTGCTGAAGATTCCTGACGGCCACTAAGTCCTTTACAATGAACACTTCCATAAAATGCGTCTGTAACCGAGCATCCGACAAGGATGCGAGTCCTGAGCGGAATGCCGGCTTCATCGGCTCGCAGTCGAAGGATCTCCATCGAGAACCAGGTAACTTCTTTAGAATCTGCACTTACGAAAAATGCGCCCATAACTCCTCTAGAATGAACACTTCCAAAATGGCTGAACTTAAAGTCCTTTAGAATGAACACTTGCAAAAAAACCGGGGGGTGGGGGCCTCTCATCCCGTCTGGAACAGGAAATGCCACAGCACGTCCACCAGAGCGTGCACAATCGCCGACGCAAAAATCGACCCGCTCTTCCGCCACGTCCATCCGTAGAAGAATCCCGCGATGGACGCGAGAATCACGTACCGCCAGTTCGGGAAACCTCCATTCACGATGTGTGAGACCCCAAACAGCACCGATGCCGTCCACCAGCCTGCAAAGTCGCTCCTCGTCGATTTCACCAGCATGTTCTGTAGCAGCCCGCGGAACAGAAACTCCTCCGGCCACGCCGTGAAAAAAAAGATCGCCAGCGACGTCAGCGGCAACGACTTCCACTCTCCCCACTGCGGCGAAAAGGTAAGGAAGTGCATCGCCTCGCCCAGCGGAATCGCGATGCAACTGAACACGGCGAAACTCCCGACCACGAAAAATCCCCATCGCCGGCCCCAGCCGATCGAGTATCCGATTCCGTTCATGCGTCGCACGAGCACGAAGGCCGCCAGCGCCACGTTCAGCGCCAGCAGCACGGTGAAGGCATACGCCAACCGCCCCTCGGGGTACGGCCACAACCAGTGCGATGGTGCAAACTTCACCGTCGCCCAGATCCCTGCGAGCGTAACGTAGTCCTGCCACGCGCCGGCCGGTCGGCGTTCTGCCGAGACCGCCAGCGCCAACGGCACGAATAGGAGACCCGCAACCACTGCGGCTCGGCTAAAGGCAAAAGTATTTGTTCCCAGCGCGTAAATCAGGTATGCAAGGAATGCGGCGGTGCCCAGGAGGAATCCTCCGCCGGGACCCACGCGCGTTGCCAGCCAGACGGCGAAGCCGCGAGCGGCGAAAATCAGCATTACCAGGAAGAAAAACGAGAAGACTGTCAGCGTGGCCGCGAAGTCTCGGCCGCCATAACCTTGCCAGGAGGCGTAAAGCGCTCCCGTGAGGCACAGCGCGGCCCACAGGCCGAGCATCGGAAACAGACCGGGTTGGCGCGCCTCAGGCAAGAGGGGATTGTAACGCAGCACAATGGCAGACCAAATTCCACACGCGAATCCAGTAAGGACGCAAGCGAAAACACGCCGCCTCGCGCACATCCGTTGGATGCGTCAGCCGCTTCGCGGCTGCACGTGGGAAAGAGGGCCGCGCTTCAATGAAAAGGCGTACGGAAGGACTGGGCAATCACGATGAAGCGCCTCGCGCACATAGATTGGATGCGCGGCCTCGCTTGCGTCCTGATGTTTCAAACGCATTGCTACGATTCCTGGCTCAGTCCGGAAGCGCGAAAATCACCTCTGTTTGCGTGGTCGCAGCTCGGAGGCACGCTGCCCGCGCCCCTGTTCATTTTTCTTTCTGGAATTTCTTTCGCCCTGGTTACGGAAAAGCTGCGAGAAAAAGGCGCGCCGCGAAATGAAATCGCAAAAACCACGATCAAGCGCGGCGGGGAAATCTTCGGACTCGCGCTGCTCTTTCGCGTGCAAGAATTTGCACTCGGCTATCCTTGGTCGCCCTGGACCGATCTTCTTCGCGTCGACGTCCTCAACATCCTCGGCCTTTCGATGATCCTCATGGGCCTGCTCTGCTGGATTTCTGCAAGCGCGAAATCCACAATGGGCGATGCGGGTTCGTCCGCGGGAACCGCCAGCGTCGTTACGCGTTTGCGAAACAACGCCATCGTCGCAGGGCTTTTCGCTGCTGCGCTCGTGGCCATGCTGACACCGCCGCTGTGGACCACGCACCGCCCGAAATTCCTTCCCTGGCCGCTCGAATCCTACATCAACGGTGTGCATATCTTCGACAAGCCGCAGCCCTGGCTCTTTCCACTGTTTCCCTGGTCGGGATTTGCCTTTGCGGGGCTCGCCGTTGGCTTCTTTCTTTTTTCCGGTGTTGCCAAACGTAAGCAAGAACTCATGTTCTTCGCGCTGGGTGGCACAGGCATTCTTGCCTGCGCTCTTTCCGTGTTATTCGACTCATCGCCGATCCGTCTGTACGCCGTGTACGACTACTGGCACAGCAGTCCGAATTTTTTCCTGATGCGCTGCGGCATTCTGCTGGTGATTTTGTTCCTCGTGTACGCGTGGTGCCGCTGGGGATTTGCGCAGCGCGGCTTCAGCCCCATCATCCAGCTCGGCAACACTTCGTTGCTGATCTATTGGGTGCACATCGAATTTGTGTACGGAAGATTCTCGATTCTGCCGAAGCGGCAGTGCAGCGTGCTGAAGGCCAGCGCGGGTTTGCTGACAATTTTTCTCGCGATGGTGCTGCTATCGCTGGTTCGAACGAAGCTGAAGAAACGGCCGGCTACCGCTTTGACGGCGAAGTCCGCTCCGGCTGGAGCGCCTGCGGAATCTTGATGATGACTTCGCCGGGCCTAGCGAGGCCCAGGTCATCGCGCGCGATTTTTTCAATGGTGTGAGGATCCGTCTTTAGCGCCTTCACTTCGTCTTCGAGCTGCGCGTTGTCCGAGTTCAAGCGGTCGATGTCTTTCTTCACGCGCTCGATTTCTTCCCGCGTGCGGCGCATGGCCAGAAAACCGTGCGCGCCGAAAATGTTGTGCACAAAGAGGACAACGACGAACAGGGCGAGGAGGCCGCGCGTGTGCTGCTGCAGCAGCGAGCGAATCTTCTTGTTCAAATCCATTACGTTCAGTTCTGCAAAACCCAGGCCGTCGCTTTGCGTGTGAGCTTCGCGGATGCGGCCGCGCTTTCTGCTTCCACGTATAAGCGAAGCAGCGGCTCCGTGCCGGAAAGCCGCAGCAGCATCCAGGAGCCGTCGTCGAAACAGAATTTTGCTCCATCGGTGCGATCAATCGAAACAACTTTCCGGTCCAGGAGTGTCGAAGCGTCCACGGCCACCTTTTTCACCGCGTTTGCTTTTTGTTCGTCGCTCAAGCGGAGGTTCTCGCGCACCGGCCAAAATTCACGGCCCAGTTTTTTGAACAACTGGCGAAGTTGTTCGCCAATCGAAGCGCCGCGCGAAGCGAGCATTTCCGCGACCAGGAGGCAGGCAAGGATGCCGTCCTTTTCCGGGATGTGACCGCGAATGGTGAGTCCCGCGCTTTCTTCACCGCCGAGCGCGATCTTGTCTTCGCGGATGAGCTGGCCGATGTATTTGAAGCCGACCGGAGTTTGGTGTGTGATCTGTCCATGCGCTTTCGCGGCTGCGTCAATCATCTGCGACGTCGCCACGCTGCGCGCCGCGGGCATCTTCCATCCGCGTGTCTCGACGAGATAGTCATAGACGAGCGCGAGGATGTGGTTCGGCTGGATCCAGGTGCCGTCGCGGTCGATGATGCCGAAGCGGTCGGCGTCGCCATCGGTGGCCAGGCCGGCGGTGGCGTTCGAATCGAGCACGGCCGTTCGAAGGGGCGCGAGATTTTCTTCGCTGACGTCGGGGCCGGTGCCGTCGAAGAGGCAATCGCGATCCGTTCGAATGGCCCGTAGGGAGACGCCGTGATCGGCGAGGGCGCGATCGAGGTAGCCGGCACCGCAGCCGTGCAGGGCATCGACGACGAATTTTGTTTTGCTTTTGCGGAGCGTTTCGAATCGGACGAGTTGATCGAGCCGCTTCAGGTAATGTTCGCGGAGATTGACTATTTCTACGGGAGAGTTCTTGTCCTGCAAATGCGGAGCGGGAGGCATCGGAAACGGCCCGTCTTTCGCGATCATTTTTGCGACGCGGGCCTCGATGTCTTTGGTCACTTCGGGAAGCGCGGGGCCTGCGTCGGCGGAGGAGAATTTTAAGCCGTGGTATTGCGCGGGATTGTGGCTGGCGGTGAAGTTGATCGCGCCATCGAGCTTCTGGCGCATGATTTCGTAAGCGACGGCGGGAGTGGGGGTAAACGTTTCGCAGAGCAGGGCGCGAATCTTGTGCTGCTGGAGAACCTCGACGGCGAGCTGCGAGAACTCTTCGGAATAGAATCGCGTATCGTAAGCGACGAGAATCGCGGGATGCTTCGCTTTGCTCTTTACGTGTTCAGCGATGGCGTTGACGGCGAGACGCACGGCGGCAAACGTAAAATCGTCGGCGATCAGGCCGCGCCAGCCGGAAGTGCCGAACTTGATGGGGGAAGAGCTCATGGGGCGGTATTCTAGCCCGGAGAAAGTTGAAAGTTGAAAATTAAAAGTTGAAAGTGGAAGGCGAACAGGAAAAGAAGACGCGAGATTTGCTGTTCAAGGAGCGGGGGATGAGAACTGCAAGGCAGATTCGGATTGTGCTGGTGACGTGCGGAAGTGCGGGAGAAGCGCGGAGGATTGCGCGAAGCGCAGTGGGAAAACGGCTCGCGGCTTGCGGCAACATTTTGCCCGGACCGGTCGAGTCTATTTATCGCTGGAAGGGAAAAGTGGAGAGATCGCGAGAGGTGCTGTTGCTGTTGAAGACCTCGACTAAACGGCTAGCAGCGTTGGAAAGAGAAGTGAAGCGACTGCACAGCTACGATGTGCCGGAGTTTATTGCATTGCCCATTACGGAGGGATCAAAGGATTATCTGGCGTGGGTCAAGGAGGGCATTGCATGAGAATGACGCGAGACCTACGACTGACCCGCTGCTTTTGTCTCCGAATGGCACTAGACGTAGAGGAGGGCCTGATCCAGGTCGGCGGTGATGTCCTCGACGTCTTCGATGCCGATGGAGAGGCGAATGAGGCCCTCGGTGATGCCGATGCGCTCCTGGACTTCTTTGGGCATAGAGGCGTGGGTCATCAAGGAAGGCAGAGAAATGAGCGTTTCCACGCCGCCGAGGCTTTCTGCGAGCGCGCAGAGCTTGACCTGGTTGAGGAAACGGCGGGCAGCATCGACCGAACCAACGTCGAAGGAAAGCATGGCGCCGGGGCCTTTTTGCTGGCGGCGCGCGACATCATGCTGCGGATGGGTGGGGAGACCGGGATAGTAAACCTTGCGCACCTTGGGGTGGGTATCCAGGTGGCGCGCCACGGCGATCCCGTTGGCGTTGTGCTGGAGCATGCGAATGGCGAGAGTCTTGATGCCGCGCGAAATGAGGAAGCAATCCATCGGTGCGAGGCCGGCGCCGGCGGAACGCTGGATGAAATAGATTTTCTCGGCGTCCTCGGGCCGGGTGAGAACGACGGCGCCGCCCGTGGAATCGCTGTGGCCATTCAGATATTTGGTCATGGAATGAACAACGATGTGCGCGCCGAGCTCGATGGGGCGCTGCAGATAGGGGCTCAGGAAAGTATTGTCCACGGCAAGCGTGATGTTGCGCTCGCCGGCGAGCCTGGCCATGGCGGCAATATCGGTCACGCGGAGAGTCGGATTCGTGGGCGTTTCGATGTAAAGCAATTTGGTGTTGGAGCGTATGGCGCTGAAGACGGCGGCGGAGTTGGAGGTATCGACAAAGCTGAATTCGAGGCCGAAGTGAACAAGAAGCTGGGTGGAAAGCCGGAAGACACCGCCATAGACGGCTTCGGAGAGCACGACGTGATCGCCGGGGCGAAACAAACGGAAGACGGCATCGATAGCGGCCATGCCGGACGTGAAGACGTATGCGCTTTGGCCCCCCTCGAGCTTTGTGAGCGTTCGTTCGAGAGCTTTGCGATTGGGATGATTGGTGCGGGCGTAGTCATAACCTTTGTTTTTCCCCAGCGCTTCGTTCACGTAGGTGGAAGTCTGGTAGATGGGGGCGACAATCGCGCCGGTGGCGGGATCGGGCTCCTGGCCGACGTGAATGGCGTTGGTGGCAAAACCCATGATGATCTCCTCGTATTGAGCGGCGCAGACCGCGCGGGGACGCAGGACATCTGCCGGGGCTCCATTCTAAACTGGAATTGACGTGATCTCCGGGCCTTATGACTGCGGACGCGGACCCCGGTTGCCAGCCGTGCAGATTCTTGAAGAAGTTACAGCAGCAAAACGAGCGCGTCAAATGCACTTCTGGGAACACAGCGATGAGCGCGGCAATCAGCCGCGCTCCCGAGGGATGGTGGTGAGCAGCACCGCGCATGGGAGTCGCATCTCAGAATTGAGGGAAGGGACTTGACCTGTCCCTGGTTTTCCGTGGAGGATGTAGTCCATAAGACAATGAATACTCGGCAATTGATGACGTGCTGTGTCTTGGCAGCGGCGCTTGCGTGTTTGGCGTCGCGCGCGCCGGCGCAGAACTCCAAGGCGCCGGAACCGAAGGCCGCGCCCCTGCGGACCGAGGCGCCCGCGCGGTTGACGATCGAGGTGACGGGTGGAGAGAAGGACACGCCGGTGGAGAATGCCAGCGTGTACGTGAAGTACGTCGAAGAACGCTTGCTGAGGAAGGACAAGAAAGTGGAATTGAACGTGAAAACCAATCGCGACGGAGTGGCGCACGTGCCGAACGCCCCGCTCGGGCGGGCGCTGGTGCAAGTGATCGCGGAGGGATGGAAGACATACGGAAGATGGTGCGACATCACGGATCCGAAGCAGACGATTAAAGTGCGGCTGGAGAAGCCGGCGAAGTGGTATTGAGGAGAGTCGAAAGTCAAAAGTTGAAAGTAAGACTTCAAGCTTCTGAATTCAAGACGAACGCATTGCGATTGAAACCCACGAAACTTCTTGCGATTTTTGGAATTCTCCTCCAAGTATTTTTGTTTCCGAAGAGTTGCGGGCAAGGAGCGCGCTTGTTCACCTGAAAGCGCGAGGAGACAAGAAAAGATGCACTGAATTGGTGCAAACCGCAGCAGGGCGTTGAAGGAAGTGAAGTTAGGTGGCGAAGCGCGGCGCTTTTCCACAAGCTTTTCAACACATGTGTTGAAAACTTCATCGAAGCGAAATATTCGGCGCGAAGTTCGGCACACTTCTTGCCTTCGCGCACAATATCGCGCTTTTGACCGCGAATGAACACGAATGATAGAGTTACGCACCGGAATTTCAGATGAATGAAACGTACGACGGGCCGTTTTCCCTGGCACAAATGTTCTGGGGCAGTATTGTTGCGCGGCCGGTGCGCAGTCTGCTGAGCATTGTGGCGATCGCCATCCAAGTCATTCTAGTTCTGTTGATTGCGGGCCTTACATCGGGAGTGATTTCCGAATGGGGAAAACGTGTGGAAGGGGTAGGAGCAGATATCCTGGTGCAGCCGCCGAATTCATCGATTTTCTTTGCATTTTCGAGCGCAGTGATGCAGGAATCGCTGGGCGACAAAATCGGCGGGCTTCCAGGTGTCGATGAGGTAGCGCCGACGCTTATCCTTACGGAACCAAAGAACTTGATCATGGTGTATGGGATTGACTACAAGCGGTTCAACGCGCTGAGCCGGGGCTTCTTGTACCGCGCTGGGCGGCCCTTCGAGTCACCGGATGAAGCCATTGCCGACGATATTATTGCGCAGACGCGGCACTTAAAGGTGGGAGACTCGATCACCCTGCTGAATCATCCATTTAGGGTTTGCGGGGTTGTCGCGCACGGGAAGGGCGCAAGATTTTTCATTCCGCTGAAGACGGCGCAGGAGATCGGCGGAGTGGAAAAAAGGGTTTCGATGTTTTTCGTGAGGAGCAAGGGAGACACCGAAGGGACGCGCGCGGAGATACGAAAGCTGACGCCACAGGACAGCGTGAGGTCCATGTCCGAATACGTGACGCTGATGAGCTCCTCAAATCTTCCGCAACTGAAACCGTTTACGCGCACGATGGTAGGACTGGGCATAGTGATCAGTTTCCTGGTGGTGCTGCTGAATATGCACACGATGGTGATGGAGAGGACGCGCGAGATCGGAATACTGAAGGCGCTGGGCTTTTCAAGACTGGACGTGATGCGCATGCTGCTGGGAGAAACGCTGATACTCACGATGATGGGAAGCGTCTTGGGGATAGTACTCACTTTTCTGACGCAGGCGATTCTGAGGCAGACGAACCCGGGCCTGATGATCCTGATTACACCGAGGTGGATTTTTTCTGCGATACTGCTGGCGCTGGGAGGGGCCGCGATTGGGGCCATGTATCCGGCCTTGCGGGCGGCAAGTTACGACCCGGTCGTGGCGCTGGCGTACGAGTAAGATTTTTCCATCGTGTGAGGGAAAGAGGTAAAGAAATTCCCGGGCGGGGCAAGAACTGCTCCGCCCGTGGCATTTTGTGGTGAAATGAGAGCGGAAATCAAAGGAGAAAACCGAATGCCGCTGCCCCAGGACAAGCATTATCAGGCTCGAATCCTTGAGCGGAAGGATCTTTCGGAGGATTTGTGGGTGATTCGAGTGGATCCCGGAGGGCCATTCCAGTTCAAGGCGGGACAGTACGCAACGCTGGGGGTAGAGCATGAGGAAAAGCGGATCGAGAGGGCTTATTCGATTGTTTCGTCACCCTATGAGGAGGGGTTGGAGTTTTTTGTCGAGCTAGTGCCGCAGGGCGCACTGACGCCGCATCTGTACAAGCTGCAAAAAGGCGACACGATGCTTTGCCGGAAGATCGCCAAGGGAAGATTTACGCTGGACTTGCGGAGCGGACGGACGCAGCACCTGCTGCTGGCGACGGTTACGGGGATTGCGCCTTTTGTGAGCTATGTGCGGACGCTTTACAAGGATTGGAAAGCAGGGAACAGCCCGATGCCCGGGGAACATAAATTGTATTGCTTGCAAGGAGGGAGCCGGTCGTGGGAGTTCGGGTACAGAGAAGAATTGGAGAAGATCGCTGCAGAGGTGCCGTGGTTTAAGTACGTGGCGACAATCAGCCGGCCCTGGGAAGACGAGGCGTGGAAGGGTGAGACCGGGCGCGTGGACGACTTAATCCGGAAATACGTGGAGATATGGGGCTTGCGGCCCGAGGAGACGACGGGGTACCTATGCGGACATCCGAGCATGTGTGAGAACGGGCAGGGAATTCTCACGCGCGCGGGCTGGAAGAAGGGGACGACGTTTGAAGAGGTGTATTTTGTACCCGGCAAGGAAGTTGAAACGGAGTAGCGCGGAGTCGCCCCAAACTGGCTCGAATCGAGTTGGGAGCCGTTAGGCGCGGGGCGAAAAGGTTTCAAGCTGGCTGAAGACTTCGTCCAAGGTAGAGAGCGGGCAGCGGACGTGAACCTGCTCTCCGGGCGCGTCAACATCGATCTGGAGCTTCCCGTTGTGAGCGCGGATTTGCACGTGCTGGGTGACGTCGCGAACTTCGACAAGATCGATGTCGGGATACTTCGCAAGTTCTTTTGTCACGGAGCGCACAAGCGGGACCCAGGGCGCGGCCTGCCTGGCGCCCCGTTCCAACTGCTCTTTGGGCACCAAGCGCATGGCGTTAGGAATCACGGCCGCGGGAAGCCAGAAGTGGACGTGGGAGCCATTGGGGCGGTCTTCGTCGACATCGACGCAGAAGACGCCTTCATGAAAGGTGTAAGCGCCTGCAACAGCGATAGTGCCTGCAAGACCGAGAGCAATTTTCGCGAAGAGCATGTTGGCTTTCCTTCCTCGCGTAGGGGGCGCGACACGATTTCTTCTTGCAGGATTACCCTCTCCCTAGTTTGTGGTGTTCTTTGAATCGAGCCAGATGCGCACGGTGCTGTCTTCACTCTTGACGGAGACCAGTTCGGTATCGCCTTGAGACGAAAGGGCATGCAGACCGGCAACCAGATCGAGCTCGTCCTTCCCGGCGGAGACCATGGCTTCCACGACCTTCATGGGAATCTTGACTTCGACTTGAGACTTGTTGGAGCGGTGCTTATCGAGGACATGAATGAGGAAATGACCGTCCTGCTTGGCGACGCGGACGTCTGATTCGTTGTTCTGGACGGTGACGAATTCGCCGTCCTTGGCGGAGCGAACCGCATCGAGGAGTGCGCGAAGGTCGACGCCGTCGCAATCGGCGCGGGTGATTCTTATTTTGCCGTTGTGGAGGCGGTCGCGATTGATGGCGGGAAGGACGCTTTCGGCCAATTCGAGGGGTACGTTGACGCGGACAGTTTCACCCTTGGAATTCGTGTTGTCGACACGGACGTGAAGCCAACGATCCTGCCTGGTGGAGGAAGCCTCCTGAGCGGAGGGATTTTTGGCGGCTGCCGGTTGCCCCGATTGGGCGAACCCTGCAAGGGGTGTGAGAAAGAGTGCGATGGACAGAATGGATGATTTTGCGAGGAAGACCCGTGAGCTGTGAGACATGGCGGAACGCCTCCTTGTGGCACTTGGAGATAAGTACGACAGACATGCGGGAAATGTTTCCTCAAACAACTAGGAATTGCGGCCTTCGAGGGTGTGAAGAGCGGGGCAGTGGGATGCCGGTGAGGGAAATGAGTGAGGCGAAAACGCCCCGGAAGCAGACAAAGGTGGGCTGCTATTTACTCTCTGTCAGCGGGGAACTTGACGCTTAGGAGGTGCAAACCTAGTCTTAAGGGGAGGGGTGATCTAATCCGATATGGCTAGTTCCCTCCAGCATCAACTTGCGGATCGAAGGCAGTGCGTGTTCTGCGGGAAGCCCATTTCCGTGCAGGCCAGGCAGTGCCCGTTTTGTCGCGAGGCTATTCCGCAGATGGCGACGATACGCCGCGGGGGAACGGACGGGCGGCGGGAGATGCGGCGGGGACTTTTGTACATGCTTCTCGCCGGGGTGATCTATTACTTTGGGGGCGGATATAGCCCCATGACAGTACCGGTCAACGTCAGCTCCGCGGTCACGACCTATCTCGTCCCGCTGTTGTTCCTGGGGGGCTTGGGGTTAACCCTCTACGGTGCCTATTTTCGGATTAGAAGCTGAGTTTCTTCCTCTGCTATGCGAAGGAATGGCGAAATCCTCTCAGAAATTACCAACCCAAGGTTTAGAACGGCCGCCACTTAAGAAAGAGGGCGGCTAAAGGCGGCAGTGTCAGGCAGAGAGAGTGCTGCCGGCCCATGTGCGGCGTGGCTTCTGTCCGCGTGGAACCCAAATTCCCGACATTTGAGCCGCCATATCCGGCAGCATCCGTATTGAGAATCTCTTCATAAGTGCCGGGAAGGGGCGCACCGATGCGGTAGCCCCGGCGGACAACAGGGGTGGCGTTGAGGACGATGAGGAGGAGATCCTCCGGCTTCTTGCCGCGACGCGCGAAAGAGAAGACGCTGTTGTCTGCGTCGTTGGCGTCCAGCCATTCGAAACCGTGCCAGTCGAAATCGACCTGATGGAGAGCGGGCTGGGAATCAAGGAGCCGGTTTAGATCAGCGACCAGCTTCTGGATGCCCCGATGAGACTCATGCTGGAGAAGATGCCAGTCCAGGCTGCGAGCTTCGCTCCACTCGTTGCGCTGGGCAATCTCCTGGCCCATGAAGAGAAGCTTCTTGCCGGGGTGAGCGTATTGATAGGCGTAAAGCAAGCGGAGATTGGCGAATTGCTGCCACATGTCCCCGGGCATTTTGTGGAGGAGAGAGTTTTTGCCGTGGACGACCTCGTCGTGGGAAAAGGGAAGCTGGAAGTTTTCGCTGAAGGCGTACAGCATCGAGAAGGTCATTTTGTTGTGTTCGAATTTGCGATGGACGGGGTCGTGTGAGAAGTATTTCAGCGTGTCGTTCATCCAGCCCATGTTCCACTTCAGGCTAAACCCCAGGCCGCCGAGATGGGTGGGTCGAGACACGCCCGGCCAGGAAGTGGATTCTTCGGCGATGGTGAGGACACCTGGAAAGCGGGCGTGGGCGACTTCGTTCATGCGCTTCAGGAAAGCAATAGCGTGGAGGTTCTCGCGGCCGCCGAATTCGTTGGGGATCCACTCACCGGCTTTGCGCGAATAATCGAGATAGATCATGGAGGCGACGGCGTCCACGCGGAGGCCGTCGATGTGGTACTTGTCGAGCCAGAAGAGGGCGTTGGAGATGAGATAGTTCTGAACCTCATTGCGGCCGTAGTTGTAGACCAGCGTTCCCCAGTCGGGATGAGAGCCCTGGCGGGGGTCGGCGTGCTCGTAGAGATGGGTGCCATCGAATTGGGCGAGGCCGTGGGCGTCGCGGGGGAAGTGGGCGGGAGTCCAATCCAGGAAAACGCCGATGCCGGCGCGGTGGCAACGGTCGACGAATTCCATGAATTCGGCGGGCGAGCCGTAACGGCTGGTGGCGGCGAAGTAGCCAAGGGTTTGGTAGCCCCAGGAGCCATCATAGGGGTGTTCCATGATGGGAAGGAGCTCGATGTGGGTGTAGCCGAGTTCTTTCAGGTAGGGGATGAGTTGGTCGCCAAGCTCGCGGTAGGTGAGCCAGCGGTCGTGGTCGTCGGGGACGCGGCGCCAGGAGCCAAGATGGACTTCGTAGACAGAGATAGGAGATTCGAACCAGTTTTTCTCGGCGCGCTGTTTCATCCATGCGGCATCCTGCCACTGGTAGGTGTATAGGTTGGCAACGACCGAGCCGGTGCGGGGACGCAGTTCGGAGCGAAAGCCGTAGGGGTCCGCTTTGAGGGGCAGCATGGCGCCGTGAGCGCCGACGATTTCGTACTTGTAGATTGCGCCTTCGTCGAGTTCCGGCACGAAGAGCTCCCAGATTCCCGCAGAGCCGCGAGCGCGCATGGGGTTGACACGGCCGTCCCAGTGGTTGAAATCGCCGACAACACTTACGCGGCGGGCGCTCGGCGCCCAGACCGCGAAATGGACGCCACGGACGCCTTCGAGGGATTTGATGTGCGCGCCGAGTTTTTCATAAGTGTCGTAGTGGCGGCCTTCGCCCATGAGATGGAGATCGAATTCGCTGAGGAGATAGGGAAAAGCGTAGGTGTCGAAAGCTTCAAAGGATTCGCCGTAATCGGTGCGGTAACGGATGCGGTAGGAAGCGGGACCAGGCGCGGATTGATTCGAGTCGGGCAGGACGGCTTCGAAAAAGCCCTCGGGGCGCAGCTTGGTTGCGGGGATTTCCTGCGCGGAGCCCTGGAGAATCACGCTGGCTTCGGAGGCGTGCGGCTGAAAAAAACGAATGACCCAGCCATGCCCGGTAGGCGCCCAAACGGGGTGGGGCCCGAGAAGAGCGAAAGGATCGGAGTGACGCCCGGCCAGCAGCGCGTCGATTTGCGCGTTCTTCTGCGCCTGCGAAGCGCCAGTCTGAGAGGTGAGCGGCGCAGTTGTCTGTTCTTCGGGCACGCTGTCTCCGCAAGGGGCGAATGGGAATAACGACCGGAATGGGGATTGGACGACGATACTTCGCCCTGCATGATTCTAGGGGTTCTGGAGCGAAATTCCAAAGTTTCTGACGGGTGGATGTGAGGGTAAATGGAAGAGTAGCCCTGAAGCCAGTTGCCGACGACAGCGGTCGCCAGCGTCAAAACTCGAGAGGGAAGGCGACGGCTTGCGAAGGTGCCGGGCTCGGGATAGAGTGGCGGGGGAAATGGCAGATTTTGAGCGGATGTTCGGCCCGAGTGATTCGTTGAAGGAGCGGACCGAGACGATGCGAATTCTCGCGGGGCAGCACGCTTTTCGCTATATTTCGACGGCGGTGGTGACGCTGATGCTGACGGCAGACGCGGATGGGCAGGACCGCTCGCAGACGCGGTCGATGGTAGTCTCGAGGAACGGAATTGTGGCGGCGGAATCACCGCTGGCGGCGCAAGCAGGTGTGCGCATCCTGGAGCGCGGCGGGAATGCCGTGGACGCGGCAATCGCAACGAACGCGATGATGGGCGTGGTCGAGCCGATGATGAACGGAATCGGCGGAGACCTGTTCGTGATCGTTTACGATGCGAAGGCCAACAAGCTGTACGGGCTGAATGCGAGCGGATGGGCGCCGAAGGGGCTGACAATCGAGTACTTGGAGAGGCTGGGGCTGCGCGACATGCCGCAGAAGGGCGTGAATTCGGTCACCGTGCCTGGGGTAGTGGATGGCTGGCACAAACTGGCGGAGAAGTTTGGACGGAAGAAACTGGGGGAAGATCTGGCAGCGGCGATTCGGACAGCACGGGACGGGTTTCCAATTCCAGAGTGGACAGCGGCATATTGGGCGGCGGAGGTGGATTTGTTACGGGGCGATGAAGAGGGGGGAAGGGTTTTTTTGCCCGGTGACCGCGCGCCGCGGGTAGGCGAAGTGTTTCGAAACGCAGACTTGGCGGCGTCGCTCGAGCAGATCGCCCAGCACGGACGAGATGCGTTTTACAAAGGCGAGATTTCGAAAAAGATTCTCGAGGCAATGAAGCGCCATAACGGCACCATGACGCCTCAGGACCTCGCGGAATATTCGAGTGAATGGGTGGAGCCGATATCGACGACGTATCGCGATTGGACCGTTTACGAGATGCCGCCGAACGGGCAGGGGTTAGCCGCGCTCGAAATGCTGAACATCATGGAGACGTTTCCACTGGGACAGACGGGATTTGGTTCAGCGAAGACATTACACGCCATGATCGAGGCCAAGAAACTTGCGTACACGGACCTGGCGAAGTATATCGGCGACCCCCGGGGGCAGAAGCTGCCGGTTGCAAGGCTGCTTTCGAAAGAGTGGGCAGCACAGCGCGCGAAGCTGATCAACGAGGACCATGCCAACTGCGAGGCGTCAGCGGGAGAAGTGCCGTCCGGCAAGGACACCACTTATCTGAGCGTGGTGGATCGCGAAGGAAACATGGTGTCGCTGATCCAAAGCAACTATTCGGCGTTTGGGTCGGGAATCGTAGCACCGGGAACAGGGTTCGTGTTGCATAATCGCGGGGGGCTGTTTTCGCTAGACCCGGCGTCACCGAATGCACTTGCGGGACACAAGCGACCGAGGCACACGATCATTCCGGGATTTGCCCAGAAGGGCGACGTGCGGATGGCATTTGGGATTATGGGCGGGTGGAATCAGTCGCAGGCGCACGCGCAATTCATCGCCAACATCGCGGACTTCAAAATGAACATTCAAGCGGCCATGGAGGCGCCAAGATTCACCAAATATACGTTCAGCGGGTGCGACGTGATGATGGAAAACCGGTTTTCGGGGAACGCGCGCAACGAGCTGAGCGCTAAGGGGCACAAGATTGAAGTGCTTGGGACGTTCTCGAGTCGCGTCGGTGGAGGGCAAGCGGTCCTGCGTGACTTCGCGACGGGCGTCAACTATGGGGCTTCTGACCCGCGCAAGGACGGGCAAGCAGCGGCGGAATTACCATTCGAGTAAGAACGTTAGGGTATTAGGACGTCTGAGAACTCCAGAACGACTCTGCAAAGGACTTCCACCGAATGAGTCAAACGGGAACGAATCTTCCTTTGGCGGATCTGCCTGCCGGTGCAGGTGTCCGTAAATGGTTGTAATAGAAGGACTTAGAGCAGGCTGGCTTGGCTGTTGAGTTGCACCTGTCCCAACGGCCAGGGTCGAAGCTCCGCGGCGACGCGATCCTTGCCGGAGATGCAAATGGGACTTCCTAGAGTGAGCCTGCATTGCCTTCGATTCCTACCGGTTGCTGCATTGACGCTGGTCATGGTGCCGAATAGCCCGGCGCAGACCGTGGATGTTTCCGGGCGCTACCAATGTTCGGAGGCGAAGGTGCACGGAAAGGTTGTGCCGTGCAAGGCGGCGCCGCTGATATTGAAGAACGATGGACGATTCGAACTGCGCGGCTGGGAAGGCAGCTACCTGGTGAATGGTGAATGGGTGGAACTGTCGGATTCGCTCGTGAAATCACGGGCGAGGATCGAGCCAGGACACAAGATTGTTTTTCGCTATCAGGGGAGGCACGGCTCGGTAGAAATGATTTATGAACGGCGAGTGGCGGAGCTGGGAAAAACCTCGCTGGGTTGACAAAAACCGGACGCGCTAATCAGGCCGCCTCTTTTCTGAAAATCTCGCAACACATAGTGAAATACTGCTGTCAGCAGATCGACTGCGGCCTTTTCCGCTGGCTAACGAATCTCGTTCCCCTTTGCAGTGACCAACTCCCATTCAGCTTGGAGGTTTACAACAGGTCTTCGGTGCATAGCGCGCCTTCCGGCGACTCTTCGTGTTTGAAGTAGACAAAGACGTGGCCCCGCTGACGAAGGTCCAGAGGCGCCTGCATAAATCCTTGCCATAGCGCCGTTAGTTTATCGAGAAACTGGCACACTCGCCGTTATTCCGCCATTCAGACTATTGGCGCGGAGCCGTTGGCACGGTGAGGTCTTCGCGTGCTTTCCTCTCTGTGGAGGGAGAATCGAGCGGGGCGTCATAGGCCGCCGCGGCGATTTCCCCGAGGGCTTGCCCGGCAATTTGCTGCGCGGCTTGGGGATCAGGCGCCAAGGAGACGTGATTGACATAGACCGCGAACGCCAACTTTTGACCGCTTGCGGTGAGCACATAGCCGGCGAGGCCTTTGCCGTTCAGCATGAGCTTGCCGTTGAGCTTGTCCTCGGAGCCGAAAGTTCCAGTTTTTGCAAAGACGTGACCTGCGGCAGGAGAGGTAGTTTGGATTTTTGCGAGCGTGCCGTCTTTTCCGAGAATGGGAAGGGCCTTGAAGAAAACCGGATAGTCAGGGCGAGTGGTCCAATAGGTGAGGTAGTGGACCATGAACTCCGGAGTGAAGAGATCAGCCCAACTGCCGCCTTCGCCGTCACCTTGAGAGGCACCCGAAAGATCGAGCTGGGCCACTTGGAGGAAGGCGCGCTCGACTTTGAAGCCAGCGTGAACAGGATCCTGCCGGTCTTTAGCGACGAGCGCGCCAAGAAGATATGGGCTCATGCCAGCGTGAAGATTCTGGCTGACCTTGAGAGTGACTTTGATTTCTTCCGCGAGGGGAACGGAGATGTGCTCGGCAACTTGGTTGGCGGGGATGTAAAGGCGAGCATAGCTCAGAAAATCAGGCGGGGCAGCTTTGGAGTGAGTCTTGATCTGGATGCCGGCAGCAACGAGAGCTTCGTGGAGAACCGTTTCGGCGAATCTTGTAGGGGAAGGTACGGCATACGGAACGGTGATGGGGACGGTGCCGAGAGGAAGCGTGCCGGCGAGTGTGACATTGATCGTGCCGTTGGGATTGGCATTCGTGACCGGCTCGGCGATTTCCTGAGCAGTGCCCGCGGCGCCGGTGATGAGTTGGTTTTTGAAAGTGGCGTAGGAAGTTTTGGGAGAGATTTCAAGTGAAACGGGGTCGCCGGCTTCTTTGCCGGGCTTCATCACAAGATCGATGACGTTATCGTTGACGACGATGGAAGAGATGACGACACCGGTACCGCCTTCTCGCCCGGCATCGGGAAACAGGCTGGCATCCACGAGGACGCGGCCTTCAATCTTGCGAATACCGCTGATGGCGACATCTTTCGCAAGCGTCTTGATCACAGCGAGAGGGTCGCCGGGAACCGCGGGGCCGCCGTAGGCGTGATCTTCGTCGACGAAGGCGAGAGTGCCATCGGGCTGGATGCGGTTAGAGAGATTCGGGTCGCCGCTGGCGACGAGAACAAGGTCACCCTTCAGCTTGCCTCTGGAATCGACAGGGCCGGTGCGGTAGATGCGGGTGCGGAAACGATAATCGGCACCAAGCTGAGCGAGGACCGCGCCTTCCGTGAGAGTCTTGGTGGTGGAGGCGGGGACGAACATCTTATCGGCATTCAACGAATAAACGATTTTTCCCGTGTCGAGGGAATAGAACTCGATGCCGAAATTCGCGTGGGCGAACTCGGGGCGGCTTATCACCTTTTGAATTCTGTCTGCGAAGGAGGCGGGCGATTGAGCGCCGAGGACTGAGAGCACACCCGACGACACAAGCAGGAGAAGAATCGCAAGGGGGTGTGAGAGAAGGCGAGGTCTGATTGGCAAGGCGAACTCCTTCGAGACAGCGCTCATCGTAACCGAGTGCCGGCGAGTGTTGAAGGACGAATCTGCGCCGAGGTGCGTGCGTCTCAACAGCCTGGATACAATTCGGGGAGTGGTTCGTCGAGAATGGCCGAGATCCCCTAATTTTCCGAAGCGGCGGCCTTTTTCTCGAGGCCGGGAGCGGTGATGGGGTGGAGAAAAGGCATCATCGCGCGAAGCCTGGGGCCCAGTTGTTCGATGGGATGACGCTGCTCGCGCTCGCGGGTGGCGAGAAAATTCGGGCAACCTTTTTCATTTTCTTCAATCCATTTTTTCGCGAAACTGCCATCGCGGATTTCGGCGAGGATTTTCCGCATCTCCTCGCGGGTTTTCTCAGTGATGATGCGCCGGCCGGCGCTGTAGTCGCCCTGTTCGGCGGTGTCGCTGACGGAGTAGCGCATGTAGCTCAAGCCGCCGCGGTAGATAAGGTCAACGATGAGCTTGAGCTCGTGAAGACATTCGAAGTAGGCAACCTCCGGTTGATAACCCGCGTCGGTGAGAGTTTCAAAACCGGACTTGATGAGCTCGCTGACACCGCCGCAGAGGACGGATTGCTCGCCGAAGAGATCGGTCTCGGTCTCTTCGGTAAAGGTGGTTTCAAGAACACCAGCGCGAGTGCAGCCAAGACCTTTGGCATAGGAGAGGGCCTGGGCTTTGGCGTGGCCGGAGGAATCC
>WNFH01000854.1_pt1 | contig 20420 bp, 18 predicted proteins | sample 5400411 | NCBI WGS metagenome assembly WNFH01 (sample SAMN13153347, study PRJNA577476) | soil metagenome | isolation source: 200 cm saprolite under Douglas fir tree site 2 hole 3 | place: USA:California | collected 2015-04-18
TGAGAGCATACCAAGAAGCAGTCAAGCGATGGAACCAGCAGCATACATCTCATCTAACATAGTCTCTTATGAGCACAGGGCCATATAAAAGTCGCTTTCCTTCCCTCAGCATCCTCCTCGCTGCGCTCCTCGACAGAGCGTGTACGGTTTCCCTCCTTCGTCAGAGGGCCTGTTTACGAACATCGTAGAACCTTTGAACTGGCTCATCTTTTCCGAGGCCATTCTCCCTTTTTTGAAGGGGTACACGATGGAGGGAAGTCATATAGAGCATTTTGGGCGTGGCGGTGGCGCGAAGCGCCACCGCCACGCCCAAAATGCTCTGTCGAGGAGCGCAGCGAGGAGGAGTCAGCGCACCAAGAGAGCAGGGCTTGGAACTTTTACATGGCCCTACTATGAGCAGTGTACAGAGAGTAAATTTTACAACCATATGCTACAATATACTACAACAATAGTAAGATTACTGAGGCTCAGGTCTATCCCTGGGTAGCTAGAAACACTTGGTGACGTAGTGCCAGAGCAATCTGTGCAACTTGAACGTATCTTGCGGCATATGTCGGTAGGAATATGCCAACCCTTACCTGTTATCGCTGCTCGATGCACTCTCCCATACTCAAAATGTGATAGGCCAGCATCTGGATGAGTTTATACCCGACGAGTTTCTTAAGGTGGCATTACCTCTGCTGCACCAGGTATGCTCGACAGGACAACGCCTGAGTTGGGGAGCTATTCCTTTTGAGGGCTTCCTGGCCTCTCGTGGTCGTACCTACTGGCGCGTCTCTATTGAACGCATTACAGCAAACGACGGGGAACAAGCATTTGGTGAAATAGAGTACGAAATACGACGTGCGGATGCTACATTACTGGTAACGGTCGAGGATGTAACCGAGTTAGCACGTTCACGCCTCTATGTCAATGCCATTGATTCGATCTCTTCGGCTATCGTGGGGCCTTTTGCGCTTCCCCAGGTACTCGACCGCATCCTGCAGGCGGTCCAGGAAATGGTAGGCTCAACACGCTGTGCCATCCTGCTGATCGACCACACCGTATCAGACGTTGAGTTCTACTATCCTGGATTCAAAGAAGAAGAACCCGCTGAGGCACACCTGGCGCACGATATTCCTCCTACAGCTACCATTGCTGCCCAGAAAGGCGTTCATCTCCGTTCGCACGATTGGCGTCCACAGGTGAGCGAACAATTGCTACTCGGCCACATCGTGCGAGACCGCCAGACCCTGATTATTACCGATACCAGCACGATACCAGAGATGAAACTGCCCTTACTTGATGATGGAGGCGTACCGCGTCGCCCAGGTTCTGTGCTCTGCATCCCCATCTTCGAGCCAACACCGGACCGCCGCCGATCAGGAGAAGAGACCACTTCCAATGGGATCTCGGAGGACATTTCTCAGGCGAACGCGGGGAATGTACTGGGGACGATTGAAATCTACCATCGCCGGGCGCGCGGCTTCCCGGCTGAAGAGGTTGAGTTATTGGAGCAATTTGCCCAGCAGGCCGGTCTTGCTATACAGAACGCCCGCCTGTTCCTGCGCATCAACCAGTTAGCGCGCGACGCCCAGCGCAACTTGCGCCAGCGCGAACACATCATGCAGGCGATCCCCGATGGAGTGATCATCTATGACTCCCGCTGGCGCGTGGCCGATGCAAATCACGCTGTACGCAATTTATTAGGCTGGTCAAATGATGTCATTGGACTGCATATCACCGAGGCTCTGGCAAAGAGCACAGCTATCTTTCAGCAGGAAACACGATCTAAGGCGATCTTTATGGCAGAACTCGATCACCGTGTCCAAACAAGGCAGGTTGACGAAGTGAAGTTCACAGGTGCTGATGGGAAACACTATACGATGAGCCGCTCATATGCTCCGATTCACGACGACCTCGGCGATGTCTTTGCTACCGTCGTGATTTATCACGACGTGACCGAACAGGCTGAGGCGAGAGAACGGATCGAGGCCGAGGTAGTCATTCGTACAACGGAACTGGCGCAACGGAACGCGGCCCTGGAGCTTGCAAAGGCTGCACAGGAGCTGGCAAGTATGCGCATGAAGCTGCTCCTGGAACGATTACCCTCAGGGGTGATGCTTATTTCTGGTGACGACAAACGCATTACTATTATCAACCAGCAAGCTACGCAAATCCTGCAAAGCTTAGGCCTCGCCCTGGAACCGCTGGATGATCTTGATAGCGCGACAAAAAATGCGGTTGGCCGCAACGCTGAAGAGTTGCTTCGTCTCTCCACGGTCTATGCTCCCTCCGGTGCATTTGTTCCTTACGAGGAGCGTCCACTGGCCATAGCCCTGTATAAGGGTGAAGCTATGGAAGCGGAATTGCACTCGATACAACCCGATGGACAACTCCTTTACCTGCTCGTCAGTGCGGCCCCACTGCGTGCGATCGATGGTACGATTACCAGTGCCGTACTGGTCTTGCATGAGATCACCAGGCTCAAAACCCTGGAACGCGCTCGCGAAGATTTTTTTACGACAATGGCTCACGAACTCAAAACACCCCTGGCCAATATTCGCGCCCACTTGAGTGCCTTACAGGCCGAGGACATGGAATGGTCAAGCGAGGCGCAACATGACTTCTTAACCACCGCCGACGAGCAGGTAGAACGCCTGGTAGGGATGATTAACCATTTCCTGGATGCCTCTCGCGTTGAAGCAGGAGCGTTGCGTCTCGAAATCGAACCAATTCTGCTCCCTGAGATGTTTGAAGACCTGGAAGAACGCCTGGAGGCATTGATTGCCTCTTCACGCCGCCGGTTGGAGATTCGACAACCACCTTACTTACCTGCGGTAATGGCTGACTACGAACTCGTGATGAGCGTCCTGACGAATTTACTGAGTAATGCTTTTCGCTTTGCACCAGAGGGAGATAGGGTGCTGCTCGAGGCAGAAACTGTGTATGCCGCAGAGGACTACTACCCATCGGGTGTTGAGCTGCGGGTTACCGACCGGGGACCAGGTATGTCAACAGAGCAACAGGCGGCACTGTTCACCCGCTTCAGCACCTTTGCCGCCATGAGCCGTCCCGCAGTCGACCGTCCTGGGCAGCCTACGGCAGAGAGACGCAAGGGGAGCGCACGCTGGAGCCCCGCCACCGGCCTCGGCCTGTACATCAGCCGGGGCATCGTTGAAGCCCATGGCAGCAAGCTCACACTTAAAAGCAGTCCTGGTGAAGGGGCAACGTTTGCATTTATACTCGCTGTCGCTGGCACAACAAAGAGAGAGGGATGATAGGAGAAGCAAGGATGATGGCTACCTCAGATAAAAAAGTGCGTATCCTCTGTGTTGAGGATGATCCACAGATGCGTTCATTCCTCCAGGCGCAGTTGAAGGCGCGAAACTTTCAGGTACAGACCGTCCGTGATGGTGCCCAGGCTATCGACATGGCCGCCATCTTTCAGCCTCAGCTTGTCTTGCTCGACCTTTCTCTGCCTTCATTGGATGGATTGACCTTCTTACGACGTTTGCGGGAATGGAGTGGAGCGCCGGTGATTGTGCTTTCCGCACACGACGAAGAACCGGTGAAGATCAAAGCCCTTGACCTGGGAGCCGATGACTACCTGACCAAGCCCTTTAGCCTTAATGAATTGCTGGCCCGCGTGCGTGTGGCTTTACGCCGCGCCGATGAAACGGCTCGCCTGCGCAGTACGGCCACCGGCAGCGATATCCAGCGTCCTCACTATCGCTGCGGCGGCGAAAACGGTCTGCTGGTCGATTATGCCCACCGTGTTGTGCGCTCCTGCGGCAAGGAAATTCACCTGACTCCTACGGAGTATGACTTGCTCTGTGAACTGACGCGCAACGCCGGAAAAGTCCTGACCCATCGTGAGCTGCTGCAGCGTGTCTGGGGGCCCGATTATAGCGGAGAAAATACCTATCTGCGCACCTTTGTGCGGCACCTGCGGCGCAAACTGGAACCCGATCCAGCACAACCACGCTTCTTACACAATGAACTGGGCGTCGGCTATTTTGTGCCACCCTCCGACAATGATGAACTATAGCAACCTGGCAAAATATGTTGCCGTCTTCACACGAAATTCACAAATCTCATAAGCAAATTCACGATATCCTCACCAGGCGTCGGGTATACTTCGCATAGAGAGGTTGATACCCTCCAGATCTCACCGGCGGAGTTGCCGCAGTTCGGACAATGATGCATCGCGAGAGCAGGATTGTCAGTCATGCAAGACGAGGACGCTGCTAATACAATGCCGGGAGGCGGCAACATGAGTGTGGCGAACGGCATATCTTTAGAGGAAACGCGAGTTTTTGTCAACTCACCGCTCAAGCAGCCAGAGCAGCCAAAAACTTCGCCTCGTATCCTTGTCGTTGAAGATGACATCTCCCTCGCTCATTTAGAAGCAACCTTCTTAGCCGCCCATGCCTATACGGTAGTGATAGCAGGCAATGGTGAGCTAGCTATCACCACCCTCAACAATTTTATGCCTGATCTTGTAGTGCTTGACCTTGAACTTTCCGGCTCATTGTCCGGTTGGGACGTATTACAGGTACTGCGCCAGAATACCCTGGCACCTGTACTACTCACGACTAGTTTGACGCTAGACATGAGAAAGCACTTACGTACCTCTGGAGAAAGCCGGTCAACGTTGGATCATCTGCCCAAGCCTTATGCGATGCAGACACTTCTCAAGTGTATCAAACGCATGTTGTGATAGTACCTCAGTGACTATTTTTAGTCAGTGAAAAAGGAGGATCTTATGGACCGCAAAGAGGATCGTGAAATGTTACGTAAGGTCGGGTTCGCTGAGGTAGAAATGAATCGGCTCTCACGGCTGCGCAGAGATTACAATGAGAGGGAGAGGCTGCAGGCTGTCGCAGAACATCGCCGCCTCGAATTTGTGCGCTGGCTTGTGACTATTGGCAAGATTACCGATCAAATCGCCTAAGCTAATTTTAGCTCATAGAAAGAAGCGGCCATGCAGGTGTTTTTCTTTTCAGAAAAACACCTGCATGGCCGCTTCTTTCTATGAGCTAAGTACTGCGAAATCTGACTGGTTTCTGCTGCGTGGTTTTCCACGGTGGGCGCATAAGCAGCCAGCCTCAATCACTCTCTGCACGGTAATACGTCCACATATCCCATTTGGATCGCTATTTCTTTGCCATTTTTCTTCGATCAAAAAAATTAGATGTTAGAGTGTGACTGCGCTCCATCCACAGGGATACACGCTCCACTCACCAGCGAGGCGAGAGGGGAGGCAAGGAAAGCGACGACGTAGGCAATCTCCTCTGGAGTACCAAAGCGTCCTAACGGCAACTCGCTCTTCACAAATGCGGCAATACGTTCAGGGTCGGCCTGTTCACGTCGATCCCAGGAACTTCCCGGGAAGAGCAGTGAGCCGGGAGCAACGCTATTCACCAGGATATTATTTGGAGCAAATTGGCGAGCCAACGATTTTGTCAGGCTGATTGAAGCCGCTTTGAGGGCGTTATAGGCCGTTCTCCCCCCGGTTTCACGTCCAAAGATGGATGAGATGGCAATGATGCGCCCTCCTCCCTGGTTGCTCATAATCGGTGCCACCAGTCTGGCCAGGCGGCTCAGTGCCAGCACGTTGAGTGCTAAAGCTTCTTGCCAATCTTCGTCACTGGTATCAAAAATATTCTGACCCTTTGCTCCACCCGCATTATGCACCAGAATATCGATTTGACCATAGTGCTTCATAGTTGCCTGTACAACGGCTTCGATATCTTGCGCAACCATCAGGTCTGCTACAATGGGAAGAACCTCAGTACCATTGCTCCACAATTCAGAGGCCGTGTCTTCGAGTGCCTTCCGCCCACGGGCAATAATCGAAAGACGACACCCCTCAACTGCCAATACATGGGCGATGGCCTTACCAACCCCACGACTGGCCCCGGTGACAATGGCTACCTTTTGCGACAAGCCCAGATCCATATTCTCTGCCTCCTACGCATGGCTGACTTTACTAGCTGTAGTAGTTCATATCTATATTATTTCACAGGAGCGAAAGATTGGGCGTACTCATCATGCGGTTGAAAAACCGGCTTGCCGCGCGTCCGTCTACACGACTGCCAATGCGTACAAGCAAGACGTTGCCAGGCTCCATACTCACGTTCGGTTCCGTGGTAGGATATTCTACAAAGCCCTGCGTCGCAAAAAGATGAGCGATCAGCGAGCGATAGCGATGGATAGTGATACCCAGCCCTTCCATATCCCAATGCCAGGATAAGCCCATGGCAAAGAGGATCATATCCTCTAGCGCATCAAGTTCAAGAGCAAAAGCTAACAATTCTTTGGCAATACCCTGTCCACGCCAATTGGAACTGACCTCGATAGCTACTTCATAGACATTCTCTATGCCTTCCCAAAATACATCGGCTGGAGCTATCGTCACTTCACCCACGATCGCTCCTGTGGTCGTATGAGCCAGGGTGAGAGCGCAGTCTGGGCTTTTCGCAATGCCAAGCAGCAGCTGGTGCTCGCGTTCTGGGAGACGCGCAAAAGCCCGCAGTCCATCATCCGCCTTTAAGCGTTCGACCATTGATGGAGGACAAAAATCGCGCAACAAGAGTTGACCTTTTTTCGTCTCTATGGTTTTGATACGCGACGGGGTATCACTGCCGCGCAGGTGTAATAGATCAAACAGACCTGTAAGCGGTGATTGCTGCTTAACGTAGGGAAAGGCCTGGCGTATAGAAGGAGATACTAGCAAATGTCGCACCAGTGCGACAGTGTGCCGGTTCTCAAAGCTAATCGTCCAGCGACGTGGCTGCGCGGGAAAATTTTCCGCCCGATCCATGAAGGTGGTCGGGAAATTGGCAGTCGAGGCCGTCTTACCCATTACCTGCTGGGTAGTTTCCTCCCGCTCTTCTACAGCTAACCATGCAGGACGCCAGCGTTCAACCCACTTCTCCGGCAAGTCTACAGGAAGTGTTTGCTCTGACATCTCTGCCCATAACATACTCCAGGCTCTTGGCACAACCCGAAACAGATCATAGCCTCCACCACCCAATGCCACCCAGCGTCCCTGACAGTAGGTACGCGCCAGCTGGTGGGTTAATGTAAATTGTGCCTGAATACCACGCAGGGTCAACTTGAGATGCGTTAAGGGGTCCCAGGCATGGGTATCACAGCCATGGTTACTGATAATGACATGCGGCGCAAAAGAGATAACGAGTGGAGGAAGTACCGCTTCAATGGCCTCGATAAACGAAACATCCTCGGTAAATGGCTCCAAAGGAATATTGACAGAGTAACCGCGCCCTGAGCCGCGACCCAATTCGAGAACATCGCCGGTGCCTGGAAAGAGGTAGCGTCCCGTCTCATGGAACGAGACGGTCATCACACGGGGATCATCATAAAACGAACGCTGTACGCCATCGCCATGATGTGCATCATAATCGATATAGAGTATCTTGGCTTCAGTCGCTTGCAGTACATGGGCGATAGCAACCGAGGCGTCGTTATAGACACAGAAGCCAGAGGCCCGATCTGCCCAGGCATGGTGCAAACCGCCGCCGGGATGGAACACATGCAATGGCCGTTGATCCTCCGATGAAAAGGTTCCGCCTTCAGGAAGACCCATCACCGCACTCAGGGCTATCAGTGAGCCTCCCGCAATTTTTGCGCTCACCTCGTGCATTCCCGGCTGAGCAGGGGTATCACCCTCGCCAAAGCCATAGTGGTCAGCGAGGCGTTCGCGCTCTTTCAGCTCATCTTTATTCGTTATGGTTGCTTCAGGGGTGCTCAGACGCTGTACCGCTGCGATATAATCGGCAGTATGGTTGAGGCTTAATTCCTCAATAGTAGCAGCACGCAAGGGCAGGCGTGTCTCATCTCTCTCACTTTGCCACAACCCAGCTATCTCTAGTAGATCCATCAGCGCGACTAAACGCTGGGGCTGTAAAGGATGGTCCGCGCCAAAGTCGTATGCGAGCTCCGCAGGGTCAAATATCAGACGCGCCCTTGGCGGATGAGGGAGATCAGCCATGGGTATTACCTTCCAATAACGAATCAGCAAACCTGTAGGCAATGTTTGCTTCCTGCAAACGAAGCAATATTGGGGAAGGGTTTATCGTTCCCAGGCGCAGGATAGCAGCACGAGATTTACCGTTTTCCTGGGGTGCCACAAGCACGCTCAACACCTTTACATGCATTTCATGCGCCAGCAGGAGGGTTTGCGCTAGAGGAGTCAAATCGTGTACGGGAAGGGGAATAACCAGTTGCATCCCTGGCTCAAAAATACCCATAGAACGAGCGAAAGCCATCAGCAGGTCACTGCGAGTCAATAGCCCAACCAGAACCGTCCGGGTTTCCTGTCCCGATTCTGTTTGTTCATATTCTACAACCGGCAGGCAATTCATGCCGCGTTCGACAAGTAGCTGTGCTGCCGAGGCTACACTTGTTGTCGGGCCTAGACTTACATCAGGACGATGCATGACTTCTCCTATGCGCTGCTCTTGCCAGGGACGTTGTAAAAGATCACCCGAAGAACGTTGCTTCCCCAGCGCAACAGCCAGGTCTATATCTTGTGAGGTGATTAATCCTTCAAACAAAAGAAGCGTTTTTGCCTCTGCCTGTCTCGTTGCACCCGCTCCAGCAGCTTTAGAATGATGAACGACAGGCAAGTGATGAAACTGGTATTGCCGCAAAAGGTTGGCGGCGTGACCCAGTGTATCATCCGGTGCAACCGTTATCATGTTCGTTGTCATTATTTCGCGTACTATCATACGATTTTCCTCTTAAAGTAACCCCGTGTGCAAGTTTTTCCGCCGCCTTTGGCGGCAACAGCTTTTAGTATGTCTGCGAGCTTTGCTGCCTTCACCATTCCCCGAATGCGGCTGCCTGCGGCAGCAAAGCTCGCAGACATACTAAAATCCTCCTGCACCAACAAGAATAAACGAACCGCCGCAAGCAGCGAAGTGTCTTGAACAGTTACTCATTCTCAACAAAAGTGAGGTGATTTTAACGTCATAATAGCACATAATGGAGATGGCCATTGAACAAGGCCGTGGGGCGCGATCAATCGGGCCATTATGGGTTTGGAGTGAAGAGCAATCCGAGATAGAATACGGAAGCCAGTAGGAGTAAGAGGCAATAGCTGCCCGCGACAATGCGAGAAACAAGATAGGGATTGACTATTCTGCGCGGTCGATAACTCCTATACGACATACGTCCAGCGACAATAGCAATACCCAAAAGCAAAAGGAAATCTAATACTCTGATGGCAAACATGCCACTGAATAAAGCAAAGGTGATTGCGACTGCACCAAAGGCGAAAATACCACCGAATACGTCCACCGCCGCAATCGCCATAAACAGTCCTTCGTCATAGGCACGCGCAAGGAGCAGTGGGGTCACGCGGATCAAGATTACCAGTCCGGCTACATAGGCAAAGAGACAGGCGATAGTCCACAAAACATATGGCATATACTTCATCCCCATTCAAAAATTTGTGCATCATTGAGCAATAACCGGCCTTGCTCCTGGCCAGGAACAAACACGTAGACGGCTGGAACAGACGCCGCATCTTCCATTAGAACGCTCTCTAAAGCAAAGGCAGAACTGTCTGATCGCCAGGCAATTTGTCCAGGTAAAGCAGGGCTATACTGTTGTGTTGCTGCTGGATTCGCCAATGTGGCACTGTATAGGCCTTGCGCATCAGGTGCGTTAGTGGGCATCATCGTTACTACCGTCCGGTTATCAGGCCCCCATGTCAAAGTGAGATCATGAACAAACAATTGAGATGGGGCCTGTGCGAATAATGCCGTGCTAACGCCATCTTTCATATTGTACACGGTAATCGTTCCTGATCCCTGCGCGGGAGCGTTTGCTGTCACCATCTGTGCAGCCAATTGTTCGCCATCAGGCGATATATCCCAACCAGGCCGTACAAATGGCGCGCTCTGCCGACTGCCAACACACCACGGCATTGCGCCAGTATCCAACACCTTGCTACCAGGTATTTCAGGATGAGCAACCGAGTGACGATAAATGCTCAATTGACTCTGTTGCTCAAAAGGATGTACGGTCACCTGATAGAAAAGTTGCTCGCTGCTATAGCGCATCGAGAGCAGTAGCGGCAAGCCCGGCTGGGCATTGAAGAGTGTCGCTACCCCAAGCTCACTCAAAGGTATCACCTGTGCCAGTGTCCCCGCCATCATATCATAACGGTACAGGCCAGCTAGATTGCTCGTTTTTCCCGTAGGGCCATTGTACCACGCTAGCAGGTGAGTTGCGTCCTCCCAAAACACATATTGCCAGTAATCATTGCGCGGGCTGCCCCCTGCATTGCTTCCTGCCTGGGAAGAAACGGTAATGGCTGTCAGTTGCTGCGTCACAGTGTTCAACACATAGAGCGCACCATTCGCTCCATAGTCAGGAGCAGGGCATCCACCGCCCCCCTGACCAACGGGCCGGGCAGTCATAATAAAGGCAAGAGAGCGATGGTCAGATGACCAGGCAGGCTGATGCCAGAAAACATCAGGAAGATTGGTATAGTCAAAATGCGTCACCTGCTCAGGTTTTGCGCCATTCACAGCCACCCAGAGCTGGTTCTTACGCACAAACGCGTAGAAAGCTCCGGTGGCAGTTGGAGGAGCCGTCAGCACCGGCTGCGAGCTCAGTTTAGCCGTGGGCACAACGGCAGGGGTGCCATTGCCACGATCGGGAGTGCCACTGGGAATAGTGCCAACACTAGAGAAGCCACATGAGGAGAGTAGCAAAAGAGCCAACAATAAAAACAATATGAAAAGCAGCTTGTTCATTCGCACTTGTTTAAAAATATTTCTTTTCATGTATCTACCTTCTCTCATTCATCACAAGGGGTAACGTAAAATAAGGAGTAACGTAAAACAGCACAATATGTACCAAAATATACCAACGTAGATCAACTAATAAGTGTCATGGCGTGGGTATTTGAGGCTATAGGCAAAAATTATTGACATGGCTGCGCTTCTCTCTTATTGTGTATCTGCGGGCTGCACAGCCCGCAGATACACAATAAATCCTTGTGAGCTGTGAAGCGGTGAGGATTCAAAGAAACCCGTCCATCGGGTTAGTTACCAGAAAAATTATAGGGTATTAATCATGGCTGAATTAACATGGAACGGCAAACACAACCCCAACGAGCAGCAATTAGTATCTTCCCCGGCACAACTCGAAACAATTGAGAGTTTCCCCAGTCAATTAAGCGAGAACCCATCAGATACTTCACCCTCCCCGCTGGTAGAAAACTGGCAGAATCGCCTCATCTATGGCGACAAGAGCGCGGTACTTCCCGCCTTACTGCGCGAATTTTCCAACTCAATTGACCTCATCTACATCGATCCTCCCTTTATGACTGGTCGCGATTTTATAAGCAGCACGCAGGTAGCGTACAGCGATAGATGGGACAACAATCTAGATACATATCTCCAATGGCTATACGAAGCTCTAGAGTTACTACATCGCCTGCTTGCGCAGGATGGCAGTCTGTATGTTCACCTCGACTGGCGCGTGACTCATTATGCGAAGGTTATGCTGGACGAGATTTTTGGCTTCAGTCCCAATGTTGATGGCCCTGGCTTCAAAAGTGAAATTATCTGGCACTACCAGTCGGGAGGACGCTCACACAGATACTACGCACGTAAACATGACACCATCCTGCTCTACACCAAATCGGCCAATTATTGCTTTCATGGCGAGAGAGTTGGCGAACGGCGCGGCACACAGAAGCGCAACCATATGCGCAAACAGGTGGGAAGCGATGGGCACGTCTCCTGGACAATTCGCTCCGCGGACCGTATCTACACCTATGACGAGGATAGCACGATGACTCTTGCCGATGTCTGGAACGACATCAGCCATCTCCAGCAGAAAGACCCGGAGCGCATTGGCTACGCTACCCAAAAGCCTGCGGCACTGCTCGAACGCATTATGCTGGCATCATCCGAAGAGAACGATCTTGTGCTTGACTGTTTTTGTGGCAGCGGCGTTACCCCTACCGTTGCTGAACAATATGGACGCCGCTGGATTGCCTGCGACAAAAGTACGCTCGCCATTCAAATGACCCAAAAGCGCTTGCTTGCACTGGAGAAGTTTCGACCATTCGTTGTGCAGCAAATCAGTGAATAGGCTGTCACAGGTCATTCAATGGAGAGAAGTGTAATAGCACCGCTTGCAGCTCGCTAAAGTGGGAGAGCCGAATAGACGAACCAATGTCGGAGAACAATGATTACATTGGAGATTAAGTTCTTCTGACCACCACCATCCCGACTGCGCCAATGATTACTAAGATTGCTCCCACTGCCAGGGCGATATAGGGAAGGGTGTGATGAACACCCAGAACACTGGTGAAAGATATTGCGCCAACAATCAGTGCGAGTACACCAAGTACGATAGCTCCTATATAGATCTGGGAATTCTTCATCTGAAACGTCCTTTCTCTTGACTGGTCATAGTTATCATTCATGTATTATCGCACATGTTTCACCTGCAAACCAGCGCATGTTATGTAAAGATGCCGTAAGGACGCGATAAATCGAGTCCCTACGCGAGTGGACGAGCATTACGGAGATAGGGGTTCACCGTCGCCACGAGCGCCAGGAGGGCCTGTCCGCCCACAGACAGCAGGATCGTCACCTGTGGACCGCTGTACTGTAAGAGAAAACCGGCGAGTGCCAGGCCCAGAGGCGAGAAGCCTAGAGCGACCAGGCGTGCCACGCTATTGACCCGGCTCTGGAGCGCATCAGGCGTCATTGCCAACCGTCTGCTGATGTACGTTACGTTGTAGAACGGTCCGATGAAAAAGAGCAGAGCAATCAGCAGACCGAGCACAAGTGGGGAAGGCAGAGCTGCGAGTGGCAGCCAGAATGCGACATCCAGCCACAAAACGCTCACAATCACCTGTGCGAAGCTGAAGCGTCGTTGTACCCAGCCAACGATAAGTGAACCTAGGATGCCGCCAACACCTCCCAGGCCAAAGATCAGGCCAATCGTGGCAGCAGAGGCATGGTGCTGCTGCGCCACGACGATCACGATCAGCGGCTGGCCTGCGCCAAAAAAGATGTTCCCGCTTGTCAGCAAAGCCATCGTGCGCAAAAGCGGCTGGTTCCAGAGCCAGCGCAATCCCTCGCCAATTTCCGCACATAGATTGCGCACCATCACTTCGCGCTTCTCCTGAAACGGCGTTCGGATGAGAATCAAGGAGCAGGCGGAGACGCCATAGGACACGGCATCGACCAGAAAGGGCAGGATGGAGCGCAGCGCGAAGAGGATGCCACCAAGCGGTGGGCCGAGCAGGTTCGTAATCCCTATCGTCGCCTGCGTGCGTCCCATCGCAGCAGGCAATTGTTCTTTCGAGACGACCTGGGGCAGGCAGGCAAGTTCATGCAAGATGCCCAGACAACTGCTTTAGGAGTAGTCCTTGCTCGTAGATGCGGCGAATTACGTCTTCGATTTCTGGCTCCTGGAAGGTGACATCGTGTAGCTTGTAACGCGCTCCTAGCCATGCCACAAGCTCATGGGCAGGGATAGAGTCCCGGCTGAAATTGAGCCAGATGCGCGGTTCCTCTGCTCGCAGCAGGCGTACTCCATCTGGTAAATCATCTAAAATGGGGTGGCCTTCATCATCATGCGGCAATGCCGCTAGCTCGGCGAAGTCCATGACCGCCATGAGGGTGCGCTCCCCACCGAAACGCTCGCGGATGTCGGCTACAGAGCCATCGTAGAGCTTGCGACCGTGGTCGATGATGAGCATGCGGGGGCAGAGCATCTCTACGTCGTCCATGTCGTGCGTGGTTAGCAAGACTGTGACACCGCGCTCGGCGTTGATAGCCAACAGGAACTCACGAATACGGGCCTTGGCTACGACATCCAGGCCAATGGTCGGCTCGTCCAGGTAGAGGAGTTCGGGGTCATGCAGCAGGGCGGCAGCAAGGTCGCCGCGCATGCGCTGGCCCAGTGAAAGCTGGCGCACCGGGGTATCAATAAACTCTTCCAGGGCAAGCATGGAGCACAATTGAGCCAGGTTGGTATTAAAGCGCGTCTCCGGCACGCGATAGAGGTGGCGCAAGAGGAGCAGCGAATCGATGAGCGGCAAATCCCACCAGAGCTGCGAACGCTGGCCAAAGACCACACCGATACGCCCTGCCAGTTCCCGCCGTTGTCGCACGGGATTCAACCCTGCCACGCGCATCTCTCCGGCAGTGGGCACCAGGATGCCTGTCAGCATTTTAATGGTAGTGCTTTTGCCGGCACCGTTTGGCCCTACTAAACCGATCATTTCACCTCGCTCAACGGAGAGTGAGAGGTTATGTACAGCCTCTACCATGCGTACTTCTGGATCAACAATACTGCGTAAGCCACCCAGTAAGCCGGGTCGCCGGCGTGCCACGCGAAATGTTTTGCCCAGGCCATCGGCCTTAATCATTGTCATAGAAAATCTTGCCTTTCGTATGCCTTATGACTGAGATCCTTCGTTGCACTCAGGATGACAGAAGTAGTTGTCATGAAAACCTGCCTTTCGTAAGCCTTATTTAACTGCCGGTGCTTTGATAGTGCCGAACACCAAATTGCCAGATGGCTCCGGCGGACAGTGCGAAGGCCAGTGCTACCAGGGGAGAGGCGAAGACAGCTTCGCCTGGTAATCCGAATGGCAAGGGCCTTCCGAGTACATAACAGGTAGGGACATAAGAGCCAAAGGCCAGTGGGATGACAAAAAGGAAGAAGCGTTGCATAGCCTGGTTATAGATGTTAATTGGATAACTGAGCATGTCGCGCCCTCCGTAGGAGAGGATGTTTACCAGTTCAGTTGTTTCAATAGTCCAGAAGCAGAGTGTAGCTCCAAGCAGGAGTACTGACAGAAAAAGCACCGAGCCACTGGCAATACCCAACAGTAAAGCGATGAACTTTGCCAGCGTCCAGTGCAAGTCAGGTAAGAGACGCAGGGCGATGACGAAGGTAATACAGCCCTGGCTGATGCGCCCCAGCCTGCGCAGGCGAAAATCGCTACCGGCTACCTGCACAAACGAGCTGACGGGTCGCAACAATACGCGGTCGAACTCCCCCAGACGAATAGTGTCTTGAAAGTTATCAATGCCCGCACCAAACAACTCGGCAAAGCCAAAACCTATCGACATGACGCCGTAGAGCATCGCCACTTCGCCGACATGCCAGCCGAGCATGGAGGGAAATGGACCAAAGTAGACCAGCACTCCCACAAACTCTAAGCTGGTGACGGCAAAGTAACTGCCAATGTCTATGGCCCTGTTCATTTTGTACTGTGACTGTGCTCGCCATTGCATTCGAAGCAGGTGCAGGTAGAGCCGCAGATCGCTGAGCATGTTCTCTATCATTGATTACTCCTATCCGCCCTGGACGATGACTCGCCGGGCGGCGATTGAAATGACCAGACGAACAATAAGCGTTAAGATTATGGCCCAGGCAAGCTGGCGAGCAAGTTCGAAGAGGATGGTGTTTCCAGAAATCTTGCCCAATACTATTTCTGTCGGTACATTGATCAAGGCGTTGAAGGGCAGCCACTGCATGATACCCAGTGCCCAAGGGGGGAAAAAGGGTATTGGTACGTAGCTGCCGGTGAAAAAGAGGGCGATTACGACGAATAAAGTGCCTATGCCACGGGCTTCTAGAGACCAGAAGGCGACCGCATTATAGAGCATACGATAGGCGATACCTACTGTTGCCCCCAGCAGAAGGCTGATGATAAAGGCGAGCCAGTACCTCCAATCGCCTGGTGCGCCGAAGCCAAAGAGCAGCATTCCAGCCAGGTAGGTCGGTAAGCCGCGATAGAAGAGGTAGTAAATGTTACGCCCATATTCGCGGCTGAACCAGTACCAGTAAAAGTCACAGGGCTTGCTCATATCCGAGATGACCGCGCCTGAGCGAATGGTGAGCATCAGGTCGTACCAGCCGAAGGTCAACACCACCATCACCATGGCCTGTACGAGCCAGGTGTAGCGCAAGGTGTCGCTCACGTTATAGCCTGCGACGGCAGGTCGTGTATGAAAGAGGGCGATTACGACGTAGCTAAAAACGGCTCCAAAGAAGATGTTGGTGAGCAGCCCGGCCAGGTTGGCCCAGCGATAGATGAGTTGTCGTCGAAACGCGGTGCGTGCCACTTCGAAGTAGAAACGTACCATGCCGGTACCTCCATTTGAGTGTTTTGCTCAGCACAAAAACCCAGCAACCCGCCCGCCATGGGGGGTCCTGGTTCCTGATATCATTTCGCGGACACGCGGTTACGCGGGATAGCCTGCGCATACCCCGTGTCGGTTCTGTGGCAGTAAAACTTGTGTTTCGGCTAGCCACAAAACGTCTGTGTAGTGTACCACTTTTAAACGGTTAAGGTCAATAGTTTTGGGGGGAAGAAATTGCTCAAACTTGACCTAAATCTATCTCAATTACATTTCCTTCATTGCTACGCAAGCGGAGGAGTGCTAGATCGATTGGTTCCTCACGGTCCAGATAGGTAGAGAGGACGATGCGACCGTTGCCCAACGCTGGCAACTTCACAGTTTGTTCCTGGTCTGAAAAGTTCAGCGCGATGAGGTAGTGCTGACTGCTCGACTGGCGCAGGTAGACGAAACAGCCATCGGGTACTCCCGCGATGGCACGGTAGCTGCCAATCGAAAGTGTGGGCGTTGAGCGGCGCAACTCTATGAGACGGCGCGTGAGGGTCAGTAGAGAGTAAGGATCATCGCGTTCGACCGTAACGTTGATCTGCTGGTAATCGGCGGGAAGAGGTAGCCAGGGTTCGGTGCCAGGTGGACAGAAACCAGCATTCGGACTCCTATCCCACTGCATCGGTGTGCGTTCCGGATCCCGTCCGAGGCCCAGTCCGGACATGTTCTTCCCCATTGGGTCGTAGACTCGTTCTGGTGGGATATCCCCATCGTGCATGCCCATCTCATCGCCATAATAGAGCGTTGGGGTGCCACGCAGTGTGAGCAGGAGTAGCATGGCAATACGAACCAGCGCAGGACCAACACGATTGATGATGCGCGGCTCATCGTGATTGCCAAGCACATTGTTAGGCCATGCCCCGGGCGGGAGATGCGCCTCGAGCGCATCGACCAACTGACGAATGGCCTGGGCATTCCATGCTGCGCTGACTAAATCAAAATTGAAGGGCATGTGCAATTCATCAAGGTCGACCCCGTAGTAGCTGGCCCATACCTGCCGGTCAAAGATATGCACCTCGCCCATGAGCATACGCGGTCGCGTTGTGCTGTAGCGATCGAGCAAGTGGCGCAGTTCACGATAGACCGTATGCACATCGGCATGCCCGTTGTCATACAGATGCAGTTGCGAATCGTAGTCGCCCATCGGCTTGTGCAAAACTCGTTGCGCAGAGGGATTGAGTGGATTATCACGCAGGTCGGGGTCCTTGAGGATATAATGGGCGGCATCCACACGGAACCCGTCTATCCCCCGATCCAGCCAGAAGCGGATGATAGCAAACATGGCGGCTTTGACTGCCGGGTTTCGCCAGTTGAGGTCCGGTTGCTTGTTGAGAAACGTATGCAGGTAGTACTGAGCGGTAGAGTCGTCCCATTCCCAGGCCGATCCACCCATCACGCTCAGCCAGTTGTTGGGAGGGGAGCCATCGGGCCTGGGGTCGGCCCATATGTACCAATCCCGCCTGGGATTCTGGCGCGAACTGCGAGACGCAAGAAACCAGGGATGCTCGTCAGAGGTATGGTTGGGTACAAAATCAATGATGACGTTGAGGTCACGCTGATGAGCCTGCTCGATAAGCGCATCACAGGTCTCCAGGTCACCGAAGATGGGATCAACATTGCAATAGTCCGTAATGTCGTAGCCAAAGTCGGCCATGGGTGAGGGATAGAACGGCGAGAGCCAGAGGGCATCCACCCCCAACCACTTCAAATAGTCGAGCTGGCTTATGATACCCTGCAAATCACCGATGCCATCGCCATTGCTATCTTTGAAACTGCGTGGGTAAATCTGGTAGATGATCCCGTGTTGCCACCAGGGGAAGGTGTTCAATGCCATGATCACTCCTTCTCATGCTTCTCGAGTAGGCGTTGCTTCACTTAAAGGTGGAGGTGTGCTGATCGTGCGGCGCACCATCAGGCTGGTCTGCAAGCGTATCAGTTCAGGAGGAGAGCCACCATTGGCAAAACCTTCGATCTGCTCAATCAATTTCTGCGCTCCTAGCTCACCCATGTACTTCATTGGCTGTTGGACAGTGCTCAGTTCCATAATTTCGGAGAGTTCGATACCATCGAAGCCAACCAAGGAGAGATCAGCGGGCACAGACATATTGAGAGACCTGGCTGCCTCCAGCACACCGACGGCCTGCAGATCGCTCGCTGCGAAGATTGCCGTCGGGCGGTCTGGGCGCGTCAGCAGTTGCAAGGCTGCTCGTCTTCCTCCCTGGCGGTCCCATTCGGCGGTGAGCACGAGATCTGGTTCATACAGTAAACCCGCCTCGCCAAGGGCACGATGCAGTCCGATGAATCGATCATTGCCTGGGTTAAAGTGGAAGTCGCCCTCGGTAATCCCATTAATGAAGCCAATGCGACGATGACCATGCTCAATCAAACACTTGACTGCCTGGTACGCACCCTCGACGTTGTTTACCACCAGCGAGGTAAGCCGTGGATGATAGGCGTCCACCAGCACCACGGGCAAGCCGGCGTTCTTGAAGCCCGCGGCAATAGCGTCGTCGGGATAGAGGGAAATGACCAATAGACCATCTACTTTCCGTTGTTTGGGCAGTTTGCGAAAGTAGGAGTCACACTGCTCATTGCTCTGCACATTGTAGAGCACTAACTCTCGTCCTGCCTGGGTAATCATCTGTTCCACGGCCCGCAAGACTTCACTAAAGAAAGGGCGAGTGAAGAATGGCACGATGACGCCAACGGAACCTGTACGCCTGGACGTCATACTGCGTGCGATCAGATTAGGGCTGTAGTCCAGTGCATTAATAGCCGCCAACACGCGTTGACGTGTCGCTGGCTTCACACCTGGACTATCATTAATCACACGTGAAACGGTTCCAACCGCAACCTGGGCGTGGCGTGCAACATCCTCTATGGTAGGAGCTTTTCTCTGCATCTGGTTATTCATAGTATTTGAACGGTTTCATTATTAGACTGCTGTAAGTATACTCAATCATATCACGTCTGTAAAGTCTCTCCCCGCTTTGCGCACGCAAAAACTGGGTACATAGCCCTACAATCTGAGAACAGAGTAGTCATCACGGCCCATTTCATGAATCGCCTCTGTAAGCTGCATCAGCACAAGTCAATTTGCAAAACTCTCTTGTCTCATTGCGTTCAAGATATTTATAAAGAGAGATGCGAATGCTCTGAATTTGATAAGGATTGCTCTTTACAAACGGGCATGAATATGCTATAGTTGAAGAAACAAATTGAACCGGTTCCAAATTGTGATGTCACATCGTATAGAGGAAAGCTCAGCGTACTCGTAGCTGCATCTCGTTGTTGTCGTTTGGGGCGATATTGAGTGAACTCCGTAGAGAGATAGGTGTGATTCCCTCTAAGCGTGTTTCCTCATGCCTCTCCAGTTCCCTTGTTACCCGAATCCCATTGCTTCTATGTAACGTTGACCGGTGTCATCATTGCCCCAAAGGAGGTTTCTCTATGGTTCCTGAACAGCGTGAAGCCCTCGACGAAATTATTGTCAAAATACGCACTGGACGCATGACTCGCCGCACGTTCCTCGAACGTGCAGTGGCCATTGGACTGAGCAGCAGCGTAGCTGGTTCACTCCTCGAAGCCTGTGGTGGGGGCGGCAGCGGCGGAGGCAGTGGCCCCACGACGGTTGTTTGGCAGACGGAGAATGATAATTCGGGCACCTACCCGGGACTTGTAGACAACTACAACAAGACCAACAAGGATGGTGTCCATGTTATCTGGCACAATGGTCCATCCGACGCAAGTAGTCTCATTACCCTCTATGATAATACGTTGCGAGCCCGCAGTGCCTCTTTTGATGTGATGCAAATAGATGTGATCTGGCCTGCTCAATTTGCCTCCAATGGGTGGACTGTAGATCTCAGCAGTAAGTGGCCAGCCAGCGAGCGTGCCAACTTCCTCCAGGGGCCAGTGAAGTCCTGTACTTACCAGGGCAAAATTGTGGCAGCACCCCTGCGTACCGACCTGGGGGTCCTGTACTACCGGAAAGACATCGTCTCGACGGCTCCAAAAACCTTCGACGAGCTGGTCTCCCAGGCAAAGACGAACGCTTCCAAGGCTAAGATCGGATATGCCTGGCAGGGGGCGCAGTACGAGGGATTGGTATGCGACTTCAGCGAGGTCCTCCATGGCTATGGCGGAGATGTACTCGACCCCGCCAATGCGAAGAAAGTGATCGTCAACAGTCCAGAGGGAGTACAGGCTCTCACAGAGATGGTGAGCTGG
>WNFH01000815.1_pt1 | contig 20415 bp, 23 predicted proteins | sample 5400411 | NCBI WGS metagenome assembly WNFH01 (sample SAMN13153347, study PRJNA577476) | soil metagenome | isolation source: 200 cm saprolite under Douglas fir tree site 2 hole 3 | place: USA:California | collected 2015-04-18
TACCGCGTGGTCTTATTGCCATGGAGCCCGGAACACATTCTCCTTCCGGCTGCTAAGGGAGCTGGAGCACCAGGTGCTCGTGGCGCACGCGCAAAAGGTGCAATTGATCACGAAGAGCAAGCGAAAAGATGATCGACACGATGCGCGGACACTGGCACGGCTGGCACGAATCGATCCCGAGCTGTTGGGGCCGGTGCGGTATCGCAGTTTCATTGGTTTATAGACGGAACCACCGCAGACGGTATATACTCCTGATATAGACCAAACTGGAGGATGTTGCAATGACGAAGCATGGGGTCGCGAAAATTTTCCGGAATGGACGGAGCCAAGCCGTGCGGCTGCCGCGGGAGTTCCGCTTCGAGGGAGACGCGGTGCGTGTGAGGCGCGTGGCAGAGGGCGTCCTGTTGGAAGCACTTGTGGTAGACGCAAAAAAGTGGTTTGCGGGGATGGACAGGATTAGCAAAGAACCCTTTATGGCGAAAGGGCGTAAACAGCCGAAGGCCCCGCGGCGCGAAATATTCAAATGAGCGCGAGCGCATGAACTACCTGCTGGATACGAATGCGTGTATCGCGCTGATCAATGGAAAGCCCGCTGCGGTACGCGCGCGATTTGAAGAGGCGATCGATGCGGGAGCGCAGGTGCTGGTCCCGACCGTAGTGGCATTTGAGCTGTGGTACGGCGTCGCGAAGAGCGCTCGTACGGACGCAAATGCCAGACGGGTGCGAGAGTTTTTTGCAGGTCCAGTGCGGATGCTGGCGTTTGAAGAGGATGACGCGAGCAGCGCGGGAAACGTGCGCGCACAGCTCGAGAAAGCTGGAAAACCGATCGGCGCGTATGACTTATTGATTGCAGGGCAGGCGCTACGCCGTGAGTTAACACTGGTTACGGCGAATACGCGCGAGTTTGGGCGAATAAGAGGGTTGGATTGGGAGGACTGGGCGAAAGGCACAGATTAGAAGTTAGAGCCCGACAAACGGTGGGAAAAGTCAAAACCCGCAGCCTTAAAACCGAAGGCTGCGGCACCCGGCAGTTCAAAATTGTATAGGCTGAAGCGCCACGTTCTCACAGATCTCTCGGAATGTTGGCGTTTGCTTTAAGTCTATCCGCGAGGTGTATCGCACAAGCCTAATCCGCGACTGGCTAGCCTGTGTTATGGCACGACCAGCAAAGTCAGCCGCAACTAGGATGCCAATCGGACATTCGCCGCGAAGTTCTTCCATGTATCCCTGTAGCTGAGATATGTCCTGGAGCTTTGCGTCGTTTGTCTTAACTTCAACAGGAATTTTCAGTGCAGACCCGAGTGGTACGCGTTCCTTTATTAGGAGTCGTCTTCAACGCCGGCTACGAATCCGCAAAACGGGGCAGGGGGCTGGGCTCCGGTTTAATCGCTGGCCCCTGGTCGCTTGCAACTTTCTTCGCTCTCGCCGGAATAAAACCGCTGCTGCCTGGGTCTCCAATATGTAGCCGATGCGCAAGCGGCCATCCGTCATTTCCGGCTGACACCAGGAGAACCATGAGCGACAAGAAGCACGATGAACTTTTGATTGACCACAACCACGATGGCGTTGACCGCCGTGGCTTTCTGAAGTGCATGGCCTGGGCAGGCACCGGTGCCCTGTGCGTGATAAGCGGTGGAGTCCTGAAGTCTTTTAGCCTGAGCCGGCCCTTTAATTCCGGGGGCCTGGACGATCTCGATGCGGCGGCGGGCAAAGGCGAACTGCAATTTGTTCAAATCAGCGATAGCCACATGGGATTCAACAAACCTGCCAATCAGGATGTGGCTGGAACTTTGAAAGCGGCTGTCGAAAAAATCAAGGCGTTGCGCAATGCGCCGGAATTTCTATTGCACACCGGCGATATCAGCCATCTTTCCAAACCGGAAGAATTCGATGCCGTGGATCAGATCCTGAAAGATACCGGCAAAGAAGTCTTTTTCGTTCCTGGCGAACACGATGTTTTGAACGACGAAGGACGGCAGTTTCTCGATCGCTATGGAAAAGGATCGTCGGGCGCCGGCTGGCGCAGCTTCGATAAGAATGGCGTGCATTTTGTCGGCCTGGTGAATGTGATGAATCTGAAGGCCGGCGGACTGGGCACGTTGGGCGCGGAACAACTGGAGTGGCTGCAGAAGGATTTGCAAAGCCGCTCCAAGAGCACGCCGATCGTGATTTTTGCGCACATTCCGCTGTGGAGCGTTTATCCGCAGTGGGGCTGGGGCACCGATGACGCCACGCAGGCGCTCAGCTACGTGAAAGGTTTTGGCTCGGTGACTGTTTTGAACGGGCACATCCACCAAATCATGCAAAAGGTCGAAGGCAACGTGACCTTCCACACCGCAGCGTCAACAGCATTTCCCCAACCGGCACCAGGCACCGCCGATTCCCCCGGGCCGATGAAAGTTCCCGCCGAGCAACTGCGCAAAGTTCTTGGCATCACCGACGTGAAATTCGTGCGCGGGCAAAACGCGCTGGCGGTTGTGGACTCCAACCTCGTGTAAGCGACCAAACGGACTCACCAAAAATAAATCTAAGGAAGAAGTTTTGTGAAAAACATCGTCAGGATATTTGTGTTCGCCTTACTTTTGGTCGCGGCATTTTCGTTCGTCGTGGTGAAAGGAGAATCCAACTACGCAGTAGCGCAGGCCGCGCCTGGCGAAGTAGAAGTGAAAATTGATAACTTCAGCTTCGGCCCGCAGTCCCTCTCGGTATCGCCCGGCACAAAAGTCACCTGGAAAAATCGTGACGACATTCCGCACACGGTGGTCAGCACCTGGATACCGACGAGACGTTTTCTTTCACGTTTGATAATTCCGGAACCTATGCCTATTTCTGCTCGATCCATCCGAAAATGAGGGGACAAGTGGTGGTCAAGTAAGTGACCGCTAAGCGAGGGCGCGGTGATGCTGAATCCATTTGATCGGAAGGCCGCGCTGCTGGCGAAACATGCGCAGCATGTGGTGCTGATTCATTTCCGATTGCGCTGTATCTGAGGGGGCACACTTTTTGACTTTGTCGCGCGCGTTTTTCGTAAGCCCAATTTCAGAGAAGTCGCACGCCGGAATTTTCTTTTTGCCGCCGTGATGAGTATTCCGACCGCCGCGACCGGAATTCTCGCCTGGCGCTGGATTTTAGAAGGACAGCACCTGAAAGGCATCCTTCGGTTGCATCTCTCGCTGGGTTGCGCGGTGGCTTTTGCGTTGTGGCTGACGGTTTGGCTTCGTTCCCGGCTTCGGGCACAAGCAGAAACAGGTAATGCCACGGCGATTCTAGCCACAGAGCTGATGGTCTGCGCAATGGTTTCGCTGCCGGCTCATCTTGGAGGGTTTCTCAGCGGCGTGAATGGCAGCCCGTAATTTCGCGTTTCGAGGCAACCGTGAATGCGCGTAGTACTACCTATAACATGCTGATTTTACTGCAGTTACTTACACTTTCCGCTTAGTAGTAACTAGGGGCGCCGTACTAAGACCTGCGTACCCTGTCCTCTGGCTCCGACGGCCCATTCACAGAAATGCGCGTTGCCAGTAACTTGTTACAACGGGTTGGGGGCCGCGCGGGGACAGCGGCTCCGCAAGGGGCCGTGTGCGAGCTACCCAACCCGCCAGTATTTGCGTTGTTTTGCGAGTGTTCTGTCCTGATCGTAGCTGCCCCTCCTCAAGAACAAGCACCATTCGGAACTGTTCGTGCATCCATCTGCTTGAGAGCCTTGGAACCCGCTGAATTCTTTATACTTAGGGGCATGTGAAGAAGTTCCATGGCTAGGATGGGCGACGAATGCAGGGTTTTGCCTCCAAGAAGATCCTGGTTATTGGCGTGGGACTCGCTCTGCTGGCCTTCGTTTTGCTGGCCGCCGAGGCGCGGCCTTCGAGCTTTTTCGCTTTGCGTGAAGCCACCGTACGGGAATTCGGAAAATATGTCGCCAAAACGGAGGCTCAGAACGCCACCAGCCTGCGGCAGGGCCCCTTCCTCTGGGTAGACGGATTGCCGGAGCAGGAGCGAAGAGCGGCTCTCACGAAATTGAAAGGCGGATCCGTGGAAATGCGCCGCCTCCGTGCGGAGAGCTCGGATGGAACCCTTGATGTTCAAGGCGGAATGATTCACGACTGGGAAGGAATCGTATTCATTCCCGGGGTGAAGCTCGATGACGTGGTAGAGGTTTTGCAGGATTACGATCATCAGGCGACGTATTACGCACCGGATGTGGAGCGAGCGCAGATCGAATCGCGGAATGGCAATGAGTTCCATGTGTTCCTTCGCTTTCGCCGGCACAAGGTTGTCACTGTGGTTCTGGATACCGAGCATGTGGTGACCTATTTTCAAGATTCGCCATCGAAAGCCCACAGCCGCAGTTCCGCGACACGAATTGCTCAAGTTGACGACCCAGGTGGACCCAAGGAAAAGGAAAAAACACCAGGCGATGACGATGGTTATCTGTGGCGGATGGAAACCTGGTGGCGAATGGAAGAACGGGACGGCGGAGTTTATGTTCAGAATCAGGTGGTGACATTGACGCGGGATATTCCGACTGGGCTGGCGTGGCTCGTCGAGCCGTTCATCACCAAGATTCCCAAAGAGACGCTGGAATTCACGCTGCAGGCGACACGCAAAGCGGTCCAAAGCAATGTCAAAAGCTGATTTATTTTTTGACTTCCCGCGGTTCGCGTATTGCGACCAGCATTACCCTTGAAGACGTCAATAGCGGATGAAGCCATCCGCGCTCATGAGTGGGACTTGTGGGCAGAGCAAGAATGCGATCAGCCCACGACATCAGCAGGTCGTAGGAGTCATAAACACTGTAGGAATAGAAGAGTCCATCGCCTTCGGAAACCTGGTAGTGTTTGCCGCGCGTGCGCAGAAAGTTGAAAGTGTTCCATAAATGCATCTTGTACAAAAACAGCTTGAATAGCCTGGCGGGGAAAGAGCCTTGCCCGAAACGGTTACAGCCAGCAATTACGGCGGCTCTGCGAGCAACGCCGAGCATTTCCTTTATTATGGCGCCGGGATTCGCCACGTGATGAAGCATGCTGAATTCGCTGACGACATCAAAGCTTCCATCGGCAAAGGGAAGTGCCTCTCCAGAACCTCGAAGCAGCGAAACGGCGTGATTGTTGCCCGCGGCCACGCCTTCTTGCACAAGCGCGGCCACCGGTTCGACTCCGCAGATCAATGTGGCAGGAAGCGCCACTGCAAGGTCCTGCAAGCCTCGTCCAGTTGCGGAACCCACGTCCAAGAGGCTGTTCACGTCAATCATACGAAGCACAGAAAGAATGAGTTTTCGGATCATAGGGTCATCCGCGCTTTCCTGCGCGTGCATACATTCGTATTTGGCCGCAGTTCCCGTGTAATAGCGGCGTTGCATCTGAATCGCGGCTTGGGATGAACTGGGCATACCATTTTCTTTTCAAGTAATATAAATATTCGATTATTATTTATGTACTGCAAAGTAACTAACTCTAGATGAAAAAACGGGATGGAGCGCGGCTGCATGCCGAATCGGGCAGCCTATGCAGCCAGGTGAGTAATGGATTCCGAATGTGTCTATTGCAAGTTTCCACCAGACACGGAGCGAACGAGGGCATTCCGGAGTTGATGCAACTGTTGAGGGCCCATCAGGTCGTCCCGGATCGCGTCAAAATTCTCTCCCGTTATTTGCAGGTCCAATAGTGTCCGGACCGCGTCTTGTATGTCCGATTGGCGATTACTGGAACAAACGGTGCCGACGCGGTGTTTGGAGACGAGCTTAGCGAGTCCACTATCGGGGGGAGTATGCGCAAAAATGGGACGTTGCGCCTGGATGTACGTGGAAAGCTTGATGGGCAGGCTTGTCCGGCGAAAGCCTTGGAAGCGGAATCCAGGGGGATACATGGCATACACAAAGTCGCAGGTGGAAAGTAGCGGAAACGCGTCCGTCTCTAATAATTCTCCATGACTTTCAAAGAGGGCGAGATTTTCGGAGGCTACCTTGTCCATTTCAGTGCAAGCGCCAATTCGGACAATCTTGAGTGTGCGCTTCTGTTTCGCCGCATAATCGCGACAAGCAAGAATGAACTGCCGAAACGGGCCGGGGTGGTACAATTTGCCGATGTGCCCTATGGTCAGATGCACTTTTGAGGGACTGGGCCGCATCTCTGGTAGTTCGGGAACATGTTTGTAAAGCGCGAAGGAATCCACGTTGTATTTCCTCTTGAAATAATCACGCATCCCAGCGCTGGTCACATCCACGGACCGCGCGCCCTTCAGGACGCGAGAAAAAGTGAACGACATAAGCGGCCAGAGAGCTCGATAACGGCGGGAAACAATCAGCATAGCCAGGGGTTCGTCGTGAACAGTAAGGTGAACAGTCTTACCCATGCGGAGGAGTTCTGCAGCGACAGAGATGCCAGCATAATGCGCAACAATCCAATAAAGGTCGGCGTCCAGTTCCTGTGCGATCTTTCGCGCCAACTTTGTCGAACCCGGCAGAAAACCGCTCCTTGCCGAAAGGTCCCATGCGAAATGGGCGGGGGAGATTGGGGGACCCAGCCAATGGCGGTGGGCTCCGCTGACCGGCGCATCGGCTAGATAGCTCCATTCAACGCTGAGATCGGGCAGCTGAGCGAGATGGCTCCTCAATTGTACCGAGCCACCGCCAATCTCAGGGGAATACGGAGTGAACAGCGCTATGCGCATCCGGGCGCCTCTGGTATTGTTGATCGAGTCAGGGCTTTAAGATTTCCCGGAACCTTCGTTTATTTAAGAACGTACCGTGAACCAGCATACGGAACTCTATCAAATTCAGCCCCGCCCATGACAAACCGAACGGGCGTGGCAAACCCAATATGAGTAGTAAGGTCGGCTTATGGAAGCGACTCGCCAGACATTATAGGGTGTGGCGACTGTATCACTGCTTCGTGGCCGACGCAGTTTCCATTCAGCGAGTGACGAAACACAAACTAGTTCATGATTTTCTGGGTGATACCCTCGGAATCGCTGCGGATATTGGATGCGGTCCGGGCGTTTTTGTCCGGCACATGAGCGCTCGGGCGCGATTTCTCGTAGAGATTGATGTCGATCGCGATTCCCTTGAGCGCACGTGGGCTCGGCACCAGGATCTGAGAAACGTTGTTTTTGCCATTAGTTCCGTGCAGGCGCTCCCATTCACCGAGGGGCACCTGGATACCATATTGTTTCTTGAAGTACTCGAGCACATAACTGACGATCGAGCTGCGCTTCGAGAGATTCATCGCGTCTTGCGCCCTAATGGGAGATTGATTCTCTCGGTACCTGTGCCCCCCGGCGAAGTGAACGAAGGCGAGGAGTGGGGCCACAAGCGAGAAGGTTACCAATTGCACGAAATCACAGCCGTTCTCGCGGATAGCAGTTTTGAAGTACAAAAGTTCGCTTTCGCGGAGTTTAAATTCTCTCGGCGGGCGACCAAGGTGGTTCGGTGGTGGCGGCGAACAACTCACTTGCCGGCTCCCATCTTTTTCTCATGGATTGCGTACCTCGACCACCTTTTGGATTCGAGCAAGGAAGTGACCGGCGTACATTTACCAACCACAGTGCTTCTCTTGGCGCGAAAGAAGCAAATTAGTGAATGAGGACACCCTTTTAGCGTGGCCGTGGAAGGCACTGCGGACGATGTCTTACTTGCTTTCCCTTGGCAGGAGAATAGACGAAGTCGGGCAATTCTCTACTGGATGCGGGGTGAACACTTCGAGAGTGGTTAGCTAATGGGAGCGACCACTTTTGCGCAAGTGCTGAAAGGCAGCCTCTAGAAATTCCTTCGTTTTTTGGGCATTTTCATTCCAACTACAGTTTGCAAGGGCGTACCGGGAAGCTGACTCGCCAACCGCAGTGCGGAGCGTATCGTCCCCGTGGAGGCGTCGGATCAAATCAGCAAGGTGCAAATAGTCCTGTGGATCAGTGAGGATGAATCCTGTTTCCCCATCTCGGATTAATTCGCTGGCCCCCGCCTTGGCACTAGCAATAACCGGAAGCCCGCACGCCATGGCTTCCAGAATGGGAAGATTGAACGCGTCTTCCAAGGAAGGCGCGACGTAAAGATCGGCAGCAGCATAAAAGGACAGAACGTCGGGAGAGGGCTTTTCGATCCGGACACGTTGCTGCAAACCCAACTGGCTTAGCAATGGGCGATAGAGTCCTGGATTATCACTGCCGACAACAAGTAGCCGTAAGGGAAGAACTGCAAGCTGAGCGAGGGCTCTCAGCAGAGTATCCAGTCCCTTTTTTTTCCAGTCATTACCTATGAGCAAGAGAACGAAATCCTGTTCATCGTAGGAAAAGGATCTCCTGGACTCGCTTCTTCTTTTGTTGCGAGCTTGTGGTGAAAATCTGACGGTATCCACGGCGTTGGGAATGACGCAAACGTCATCGCATTGGAAGTATGATTTGAGCTGGGATGCCACATGGGACGAGACCGCCGCGAGGCGCACCTCGGGATTTCTATAAATCCTTCGTTCGAGAGACATGATGAATTTGTAGTACAGCCTGCGATGAATCAGCAGCGGCCAGTTCCGAATAGAGACGCGAGAAAAAGCCAGCTCCGATCGAACCTGATCATAAAATGCTTGAAAGACGATGTGAACGACAATCACATCCGCATCCAAACAGTTAATTCCGGGCGAATAGGTGAGATCCGGACAAATCTTCCCGGATCGCAGGTCACGTCTTCGTCGGCGTTGATTGACTACGAACCACCAGAGATATTTAAGCAGATGGGGCCCACGAATATCTGAGGCTCTATGCCACAAGATGGAGCCTGGTGAACTTTCGGACGGGTGGGTGAAAAGCCGTAGACCGTGTACATCCTGAACTCGTTGCGCGTACAAATGAATTTCCCAATTGTCGCGCGCGGCAAGGCGCTCGATCTGTTCGATAATGCAAAGTTCCGTGCCATGTTGCCGGTCTAGAAATGGGGAAACAACTGCGAGGCGCAACTCAGGCCTGCCTTACAGTCGCTTCATCCGAGTTGATCCGCACTGCCCTCGCCAGAAACTGCAGCCGAAAGAGTATGCCAAGAAGGAGCCAGAAATATGCGTTCAGTACGTAGTCCTGGTATGCACTGCTGCCTACAAACATCATTGGGGAAAAAAGCAGTATGGCGTAAAGACAACTAGTGAAGGCAAGTGGAAACCAAGGCGTACCTCTAAGTTTCACAACCACTTGCCACGCGGAAAAGACAATGGCAGAACCTAGCAGGATCCACAATAGCAAACCAATGATTCCCAATTCTACGATCAAATTTCCATACCCACTTTCAACCAATGTGCATTGGCGTTGTGCGCATGATCCGAACCACGTACTGACCACGTTCCTGTACCGTATCCATAAGGCCAGCGGGGATGGTCAAACGCGTATCCTAACTGCTTCAGAGGATATTGATGCGTGCGGTGGATGAGTTCACTCGTGGGGCTGTCTGGCAAAAGGGTCTCGGAGTAAATCGCCAATCGGGACCCCACTTCGTTCGGGAACACCGTCAGGAGAGTGATAATGCCAAGACCCATCACGAGTGCAGTTCTTTGAATTGCGCGCAGGACGCGGAGGGCTTCGCGCTGACGCCAAGGCGCTCCCCACAGAAAGCCCGCTATGACAATGAGAGTAGTTCCGGCGTTCCACATGAAAACGCCGCGGGAAGCGCTCATTAGTGAAGCGGCGGCAACAACCCCGAGTGTAGTAAAGACAAGTGTACGGCTCCGGCGAGTGCGCAGGAGGAGATACCCACCAAATCCTAAAAAGATCATCCAGGCAACAATCAGGGAGTCCTGGAAACGTCCTGCACTGACGAAGACAGATGTAGGACGGTAAGCAATCAGACCAGAAATAGGAGCCGCGCGGTATGTGGTGCTGAGGTCGCCTATGTCCTCCTGCAGGACCTTGGGATTCAAAAAAGTCGGACCAATGATCGATTGTGCGAGACCAAGTGCAGCCACAACCAATATGAGAGCGCAGGTGAAGGCAAAAAAACGGCGCAATTCTTCTTCGGATTCAATGAGGGCATATCCCACATAGATCAGCGGCACATATAAGAAATATATCTTCATTCCCAAAATGCCGTAGAAGATGCTAGTGGAGGCCGGATTGAACATCTGGATCAGGCAAAACCAGAAGAAAATCAGCAGAGGTACCCGAAACGGAATCTTAAATTCGTCGACACGCTTAGCAATTCTGGCCCGGAAAAAAGAAAGGTAAAGAACGATGGCGAGCCCGTCTTTCGCGAAATAGATGGCCATGTTGTTGCCGAGATATTTGCGGACAAAATCCTCGAAGAGGATCCAGGCAAAGAGGAGATAAAGGCCCCTGCGCCAATCATTGAGGATTGCGACAGTAACCGCTCCACCGACCAAGATGATCGCCACAAACGCCAGGGTGCTGATGTCATCCGCGAGAATGGATTCCGCCGCTTTATAGGCCGCGAAAATCACTGCAACGGCCACGGCGATGGTAACCAGCGGGTTGCGCGAAGTCCGCAGTGACGGAAGAGTGCCAAGCGCCTTCATGCCCGAGGGCTCCGCCCACGGATAGTTGTGCGGCTCCCACTCCCTCCCCGTGGAAAGTCATAGCGCGCATTTTGAAGCGTAGACATCTTTCGAGGCAATCTTACAAGAGCCGAATGTGAGGCCCATGCTAAGAGCAGCAGAATTTCTCTCTTTCCGGTAGAAAGAATACAGTGCGCGCAAATTGTGCATGCGCACATCACATATCATACCTCTACGAAGTTGTCCTTGTTACCGCAACCGCGGATTTCATCATTGACGACGATGGAGAGCAGCAGCGATCGCTGCCACAGTTCCAGCAACCGTGTCCTCCGGCGACCAACTTTGCATGCGGTTCCGCGCGCGTTTGCCCAGTTCGCGAAGGTGCCCGAGGTCTCGGCAAAGTTCGCTCAGAAGAATTGCGAGAGCTCGAATGTCCCCGGCGGGATAGATAAGGCCCGGATCAACGGGAGCGACCAGGTCCCCGGCCGCACCGACATGGTCGGTAGCTGCAACAGGGCAGCCACAACAATAGGCTTCGTTAACCACAACTGCGAAAGGCTCGTACTCTGAGGGAAGTACCATCAGGTCAGCCGCAGTATAAGAAGCGGGCAATTGCGATTGATTCTGGAACCCCAAAAAGCGAACACGGTTAGAAACCCCCAAAACTACCGCTTCTTTCTCCAGATCCTGACGCAAGGGCCCTTCCCCGGCGTATATCAGAAGAGCCTGAGGAAGGTTGGCTTGCGCAAATGCGCGAAGCAGATCCATCGGACGCTTCCATGGCTGAAATTTCGCGCAAAACAAAATCACAGGTGTCGCGGATGTGGCACCCCAACTGACGCGAACCGCTTCGCGGTTCACGAGAGCCGACTGAGCCATCCACCAGTCGTTGTCTACAGAATATGGCGTTAACGTAACGCGGTCTGCTGGAATGCCCAGAGAGCGCATGACGGAGCGTCCGGCAGATGACGGGACTATTAGCTGGTCGGCCAACGAAAATAGCTTGGGCCAACAGGCGCGTTTGAGCTGGACCTTCCAAGAAGCGCCGCTGCGGGGAACCAGACTCGACGCATCGGTACCAAAAATAAATGCCGTGCCCGCGCGACGACATGCGAAATAGGAAATCCAAAAAGAGGCGGACAAGTAGCTGAGGTAACAGAGAACAGCGTCAAACTTGCCGGTGCGAATCACCTTAGCAAGGCCGGGATTCCGCAGGCCCCAAAAGGAGTCTGCGCCTGAACCGTGGTTTGGGATTTCCTGCCAAGAATAGCCATCCAGCAGTGGAACATCCCATATCACGGTAGTATTAAAATCCGGGTCGTAAGTGGGTTGTGCTCCTCGAAGAGTACAGTACGCCACAGAAAGGTCTAATTGCGGATGCCGAGCCAATCGGCGCAATAAAGGGGCCATGTACTGAACAGGGTGGCTTCCGATCGCTAACACGCGGTACCGAGGGTTAGGCAAAAGCCACCTCGACCGGAAAACCCTGCAATCGAGCGTGGAATCGAGGGCAAAAACTCCGCACGGAGGACATTCCAGCCCAGAGTATGCACGGTTTCAGGTAATCGCTAAGCCGCTTTATTCGAATCATTACCAACTATTACACCAGACCGCGACAATTGTAAAAACTGACGCGTTGAAGGTTCAGATTTTTAGTCCCCACCGGAGGTTTTAATCAACCATATCTGCATCTTTTGAAAGAGATGATTGGGATTCCTGGCGACTAACCTATAGCGGCCGGTTGCAAGCACTTCCGGCATGAGACCAAAGACGCTGTCGGTTGAGTCGTCGAATAGAATGAATCCGCCGACCTGCAGGAAGCGTGGAAGCGTCGCAATTTTCAAAATCCCGTTTTGCACCTTCGTGTGTATGGTTCCCGTCCACATAACAAAAACCGAGCGGACCTCCGAGAGGAACGCCCCTGTCGAAAACGTCCCTGGCAGCTTCTTCTCGCTTCCAAATGTCGAAAAACTCGCTGGAAAACAATTCGATGGTGAAGGGTAGATCGTGTTCGCTAAAGGTTCTGATATTCCGCAAGAACCAATCCCTGACAAATTGCTTGTATCGGTCAAAAGAAACGGACGAATCGCCAATGGAACTACCCGAACGATTTTCGAATTCCCACTTGTCACATCAAAAAAGCTGATTATTCCGGCGATGTTTGTGTTCGTAGTGGGTCAGAATGTTGGTCGACAGATCGCAGAATGAGCCGATCTCAAGCATTGGCGCGTCGCTCGGCAGGCGAGAAATGGCGTAGTCCGTCAGATAAAGATTGCCCGGTTCCAGCATTATCTCAAGCTTGTTGCCCAATGGGTCGTTAGTGTTCGACATAGGGGCTAATATTGGCTCCTTTAGCGAAGTGTATGCGCAGGCGGGCTGCAATTACTGTAGCGGTCGAACCAAATCCAGCTTCAGCGCTGCGTCTTCGGCTCATTACGGAAGGATTATCGGTTCAAGTGTTCCAAGCTGCTGTTGGCGCGGAGTGCGGACTCGCGACTCTGCACATCGCAGATAAAGTAGGGGCGGGAGCGACATCCACACTTTCCGAAGCTTTTATCGCAAGGATGGAGAAATGGGACGGAAGATATAAGGGAAATTGGCGACAACAGTTAGTAGTGCCCATTATTACCTTGGACTCTCTCATCGCCCACTTCGGCGAACCGGCGTATGTGAAGATTGACGTAGGGAGAAATAGTTAAGTCAGGAAAACATCAACAATGAGCTAACGGCATTGAACGACGGTAATGTCGAGGGCGACATATTCGTCAAGAAGAATAGCTCTGCAGGGTCAGCCTTTTAGCCCTGCCGGAGGCAAAGCGACGCCGCGAACGAAATATGGCTGAGCCGACTGGGCTGTCACCGTAGCGAACTGCGCCGAAAGCGCAAGGTGCGGGAGGCGATACAAAATCCCGACCAGAATCCAGAGGTAAGCGTTGACCAAAAAATCTTGATAGAAGGCAAGGCTGGCATAACCTATGGGGAAAAAGATCATGAAAATGAACCAGAAAATAACAAAGGCGATCGGAAACCAAGGGGAACCGCGAAGCTGTTTGACAATTTTCCAGGCGGAAAGGGAAACTGACGCTCCAAGAATGATCCAGAGCAGCAGGCCGACCACTCCCATTTCGACGACCAACTGACCATAGCCGTTCTCGACGCCAATCCCGGTGCGTGGAGCGTGCATAATCCGCGCGACGTACTGAATACCGAGGGAAGCAGTTCCGGTTCCGTAACCTTCGAACCAACGCGGAGTCTCGAACGCCTGGAGAAAATTCTGGAGCGGGTAATCTCGTGTGCGGGTGACGAGCTCGCTGGCAGCGCTGTAAGGGCTCAACGTTTCCGAATAGATGGCGAGCCGGGAGTTAACCTCTTCTGGAAAGATCACCGCGAGGGTTACGGTGGCCAGGCCGCCGAGCAGGATCACGCGTTGAATCGAACGAACGACGCGGGTAGCTTCTTTTTGTTTCCAAGGCGCGCCCCAGACGAAAGCGGCCATAATTACCAGCGTACTACCCAGGCACCACATCATCACACCACGGGAAGTGCTCATCAGAGCCGCAGCCGCGAGTACCCCGATTGTCGTGAAGGCGGCAATTCTGCCCTTTTTAACGCGGAGAGTGAGGTAGCCGCCAAACCCCAGAACGATTATCCAACTGGCGATGATCAAGTTCTGAAAGCGGCCGGTGCTGACAAAAACGGATGTGGGCCGATAGGCACTCAATCCGGTGATCGGAGATGTGCGGTACAGGGTACTTAAATCGCGAATATCCTCCTGGATGACCGAAGGATTCAGAAAAGCCGGTCCGATAATGGATTGGGCGATTCCGAGACACGAAACCAGCAAAATCAAAATAGCATTAAACATAAAAAAGCGGCGAAGATCCTGCTCAGAATCCATAAGCGCGTAGCCCAAATTCATCAAGGGGATGTAAAGAAAGTAAAGCTTCAGGCCGAGGACGCCGTAAAATATGCTACTGGAACCGGGGTTGAATACCTGAGCAGCGGCAAACCAGACAAAAATTAGAAGCGGCACCAGGAACGGCGGACGGAACCTGACCTTTTCGTTTGAATTACGGCGCGCGGCGTAAAAGGATATATAAACCAAAATCACCAGGATATCCTTGGCGAAGTATATGACCATGTTGTTGCCGAGGAATTTGCGCGCGAAATCCTCAAAAAAAAGCCAGCCAAAAAAAATGTACAGGCCATGTCGCCAGTTGTTCAATATGCGGACCGCGAAGGCCAGCCCGGCGATGCCGATAACGATGAATCCGAGGCTCTTCCAATCGTCGGCGAGCACGAATTGTGATATTTCGAATGCAACGAGCAAAGCAAAAACAAAAAGCGCGACTGACGAATAGAATTTCGTGCGGGATCCAGCGGCAGTTGGGGAAATAAAGAATCGAGACACGGGCTATCGCTTCTCTGAAAACGCCGGGTGTATCGTGGGCAACGGCATCACTTCAGCCTAGCATGACCCGGCGGTCTGGGCATCAATCCGGGGCAATCGGATTCAGGGAAATGCCGCCAGTCCTCGCCACGAAGCGCCGCCCCTAGTTGCTGGACCTGGGCACAGCCCATCAGGTCGCTTGCGGCTCGCGCAAAATTTTCCCGCGGTACGGGGTGCTGGAGGAGGGTACGAATGTCACCTGCGATATCGTTTTCGATGCCAGCCATGCAGACGGCGCCAAGTTTATATTTTGTGACCACGCAGGCGAGCGTGCTGTCGGCGGGGGTATGGGCGAAGATTGGCCGTTGTGCCTGCACGTAAGTGGAAACTTTAATGGGCAGGCTGGTGCGGTGGAATAGTTGGTATTTTCCCCCGGCTGGATACATGGCGTAGAGAAAATCACACGCAGCGAGGAGGGGAATTGCGTTTTCTTCGCTTAGGTCACCGTGGGATGCAAAGATTTCGCGGTCTTGTGCTGCGATAGCGTCGATTTCCGGCGAAGCGCCAATGCGGATAATGCGCAGGGTGCGGTTTTGTTCTTGCGCTAGCTTCTTGCAGGCTGAGACAAAGCGGAGAAACGGTAGCGGATGATAGAGAGTGCCGATGTGCCCGATAGTCAGATAGCGTGGATCCGGGGACGCGCTTACTTGCGGCAGCGCTGCTATGCATAGGTAGAGCGCGAAACATTGCACTCCGTATTTCTGGCGATACAGATTTCGCATCCCCCAGCTGGTGACGTCGATACTTTGTGCAGCGCGCAAAATTGCCGGGAAAGTATTGCGCAGAAGCGGGCGAAACATGCGGTAGCGTTGCGAACGGGTCCAGGTGCCGAAGGGATCGTCGTGAATGGTGAGATGAACTCTCTTACCTTGTGCGATGAGCTCGGCCGCAACGGAAATTCCTTCGTAATGGCCGACCACCCAGTAAAGGTCGGCGTCCATCTGCTCGACCAGATTTTTTGTCCGGGATTTTGATCCAGGCAAAAATCCGGAGCGCGCACTTAAGTCGCTTAAGAGCTCAGTTGTTGTGAGCCGCAGTCCGAGCCACTTGCATTGCGAGTTCGCGGCAGGCTGGTTCGCGAGGTAATACCATCGGACGTCGAGTTCGGGAAGATAGTGGAGATGGCTGCGCAATTGAGCGGAGCCTCCGCCGAGTTCAGGGGAGAACGGCGTAAAGAGCGCTATGCGCACCGCAAAAAGCTCCGCGGCGCGACGCTTGATAGTTGTAATTCGACGGATGCAAAAATGTTGCTACTTTTCATTGCGAACGACCTCAACGGCCTTGCGGACTGCTTCCACGGTTGCGGCGATAATTCTTTGCGGCGAGTGCGTTTCAACGTGAGCAAATCCCCGGCGCCCGACTTCCCGCAATTGCTCGCGATCCGCGAAAGCGATCCGCAAGAGCTTTGCTAGTGCTTGAACATTGCCAGCAGGAAAAACGAATTGCGGGCTCACGGGAGCTACGAGATCGCGGTCAGCTCCTACCTGATCGCTGACAATTACTGGACAACCGCAGCACATGGCCTCGTTTACGACTACCGCGAAAGGTTCATAGACTGACGGAAGCACGAGCAGGTTTGCCACCGTGTACAATGCCGGCAATTGAGATTGATTGACGAAACCAAGAAATCTTACGCGTTGCTGGATTCCAAGTTGTGCCGCTTCCGCTTCCAGATTGGCGCGCTGCGGACCCTCACCGGCGAACACCAGTATCGATTCTTCCGGGGCAGCTTGGGCGAATGCCTGCAACAAGTCCATCGGGCGCTTCCAGGGTTGCAGCTTTGCGCAGAATAGAATTATGGGCTGATGGGATGTCGCCCAGATTCTCGCGCGCGGTCTCGCGATTCACCATCGCTGCTTGAGCTTTCCACCAATCATTATCGACGGTAAGGAGTAAGGGTAATCTTTCCAGCAGGAATTCCGAGTGGAAGGTACAATCACCTGGTCGGCGTGGCGAAAAAGAAATGGCCAAAAAGCTTTCTTGAACAGAACCTTCCAGACTTTCCCATCGCGCGGGGCCAGGCTGTGCGCATCGGTACCGAATAAAAATGCTGCGCCAGACGCTTTCGCCGCGCGGCGAGCGATCCAGAAGGATGCGCGAACGTAGCCAACAAAACACAACACGGCGTCAAATTTTCCATCGCGTATCAGGTTGGACAGCCCGGGGTTGTTCAGTCCCCAAAAGGATTCTTTGCCGGAGCCCTTATTGGGAATCGCTATCCAGGAATACCCTTCCAAGAGCGGAACATCCCATTTGACGCTGATGGCAAAATCCGGATCGATCGCGGCTTCCGCTCCGCGCAATGAACAATACGCAACCTGTAAATTGAGTTGCGGCTCGGCCGCCATGCGGCGAAAAAGAGGAGCCATGTATTGGACCGGGTGCGTGGCGACTGCTAACACTTTGAAACGGCGCTCAGACATAAGCTCTTTCGAAGTGAATTAGCTCCGTTTCGGAGGCACATTTCATCGCCACTTCAAGCACTTTGCGCACTCATCCTCCGAGTATAACTGGGTTTCGAACCGCCAAACCGCTGTGCTAGACTGGCAAAGGTTTAGGCCGTAACTCTCAGGGGCTACGGTTCACCGCAAGTCTCCGCAGACACTTCCCCGGCAACGCGGGGCTGAACGAAATTCTGATTTACGAAGGAACTGTCATGTCTGGGCATTCAAAGTGGGCCACAATCAAGCACAAGAAGGCGGCTACGGACGCCAAGCGCGGCCGGGCGTTTACGCGGCTGATTCGCGAACTGACCATCGCGGCGCGCATTGGCGGCGGCGATGCAAACTCCAATCCGCGGCTGCGCACCGCGATTCTTTCCGCAAAAAATGAAAACATGCCGAACGATAATATCGAGCGCGCGATTCTGCGGGGTACCGGGCAACTGGAAGGCGAAGTCTACGACGAAGTTACTTTTGAGGGATACGGCCCTGGCGGAGTTGGGATTTTGATTCAGGTGGTAACCACGAATCGCAATCGCGCGGTGGGCGAAATGCGTCACGTGATGGGCAAAAACAACGGCAACATGGCCGAAGCCGGCGCGGTGGGATGGATGTTCCATCGCAAAGGCGAAATTACGGTGGCCAAGGAAGCGGCGAGCGAAGACAAGTTGATGGACCTGGTTTTGGAAGCGGGAGCCGAGGATATGAAGGACGACGGCTCAGGCTGGTACATCGTGACGCCACCGGAAGCGATCGAGACAGTGAAGGAAGCGCTGGTGAAGGCGGGAATTACGCCGCAGAGCGCGGAAGTGGGCATGGTTCCGCAGAATTATGTGAAGCTGACCGGCGAACAGGCCAAGCAAATGTTGCGCTTGATCGAGGCATTGGAAGAGCATGACGACGTGCAGCACGTGTACGCGAACTTCGATATCGACGAGAGCGAAATCCAGGCGGCCGTCGGCGCAAGCTGAGATTTTCTTTTACGTAAGAGCAGGGCACACAGAAGCGGGCCGGCAAAGTGCGGCGCGCACAATAGTGCACAAACGACTGGCACCAGAACCCTTCCTCGCCTTACACTTTTTGCGATGAGCGAATCCCCCACGCGGCGAACTGTGTTTCGAGTATTGGGCATCGATCCTGCTGCGGCTGGTCCGACCGGCTACGGCATTATTGAGTCGGATGGCCGGAACTGCCGAATGGTGCATTATGGCGTGCTGAAGGTGGCGGAGAAACTTCGCAAAGAATCCGCAGGGGCTGCGTTGCAAGCGGTGCACGCATTGATATGCGGACTGCTGCGAGATTTTTCACCCGATGCGCTGGCGGTCGAAGCGATTTTTTCGGCGTTAAACGTGAAGACCGCGCTACGCCTGGCGGAGGTACGCGGAGTAGTGCTGCTGGCTGCGGCGCAACACGGAATAACGGTACACAGTTATGCGCCGCGCCTGATAAAAGCCTCGGTGGCCGGTTATGGCAACGCCGATAAACAGCATGTTCAGGCGATGGTGCGATCGCTGCTTGGAATGTCCGTGATTCCGGACCCTGCACACGCCGCCGATGCCCTCGCGGTGGCCCTCTGCCATATGCAACATGAACAATTTCGGGTGCGTTTTGAAGTTCCAGCGATGTCAGCTGTCAAATCCTCGCGCTTGCTGAGGGGAGGGAATGCTCCCCGAGCCTCGGGCGCTCCAGCCGCTCGACTTCAGCCGCCGCGATGAAGAAGCCACGCCTATCGATCAGGAGCGTCCTCGTAGCTGGCATGCTGGTATTTTTGTGCCCTAGTTGTTGGTTATCGAGCGCGGCAGCCGCTTCGACGTCCGCTGTGGGCGCGAAGATCAGCTTTAAGCGCGTTTTCCAGGGCAGTTCGCCGGAGCTGATCGAGATCACGCTGCGGGACGATTCTGATACTGCAACCTATGAAATCAGGCAACTGGATGAAGATCAGGGTGCCCTGCCGTTTGAGGTGAGCGCTGCCTTGCGCGCGAAGATTTTTGCATTAGCCGGGGAGTTGCACAATTTTCAGGGGCAGGATCTGGACGTGCACCGCAAGATTGCCAATCTGGGCGAAAAGACTTTTCGCTGGCAACAAGGTTCGATCTCGCACGAGACGAAATTCAACTACACACTGAATTCGTCGGCGACTCGGCTGCTTCAGATTTTTGAAGGGCTGGCGCGCCAGCAAGAACACTTCGCGCTACTGTCGCGACGGATACGCTATGACCGGCTTGGGATCAATGACGCATTGCTACAGTTCGAGTCGGACCTGAACCGCGGGCTTATGCCTGAGCCGCAACGATTGGTACCATTACTGGACCAGATTGCTTCGGATACGAAGTTCGTGGAAATCGCGCGGCAGCGTGCACGGTCGCTGGCCGAGCGGCTTCGACGGTTGTAAGAATCCATTTGTAAGCAAGTCCTCAAGCCTCGATTACACTCCCGTATTCTGAACAAGAATGCAAAAATATGTATATCCTGCTTGCAATTTGTATCTTGGACTTGACTCCTTCGTCGTAAATCACAGAAAACTAAGGGTTAAATTATTGTCAACAGTAGGCAGCTTTGGCAGAATTTATGCAATGTAACGCCAAGGCATGTGGGGCTTGGACTTCGTGGTGGTCGTTGTCCGCTTTCTCCCATCTACCTACTCGCTCGCGCCCTTTTCTCAATTTTCGTAGAACCAACCTGACCTAAAGTCAGACAAAGGAGCTTTGATGTTCAAATTAGAGAGATTCCTTTGTGTTGTGGCCGCGCTCGGATTGCTGTTTTTGGTACCGTTAGCTGGCCACGCACAGGAAACGACTGGCGGTTTGCAAGGTACGGTGAAGGATCCTTCAGGAGCAGTCGTACCTGGCGCCAAAGTGGTGCTAACGGGCGCGTCGTCGATCGGGAACAAGGAAATTGAGGCAGACTCGAGCGGCTACTACCGCTTTGCAAACCTTCCTCCCGGCCCGTACACAATCACAGTGACGGCGAAGGGATTTGCGACGGTCAAGCGCGAGTTGGTGCTCGAAGTTGGCCACCTTCCTACCGTTGACTTTGCACTAGAGGTGGG
>WNFH01000817.1_pt1 | contig 20408 bp, 13 predicted proteins | sample 5400411 | NCBI WGS metagenome assembly WNFH01 (sample SAMN13153347, study PRJNA577476) | soil metagenome | isolation source: 200 cm saprolite under Douglas fir tree site 2 hole 3 | place: USA:California | collected 2015-04-18
GGAAGTGTCACCAGCAGCGCTGCCACGCTCACCGTCAACGCCACCCCAGTCGCGCCTTCGATTACGGCACAGCCCGCCAGCCAGACGGTCACAGCAGGCCAGACAGCTTCCTTCAGCGTGGCCGCCACGGGCACCGCCCCCCTAAGCTATCAGTGGAACAGGAATGGTACAGGTATTTCTGGGGCGACCTCGTCTAGCTACACTACCCCAGCCACAACCAGTTCTGACAACGGTGCGCTGTTCACCGTGGTGGTCAGCAACACGGCGGGAACCGTGACCAGCAGCGCCGCCACGCTCACCGTCAACGCCGCTCAGGCTTCGATTGTGCCAGCGAGCGTGAGTTTTGGGAATGTCGTGACGGGAACCACCAACACCCAGACCGTTAAACTCACCAACTCCGGCACCGCCAACTTGATTCTTTCTCAGGCCACCGTCTCCGGTAACCCCTTCTCCACCAGCGGGCTCACCCTCCCCTTGACTCTAACTCCTGGGAATAGCACCAACTTCAACGTGGCCTTTGCTCCAGCGCTCGTCGGCACTGTATCGGGCAGCGTCTCCCTGGTAAGCAACGCCGCCAACTCGCCCACCACCCTGGCGCTCTCCGGCGCCGGCGTGGCCCCCGCGCCTCCCACTGTGGCCATCACCTCGCCAGCGAACGGAACGACGGTATCAGGAACGATCATGGTGACGGGTACGGCCTCTGACGCCGTGGGCGTGAGCACCGTGCAGGTGCAGGTCGACGGCGGGGCTTTCTCCTCCGCCTCCGGAACCACTAGCTGGACCTTCAGCCTCGACACCAGGGCGCTCGCCAACGCCGCTCACACCTTCACCGCCCGCGCTACCGACACCGCCAGCCTCACCGCCACCACCGCAACGACCGTCAACGTAGCCAACAGCGGCGCAACGGTCAACGTCCTGAACTACGGCGCCTCCGGCAACGGGTCCACCGATGACACCGCGGCCATCAACAACGCCATTGCCGCCCTCACCAGCGGCGCCACCCTCCTCTTCCCTTGCGGCACGTACAAAACCTCCTCACAGCTCACCCTCAACATATCCAATGTCACCGTGGATGGAAGCGGTTGCGCTGTCATCCACAACACTTCCTCCGGAACCGTCATGGCCATCGGCGCGTCCGGCAACGGCACTCCCAACTACGGCCCGACCGTGGCCTTGAGCGCCACCGCCAACGAATTGGCTACCAGCTTTACCACGGTCTCCAGTCTGGGAGTAGCCGCGGGAAATTACGTACGCCTGCAACAGGGCGGCAAAGACTCTTCTGCGGGCAGCGGAGACACCGGCTGTGACGCCATTGGTTGTCGCGGGGAGCTCTTGAAGGTCGCCTCGGTGTCTGGAAACACCATCACGGTCACCACGGCCTTGCATGATACCTATAGTCCATCGGTAAATAACGCCACGGCGCAAACGCTACTAGGCCCGCTCACCGGCATTACCGTGAAAAACATCACCTTCGACGGAAACGGCTCGAACGTCTACGGATTGGCGATCGCCGGTGTTGTCGACTCCACGGTCAGCGGCGTCACCTCCAGAAACGTGCAGGGCTCCGCGCTCTTAAACCGCGGAGACTTTAACGTGGCCTGGAGCAACATCACCGTCACCGGTGCGGGCAGCGCGCAGTGCGGATCTTCCGCGTGGTTTGAAAATCAGGCGAACATATCGATCAATGGACTGTCGATTTCCAACGAGAATCAGGGAGCGCCCATGACCGGATGCCTCTATAACGGGGCCTTTGGATTCGAGCTGATCGGATCGGACAACAACACGATTGCAAACGTTACGGTCGATCATGCCGGCGCCTCCGGACGCCCGTGCAAGCTCGGCGCTTCTCGCTACAACACGCTTAACTCCCTAACCTGCAAAAACGGCGTGGCCGCCATGAACGGGGTCGCCATTCACTACTATTCCTCGCACAATACTCTCGATAACTGCGTCATCACCAACAACGGCGCGGGAACCGGGACCGGCACGGGCAATGCCGGGATCAACAGCTTCGGCAATTTCAATCAATACAACACCTTCAACAACTGCACGGTGTCCGGCAACGGGAATATCCAGGTCCTGGTCAACTCCTTCGACGCTCTTCGATTAGCACAAGACAGCAACATTACGATCAACGGCGGAACTTTTACGGGAAGCAACACCGTGGAGCCCCCTGTCTACATCGAAGGGGCTAACGCGTATATCCACAACGCAACGATTAACGGGCCTGCTTCCACAGGCATAATCCTCGATTCCAACGGCACGAACGCCTGCATCAACAACAATGCGTTCATAGCCAGCAGCGGTCTGGGCGGAGCCATTAACTCAGCCAGCAGCACCAACATCGGCTCCGGCAATATCCTGAACGGCCTGAGCAGCAATCTCACCGCCGGAACGTGCGGCCCGTCCGGCGTCGCCGTTAGCATTTTGCCGACGGCGACGACCGTGGTCTCCGGTGGAACTCAGCAGTTCAGTGCGACCGTGACCGGGTCAACCAATACGGCCGTCACATGGACTGCCAGTGCGGGTTCGATCTCGAGCTCGGGGCTTTTCACCGCTCTGACCGTGAGCGCCAACACGACAGTCACAGTCACGGCCACCAGTCAAGCCGATACGAGCAAGACCGCCTCCTCCACCGTTACAGTGACCCCGTCGGCACCGCCCAACACTTTCGGATATGCCGTCCAAGGTGCGACAGTCGGCACCACCATGTCGAACTCTGTCTCGGCCACGCGTTATCAAATGCCCGGCCAGAACGGCACGGTGGCCTCCATGTCCGTCTTTATCGCCTCCCCCGTCTCCGCGTCCCCTAATAACCAATTCCAGGTTGCCATTTATGCCGACAACAACGGCACGCCGGGCGCACTCATTGCCTCCAGCGTGTCGCAAACCATCGTGCCTGACGCCTGGAATACCGTCTCGATCAGCGCTCCGGTTATGGCAAATACGTACTACTGGCTGGCCTACAACACAAACGGTCTTGCCGCAAACACGAACAACCTCCGATATGATGCTGGAGGAGCCACTTCCACGTGGATCACCTCGGAGCCTTTCGGGACTTGGCCTGCGAGCTTCGGACCAGTAGGAGGTACGAGCAGCTATTCAGCATCTATTTACGCCAACTTTCAGTAAGAAAACGCGTTCAAATGACCCTTTGAACTGCTTCGAATCGAAGACCACGCTTCACTTATAGGTATTGGCGTGCCCCATTTCGCGTCCCAAGAAATCAAAACTGACTACCCATTGGGGAAGAACCAGGCCAGTGCCCAACAGCAGTGGTGACCTTGGCTTGGGCAATATTCTGAAGAGCCTGGGCAGCAACCTGACGCCGGGCATGTGCGTGCCTCCCCCGCCGTAGCGAAGACGATTTTGGGGGGAGTTCTGGTTGGACTCGGCCTCGACCAGGCAGCGGTTCAGCGCGACGGTGACCCCGGCGGCCAACACATCGCCTCGTGGGCCCAGCCAGCAGAGATCACACGCAAAGCAATCGTGGGGTTGGATCGGGCGGTATCGCAGGCGGGCGGGACGGGCGGTATTATTTCATCTACATTGATTCGCTAGGGGACATCCCCGACATCATGAGGCAGGACATCCGCGCGGAATCTTTTCAACTGCATGTGAGACTCGCTGGGCGATCTCATGGGGGCGCCGTTCGCAAATTGCGATTGATGACTCACTACGTCTTCGCGATGGGAACCATTTCGCCGTGCGGCTTATTTTCTCCCTTTGGCGACGAGAAACCATCCCAGCCAGTGCTCCAGCGTGGGCATATGCTTGAATCCGAATTTCTCAAGCGAGATCCTGGCCGGAGCAAACAAACGCCGGAGTTTTCGTGCGTAGTATAGGTCGATGTGCACCGGATCCCGGCTGTTTTCGATCCAGCGTTTCCAATTCCAGCCGTGTTTCAACATGAGGATGGGAGGCCAGTATGACCAAAGGGCGTAGACATGCACGTTGAATCGCCCACCAGGACGCAAGACCCTGAGAATCTCTTCTACCATCCGGCGGGGTTGATCGAGGTGATGTAGCACACCGTGGGAATACACATAGTCGAAGCTTTCGTCTGGGAAGGGGATATTTGTGCCATCTCCAGGCAAAACTTGGGCCAGGTTTCCGACTCGTTCACGCGCCAAGCGGATATGCTCTGGCGTTATGTCAATCCCAACAGCGTTGGCGCCATGTTTGGCGAATTGAAGCAAGTCGCAGCCAGTCCCGCAGCCAACCTCAAGCACGCGCTCGCCAGCGTGATTGCGAAATTCCGCGACCTCATACAGCCACGGGTAGGCAGAGTATCGTGCGGATTCTTCCGAGTACAACGGCGTTTCATTCCAATGCCGCTGTGCGAATGCGCCGGCAGTAGACACAGGGCCGAAGTCATGGTAGCCGGAATTGGTCATAATCTGCTCTTTCTGCATAACAAAGTCTATTCCCGAAGGCCGCCCTCAGGGGTACGATTACCCTGCGGGAAATTAGCACGGTCTCTTAGGATTTCGTCAACAATATGAATGAACATTTTGGACATCACGTAGTGGCGCTGGCCCTTCGAAACGTCATTGCTTTCGAATCGAACCCCAGGCCGCATGAGGACCTCAAGTGCTTTGCGGTACAGGCGAGCATCGCACCCAAACAGCATATTCTTAAGCGGTCGTACGCCGTTCCACCCGTTTGACGGAATGAACTCGCGCAGGACAATGCGAGCACCGGTGTCTATTCCAGAATCGATAAAAAAAACAGTTACCCCGGTAGGATCCCCTTGCAAAACGGACCACTCGGCAACGCATCTGCCTCGATATTTGGGAAGAATACCTATATGCGCATTGAGAATGCCTAATCTAAACGCGGAAATCGTCGGTTCACGATAAATGACATTCGCCGCATGCAGCCCTACGTCACATTGGAGTGACCTGAGGCGCTCGATGGATGTTGAATCGTCCAAAGGCCGACGCAGGATAATTAACTTTCTCTGCCTAGCGTAGCCATATACCTTTACCGCGATTGTCCCCCATTCAAGCGATTTAAGAGCTGACAAAAGTTCCCGGAACCATCGCAACAGTGGCGATCTCATTCCCAAGTTACAGACAACGACGAATACATCGACGCCAGGGAGATTTTCAATTTCTTTGGCGATGCGTATTCCCGCTTTGATTGAGCCTGCGACAACGGCAGCCCGCATTTCTACCAATCCGGCGTGCACAATAGCTGCGCGTATATGCAAAGCCAAAAAGCGAGATAATGAGGGTTTGCGCGCATGCGAGTCATTGATCGCTGCGGAAGCTCATAAAAATAATTGAGAGCGTCCAGAAACCGCAAATCACGAGTGATCATGGCGCGAATTCCAACAAGATTTAGTTTCAAAAGAACCATGTCAACGTCGCACTCCGCTCCCGTTTCGAGTTTGCCACGGTCAGGCACCATCGACTGACGCAGGAGTTCTTCCGCAACGCCAAACTCGCTCACGGTACCGATGTTCAATGGGCAATGATAGCGAGCGCATAAGGCTTTGAGCCGCTCATTGTCCGGCAGCTTACGGAGATGCACGGGCGACAAAGGAGGCGGGCCCGTGTCCGATGGCCGGTACTCGACCTTATTCCCCAGCGCAATCGCACATAAGCAATCTAAGAAATTCGCCTCACAATTCAGCCACGTGAAGGAGCTAACCAGCCGCCAATCGCGAAACAAATCCTGGCCTGACAGGAATGATTCGACCTCTTGGGCAAGCGAGCCCAAAGATTTCAAACATTCCGCAGGGAGGAGGTGTTTCCAGGATTTTCGGAGCTCCGCGCGCCTTCGGAGAAGCGCCCCGCGGAAGAGCCCTTCACAGCGATCAAGCTGCACGGGCCTTGAAAGTGCCGTTTCTAAGTCCATGCGCGATCTCTGTCAGTGTGACCGTCTTCACATCCGGGGAGCGGGCAACGTCCGCAACGAAGCGCTCGATATCAGAAAAATCGCTTATGTCTTTTGTATGGTTTTCCAGGATGACCGGGATCCGGGCCAAGCCCGACCTAGCTGCTTGCCTGCGAATATGCACCAACATTCGACTCATCGTTGCGTAATTCATCTGGGCAAGGTCCGCGATCTCGGTGCGGCCCACTATGTAGCGCTTCAGCAATTTCCTCGCGACTCCGACCACACCGGATTCTCCTTTATTAGTCCACTCGTCGCCGTTACGTCCGCGAGACGCCGCAGGTATCGTCACGGTATTTCGTTTGGTGACCTTTCGGAATATTTTGCGCACCGCAGCACGTGCCAATGCGACGCGTGGACCCGGGAAGGTATTGGTCGGGATGCACACTATGGGTTGTGGAGAAGAAGATACTCGGCGTGCGTCTCTCATATCGGGATAGTACGGCATGAATGGCTCTTCACACTGTCTGTAATCAAGCTTAACGTGCGGCGTATCGTATCTGACGCCGGCGACGATACTCATATCAAAGACAAAGCCGAGTTCGCTGAGAATGGACATCAGGGAGTCGGAAGGTGCTGCGCACCACGAACCTGCCCGGAATGACACACAAGCATACGCCGGGTCGATCCGGCGGAGAAGGGTCTCCAAGTATTGCTTACCAGTAGCGAGCATCGCTTTGATCTGCTGGCGTGGATAGTTGAGGATCGACCAGTCCCCGCCAAGCTTCCAATTGCCATGCCCCTGATAGTTGGCACCCAACCATTGCGGATGAAGGTGCAACTGAATGTCGTGCCCCTGACGAAAGGATTCCATCACAACCTGTTCCCACTCATCCGCTATAGCCTTCAACTCGGCAAAACGTTCTTGCAGGTTTCGATACGCGAGCTGCTGCATCACCTCAGCGTTGAAGGAGCCTCGTATCCCGTGGTTGTTGAAGATCTTCACCAACTTTCGCATGGGTTCAAACTGGAGCACTCTGGGGTCCCCCGTGCCATTGCCGCGGACCTCCCAGTCATCCACAAACGCAAGGTGAATTATAGGTTGCATACGACCCTCTTGCTGCGCTAAGGGGAGTCAACTACGGGTGAATCCAGCCCGTTGTAACGCTGCCGCAGCGCCTATAAAGGGATGCACCGGCGTGCGATAGCGTCCGGTCGTGAAGAATTGCATTCCTTGGAACAGTAACTTCTCCCGAAATTCTGAACACCGTTGTTCAAAAAGCGTTTAGCACAGAGCTCTTGGTCGAACCCACGACTAGAGGTCCAATATAGATGGTTGAATTCCATGGAGCGTGCAGGCGATAGTTGGGGACCGTGAGCGTCGTATAGCTGGGGCTCACATACCCGCGTGGTCGCGTGAACAGCGTCGGGATCTTCCGGTTTGAGTAGTACGGGACTTTGAAGTTGTCGAGATACCATTCTACGATGCCATGCGTGGGATCCCACTTGATATGCAGAAGCATTTCGTACCAGTGGTCCAATTGGAGGGGAGGGCCATCGACCCACACGATGTTTGGAGCGCAATCATTGCCACCCAGGATGCGCATGGCCAAGCGTACATTCTTCATTCCAACCCCACCGTTCTGCACGGGATCATCGGTCTTCACGTCGAACGAAATGTTGGCGTATTCTTTGGCGCAACCAGGCAAGGGGCTGCTGTCATTGTGGAACTCCAGGAACCAATTCCACTCCCCGGTGGTGGGCGCAAAAGGTGCTTCCCCGCTAAGACCGCTCGACGAGATTGTCGCCGTGGATGGGAACATGACTGAGGTGCGCAACCAGATTTGGTACGGCTGGTGATTCCAAGATTGCCTCGGCTCCCACAAATATACGCTGTCGCTGTTGGCTGCTGGCGAAGCGTGCGCCGTGGGAGTGACTGTCATACCGGCCGCCTTGTGTCCCCCAATGTTCGAGTGATACCACAGGTATCCAGCCCCGCTGGTGTTCGAACCAGCGTCGGTACCCAAGCCGAAGTCCCGATGGGTCCATTGCGAGAGGTCGCCTGTAGACAGGTCGCGATTGAGATAGACGGTATTTGTGCTTGCTTTACTTGCATTGAGCCCATTACATGCGACAGCGTTCGCGACGGTGAACAAGAGTAGCAACAGCAGGAGTGGGAGCGGCAATCTTCTCCCTAAATTCACTGACGCGACCAGTGGCTCAGACATTTCTGAATATCATCGCCGCAGCTGCTTCCTGAACGGCAGGGCTCAGAGATTAGCAGCGTGGAGCATGCGATTCATACACCGCCTTCAACAGACAACGGCATAGCTTGATGATTGACTCTCTGGGTTTCTAAGGGAATTGGCCCGCCGAAAGCGCGCGGTGCAACAGCGGTGGAACCAATGTACTGCTTCCACCACAGAGCGAGGTTCAGCAGCGCCCATCCTCTTTTCTTCAGGAAAGGCAAGACTCCCTCAAACTGAAAAAGGTCCGTGTTCAGGCAAAAGTCTTTTGTCTCTTTCACAAGGTGCTCTCCGAATTTGGTGTGATACCACTCGTAGACGGGTACGCCGAAACCTTGCTTCTTCCGGTCGATAAGCTCGTCTGGTATCACGCCCCTGACCGCCTTCTTCAGAATATATTTGAGTACGCCGTTTTTCGTTTTTACTGCTTCGGGAATGCTCATGGCCAGCTCTACAAACTTGTGGTCGAGAAATGGGACGCGCGCTTCCAAACTGACCGCCATACTCATCTTGTCAACGCGCATGAGCAGGAGTTCCGGTAATCGCAGATTCAAATCGAGGTAGGTCATCCAATTGAGGGGCGATGGTTCCCAGGATTTTTCCTCAAACCTTTGTCGAATCGGCCGGAGGGCCTCCCAAGAGCTTAGTTCGGCGAATTTCTTGAGCAAGCGTGGCGAGAGGAACTGCCGCTTCTGCGAATCGCTGAACACCTCAGCCCCACCCCAGAATACTGGCCTGTTTAACAGAGCTCTCCGCAGAACTTCGCACGAGAATTGACGTCGATAAGAGGTCCCCCGGCCTCCCTCCACGGAATTTAGACCAGCAAGCCCCAAGTTTCTCAGCGCGTTGGGAATTGGGAGCAGGTTACAAAGGCGTTGTAACCGCAGGGAGGCCTTCCAATATGGGTAGCCGCAGAACAATTCGTCTGAGCCCTCTCCTACCTGACAAACAATAACGCCGGAGTCGCGGGCCAGTTTTGAAACGTAGTAGACCGGCACGCAAACTGGGTCTGCCAGCGGTTCATCCTGATGTCGAATGATCAGAGGAAGAGAGTCGAGTAGGTCGCTTTCCCGAAGCAGCAGTTCATGATGTTCCGCGCCCACCTTCTGCGCGATCTTGCGGGCATAGCGAAGCTCGCTGGGATAACTCTCGTATTCTTGGTCATAGCCGATCGAGAAGGTCTTGACCGGCTGCCCCTCTCCTTCGGAAAACAGGGCTGCGTTAGTACTTGAGTCGATGCCGCCGGAGAGAAAAACGCCCACCGGAACGTCACTGATCTTGCGAAGCTGAACGGAAGTGCGCAGTTCGGAGAGGAGGCGTTCGGCAATCTCCGCCTCGGAAACATTCGTCAATGGTTGTGTGTGATCCCAAACGTCCCAGTATCTGCATTCCTGGACGTGACCGTCCTCGTTGATTCTTAACCAGGTGCCCGGGGCGAGCTTCTGGATGCCAGCAAAGAGGGTATGAGGCGCTGGCGTGGCATTGAACGACAAATAGTAATAAAGCGCCTCCTCATTGACACCACGTTGCTGCTCGTCGTCCTCCAGGAGCGCCTTGATTTCTGAAGCGAAAGTGATGCGTCCATGGTGAATACTGTAGTACAAGGGTTTGACGCCGATCCGGTCACGGATCAGCCATAGCTGGCGATTATTAGCGTCCCACAGGGCGATGGCAAACATGCCGCGAAACTTGTGAACGCATTCGATACCCCACTGCTCGAACGCATGCAGAATCACTTCGGTATCCGAATGGTCTGTCTTCCAGCGGTGTCCCCCTAGCCTCTCCAATTCGGCGCGAATTTCGGCGTGGTTGTAAATTTCGCCGTTGAAGACCACCCAAAGCGAGTTGTCCTCGTTGCTCATTGGCTGCATGGCTCTTTGCGACAAGTCAATGATCGCTAGCCGACGAAAGCCTAAGCCAAGCCGCCGATCCGGGGAGATGAAGTTCCCAGCTCCATCAGGTCCGCGATGCGACATCACGTCGCGCATGCGGGTGAGATATGGCTCCGACACGCGGAATGTACTGTTAGCGAACGAAAAAGCTCCGACAATGCCGCACATTAGCAACTCCTCTCAACTGGATTGAAGGTCATGGACACTCTTCTAGGTTGCAGGTGCTTCTACAAGGCCTCGACAATTCTTGGATGAAAGTACGTTTCTGCAAGAAATAATATCGATAGGGGGCAGTTTGCGGCTTACTCCAGAGCGATTGGGATTTGTCGTTGCTCCACGTAAGAGAAGGCGGGGTTGCGAACGTCCTGGCCGTCGAGCAATCCACGAAAGAGAGTAGCCACTTCCTTGGCGCGGACCTCCCAGGTGCAGTTGCGAACGGCGTCCTGTCGAGTCTGGCGTTCCCAAGGGGTGTCGAAGGCAAGCGCTTTCTCAACCAGTTCTATGAATTCGTCGGGCGAGCGGTAGATTTTTACGCCCGGGGTGTGCAGGTATTCGTAAAGGGGAGAAATGACGACGGGCTTGCCGGTGGCGAGATATTCGCGGACCTTGATGGCGCTTCCGTAGCTGGTGAAGGTGTTGTGCTGAACCCAGGGAAGCACACAGACGTCGATGTGATTGTAATAGCGAGGAAGCTCAGAGTAGGGCTTGATGCCAAGAAAATGAATATTCGGCGCGCAGAGCTTGACCACGTTTGATTTGGCGCCGATAAAGACCCAATGCCAATCGGGCCGCACGCGAGCCACGTGCTCGATTAAGGGCACATCCATGGTGTAAAAATCGGCAGCGCCGACGTAGCCTAGGACAGGACGAGGGATTGCAGCAATGTCTTCGGGTGTACCCGGAGGCAAGCTGGCGAATCGCTCGAAATCCACGGCTTGTTCGAGGAAATAGCGGTGGCGGGGCTCGGCTTCCTCGTACAATTTGCGGCCGGAGTACATCACCACGCCGGCGCTCTTCTTCAAATGAGTGTCCATTGCGCGAATGACGTCGTGCGAAAGGGTGCTGTCTTCGTTGGAATCGTATTTGTCGGAAACCTGGTAGGCCATGAGCTTGGCGCCGAGCGAGCTGACGATGTCGGCGGCTGTGGGAATGGCGACCCACACAATGGGATTCCTTAGATTGAGAAGCAGCATCACCAAACGGAGCTGGACGACGAGCAGCAGGCGATTCAACGCGCGGATAGCCGAGGAACCATAAAACGGCAAGTTGATCGGCGTCATCACCCAAAGCCCTTCGGGCGCCTTGCGCAACCAGCGCAGATAGCTGCGAAACTTACGCCGGATCTTCTTGAAGAAGTCCGGATTGCCGACCGAAGGCAGGCCCATAGTGATGGAGTTCACGAACAGCACGCGATTATGTTTGGCCAGCCGCTTCAGGATGTGGTTCTTCGAATGGGGATGGTGGTACCACCAGTCCTCGCCCGCAAAGCACACGATCGATTGGCCGGAAAGTGGGTACTCGGCAGACTGTGGGCTGCCCGCGAAGTTCTCTGCAACCGGGACAGTCCTGGGTACGGAACGAGTGGAGTTCATGCCTGGCAGACTCCCTTAGCGATAGCATCGTGAATCTTGGCTTGCTTTGTGGAGTCGCGTGGGCCGCTTGCCACGTCGGCCACATCTATCCACGAGATGCGAGTGGTGATACACAGGGGAACTGCGGCTCTTCCCCAAAGGCGCACCCTCGTGGCCGGAACCGTTACTCCGTAGGCGCTGCTAATGAGCGATGGCTGGACTGCCCCCTGAAGACCTGTAGGGCCGACGACAGCGAGCTGAACTCGGCGATCGCCGACGATGCGGCACAAAATTCCTTTTTCGACCGGAGCTAGTTCCGCGGTTCGATTGGGCGCAAGTTGAAGATTGAGCTCGAAATCATGAACGCCATCGCCATCGAGTTGGTCTTCAATGAGAAAGGCCCGTTCGCCGTTGAGAGCGCGAATGGTTCGGGTATGGGTGACTCCAAGCGAGCGGTATCCGGTGTGCGAGGCGCGCACGAAGTAGCCCCGCGCTTCTCTGCCCTGTTCTATTTGACTAACAGCGGCTTCTTTTCCGAGGATGAAAAGTCCGAGCGGGCCGGTGTTGATGCGGTTCTGCTCCGCTCCATCGATCAGCAAAGTATTGTGCGCGGCAGTGCTACGGAACCGGTTTCGTGTTCCTATGTCGCGCGTGTAGCAGCCCGTGCCGGAGTCACAAAGGACTTCCTGACCTCCCACCCGCAAAACGAAGCTGAGCTTGTCATTGTGGGTGTGGCTTCCTTTGCCAAAAATCCCGTTTGGAATGGCAAAAAACAGCAAGTCGGCAGACCCGTGTTTCAGAACGCCAATTCCCGACTTTGGAAGAACTTTGATTGGGCAGGGCAAGCCAGGGTTGAGTGTAGGTTTGGAATAGGGAGTTCGTGCGGTGTCGGTGAGACCGTACCACGCGGCATCGGCTCCGGGTCCAGCGCCCTCGCCGAAAAGCCGTCGCCCCAACCCGAGCAAGTGGGGAACCCTCAGTGAGTTCCTCTTGGCAAGCGGACAGGAGATCATTTGCTTGAGGTCGTCAACCAGCAGTTCGGTGCGACCGTCGTCGCAGTCGCCCACCTGTGGTATTTCGCCTGAGGCGCTGGCGACCGTGCTGAGGAACCGGAACATCATCCTAAGGCGCTCGACGAACGCTAGCCCAGCCGGAACACCGCGCTCGGCACGCATTAGCAGCAATGCGGTTGTGAAAAGCTGCGTGACTAATACCTGGTAACCAGTAGAAGCCTCGTAATCCCCCCCGTCTTCGAATACCTGCTGCGCCATTTCGGCTTCGATTCGCCGCCGGTATTCGGAGCGCCTCGCTGCCATGCCCTCGCCGCTGAGGAACATGGAAAGGCAGTAGAGCCCGATAATGTTGCTCAGATAGTGATTGCTGGTCAAGAAGTGCGAAAACTCGATGTTCGCTTCGATGTAGAGCAAATGTTGCGCGAGGGAGCGAGTCACGCTCGCCAGCCAGGGTTCCTCCTCACGACGGATGGGAGAAAGCAGGTTTAACAGGAAGCAGATGCTCATAGCGCGCAGAGCCGCCTCCATCGCTATTGTCCAGTTCACCCCCACCGAAACAGGATTTGACTGGATCCAGTGCGACAGCAGGTCTTTCGCTGCTCGGCGATACGCGTCGTCGCCCGTAAGAACATGCGCCTTACCAAGGACCGGCAGGAATTGCAGACGCGAGAGCTCGTAGGGCACCTTGACGTCCGAGCCGTCGTGGCGAATACACTCGCTACACTCGCACCGCACGCAGGGCCACTCCGTACCGGATACAAAGTCGAAATTCCACTTGGGACGAGTTCCGAGTTCCACTGTGCCATACCCGAGGAAGGGATACCGTCCGGCCCGAATCTCGTCCGCGAAGGCGACGATGAGCTCTCGACTATGCTCGCCGAGTGCCCACAGGTCGGGGTTGTAGTAAGAAACGTTTCGGAGTTCGACGTGACCAGGGTGCTCAAGACGCCCAAGTACGCGCCTTTTGCTCAACTCCCTGCGTGCCCGCCACAAGACCTCGCGAGCGACCAGGAGCGGCGATTCCCGTTTGAGAACCCTTATGAATCGCATTTGCGTTCAGGCCGATAGAGAATCATTGACTTGGGGTACGCACACCGCCGCGGGGCGCTGTGCGTAGTTACGTTTCCACACGACGGCAGAAACGATTAGAAAAATCAGGAAATAGCAAACAGAGGAAACGGCTGACGCTCCGGTTATCCCATAACGGGGAATGGCCCAGAAATTTGCTGCGACATTGACAATTGTATCCGCGATCCAGGCCGCAACGATAATTGGCGGAAAGCCCTCGCTATTCAGCAGTTGGACCATCACAGTTTCGATTCCCAAGAAATATGTTCCCGGCATCAGCCAAGCAAAAGGGGCAACCGCCGGGAGGAAGTTTCGCCCGAAGGCGATGGAGATGATAGGTCCCGCCGCGAACGCGGCAATCACGACCACCGGCAACATCAGCGCTGCCGTAACAAGTACGGCTTTGTTTGCCAACCGCACTTTTTCTTCCTTCTCTTTTGTGGCCGAGAGCTTGGGAAACAAGAGCAATCCCACCACGACGGGAAACATCATAGTGTTCTCTGCGAGGACCTGGCTTATCGAATAGTAGCCCGCTTCCGTCGCGCCCAGCATGTACTTGACCATGAGCAGGTCAATTCTCATCAGAAGAAAACCGAAGTATGCGATTGTATACGCTCTAAACCCGATGCCAATGCTCTGACGGAAAACAGCCAAAGACAGCTTGGGGGGTTCTGCCGAACCGCGTCTGAGGCGCAAAAGGGCCCAGAGGAAGGTGACCAATACAGACAACAAAGTCATGCCGAAGTACAATTCCACTGTCCCACCGTGAAGCAGTGCGAGGATACAAACCAACACTAGGGCTAAGATTTTGCCGGCGCATTCGATGCTGTTGTACGCCCGCACCTCGTTAATGCCGAGCAGCAATCCTTGTATGAGCAGGTAGGCAAGGCCGACCGGGACGGAGGCCAGGGCGAGCAGCAAAAGCGTGCCATGAATAGGCGACAGCTTCGGCCATAAGACAAGACCAATTCCGCTCAAGGAGGCGACGACACAAGCCAATAGGACGACCGCTAACGTGTTACCGACGAGGGCCGGTAACAACGTTCGGTCTTTCGAAACATAGTAGATATTAGAGGCATGCAAGCCAAGATTGCCGAATTGTGCACCGATCGCACCTAAAGTTGCAGCCACCGCATACAACCCACGACCCGTTGGACCGAGCTCTCGCGCAACCACGATGGCAGTTGCGAACGTCACGGCTACCACCAGCAGGCGGGTACCGTAAGTCTCCAAGACGTTGCGGCGAAGCTCCGTGCCGGCCGCTAAGCGCCAGAGTTGAGCCGAGACAGCCGATACGCTAGCTTTCATCTCAGATTCTGCTCCGCCAGGTTTGTGTTGCGGGACGGCGACGAGCTGGCAGCAACGGCAGGGGGCAGCGGAAATTCGTTCGGGGTGAGCCGAGTGTCCGCATAATATGCGAGTACACGACCAGCGTTTTGGCGCCAGGTATGACGTGCCAGAGCGGTCTCGCGGGCGTTGCGTCCGAGTGCGATGCGCAATTGCTCATCGGCAGCGAGGCGCTGAACGGCATCTGCCAGCTCTCTGGGATCGCCCGGCTTGACCAGCAATGCTGTTCTGCCGTGCTCCAGCACATCAGCAATTTGGTCCAAGGCGCTGGCAGCGATTGCCTTGCCCATGGCCATGTATTCGAACAGTTTGGTGGGCGAGCCGAAAAAGGGAATGCCACCGGGCATGGGGACGTGCGGCGAAACGAGGATGTCGGCAGCATCCAGGTGAGCGCAGACTGACCCGTGTGGAATCGCGCCGGTAAACGTGACCAAGCGCTGGCGCGCGTAGGGCTCAAGTGCATCCCGCAACTGTGGAGCAAGCGGTCCATCTCCAACGAGAAGGAATTTCAACGGTTCACCCTCGGGCTGCGTCTTGTCCAGCAACGACCGGATCGCCTGTTCGAGCACGGCGACTCCATGCCAGTAACTGAATGTGCCAACAAAGCAGACAACTATGTCGGCCGGCTCAAACCCCAAATCCCGTCGCAGTTTCGTGCCGCCGCAGTGGGGGTGGAACCGCTCTGGATCGGCTGCATTGGGGTTTACCAGGATTCGCTCTTCTGGCACGCCAGCTTCCATCAGCTCTTGCTTCAACGGATTCGAAACCACAACAATCAAAGACGCCGCCTTTACCGACACTCTCTCGCACAGTCTGAGCCATGGCGAGAAACGCGCGGGATCCCAGTGCTTCGCCATCAATTCTTCAGAGGCGTTGTATTCGAGCACCAAAGGAATTCCCAACAAGCGCGACAGAAGTGCACCGGCAAACACAAATCTTCCGTGCCTCTGATACAGCAGTCGCGGTCTTTTTTGCGCCAGCAACTTGCGTGTAGCGCCAGTGAATCGGATGTTGTATGACAGGGCCGACGCTTCGCGGAACAGGTGGAGGCGAGAAGAACCCGAAAAGTGGTGCACGTCGCACGCGGTCTCGAGCGGCCGCCCGGAAAATACTGCCAAGCGCGCTCCTTCCTGTACTAAACCTGAAAGGAAACCAGTGATGTGAGTCCGCGCGCCGCCAGGAGCGTCCAGACCAGCCTGAGATGGACACAGAAACGCGAGGTCAAGGGCGCTGACGCGCGCTTCAGGTTCACGCCCCAGTCTGAGCCATACCTGAAATAACTGCAGACCGATCCAGGTGCAAACAAACACAAACACATCGGCCAGAGCGGCGATGAGACTTCGCAGCAGCAAGCCTAAGAACCTCGTCCTGCTGCTCACCTGGAAGGATCCGGAGGCATCCGCAAGGACGGTTTCCCTGCATCGATGCACGAACACCGTCCATTTGAGAAGCATCGGCTCCTGCAACGATTCGAGCGAATCGGCAAATATCAGGAGCGCTTCGCCCCTTAGCTGTCCCAATATACGCAGCTGACTCTTCCAACCACTCTCGCGAAGCTCAGTCTTCGACAGAATTACAGTGTTGCACGCCGGATAGCGCCGCCGGGCAAAAGTGAGTGCATCTCGTTGCTGGCCCGCCAGCACCAGCACGAAAACTTTAGATTGCCAACTCATCGGAGAGACGCAGGCGAGAAAATTCGCCGGGTGCGCTGAAAGTTTCGTCAGGAGCCTGCACTTCCGCAGGCTGCATTAAATGGGGATCCGTCAGCGCATACTTACAATAAACAGCAGTCGCGAACATGTACCACAGGTTCAGGGGACTAAAGCCCGAGGACTCAGCAAGGCCGGTGATCCAGTAGGATAGAAACAGATAAATGTAATATTTCCACACCAGGTAGCCAGAACTGGACGACCGGTGCAATTGCCACATCGCCCAAAGCAGGAGAACGTGTGCCATCACGTACGGTACAAAGCCGAAGATGCCAGTCTCCGTGAGTACCTGAGCTAGGTTGTTGTGTGGCCAGTCCAACGAAGACACGCCCTCGTAAGATCCCCGGTAACGGGGCTCTCCCACTACGAAGTTATGGACGTTGTCAAATCCGACGCCCAGCAAGGGGTGGTCCACAAACACCCGAAGGCTTTGATCGAGTTGAGCGACGCGGCCGTACACGTTCGCTGTGCTGCTGCGGTCTTCGAACATGTCGGGTGCAAATAGGGGGGCGATGAAAATCAGCCCAACAGCAGCGAGTATGAGCACGATGCGCCAGGCGCGGCCGCTCGTCCTTTGTTCCCATACGGTATCGATGATTAGCGCGAGAAGCAGCGCGATCGCCACGGAGCGGAAAAGCGGCATCAACGCCATGCCAATCGCCGCTGCCAGCCCAATGGAGTGAAGCATTCTGCGACCAGCGCTCAACGTGGGCCCAAGGACCGCACGAAGGAAGAGGAGGAAGAAAAGGCTGACAGCACCGACCGTGGCGAGGGCGTCATTGGTCTCAAACGGCCCGTTTGGTCGAGCGATGCCGCCCGCAAAGAATATTGTAGAACTTTCGGTCGCGAGCAAATCCTGTCCCGTGACGACTTCAGCGGCTGCAATCCCGGCGCACAGCATAGAGGAGATGCAGACGATCGTGTGTAGCGTGGTGAGCCGACGACGAACATCGAACCGCGCAATGACGCACCAGCCGAGCAAGAGCGGTAGGAGGAAACCGTCAAACAGTATATGTGCAGGCCGCAGAATATCCCGCGATTTTCCAAGAGTAACACCAGCAACCGCAATAAAGGCCAACCAAACGAGTCCGGCTCGTCGTAGCACACTCGGTGTTGCCGTGGGAGTACTGGGCGGCTTGACAAGAAACAGTCCCATGAATACGACGAGGATGACCACCCGGTCCAGCGTCACGATCGAGCCTTCTCGAGGAAACGACAGGAGGGAGTAGCCGAAAGGAAAAGCCCCGGCCCAGCACAGCAGTATTCCGTCGAACCTGCCGCGAAAAACGTTACCAACTGCTCTGAGAGACCCCAGGGCCAGGCACGCGATTACAACCAGCAAGCCCGCCTCCGGTACCAAGATGAAGCCGGCAACCGCAATCGCGCCCGCAAGGACAAGGGCAGCTTCCGACAAGCTAGGCCGCTGCTCCACTGGTACGGATATGCTGCTAAATATGGAAGTGAACATTTCGTCGCTAGCCTAGACGAAGCTCAAACCGATCGAATCTGAGGGGGTAAGTGCAAGGCTCTAGTCATGCGCACGCGCAGTCCCCGGTGGCTTCAGGGGGCGGCTGCACGGCATTGGGCATTTCGTGAAGCTGCGGTTGGGACGCCGCTGCGGGCGGGGCCTGTGCTAACCGGACGACCTCTCCAGTGGCGAGCGCATGGTGAACCAGAAAAGTCGTCTCGGTAACCTCCACCAGTTCTTCAAATGGGATGGGCGACGGTTTACCGGACCGGATTGCCTCGATTGTCAACTGAAGCTGCCGACGGTGGCCTTTGTCTTGCGGGCTTTTGAACTTTTGAATCCTTCCATTGCGTGCCAATTCGAGGGTGCGAAAATCATGCACGCGCGCGATAGCGCCCTGGCAGAATACTTCGAGAAATTCCTTTGGAATGCTGCGGTCCCCGTTAGTCAGGTAAAGCAGATTGGCGACAGACCCGTCAGTGAACTTCAGCGAGACCGCGACGTTGTCCGAAGCGTATGGCATCCCGTTCGGCAGGCCTGTCGCGGCCACGCTCTGAATAGGAGAACCGATCACGGAGCGCGCCCAATCCACGAAATGGCAGAACTCGCCCACGATACGGCCGCCCTGTGCGTAAACCCAGTGGTCGTGGGGGATATAGCCTGCGTTAACGCGCGCGTGGATCATCATCGGCTCACGGCGGCCGACGAAGAATTGGCGGATTTTTTCGGTGAACGGTGCAAACCGGCGGTTGAAGCCCACCATCACGTACGGCGCGCAGCCAGACTGCAATTGCTCCGTATACACCTGTTGTAGTTGATCCAATTGTTCGCGATCGATGGCCAGCGGCTTTTCGACAAACACGGGCTTGCCGGCATGCAATGCATGGGCCGCATAGGTCGCATGTGTATCATGCCGCGTCAAAATGAACACGGTATCAACATTGGGGTTATTCAGCAGTTCCGAGGGTTGTTCCGCGCTCTGAAACTTGAACGCGCGTTGCGCTGAAGCAGCACCCGCACCTGAGATGGTACCGACGGATTGCAGGCGCACGCTCTTGATGGACTGCAGGTTTGGAAAGATTACGCCCGTCGCAAAACTGCCGGCACCGATGCACCCGACTCTGACTTCGTCGCCGATGCGAGGCCGTACCGCTACCGCGGCCGGCACCGTGGCCCTCTGCGACACTGAGGACGCACCGCTGTACGCCAGAATCGCGGTGTACAAGCCATTCTTCAGGTCGGCGTAGGCTTTCGCGCCTTCGTCGATAGCGTACTGATGCTTGAGGAGCGGAGTGACGTCTATTTGCCCGGTTGCCAGCAGGTCGAGGAAGGCTTCCATATTGCGCCGCTCGGTCCAGCGCACATACCCGATGGGGTAATCAATTCCTTCTTCCTCATATTGCGGATCGTACCTTCCTGGCCCGTAAGAGCGCGAGAGAGCTAGCGACAGCTCTTTAGCGTACATGTTGCTGCGCGACGCCCCAATCCCCACGACACCCACAACGCTGATGCGACCACGATCACGCAGAATTTTGGCCGCCATCTCGGCCGGCTCGGAGGAGTCGCTCGCAGCGGTCAAGATAGCTGCATCGGCGCCATACCTGGAGAACTCCTTGATGCTTGAGGCCAGCGCGGGGTCATTGGCAGCCACCGCGAGATGTGCGCCGAACGCCACGGCTCGCTCAACGCGCTGAGGAGAAAGATCAATCGCCACAACGCGGCATCCGGCGGCGCGGGCGATTTGGATTGTCAACACTCCAACGAGCCCGGCACCGATTACGGCGACAGTTTCTCCAACGCCAAGGTTGGCCTGCCGAAAGCCCTGCAGCGCGATGGCACCAATCGTGGTCAAAGAGGCCGCAGCCGTGGACACCTGCGAGGGGATGCGCACCGCGAGATTGCGCGGAACGAAGTTGATCTCAGCATGGTTGGCGTAGGTGCCACCGGCGCAAGCGACGCGGTCGCCCGCGCGGAACTCATGTACGCCATCCCCGACGGAAATTACCTCACCTGCGCAGCTATACCCGAGAGTCGTCAGTGTATCCAGATTAGCGTGCACCTTCTCGTACGCGGCTTTCACTCCGTTCTGTCGCGCGTACTCGATAACCTGTTTGACGAGATCAGGGCGTGCCTTCGCCTTGGCGAGGAGCGACTTTGAACTTAACTCGAGTTTGGCTCGTTCAGTGCCGGCGCTGATCGCTGAATATTCCGTACGCACAAGAATCCCGCCAGGACGCAGCTCCGGAGCAG
>WNFH01001781.1_pt1 | contig 20276 bp, 16 predicted proteins | sample 5400411 | NCBI WGS metagenome assembly WNFH01 (sample SAMN13153347, study PRJNA577476) | soil metagenome | isolation source: 200 cm saprolite under Douglas fir tree site 2 hole 3 | place: USA:California | collected 2015-04-18
CGGCTTCGGCGCAGCTCACACCGGTGGCTTTGGCGGAGGCCGCGTTGGCGGCATTGGCGCAGGCCACGTCGGTGGCTTTGGCGCAGGCCGAATGGCGCACGTCGGCCACGAGCACTTTGGCGGAAGGCGCCGCGGCGGCTTGTACGGCTACGGCCTCGATTGCCCGTACAATCCCTATTACGCGTACAACGATCCGTACAGCTGCACCTACTGAACGGTAGACCGATTGGAAGCCGCGAACGCGCGGCTTTCGACTACTTAATGGGCTCACCTGGAAGAATTGGCGAAAGCAGAACGCCAGCTCTACCGGGTGGGCGCTACTGAACACACTCTCCAACAGTAGCGTCCACGCACCATCGCCGTTGAAGCGAATTGAAGCGGCGCTACGACAGGAAGCAACCGAGCCGCCGCTTTCACCACGCAACGAGCCTTGCATTTGAATTCGAATTTAGTCTCCTAAACCCCAATTTAGTAGCTCGCTCGCGCGCTGGCCCTATCATCTGGCGATCCGCTCGAACTTCGAACGGCACAAGTATATCCAGCTTTCCACGACGGAGCGACTGATATGGGTATTGAGGGACAATTCGCGGGCCTCACAGTTCGAACACGGCGCGAACCAGCGCTCGTCAGAAGCGGACGGGGTAGGGGTTACCTCTACGACATCAGGCGTTTCGCGATGCTCGAAAGAGACCAGGAATATAACCTCGCCAAACGTTGGCGCGAGCACGGCGACCGTGATGCTGCGGACCAGCTCGTCACAAGTCATCTGCGTCTCGCCGTCAAGATCGCCATGGGCTACCGTGGTTACGGTCTGCCCGTTTCGGAAATCATCGCCGAAGGCAACGTCGGCCTGATGCAGGCATTGAGCCGCTTCGAGCCTGAAAAAGGCTTTCGCTTTGCCACCTACGCGATGTGGTGGATCAGGGCTTGCATACAGGATTACATCCTGCGTTCGTGGTCCCTTGTGAAGATCGGCACCACCGCGAACCAAAAGAAGCTGTTCTTCAAATTGCGCTCCGCGAAAAGCAAGATCGCTGCATTGGAAAGCGGTGACCTGCACCCCGATCAGGTGGCTTTGATCGCAAAGAACCTTGATGTCACCAACCAGGATGTCGTCGACATGAATCGACGGCTCGGCGGTGACAAATCGATCAATGCGCCGATGCATAATGACGGTGAAACCGGCGAATGGCAGGACCATCTCGTTGACCAGTCCCCCTCGCCGGAAGCCATCGTGGTCGAACAAGACGAGAAGGACCGCCGGCTCAAAGCGCTCGTCGCCGCAATCGATGTGCTGGACGACCGCGAACGTCGCATCTTCGAGGCGCGACGCTTGGCGGACGAACCGCTGACGCTTGAAGACCTGGCGGCGAAATTCAACGTATCGCGCGAACGCATACGGCAAATCGAGGCGCGCGCGTTCGAGAAGGTGCGAAAAGCGGCCAAGAACCTCGCCGTGCAAGCGCCGGCCGCGGTGCCGGCGGCCTTTGGCGTCTGAACTCAGCTCCGATCTGCGGGAGCGTTTGATCCCCCAGAATTGCTGAATCGCCGGTCGACCCACATGGACCCTTCACGTGTCGTGGGCCCGCTCTATAGGTCCGCGGTCTCCACCAATCGCCGCAGCACCTCATGGGCGGGCGACGCGCGCAGCAGAACCGGGGTCGACTTGTAGGAAGGCGTTCCGGATTTGGCGTCGTAATGATCGAGCGCCACCAGGACATTCGCCTCCGGATAATAGGTCGCGATCGAGCCCTGCGCGATATTGTAGGCAACCGCCGTCAGGTTGCGCATGAACCGCTCGCCCGCTTTCGATCCCGCGTCGGACACGACGCCGATATCGACGAGATCGCCATGCTTCAAGCCGCGGTTGGAGAGGTCGCGTTCATTGACGAACACGACGTCGCGCCGGCCCGTGATCCCACGATAGCGATCATTCTTGCCGTAGATCGTCGTGTTGTATTGGTCATGACTTCTGATCGTGGTGAGCGTGAGAGCTTCACGATCCGCCACGCGCGGATCCTCATCTGTTCCGGGATAGACGATAAAATTGGCCTTCTTCGTCGGCGTCAGCCACTCACGCTCCGATGCGGCAACATAGAGCCGAAATCCACCCGGCTTCTTGATGCGGGCATTGAAATCCGCGAATTCCGGAAAGATCGCCTCGATGCAATCGCGGATCTTTCCGTAATCGGAAACCAGTTCCGCCCATTTGATGCGCGTGTTCGGCAACGTGGCCAGCGCCATTTCCGCGATAATTGCCGGTTCCGACTTGAGATGCTCGGACGCCGGTTTCAGGCCGCCGCGCGAAGCATGGACCATCGACATTGAATCTTCCACAGTGACCGACTGGGGACCGGTCGCCTGAGTATCGATCTCGGTGCGTCCCAGACAGGGAAGAATGAAGGACTGTTTCGCGAGCAGCAAATGGGAGCGATTGAGCTTGGTGGCGATATGCACCGCGAGATCGAGCTTCCGCATCGCCTTGAATGTGACTTCCGGATCGGACATCGCAACGGCAAGATTGCCGCCAAGACAGACCAGCGCCTTCGATCGCCCATCCCGGATCGCTTCGATGGCTTCGACCGCGTTGTGGCCCTTGTGGCGCGGCGGCTCGATTCCGAACACGCGGGCCAGCCCGTCCAGAAGCGCATCGCTCGGAATCTCGGTAATGCCGACCGTGCGATCTCCCTGCACATTCGAGTGGCCGCGCAACGGAGAGATGCCCGCGCCCTTGCGGCCAATGTTGCCGCGGAGCATCAACAGATTGGCGATCTGCTGCACATTGCCCGTACCGTGGCGATGCTGGGTGATGCCCATGCCGTAATTGATGATGACGCGCTCCGCCTTGGCGTAGATATTGCCGGCGGCCTCGATATCGGATCGTGACAAACCCGAGGCTTCCTCAATCGAGTCCCAGGAGGTCGCATCGAGATCAGCCAGCAGTTCATCGATTCCGGTCGTATGATCCCTGATGAAATCACGGTCAAGAACGCCGGAGCCGCCTTCGGCAAGGCTTTTGGCATCGAGTGCCACGAGGGTCTTCATGATTCCCTTCAGCACTGCGATATCGCCGCCGACCTTCACCAGATAGTAGGTCGAGGCGATGGGCGTCGAGCTGAGCGTCAACATTTCGACAGGATGCTGCGGCGATGTGAACCGTTCCAGCCCGCGCTCGCGCAGCGGGTTGAAGACGATAATAGGCACTCCCCGCTTCGATACCTCGCGCAGCGTCGTCAGCATGCGAGGATGATTAGTCCCGGGATTGTGGCCGATACAGAAAAGCGCGTCGCAATGATCGAAATCCTCCAGGGTCACAGTTCCCTTGCCAACACCGATCGATTCCGGCAGGCCGACGCTCGTCGCCTCGTGGCACATATTCGAGCAGTCGGGAAAATTGTTGGTTCCGTATTCCCGCGCGAACAGCTGATAGAGAAAAGCCGCCTCGTTGGATGCGCGGCCGGAGGTATAAAACTCCGCCATGTCGGGATGCGGTAACTCGCGGAGCGCGGCGCCGATTCTCGCCAGCGCCTCGTCCCACGAAATCGGCAGGTATTTGTCAGTTGCCCGGTCGTAGACCATCGGGTGGGTCAAGCGACCCTCGTTCTCGAGGTCGAAGTCCGGCCAATTCCAGAGCTCGCTGACCGTGTGGGCCGCGAAGAATTCCGGCGTCGTCCGTTTGGCGGTCGCCTCCCAGGCGACAGCTTTGGCGCCGTTCTCGCAAAACTCGAACGAGGAGGTATGTTTTGGATCGGGCCAGGCGCAGCCCGGGCAATCAAACCCATGCGGCTGGTTCATGCTGAGGAGACCACGAGTCTCCTTCACAATGGCCATCTGACCGCGCACCGCGTCTGCCACGGCTTTCAGAGCGCCCCACCCCGCCGCAGCTCCCTCGTAATCGCCGACGCCTACGACATCGTCTTCGCTCATTGTGCTCTCCATAATCGCGGGTGATGTGTGGCCGTCCGAGACCCTCGATAGACATCGGCAGCGAACGAGCTCTGCTCAAGTAAAATAACTTTTAGTCTCGTTAACTTGAATCGGCCTCGGTCTGATCCTTCACCATCACCTTGAGGTGAATTCACAGGCTGAATTTCGATCAATCATTACAATGGCTCTGCGGCCAAACACGATCGGATCGACGCAAGAATAAACGCGTATTTAATTGTGCAATCGCGAGCGGCCGAGCATTTTCGGCGTTGAGACTATCCGAAACCGTTTAGGCAAACACCGGCGCCGGATCGCCGATCAGTTCTCGCCTCGGCAACGCGGGCTTCAAAGGGAGATTGCCAATGAGATTGTCGTTGATCGCTGCCGTCCTTCCAGCGCTGATCGTTTGTAACGGTGCGATGGCGCAAGTTAGCGGAATGGCCAGCCCGACACCGACCGTTGGCGCGACCTCGCCGCTTGGCTTGGGAACGGGTTCGACGGTTTCCCCAACGGGCATCCCCCTTGGCGCTACCGAAATCGCATCGCCTGGAGTCAGTCCGGCTCCCACCGATGCAACGGGCACAATTGCAATGCCGAGCAGCAGCACGACATGCTCGACCTTGGGGACTGCGCCATCATCCATGTTCGGATCCACCGCGAGCTTCGATGGCGGCGGTATGGCAGCGGGAGCGGTGGCACCCGCCACCGCGGCGACGTCAGGCAGCATGGCAACATCGGGAACATCAGCGACGTCGGGAATGTCGACAACGTCGGGGATGCTGCAAACCTCGGGGATGTCGGGAATGTGCGGCGCCGGCTCGAGCAACCTTGCCTCTTCTTCCACTCCAACGTCAACGTCGCCGACAACGCCGGGTGGCAGCGCTCGAACCGGTATTCCGTTGGGATCCATCGAGATCGGCAACCTTGGGGTCAGCTCCGCGGCGGCGGTGCCGACGATGAGCGTATCTCCCACTGTAGGTTTCGTGGGAATGACTCCGGTCGCACCGACCATACCCACGGTTACATCTCCACCCCCTGTTTCATCCGCGCCGACAAACCCATTCCAGTGCCTCGCCGGAACGGCGGGCACGACGAGCGGCTGCTGAAGTCACTTTTCATCTGAGAGCTGGACCGGCCATGAAAAAGAAAGTCATCATCCCCACCGCGCTATTGACGACCCTGGTCGCGGCCGGCGGTCTTCTGTACTTCATGCATGTTCACCCGTTGGAGAAGGCGGCTGCCGCACCCGCTCCGCCACCCGCGGCGCCGATTGTTGCCGGCACGGTCACCCAGCATGACGTGCCTATCTATCTTAGCGGTGTCGGCACCGTGATTGCGTTCAACACCGACGTCGTGCGCGCCCAGATCCAGGGGCAAATCCTCAGCATCAACTTCACCGAAGGTCAGACCGTGCATGCCGGCGACCTGCTTGCGCAGATCGATCCCCGTCCCTACCAGGCGTTGATCGATCAATACACTGGAAACCTGGAACGCGATCAGGCCCAGATCATCAATGCCCAGGCCAATCTTGCCCGCTACACCACGTTGGGGGAGAAGGGCTGGGCCACGCCGCAGTTGCTCGAGACCCAGAAGGCGCAAGTGGGGCAGCTGCAGGCGGCCATCAAGGCCGACCAGGCGCTGATTGACGCCGCAAAGGTGGAACTCAGCTTCACGCGCCTGACGTCGCCGATCGATGGCGTGGTCGGTATTCGTCAGATCGACGTCGGCAAATCCAGTTGGATCAAGGCGTGCTCGGCCTCGTCAACAACGAGATCCTGCAGACCACGGGCTCGATCCAGCTCAAGGCGAATTTTGCCAACAAATTGCACCGGCTCTGGCCGGGCCAACTCGTCAACGCGCGGCTGCTGGTCGATACCAGGCATAACGGCCTGACTGTCACCGCATCGGCGGTGCAGCAGGGTCCGAGTGGCGCCTACGTCTACGTCATCGATGCCAACGACACCGTTGAAACCCGGCCGGTCAAGGTTGCGCAGATCAGCGGCGGGCAAGCGCTGATTGATTCCGGGCTCAAGGCCAATGAGCAGGTCGTGGTTGACGGACAATACAAGCTGCAGCCCGGTACGCGTGTCACGATGCTGCACGGCCAGGCGGCACAGGAAGCCATCGCACAAAGCGCGCAGCAGGCACCCATCCCATGAACATTTCAGCACCGTTCATCCATCGGCCGATCGCGACCGCCCTGCTGATGGTCGGACTTCTGGTCGGCGGCCTGGTCAGCTATCCGCTATTGCCGGTGGCGGCCCTGCCGAATGTCAATTACCCGACCCTCCAGATCACGGCCCAACTGCCGGGTGCTGATCCGCAGACCATGGCATCTTCGGTGGCAACACCACTCGAATTGCAGTTCGGCGAGATCCCGGGCCTCGCCCAGATGACGTCGGCGAGCGCACTCGGCTACACCCAGATCACCCTCCAGTTCAATCTGAACCGCCAGATCGACGGGACAGTCAGCGATGCGCTGTCGGCGATCAATGCTGCCACCCCGTATTTGCCGATCGGCATGCCGTATCCACCGACGATCCGGAAAGTCAATCCGGCTGACACCCCGATCCTGGTGCTCGGCCTGACCTCGGACACACTGCCGCTGACCACCGTCGATGCCTACGCAGAAAACATCTTGCTGCAGAAGATATCGCAGATATCCGGCGTCGGCCTTGTGGGTATCGGCGGTCAGCAGAAGCCCGCCGTTCGCGTCCAGCTCGACCCGGAGGCTCTGGCGGCCCGCGGCATCAATCTCGAGGACGTGCGGACGGCGCTTGGCCAGGCGAACGTCGATCTGCCGAAAGGCACGCTTAACAGCCCGCGTCAGACCTACACGCTCAACACCAACGATCAGCTGCTGAAGGCCGAGGACTACGCCAATCTGGTGATCGCCTATCGCAACGGAGCGCCGGTCCGCATACGCGACGTTGGCCGGGCCGTCAGTGCGCCAGAGAATGATCTGATCGCGGGCTGGTTCAACCAGAAGCGCGCGGTCATCCTGGCGATCCAGCGCCAACCCGGCGCCAACGTCGTCGACACGGTGAACCGTATCAAGGCGGCGATGCCGGTGCTTCAGGCCTCGATTCCGCCCGCCGTCAAGGTCAACATCATATCCGACCGCACCGAGACCATCCGCGCTTCGGTCAGCGACGTGCAGTTCACGTTAATGCTCACGGTCGCGCTGGTGGTGATGGTAATCTTCATATTCCTCCGCAATTTCTGGGCCACCGTTATTCCGGCCGTCACCGTCCCGCTGTCGCTGGTCGGCACCTTCGCCGTACTCTACGAACTCGGCTACAGTCTCGATAATCTCTCCTTGATGGCGTTGTCCATCGCGGTCGGCTTCGTGGTCGACGACGCCGTCGTCGTGATCGAGAACATCGTGCGGCACATGGAGGAAGGCGCCTCTGCGTTCGAAGCCTCGCTTAAAGGCGCCGGCGAGATCGGATTCACTATAGTGTCGATCACGCTATCGCTGATCGCCGTGTTCATTCCGCTGTTCCTGATGGGCGGCTATGTCGGTCTATTGTTCCGCGAATTCGCCGTCACCGTCAGCGTGGCGCTGGTGTTGTCGCTCCTGATCTCGCTGACGCTCACGCCGATGATGTGCTCGCGCCTGCTCAAGCCGGAGAGCAAGGAGCACGGATGGCTCTACCGGCTTTCCGAACGCGGCTTCGACGGTCTTCTCAACCTCTACGAGACCGGCCTCAAGATCGTGCTGCGTCATCGTTTCATCACCCTGATGACAATGCTCGGCACCATCGCGCTGACCGGATATCTCTACGTGCTGATCCCAAAGGGTTTCTTCCCCGAGCAAGACACCGGACTGATCATCGGCCTGTCCGAGGCGGCGCAGGATATCTCCTTTCAGGCCATGGCCGAGCGCCAGCAAGCCTTGCTCAACGCCGTGATGCGCGACCCTGCGGTTGCGACGGTCGGCGCGGCGGTCGGCGCCGGCGGCGGCAACACCACGGTCAATAACGGTCGCGTTTACATAGCGCTCAAACCTCAGAACCAGCGCGGCAGCATGGACCAGGTGCTTGCGCGGCTGCGGACCAACCTCGCCAAGATTCAGGGGATCACGCTCTATATGCAGGCCGCGCAGGACATCACCATCGGCGGACGCGTGTCCAAGACGATGTATCAGTACACCCTGAACGACGCCGATCCCGGAGAGCTCAATCATTGGGCAGGGTTGTTCCTCGACAGGATCAAGGCCATCCCCGGCATCGCCGACGTCGCCACCGATCAGCTCAATGCGGGGCCGATGCTCGACATTACGATCAAGCGTGAAGTCGCCTCGAGCTACGGTATCTTGCCCTACACGATCGACAACACGCTCGACGACGCCTTCGGCCAGCGTATCGTCTCGACCATGTACACGACTCTGAACCAGTACCATGTCGTCCTGGAGGTCGACCCCAAGTTCCAGTATGGGCCCGAAGCGCTCAACGGCATCTACGTCAAATCGTCGAGCGGGCAGCAGGTGCCGTTATCCACCTTGGTGGACTCCGTGGTGAAGGTCGCGCCGCTCGTGATCAATCATCAGGGGCAGTTCCCGTCGGTAACGATCTCGTTCAACCTCCTGCCGGGCACCGCGATCGGCCAGGCGGTGAGTTCCATCCAGAAGATCGAGAAAGATCTCGGCAAGCCGCTCTCGCTTCAAACCAGCTTTCAGGGCAACGCCCAGGCATTCGGCGACTCGCTGTCGAGCACGCCGATCCTCATTGCCGCCGCACTCTTCGTCATCTACCTCATCCTCGGTGTGCTGTACGAGAGCCTGATTCACCCGATCACGATCATCTCGACCTTGCCATCGGCCGGTCTCGGTGCGCTCTTGTTGCTGATGGCGGTTCACTACGATCTCAGCGTGATCGCGATCGTCGGCATCATACTGCTCATTGGCATCGTCAAGAAGAACGGGATCATGCTGGTCGATTTCGCCCAGCACGTCGAGCACGAACAGGGGCTCACGGCGGAAGAATCGATTTATCAGGCCTGCATCATGCGGTTTCGGCCGATCCTGATGACGACAATGGCGGCGCTGCTTGGCGGCGTTCCGATGATGCTCGGTAGCGGTGTCGGATCGGAGCTGCGCCAGCCGCTCGGCTACGCCATCGTCGGCGGCCTCGCCCTGTCGCAGGTTCTCACCCTCTATACGACGCCGGTCGTCTATATCTATCTCGACCGGCTGCAGACCTGGCTGTTCGGAGAAAAGAAGCCAGCAGTTGCGGGCCACGCTGAGGCGGCGCCTGCCGAATGACGGGCCTTTGACGCACGCTGTTCTGCGCTCTCGATAATCGCGTGACCTGCATCGACTGCAGCGATCATCATGATTTGGTAGGGAGGAGGCTGCGAGCACCTTACCGAAGGACCCCGTCTCAACTCGGTGTGAATTACTAAACCCCAATTTAGGGTTCTCTCGTCAGCCGCTGCTTAGCTTCCCAATTGAAGGTGCAAATTGATCCAGGACACCATGATGGCTTCCGCTGCAATTCACATCGTTAGCCCGGCTGAATTCGACCGGGGAACCGCGCAGACGCCGGGCTCCGAACGTCAGGCGGCCATCACCCCGGCGCTCGGCATTGCATCGGCCATCTGGGGCGGCCTGTTCGAGGTGGCGCCGGGATCGCGGACCGGTGTTCATCATCACGGGGAGCAGGAGACGATCGCTTACGTCCTCTCCGGCATCTGCGAAATCCGCTGGGGCGTGCGCGGCGAATCGGTCGCGCGCGCGAAAGCCGGCGATTTCATTCATGTCCCCGCTTTCCTGCCGCACATGGAAATCAATCCTTCCAAGCAGGAGCCGTTTCGATGGGTGGTCGTGCGCAGCACCGCTACACCGATCGTTGTCAACCTTCCGGACGATAGCTGGCCGTAAGCCGGACATCTTCCTGCGGGCAGCGGGACGACAGCGGGCCGTAAGCCTGATGTCTTCCTGCAGACAGCCTTCACGGACTTGGCGAACATGGAGCATTCATGGACGAGCACGATTCCAATGCAGGGCCGAATAAATTCAAAGTTACCCGCCGCACGGTGATCGAAACCGGGACGACCGCGCTGCTCTTGACCACACTGCCGCGAGCGTCCTTGGCGGCCGGCCCGGCCGATGACAACGAACCGCCTCCTGTAAAGGTCGAACTTCAGATCAATGGCCACACCCGCTCGCTGACGCTGGATCCCCGCACGACATTGCTGGACGCGTTACGCGAACACCTCGCGCTGACGGGATCAAAGAAGGGTTGCGATCACGGCCAATGCGGCGCCTGCACGGTGCTGATCGATGGACGCCGCATCAACTCCTGTCTGACGCTCGCGGCGATGCATGATGGCCACTCCATCACCACGATCGAGGGACTTGCATGGGGTGATGATCTGCATCCGTTGCAGGCGGCCTTCGTCGAGCATGACGGCTTTCAATGCGGTTACTGCACTTCGGGCCAGATCTGCTCCGCGGTCGGAATGCTGGCCGAAAGCCAGCAGGGCATGCCGAGCTATGTGACGGGCGACCTGACGCAGCCCGCCGCCGAACTCACCGATGCGGAAATTCGCGAGCGGATGAGCGGCAACATCTGCCGCTGCGCGGCCTACCCCAATATCGTTTCGGCCATCAAACAAGCTGCGGGAATGCCGACATGAAGGCTTTCACCTATCAACGCGCCGATTCCGTCACGCAGGCGGCCGCTGCTGCCATCAAATCCGGCGCCAAAATCATTGCCGGCGGCACCAATTTGCTCGACCTGATGAAATTGCAGGTTGAGACGCCATCCCAGCTAATCGACATCAACCGGCTGCCGCTCGACAAGATCGAAGAGACGCCCGAGGGGGGCTTGCGGATCGGCACGCTGGTACGAAACAGCGATCTTGCCACCGACCCGCGCGTGCGGCAGCGTTACGGCGTGCTGAGCCGCGCCTTGCTAGCAGGCGCCAGCGCACAGCTGCGCAACAAGGCCACCACCGGCGGAAATCTGCTGCAGCGAACCCGCTGCTACTATTACTATGACGTCACAAAACCCTGCAACAAGCGCAGCCCCGGCTCCGGCTGTGCGGCGCTCGCCGGCTTCAACCGCATTCACGCTATCCTGGGCACCAGCGATGACTGCATCGCGACGCATCCGTCGGATATGGCGGTAGCGATGCGGGCGCTCGACGCCAAGGTGGAAACGGTCAATCGCGAGGGCGAAGCCAAAGCTATTCCGATCGCGGAGTTTTACCGTCTTCCCGGCAACACTCCCGAGATCGAGACATCGCTCAAGCCGGGCGAAATCATCACCGCGGTGACGCTGCCTCCGCCGCCTCCGGGCGTGCAGGTCTATCGCAAGGTCCGCGATCGCGCTTCCTACGCCTTTGCGCTGGTTTCCGTTGCCGCGATCGTCGACAACACGCGCGGCCAGATCCGCTCGGCCCGGCTGGCCTTCGGCGGGTTGGCGCATATGCCGTGGCGGGTAGCGCAGGCCGAGCAAAGATTGGTCGACGCGCCCGCGAACACGACCACTTTCAACGCGGCTGCAGATGCCGTTCTCGAAGGCGCGCGCGGATTTGGCGCTAACGATTTCAAGATGCCGCTGGCGCGGCGCACGCTGCACAGCGTGCTTGCAGAGATGACCCGGACCTGAGGCAGCCTTGCAGAGATGACCCGGACCTGAGGCAGCGATCCCATGGAAATGAACTCACCCGTCGGCACAAATGCACTCGATGCGCAGGGCATCGTCGGCAAGCCACTCGACCGCGTGGACGGCCCATTGAAGGTTACCGGCGGCGCGCGCTATGCCTATGAGATGCAGCAGGACAACGTGCTGTATGGCTTTGTGGTCGAGGCCTCGATCGGAAAGGGAAGGATCAAATCGATTGACACGCGGGCTGCCGAGAAGGCGCCGGGCGTCGCGCTGGTTCTCACCCATCGCAACGCGCCGGCGCAGGGCACCGGTAATCACCGCGAAGCGCACCCGGTGCTCACCGGGCCCCACGTGACGGGTTACGGCCAGCCGGTTGCCTTCGTGGTTGCCGAAACGTTCGAACAGGCCCGGGCGGCGGCTTACCTCGTAGACGTGAAATATGACCGGTCGAACGGAAAATACGCGCTGCGTTCCAACCTTAATGAGGCGCGCGTACCAAAGCCAAGCGATGCGCCGGCAGCCGACAGCGCGGTGGGCGATTTCGCAAGCGCATTCGCCGGCGCCCCGGTACAACTCGACGTGACCTATACCACCCCGTTGCAAAGTCATGCGATGATGGAACCGCATGCCACACTTGCGACGTGGGACGGCGACAAGCTGATCCTGCATACCGCGAACCAGATGCTCAACCAGGGTCAGCAGGTGATCGCGACGACCCTAAAGATTCCTGCTGAAAACATACGCCTGATCAGCCCGTTCATCGGCGGCGGATTCGGCGGCAAGCTCTGGGTCAATGCCGATGCCATCCTGGCGGCGATCGCATCACGGCAGCTCAAGCGGCCGGTGAAAATCGCGCTGACGCGGCAGCAGATTTTTCACGTCACGACGCACCGCTCGAACACAATCCAGCGCGTTCGACTGGGCACCGATCGGGAGGGCCGTATCCTCGCGATCGGCCACGATGTGTTCTCCGGCAATCTGCCCAGCGAACAAACCTACGAGGGCGCCGCCCTCCAGACCCGCACGCTCTATGCCGGGCCCAATCGGTTGACGCGACATCGTCTGGCGCCACTGGATATTCCGGTGGCGTCGTCGATGCGGGCTCCCGGCGAGTCGGTCGGACTGATGGCACTTGAATGTGCGATGGACGAGCTTGCCGAAAGACTGAACCTCGATCCGATCGAGTTGCGCATTCGAAACGAGCCAAGCGAGGATCCGGAAAAACATATCCCCTACTCGAGCCGCCACCTGATCGCTTGCATGGAGGAAGGTGCTCGCCGATTTGGATGGGACACGCGCAATCCGAAGCCGAGCCAGCTTCGCGACGGACGCTGGCTGGTGGGAATGGGCATGGCTGCGGCGACACGCGGCAACCCGCTTCTGCTTTCCAAGGCTAATGTCCGGCTGGATCCTGACGGTACCTGCACCGCGAGAATGGCGATGACCGACATCGGAACCGGGACTTATACCATCCTGGCCCAGATCGCGGCGGAGATGCTCGGCCTGCCGACGGAACGCGTGCGAATCGAACTCGGCGATACCAACTTTCCGCAGGCGGCAGGTTCGGGTGGCTCATGGGGCGCGGGCAGCTCGGGCTCGGCCCTGTTCGAGGCATGCAATACGCTGCGCGCAAAGCTGGCACGGACCGCCGGCATGGATCCGGCAACCGCAAGGTTCGCCAACGGCAGCATCGCATCCGGCGAACAGTCCAGAAAGCTGACGGACCTTGTGGGCGCCGGGATGGACGCCGACGGTGAAATCCGGCCGGGCCGCAACAACAAGGATTTTTCGCAACAATCCTACGGCGCACATTTCGCGGAAGTCGGCGTCGACGTGGATACCGGTGAGGTGCGGGTGCGGCGCATGCTCGGCGTATTCACTGCCGGCCGTGTCCTGAACGCGAAGACGGCTCGCTCCCAAGCAATCGGAGGAATGGTGTTCGGCGTCGGCGCCGCGCTGCACGAAGAGATGACGCTCGATCCTCGCTTTGGCTATTTCGTCAATCACGATCTCGCCGAATACCACGTGCCGGTGCATGCCGACATTCCGGCGATCGACGCCATTTTTCTTGCCGAGCTGGACGACAAATCCAACCCGCTCAAGAGCAAGGGCATTGGCGAACTCGGAATCTGCGGCGCTGGTGCCTCGATCGCCAATGCAGTCTACAACGCGTGCGGCGCGCGGATACGGGACTACCCGATCACGCTCGACAAGCTGCTTTCCAAGCTGCCGGTGCGCGCATGAGCGGCCCGGAAGCAGCAGGCACTCGACGCCGTCAGATCGTGGTTGCCGTGATCGCCATTGCCGCAACCGCCGTTCCGGTGATCGGCCTTGCGACCTCGCGCAGCGTGGCCGCAGGGCCCGACACGGCGCCCTCGGCTCAAGCCACCGGCTATCTGCCGAGCATCAGCGACCTGATGATCGCGACGATACAACCGCGTCACGAGCGGATCTGGCGGGCCGAACAGGATGGAAACTGGAACTTTGCGGCCTACGAGCTTGGAAATCTCCAAGGCGCATTCAAGCGGCTCGGGATCGCTCATCCAACTCAAGGGGATATTTCCCTCCCCGACATGATCGCCTCCGTCACGGGGCAGCCGTTTCAGGAGCTCAACAACGCGATCAAATCCAAAGACGCGACCGCATTTACGAAGGCCTATGCCGATCTGACCGACGCATGCAATTCGTGCCACCAGGCTCTCAACCACGGCGCGGTCGAAATCGGTTTACCGAGCCGGACATCTGCGTCGGATTTGAAAACCAACAGCACGTCCCGGAATTGACGCATCGAGATATCAGCGATTCATATCGACTCGATCCGCAAGACATTCTGAACGTTAATTTAATGGCTCACGGTAATCGTGAGCCTATCTTTCATGTACCCCCAGTCGATTTTGGATAGGAGAGGTAACATGTTTTCGAGACGGGATATGCTGGCAGTGTCTGCTGCGGGCGCTGTGATGACCGCAAGCGCGGCAAGTGCGGCCTCCTTCGGCAATCCGGACCTGCCGCCGCAAGGCGCTGTCAACGCCAAAGCGCCAGGAAATCTCAGGGATCCTGGCCCGCAAAGCGAGGCCATCGGCAAGCAGTTTCCCTCGGCGCAATTTCCGCCGGCAACCGACGTCGGCGGCATGCCGATGGACTGGGCCTCATTCAACAATGCGCCAAAGCGCGTCCAGAACGGCGGCTGGGCGCGCGAGGTGACGCAGAAGGATTTCGCGATTTCTGACACGATCGCGGGCGTCAACATGCGGTTGACCGCCGGGGGCATCAGGGAATTGCACTGGCACCAGGCCGCGGAGTGGGCGATCATGACGTACGGCAGTTGCCGCGTGACGGTTCTCGACGCCGTCGGCCGGCCATACGTCGCCGACGTCAACGAGGGCGACCTGTGGTATTTCCCGGCGGGCCAGCCGCATTCGCTGCAGGGTCTTGGCCCCGACGGTTGCGAATTCGTGATCTGCTTTGACGATGGCGATGCCAGCGAGTTCAACACCCTGCTGGTGACGGACTGGTTCGCCCATACCCCTCCCGAGGTGCTTGCCAAGAATTTTGGCGTTCCGGCCCAGACGTTCGCCAGGATTCCGCTGCAAGATCTCTGGATTTTCCAGGGAACGCTGCCTGGTGATTTGGCATCGGACCGCGCCGCAGTTAGGAAAAATGGGGACGTTCCACCCCATCCCTTTATCTTTAGGCTCGGATCGTCAACTCCGACGAAGCAATCCAAGGGCGGCGACGTGCGGATTGCCGACAGCAGCAACTTCATGGTCTCGACGAGGATTGCGGCCGCGCTGGTGACGGTTCGTCCAGGCGGCATCCGCGAGATGCACTGGCATCCGAACGCCGACGAATGGCAGTATTATATCAAGGGAAAGGCGCGCATGACGGTGTTCAATACCGGCCCGAATGCGATGACGATGGATTTCAATCCTGGGGACATCGGCTACGTCAAGAAAAATCTGGGACATTATGTCGAGAATGTCGGCGATACAGATATGGTATTTGTCGCGGTTTTCAGGGCTCCCCGCTATGAAGAGATTTCTCTGTCCAACTGGCTGACGCACACGCCGCCGGCGATGGTTGCCCAGCATCTGAATGTAGACGAGGAGACAATCGCGAAATGGCCGGACAATGCCCCCGGCGTAATGCCCACTTCGTAGATCGCGGAGTCAAGGTCGGCTTTTACGTTGCTCGTGGCGCCGCAAATAGCCGCCAGTGCATAACAGGATCGCGAACGAGGCGGATATGGATGCGCTCGACAACATCACGATCGGCATGACGGCCGAGAAGACAGTGACCGTGACTTCCGAGATGACGGTCGGTCATTTCGTGGCGGATATGCCGCAGGTCTACGCCACGCCGATGATGATCCTGCATATGGAAATGGCATCAGGCTCCGCCATCGCTTCGCATCTGCCCGAGGGCTTCGTCAGCGTCGGCATGGACGTGAAAATCCGCCACCTCGCCGCAACTCCGGTTGGCCGCACGGTCCGCGCCAATTCTCGCGTGGTCGAGATCGACCGCAAGAGCGTGCTGTTCGAGGTCGGGGCCTGGGACGGCGACCGCAAGATCGGCGATGGCACCCATCGCCGCGGCATCGTCAATGTGCTGGAGTTCGAGCAGCGGTTCGGAGTGAAGCAGCTCACCATGAGTCTGGATTGAATCCATCCGCAACCGCAACCCTTCTCGACTCATGGACGATTGTCCGTTTCATGGGGACATCGCGGACAAGGTAAGCAGTGACAGCAGCAGCGCGGGTGGCATGACGATGAGACCGAGTTTGAGAAACCGAAGCAACGTCACGTTCTCGCCTTCTCTGCGCAATGCGATCAGCCACAGGATGGTGGCGAGCGAGCCTGTCACGGAGAGATTGGGCCCGACATCAACGCCGATCAGGATCGCGCCGGCCACCTGCGCAGGAGCGTGCGCTGCATGATCTGTGGCCGCCGCGATCAGACCAACCGGCAGATTATTGACGAGGTTGGAGCCAACAGCGACGACGATGCCTGCGATCCACGACGTCGCTTGCGGCGACGCCGCGGCAGCGTCGTGCAGGCTGCGGGCCAGCACTGACAACACACCGGTTTGATTCAACCCCGCAACAAGAACGAATAGACCCGCAACGAGCGGCAGCACGCTCCACGAGACGTCTCTGAGAATCGGCAGCGGTGATCGCCGCGCGACGACCAGCACGATGGCGGTCAACGATGCTCCGGCGCAAAAGGTCGGTAACCCGAGTGACCGGTCGAGCGCAGATGCCAAAAGGAGCACCACGACGGTCAGCGCGATTCCGACTGCTGCAAGCGCGGCACCCGGCGTCATCGGGGGCGCGTCGTTGATAGCTGCGACCTTTGCATCGAGCGCCGGTCGTTGCGTCAGTCGCAAAGCGACGTATGTCGTGAGGATCGCAACTATTGACGGGCCGGTAAAATAGCGCAGCCATTCCGAAAGAGCCGGCATCTGTGCCCCGAACACAACAAGGTTGGCAGGATTGGCGATCGGGAGGACAAAACTCGCGGCGTTGGCGATGAAAGCGCAGATGAAGAGATAAGGCAGTGGCTCGACCTGCGCGGCCCGGGTCGTTGCATACACCGCCGGCGTCATCACCACAGCGGTGGCGTCGTTCGACAGGAACGCCGTCACCAGGGCGCCAACGACGTAAATGATCACGAATAGTCGTTTGGCTGAGCCTCGCGCATGCCTGACCGCCTGGGTCGCTAGCCAGTCGAACAGCCCCTCCTTCCTGGCGACCTCAGACAGCAGCATCATGCCGATCAGAAAGAGGTAGACGTCAGCGCCCCTGCCGACGGCCGCGGCTGCCTCCTGCCACGACAGCAAGTTGAACAGCACCAGCATCGTGGCACCCGCCACCGCCCAGACGAACTCCGGCCAATTCCATGGCCGGGCGATTACGCCCAATGTTGCAGCAGCCGCAATAATCCAGATGGCCGAATTGAAAAGCATCAGCGCGTGAAATCTAATGGTGCCCGGCGGTTGGCACGACCTTGCCCCTGAAAACGCTATAGCTGATGACCGTGTACAGCAGCATCAGCGGGAAGACGATGGCGCCACCCCAAAACATGAACATAAGACTGGACTGCGGCGCGGCGGCTCCGTCGATGGTGATGACGAAGGGGATCATATATGGCCAGAAGGACAGCGCCAGGGTGCCAAAGGCCGATACAAAGATCAGCGCGACCATATAGAACGGCAGGTAATCGTCGTGGTTCAGGATGCTGAGAGCGAGCACCGTTGCAGCGAGCGCTCCCGTCACCGGGAAAACGAACAGATAGGGGCGATCGATCCAGCGATGCAGAATCGGAATGTGCTCGGCCAGCGCGTAGGCGAAGACAAGCACGAGGAACGCCAGCACACCGACCGCGAGCACGGGGATCTGGCGGCGAGCGATGTCGCGAACCTCGGCCTCGCACTTCCTGAGCAGCCAGCAGGCGCCGAGGAGCGCATAGCCAAGACACAGGCCGATGCCGCAAAGGACCGCAAACGGCGTCAACCAACCGACCTCCCCTCCGGAATATTCGCCATTTGTGAATGGCAACCCTTCCACCAGGGCACCGACCGTCAATCCCTGGATGAAGGTCGCGATCAGCGACCCGCCGGCGAAGCTCAAATCCCAGATCCACCGCAGCCGCTGCGTCTTGTAACGAAACTCGAACGCCACGCCGCGCAGGATCAGGCCCAGCAACATGACGATGAGCGGGAGATAGAATGCCGACAGCAACGTGGCATAGACGACGGGGAAAGCTCCCCACAGAATCACCGCGGTGACCACCAGCCAGGTCTCGTTGCCGTCCCAGATCGGCGCGACGGAGCTCAGCATCGCGCCACGCCCGGCTTCGCCGGTCGCCAGTCCGAACAGCAAGCCGACGCCGAGATCGACACCGTCGAGCAACACATAGAGCAGAATGCTGATAGCCAAAAGCGAGACCCAGAACATGACCATATTTATTCTCCGGCGTCGGCGTGGCTGGGTTCTGTCATCGGCTCGTCATCGGCCAGTGACATCGGCCGGTTCGGAACCGCGAGATGCGGAACTTCGAACGGCTTCCGCGCTGGACCGATACGGATGAGCCGATAGATGTAAAACGTGCCAAACAGGAAGATGAAGGCGTAGACCGCGCAGAAGATCACGAGCGAGATCGTCGCCTCGCGCGTCGTCAGGAAAGGCGTCATAGCGTCAGCGGTTCGCAACACGCCATAGACCACCCAGGGCTGACGGCCGACTTCAGCGGTAAACCAGCCGGTAATGATCGCAATGAAGGGCAGTGGAAAGCTCAGGAAGGTCAGCCAAAGCATGGGACGATTATACGCCAGGCGATGCCTGAAACTCAGATAGGTACCGAGCCAGGCGAGCCCCAGCATCGCCAGACCGCATCCCACCATGATCCGGAAGGCAAAAAACGGGATGACCACCGGGGGCCGGTTCTCCGGAGGGATGCTGTTGAGTCCGGTTTCACCGGCTGTGAGACTGTCAGAATCGATCAGGCTGCCGAACGGCGGCGGCAGCGTAATCGCGAACAGGTTGCGCCGGTTCGCCACATCCGGCCAGGCGAACAACACTTCGGAACCCGGCTTCTCATCATTCCAGCGTCCCTCAATCGCAGCCATCTTGGAGGGTTGATACGTGTTGACGTACCCACCGACCAGGTGTCCAAAAAGCAGCTGGATCGGCATCAGCACAGCGGCGAGACCAAGACCCATGCGCAGCATGATCCGCGCCTCGGCGTGATATACCTTCCGCAGCACGTACCATGCACCGGTCGCGGCGACACAGAAGGCGCCGGTAAGGTAGGAAGCAAGCAGCATGTGGGGAAATCGCGACCAGACCACCGAGTTGAAGATGATCTTGGTCCAATCGTTGGGAACGAAGGCGTTGTTTTCCAAGACATAGCCCGATGGCACCTGCATCCAGCTGTTATTGACCATGATCCAGAACGCCGAAAACGTCGTCCCCAGCGCGACCATCGCGGTTGAAAACAAATAGAACCACGGCGGCACACGGCTGCGGCCAAAGATGAGCACGCCGAAGAAACCGGCCTCGAGCATAAAGGCCGTAAAGGTCTCGTACATCAAAAGCGGGCCCTGGATCGGCCCGGACATCTTGGATAGCACGCTCCAGTTCGTGCCGAACTGGAATGCCATCACGATCCCGGACACCACGCCCAATCCAAATGCCACACCGAAAATCTTCAGCCAGAATTCGAAGATCACGCGATACGCCTGACGGCCGGTCGCAAGACACAAGACTTCGAGGACGGTCAGCCAGGCCGCCAAGCCGATCGTGAAGGATGGAAAGATGATATGGAACGTGATGGTGAAGGCGAATTGAATTCGCGACAGGAAAAGCGCCGTCATATCCATTTCGCAAATCCCTCGTGGTCTAGCTCTGCCGCAACAACTAGATGCTCCTTCCGTGAAACTGATCACGGAGCGGAAGGACGCAACGCACCCGAAAGGTAGCAACGGAATCAGCGGAGACGATTAAATTCGCGGTTAGTCTCTCAAGCGGCCGTGGGCTGCAGTGTTTCGACCAAGGAACGGCGCGTCACGCGGCAGCGCCACGTGCCGGCGGCGCTATGAAGTCCGGGCCGACCGGATCGGCGATGGTTTCGCGGAGGATCCGATCAATCTCCGCCTTGACGGAGGCATCGAGCGACCAGCCGGTTACCTCGTCGACAGGCTGCAACTGATCGGGATGACGCGCTCCCCACA
>WNFH01002354.1_pt1 | contig 20237 bp, 18 predicted proteins | sample 5400411 | NCBI WGS metagenome assembly WNFH01 (sample SAMN13153347, study PRJNA577476) | soil metagenome | isolation source: 200 cm saprolite under Douglas fir tree site 2 hole 3 | place: USA:California | collected 2015-04-18
ATCGATGCGCGCGCCGATCAGCCCTGTGACTGCAGCCTTCGTCCGTGTGCGACAGGCCATGAATACCCCCTCCGTTCGATGAGACGACGCCAGATCGCTCGGAACGGCGAGGCTTGCAAAGCAAATTAAGTTGGCTTGCGGTGGTCTCGTCCCGCTGGCATGCTGACGGCCGACCGTACCCGGGACGATAGCATCGCCAGGCGTTTGAGAATGTCCGCAACGGGGTAATCGCGTCGTTTTGGCGCCCGGCCGTCAGCTTCCGGTCTACCCCCTGAGAGCGGATATGCCACCGATCACTAGCATGCCTCGGCGCTGTATCCCTTGAGGCGCATTGAAACGACCGCGAAATCGGAAAACTGCCGCCGGTGGGCGCAGCGCTAAATCGTAGGCGGTCGCGTATTTTCGGGGCATGTGTTAGGCCGCGACTTCATAGCGCCACGGCGAAATAATAGTGCCCATCTTCATCGGTCGTGGCGCGCCATTCTACGCCAGAGCACGCTATGACGGTCGCCCGGTATCCAGCTGCGCGAAGCCGTTCTACGATGATTGCTGAAGGTACGGGTCAGGCGGCTCGCTCAGTCTTGTAGGGACGAACTAGCTAGAAGGTCAGCCGGAATCTTCCACGCTTCGCCGACCTTGTGAATCATCTCGACCGTGAGCGCTCGCCGACGCGAAAGAACCTCCGACGCACGGGAGCGCGAGCCCAGAAGTTCTGCCAATTCGGCCTGGGTATGGCCGAGTTCGTCTATAGCATACCGGAGCACGTTGATAGGATCGAAGGTCTCGTCGATCTCGATCGGCCATCGCTTTGCCTCGTAGATTTCGACGAGCGCCATCCGGTGCGCCCCAACAGGCCTCGATCGCTGCGAGCGCTGCGCGGTGATCCTGGTCTGTGCGAATGGGCCGGATTTCCATGTCGTCTCCTTAGAACTGCGACACCTTCAATGCATCGATGCGATCATATTCCGCGTGGGTGCCGATGAGCTTCACGAAGGCGATCTGCCGACGGAAATCGAAGGCGGCCACCAAGCGATAGTTTCCTCCTGCGACCTCAAACCTCACACGCTCGCGGTTCAGCACCTTGGCCTTCGGAGCCGGAGCGCCTCAGTGAAGGTCCGAAAGGCGCTGGCGGCACGGCTCGGAAGTCAGGTTAACGCCGAGCCGTCAAATATGAGCTTTCACTGCGTTTGCGGTAACGCCATGTCTTCGACGACGATTGCTGAGCCGAAAAATGCTCGGCATCCGAGTCTCGTAGGCTGCCGATGCAACCAAGAGGAGGCCTTTTCGTTCGCTCGGTGCTTTCTGTTAACCTGGATTCCGTGCCGTGGCGCTGGCGGTGATGATATTGACTGATTCTGTACGGTGCTGTACGGTTGTTTCCGGAGACAGTCATGGTGAACCTCATCTTGCGTAAGGGCGCGGAAGAAGCTCGCAATCAGCTCCCGGATCTTCTCGAGGCGGCCGAGAAGGGCCGTTCGACGATCATCACCAGACATGGCCGTCCGGTTGCAGCGTTGGTGCCGATCGAGGCGTATGGCGCCGCCATTCGCCAGCAGCCGCTGATGCCCGTCGCAGGATCCGGTCGCGGGTTATGGGGAAAGAATAGTACCCGTACGCTTCGAAAGCTGCGTGACGAATGGAGCCGCTAGATTTTCGGAATCTGCCGGAGGATGCGCTGGTTCTCATCGATTCGGCACCCATCATCTACTTCCTCGAGGGGCACACGAAATTCGGACCGCGCTTCAAGCCGCTCTTCGAAGCCCATGGAACTGGGCGCCTGCGCTTCGCCGTAACGACCATCACTATCGCCGAGGTGCTGACCGGGCCCCTCCAGGCAGGTGATGACGCGCTCGTGCAGCGTTACCGTGCGATCCTCGAATCGTGGCAACCGATCGCGCTTGACGTCGACATTGCGGAAAGCGCTGCGAGACTGCGGGCGTCGCTCCGCCTCAAGCTTGCAGACGCGGTTCAAGCGGCCAGCGCATTGGCGATCAACGCGGCCGCCCTGGTGACGCATGATCGTGATTTCTCACGCGTGCGGTCGCTGCGTTTAATTTCTTGAAGGCCCAGCACGTCGACGTGACGATCGTTCACGAAACGCTGTCCAGCTTGCGGGGAGTTGCCATGTCGTCGATCGGTACCAAGCTGCTCAACAGCCTTCGTTCCATTGAACGTCCGGGCGACTTTTGCGTCGGCGGAATTCGGGAGATCGTCATGCCGACGATCGATATCGACGGTGTGGGCAGGATCGCCTTTCCGATCCTGCCCGTCCAGGCCGAACGGCTCGCCGCAATTGCCGAGGCAGCCCCCTATGGGCGGGGCGAAAAGACAGTGGTCGATCGCGAGGTCCGGAGAACCTGGCAGGTCGATTCCGCCAAGGTTCGGATCGGAGGGCGTCACTGGGACAAGACCTTGGCCAGTCTCGTCGCCGACATAGCCCTTGGGCTCGGTGTGAGCGAGCCGGTTGCGGCCGAGTTCTATAAGCTTCTTGTCTACGATACCGGCAGCTTCTTCGTCGACCACCGCGATACCGAGAAGGTCCCCGGCATGTTCGCGACGATGGTGCTCGTGCTGCCTTCGACCCATAGCGGCGGCGAATTGGTCATAAAGCATCTCGGCCGGGAAGTGGTGCTCGACGCGCGTCCGGAGGAACCGTCGGAGATCGGCTTCGCGGCCTTCTACGCCGATTGCGTGCATGAAGTGCGTCCTGTTAAGACCGGATGTCGCCTGACCCTCGTCTATAATTTGTGTTTCGTCGGCGAGAGGCGCCCGCTTAAGGCGCCCGATTATCGCGCAGAGCACGGGCGGGTGGTGGAGTTGCTGCGGAGCTGGGCGAGTGCCGAGGACGAGCCTGACAAGCTGATCCTGCCCTTGGAGCATGTCTATACGCCGGCGGAGCTGTCGTTCAGTACCCTCAAGGGTGCCGATGCGGGCGTGGCGTCTGTGCTGGTCAAGGCAGCCGCAGAGGCGGATTGCGATCTCCACCTCGCCCTCGTGTCGATCGAGGAGAGCGGCAGCGCCGAACATACCGGCTATTACGGCCGTCGCCGTTGGAGTCGCGACGAGGAGGAAGACGAAGAATTCGAGGTTGCCGAGGTCATCGACCGGGCGCTGATCCTGTCCGAGTGGCGACATCCGGATGGCGGCGAGGCCGGGTTCGACGTTTTTCCATTCGCCGAGGACGAGCTGTGCCCGCCCGACGCATTTGAGGATCTGACGCCGGACGAGGAGCATTTTCACGAGGCGACGGGCAACGAAGGCGCGTCCTTCGAGCGCACCTATCGTCGTGCCGGCTTCGTGCTGTGGCCGGCCGCGCGGAGGCTCGCGGTGCTGAATCAGGCCGGCCTCCGCACGACGCTGCCGTATCTCGAAGATCTGACGGCGCGCTGGGAGGCGGGCAACGCATCGATCCGGTCGCCGTTTTGGCGTGAGGCCGATGAGCTTTCGGGGCACATGCTGCGCTCCTGGTCCCGCTCGCCTTGGCGGGCGGACGACGACGAGGAAGCCGGCCGGATGCTCGATTTGCAGGTCCGGCTTGGAAACGTCGAGCGCATCGATGCGTTTCTCGCCGAGTTGTCCGCGGAAGGCCATTACGCCGCCCACGACAACGGGGCGATCGTGTGCGCTGCCGCCCTTCTTCCGGCCACGCGTGCAGCGGAGCTGCTGGTCCGGATTGTCCGCCGTAACGCTCCAGCCCGTCTCGGCGCCTGCGGCGATCTGCTGCTGCGCTGCGTCGCGGCGCCGATGGGTACCACCGGCGACCTCGGGCAGATCAGCGTAGCCTTGATCGATGCCTTGCCGGGCGACCCGACGAGGCGAGAGGAGGTCGGCACCTGGACTCGGCCAACGCCGGTGACGCCGGGCTTCGTCGTCGATCTTTTGACGGCGACGAGCCGGATCGATGCGGGGCTCGCGGCGCGTGCGATCGAGCACCTGCTGGCCTGGCCGAAGACATATAGTCCTGACGACGTGCTGGTCCCCGCCGCCCGCACGTTTGCCAAGCTGGCGGAGAGCACCGCCTGGCCGGCGGTGGGGCAGCTCCGGGAGGCGTCTCTCGACCACCTGCGCAGGCGCATCGCCCTGCCGCTGGAGGCGCCACGGGACTGGGCCAGAGCCAATCCGCTCGAATGCACATGCGGCGACTGCCGTGCGCTGGGCGCGTTCCTGGTTGTGCCAGATCAACAGCAATGGCGCCTGAAGGCGGTCCAGGATCGGAGGACCCACGTCGAGCAAAGCCTCGAACGCGTGGCCTGCGACCTCAACCTCACGACCGAAAGGCGCGGCAGCCCGCACACGCTGGTTGCCACCAAGAACCAGGCTAGCTACGAACGGCGCGCAGAGCAGCGCCGGCAGGATTTGGAGCATGTGTCGGCACTGGGCGAATGAGTTTGGCGGCGCCCTATCCATGAAGGCGCATAGAGCGACCGCGACATCGGAAACTGCCCCCTATGGGCGCAGTGCCAAATCGCAGGTGGTCGCGTATTCTCGTGTTCTGGCGTGTGTTTGGCTACGGCGTCATAGTGCCACGGCGAAACAATATTGCCCATCTTCATCGGCCGTGGCGCGCCACTTCGGAATACGCCGTCGCCGCCAAATCCCGCCGATTTCCCGGTGCAGGCCGGCAGGCTGCCTCCGGAAACCGTGCGTTCGGCTGCTTACCCGAACACCGGATCCAAAAACGATCCCGCTTGAATTTCGTCATATTTCCGGTTATATGACCGGAATCAAATCTCGACGACTTGAGAAGGACCTATGGCTAGCAAGTCCCAGCGCAAGGCGACCCGTACGCACCGTCGTCGCGCGGCGGCGCGAGGTTTTGTGCGCGTTGAGGTTCAGGCGCCCAAGAAGGATGCCGGCCTCATCCGGGCGCTGGCCGAGACGCTGCGCGGCGGGGCCGAGAAGGCCGAGGCGCTTCGATCCACCCTCGCCAAAGCCGTGATGAATCCAGAGATGGGGACTGCTTTCGACATCTTTGGCTCGGAACTTCCCGACGAAGTCTTCACAGGCGTTTTTGACCAGCCGCGCCAACGAGGCTGGCGCCGGGTTGATCTGTGAAATTCCTGCTGGACACGAATGTTATTTCCGAAATCCGCAAGCGCGGCCGCGCCCATCCAAACGTTGTCCATTGGGTCACTCGCACACCGGTCGAGGACATTGGGACGAGCGTGCTCGTGCTCGCCGAAATCCGCCATGGTATCGAGCTGAAACGGCGGAGCGATCCAGAGCAGGCCGAATCGCTCGATCGATGGTTTTTGCAAATGCGGACCAGACTCGGGGGGCGCGTCCTGCCGATCGACGAGCCGGTCGCGGAAGCCTGGGCGCTCCTCGGAATTCCCAATCCGTTGCCTTTGATCGACGGCCTGCTGGCGGCGACTGCCAAAGTGCACGGCCTGACATTTGTGACCCGCAACATCGCGGACATTGTCGTGACCGGCGTGCCGCTGCTTGATCCGTTCTCTGGAGTTTCGTAGCGCCTATCCGGCCCGTCCGGTTGCATCCGCAGGCCGCCTCACGTTTCCGGCGAATTGCGACGACGATTAAGTGCACTGAAGATCATCTAGCCGGCCTTCGCGACCGCGAGGGTGGTGGAGCTAAAGTGAGTTCGCAATCATCGAATCACTTTGACCACGAGGAGGCGAAGATGATGTACAGCGGGATCGATCTGCATTCCAACAACAGCGTTATCGCGGTTATCGACGATGCCGATCACATTGTGGCGCAGAAGCGCTTGCCGAACGAGATCTCGAAGATCATCGGCTTTCTGGCGCGCTGGCGCGACGAGATGGCAGGCGTCGTGGTCGAGTCGACCTACAACTGGTATTGGCTGATCGATGGCCTGCAGGACGCCGGCTTCCAAGTGCATCTCGCCAACACGTCTGCGATCAAGCAATATGAAGGACTGAAGCACAGCGGCGATGAGACCGATGCGCAGCATCTGGCCCACCTGCTGCGACTGGGCATCCTGCCGACGGGAACGATCCTGCCGAGGGAGCACCGCGCCGTGCGCGATCTGGCGCGCAAGCGCATGCAGTTGGTGCAATCGTGCACGGCACATGTCCTCGCGGTCGAGAACATCATGGCCAGACAGCTCGGCGGGCGGATGACCAGCAACCAGATCAAGCGGCTGACCGACGACGCGATCGACAGCCTGTCGCTGACGGCGGATGTCAGCTTGGCAATCAAGGCCAACGTCGCCGTTATCGCGACACTGCAGTCACAGATCGAGGTTCTTGAGAAGCGCCTGCAAGAACGCAAATCTACGCCAAGGCGCGCCATGGACCCCGCGAGGGTCCGTCTCTACGCCGTCGTTCGTCGGTCAGGCCGCCTCCGGGACGTAGTGCAGGATGAGCAGGTCCGCTCGCTGGCAGGGCGCGACCGCGTAGGCGCGACCTTGGTCGTCGCTGAATTCCACGAGCAACGTCTTGTCATCAAGCTGCTCGACGACAGTGCCGACCTGCCCGCGTGCAAGCCGCTGCGCGGGAAGGTCCGCCAGCAATGCCACCACGTCCAAAGCGGACGGCCGTTCGTTCTTTGCGCCCTTTTTCGTCTTCATCACAGCACCCAACAGGTGACGAACCTTGGCACGCTCTCGCCAGTTCGCACGATCCAGATCGTTCTTACCACAGCACTATTTCCTTGTCGCCTGATGGTCGCATCGAGGCGCCAATGTGTCCCCCAGGGGTTCACCGCGATCGGGGAGGCCTCGCTGGAGCGTGCGGCTTCGAGTAGAGCATCGCATAGCCACGATGCATCGCTCCGCTGAAGATCAAGGGCCTCGCGGAATACCCGGGCCTTGTGTGTCGGCCTCGCGGGTGCGATGGGTTCAGGCAATAGCCCTCGATCTTGCGGATATCGAGGATAGCCTGCTCGCTGTGTGGCAGATGCTTCGTCATAACAGCAGATTGGCTTCGCGCCCGGTATGGCGCAAGCGGATCAGCGATACTGCCCCTCAGAAGGGCAGCGAATATTTATTGCCCATCTTCATCGACCATGGCGCGCCACTTTACGATTTTCCACGCCATGGCCGCACGCGCTCGCATCGCCCGGGTGCGGCCTTGCACCAGCTACGATCTGCAATGCAGACCGCGACGCAGCCGCTTGTCACGGCGGATCAGCACCGCAAGCTTGCGAAAAAGCCTTGGAGTCAAGGGTTGTACTTTCAAGCCACCCCGGTCCTTCGCAGAAGGCATCAGGGCTGGAGCAAATTCAAGACTCGGCCAGCAGCGCCCTCGATGTGTGCACGCAGCAGACGGCAGGCCAGCTCAGGGTCCTGCTTTCCGGCCGCCTCCAGGATATCCCAATGCTCTTGTTGGGATTGCCGGAGGTAGGGAGCGCGGTGCCGCAGCAGCATTGAATAGCGGCTGGCATTGCGCCACAGAGTCTCGATCAAGTTCAACGTGCGAGGACGCTGGCAAGCGGCATAGAGCGCACGATGGAATTGCCAGTTTACCTCGCCGTAAGCGAGCTTGTCCTTCACCCCGTCAGCGTGCCGACAAATCTCGGTCGCGAGAAGACGTTGTTCCGGCGAGAGATGCTTTACGGAGGCGCGCAGAGCGGTGGTTTCAAGATTGACGCGAAGTTCGAAAATCTCAGCCGCATCGGCGGCCGTGAGCGGCACGACGAAGGCGCCGCGGCGCGGACTGATGGCGATGAAGCCCTCGAATTCCAGGCGCTGAAGCGCCTCCCGGAGCGGGACGTGGCTCAACCCGAGCTTCGCGGCGAGGAAATGCTGCTGGAGCCGGTCGCCCGGCCCCAGCTCGCCGTTCAGGATGGCCTCGCGAAGCCGCTGCGTCGCAAACGCGCTCGCGGTCATGTGCGACGGTTCGCTGGCTTCACCTGTTGGTCGACCTGCGATACGCGCAGCTGTCGCCGGCTGCTCCGATTGCGTTTTCCGCTTCGCTGGCTTTGCCTGCCGCATGTCTTTCATCAAGGCGTTTCCCTGCGAGGCCCTGCTGCGGATGGTCCCGACCGATCGGCGACCACCGCATCAATATCGTTCTGTTCCGAGCGAATTGGCGCTGATTTCGAGATCAAGGCATCCATAGCAGCAAAAGGCGCCACATCGGAGAACGCCTTGCGTGGAATCAGCATGAAGCGGCCATTGTGCAGGGAGATCTGGAATAGATCCATGAATGCCAGCTCGTTGCAACGGATTGGGTCAATCTGATCGACCGGAAAGGTTCGAGCAAGGCCGGGCAGCCTGAGAATGACGCTATCCGACGTTACGACGAGCCGCACCGAGCGTAGAGCGAGTGCCGCTGTCAGCGAAACAAGAGCCAGGCATATCCATAGATATGTGGGTGGAGAACCGGACAACGCCGCCAGTCCGCCCGCGATGCCAAGGAGGGCGGCGACGCCTTGCACGACCAGAAAGCCGTGACTGTCAGGCCGAAATTCCTTGGCGGCGGAATCGTCAATCATCGCGGCTGCCGTATCCGAATAGCGACCGGTAGGCGTAGATCGCCGGCGTCCCGCCGGTATGCAGGAACACGACGTTGTCAGACGGCTTGAAGCGGCCCGCTTTCGACAGGCCGATGAGCCCGGCGAGGCCCTTACCCGAATAGACCGGGTCGACCGTCAGGGCCTCCAGCCGCGCCGCGATGGCCATCGCATCTACCGTCCGCTCGTCTGCCCGACCGTATGCGCCGGCTGAGAAGCTGGTTTCAATGATGATCTTGTCTTCGAGCGGTCCCGGCTCGAGGTCCACTTCGTCCGCCAGTTCGCGCAAGATGTGCGTCACTCGGTTTCTGACGCCGGCGGGATCGGCGTCGATGTCAATGCCGATGACATCGATCGGCAGGCCGAGCGCGGCGAAACCAGCTATGAGGCCGGCCTGGGTGCCGCCGGTCCCGCTCGCGTGGACAATGTGGGTCACGGTCACGCCGAGTGCTTTGGCCTGCGTCGCGATCTCGGCGGCGGCATTGAGGTAGCCGATGCCACCGAGCCGGTTGGCGCAACCGTAGGGAACGATGTAGGGCCTGCGGCCTTCCGCGCGCATGCGCGCCGCGATCCGCTCCAGCACCACGGTGCGGTCATCCTTGACACTGATGATCTCGTGGGTCGCGCCGTAGAGGTGATCGAGGAAGATGTTTCCTGTCTGTGCGTAGTCCGAATCGGTGCGGTCCACCCGGTCGGTGATCATCGCGAAATGGCAGTCGAGGCCTGCCTTCGCCGCGGCCGCGGCGACTTGGCGAACGGAATTTGACTGGACGACTCCTGAGGTCAGCAGAATGTCGGCGCCGGCCGCCAACGCCTCGGGAAGCACGAATTCGAGGGCGCGCACCTTGTTGCCGCCCTGGCCCATGCCACTGGCGTCATCCCGCTTCACCCAGACGGACGGTCCTCCAAGCCATTTGCCAAGTCGCTTCAGCGGCTCCAGAGCGGTAGGAAAGTGCCCGAGGCTCATACGCTCATGGGAAGAAATCAGCCGCGCAAGCCCGCCGGCGTCTCTCGTATTTTTCATCTCGCCTTCTCTTTGATCAAAATATTACTGGCGCAAGGCGGCTTCTCGGCCGCTCGCGCAGCGGGGAAACTGAACGCGGCATCGCCCGCACGCCGACTGCTTCGGTGGCCGCGCAAAGATTATAATCTATATTGAAAAATATTATAATATATAATTTACGGCATGCTATGGTCGCATCTGGCTCTGTCGGCTGCCGCCGTGGCTGGCCTGGTTATTCTGGTTGTGCTCAAGCACCTGGGACTACTCGGGCCCTTGTACGCGCTGTTGCGGCGGCGCCCTGGGCCCTGTGCGCGATAAATTGGTCGTTATGTCCGCGGCCGCCGGCGCGCGGATGCTCTTCACGTTGGCTGAGGCTTTGATTTTCGCGTTGGCGCCGTCCGTTCTCGCTTCGCCGCAACGCGGCGCGCCGCCGCCAGCGCTGCGCGCGCCCATGTGACAAGCTCATCGGGTTCGTCGAACAGCCGCTCCGGCACCCGCCAAAAGGAGAGGTCTATGGTGGAGCCCTTCTTCTCGTAGTTGAGAGGCGGAAAGGACTCGGCTTCTTTGAAGGCCGCCCGGTTGTCGTCATCAACCCGGAAGTAGAGCGTGTTCTCCGTCACCATCCCAAGCATTACGCCGTCGCAGAACACGCCGGTCTTGCCGAACATACGCCGCATGGTGACGCGGCCGAGCGGAGCGAGCTGTTCGCGCAGGAACTCGGCAAAGCCGTCGCTTGCAACCATCCCCATCCCTCCGTCGCTCCATGCATGTGATAGTGCCCGACGGGCAAATCACCCATTAGTCTGTCCAGCCCTCTTCGCAAAAATATTCCGCTTCTCCGCCGACCCAAATCACATCTAGAACTTTTCGTATCCCGTCCCCACTCAGAGGGGCGTTTCGCGATTCCTCACGGACGTAGGGTGCGGGATGCGGTGGACGCAGCAGCGTCAGGCGCGCGAAGTACGTGCGGACGAATGATGCTGATCCGCCTTCTCTGAAGCTTCGACGGACTGGCACAAGGCGCGTCGAGATCCTGCCCGAACCTTTGCGGCGATAGCAGTGACGGCATTTTCTGGTTTTGCCGGGCACACGATACGCGCTCCTGTTGGTTTGCGGTTCTTGCGCGGACGTACGCAAACGGGAGGCGGGAATCCTGGTCGGAGACTGGTCATTCGAGGGAAAAGGGCCGTTTCTACGGGATAACAGCCGGTGGCTGGGTCTCGATGGATGTTTATATGTATCCAGAAAACAACAGTATGGAAATATATAACTTTACACTATTTATCGTATGGTATATTAATAGATATACAATATTATCAATTACGTAAATATATGAGTTGACACATGAGCGTCAAAACAATCGTCCAGCAGCAATACCGCAGCATCGTCGATAACGCTGCCGCGAGCCTTGCCGGCCTTAAACCCCCGCCTGAAGGGTGGCTGCGCACGGTTCGCAACGCTCTCGGCATGTCCGGCGCGGAGCTCGCGAAGAAGATGGGCGTCACCCGCGCGCGCGTCACGCAGGCAGAGCACGCGGAACTCACCGGCGGCATCACCCTGAAATCCATGCAGGCAACGGCGGAAGCGATGGGATGCCGTTTCGTTTATGCGATCATCCCGTCGTCAGAACACATCGAAGATATCATCACGGCCCAGGCCCGCAAAAAGGCCGTGGCGATTGTCGGGACAGCCAGCAAGCACATGGCCCTCGAAAACCAGAAATTGCCGGACGACAAAATTGCCTGGGAAGTCGAACGCCTCACCCGTGAGATTGCGCAGGAAATGCCGCCTGACTTTTGGCGTGATAAATGATCAAGGACGTCCAGTATCCGGAGGGAGCGACGCCGCTCGATCCGAACGAGCTTGGCGGTCTCAAGCATAAGCACGTCACAACGCAGGGCGAGCTCGATCAGCTGGAACAAGCCAACATCGAGTCCGGCCTGCGCTGGCTTGGCCGCCAGCGGGCAGACGTTCTGAGCGTTGACTTTGCCATTACGCTGCACAAACGCTTGTTCGGCGACGTGTGGGATTGGGCGGGCAGGTTTCGAAAGACCGGAAAAAACATCGGCATCGATCCCGTTCATATCCCTGTGGAGCTCCGCACGCTGATGGGCGATGCGAAATATTGGGCTGAGAATAAAACTTACCCGCCTCCTGAAGCTGCGGCCCGCCTGCACCATCGTCTCGTAAAGATTCATCCGTTTCCCAATGGCAATGGACGGCATGCGCGCATCATGGCGGACGCGGTGCTTGATCGCGTCTATGGTGCGAAACCCATCGACTGGGCGGGCGGGCATGATCTTCAAACAATGAACGAGCGCCGTGCCACGTACATCGCGGCGCTCAAGGCAGCGGACCGGGATGATATTGATCCACTTCTGCAGTTCATCGGCCAGAGCGGCGACAAATGACGACTTGGAAAAAATGCAATGGATGTGGGGTGGCCTTGACCAACGATAACGACTCCGAGGCTCGCATCATTCCAAACGCCTTGGGGCAGCGCGTTTGACCTCGCCGAGCAGGTCTTTGACGGCTTTAAGCAATGGTTTCGAGCCGCTCCTTGGGCATCCATAGCGCAGCTTGGCCGCCTTGAGCGATTTTGCAGGCCCGGCTTCAAGTTCGCCGATGCTTGGAATCAGATTTCGGCGGGACGGGATCAAATTTTTCCCGAACACGGCTAAGAAGACGATGGCTGATGTTTTGCGGAAATTCCTAAAGAGGAAGCTCGGGCCTGGCTCAGAGAAGGAGGCGGCATAAATTTCGGACTAATAAGCGGGCGGGTGTAATTGAGGGTTCTCTCGAGGTGCAAGCCTTCGATCATCGCGCGAGCTATTCGGAACAGCCGCGTCCAATCCGATTGCACGTTCACGCCGCGAGTGGGTAGGACTGACCCGAATAGGCCGCAAACGTTTTCGCTGCGACAATAAGCTGTACTTTCGTAATGCCGTGCATCTGAGCGAAAGCGATCTGTAGTTCGGGCTGGACATCCCCAAAAAACGACGACATGGGACCGCAAGCTTCTTTAGCCGCAACGGGGTCAAGCAGACAATGAACGAGTCCCTGCGCGTCCAGCTTTTTGCTATACGGCGCATTTACGGTCGTCAGAACAAGGACGGGGCTGTTCATCTGCTTCACTGTCATCAGTACTTGCTCAATATAGGCTGACACGGGACTTGCTTGCAGCCCCTCAATGGAAACCCGCAACAACGGTTCCTTGTTCCAGAAGCAGCATAGCTCTTGAGCTGCAAAAGTCATAAAGCGTGCTTCTGTCGCTTTAAACTTAAATAGTTATTTCAATAACATAAGAGTTCGCAGTTTTATCTGGGTGGCGCGCCATTCGGATCAATCACTTCAGTTTCGCGCGGTTCAAAAATCTGGGTAATTTGCGAGACTCTAACTGCATGCCGGTCGTCCGGGCTTCCACCCAGCTTCAGAAGCGGCCGCTAGTGCCTGGCGCGCTTTCGCGACCTCTCACATGTTTGTCGAATGCAGGCGGCATCGGCGGGCCTTGGCGCCCCTCGAAGGCCAGCGAAAAACGCGCCCGTAGCTCAGCTGGATAGAGCACTAGACTACGAATCTAGGGGTCAGGAGTTCGAATCTCTTCGGGCGCGCCAACCAGTACTCATCTGCGACCCGGAGTGGTCCCATTCCGGCCGGCCAGGACTCCCTCTCCATTTTACAAGCTAAATCGATTTAGCTAGTCAGCGATCGGCAAAAAGATTTCAGCTAAAGGCGAGAGAGAGGGAGGCGCTTGGTGAGCCTAGCAAGACGCAAGTTCCTACGTCGCGCCGTCCGGCTTCTTAACCTGCCTTTTTACCGACTTAGCCGTCCTTGAACGCGCATTGGTTTCCATGAGCACCGGCACGACGATTACGCCGCGTTCGGCCTGCTTTGCCGCATCTAGCGACGCGAAAGCCTCCTCCATCATCGTCTCGGTGTCCTGCCGCATCATGACCAAGGTGAAGGGAAGCTGTTCCGCAAACGGATCCCAGTCGAAACATCCGACGACGCAGTCGCCAAGCGGAGCTGTCGATACGCCGTTGGCGAACTGGGCTATACCTTCGAATGCTGTGATCGAATTGACAAACAAGCCGGAGGGCAGATGTTGTTTTTTGGTGACATATTCTTGCAATGCGTCTCTCGCATGTGAGGGCTGGTAGCCGCAACGCGAGACCATGTGGTCGCGCGGCACGACGCCTTCTCGGCGCAAGGCCTCGACGAAGCCGGCAACGCGGTTGTCGGTCGCATATTCTTCCTTGATGCCACCAAGGAAGAGAAAGTCTTCCAGTGATCCTCCGCGTTTTCGCAGTTCGGCTACGAGCCGTTGCGTGAGTTGCATCGCCCCTCCTCTATTGTCAGATACAATGGAAGGAGCACCGGCACCGGGAAGGTCGAGGTTGACGCACGGCACCGCTGCCGTCTCGCATAGGCGATTGAGTTCGCCAGCCTGCGGTACGCCCACGATAAACAAGAATTCGACCTGCTGATCGAGGAGAGTCTTGGCAACCTTCGACTCGATATCGAACTGGCGTTGCGTGCTGACAACCACTGGACATAGATCCAGCTTCCACGCTCTCGCTTCGAATGCCTCGGCGAGATCAGCAAAAAATCGATTGCGGTAGTGCGGCAAAATCATCCCGGCGAGTCCTGACTTCGACAATCGTAGGCCGCGCGCTTTTAAATTCACGTTGTACCCGAGTTGGTTGGCGATAGTCAGGACGCGCTGCGCGGTGTCTTCCTTGATCCGATACCGAGACCAATTGCCGTTCAGAACGAGGCTGACGGTCGAAACCGACGCTTCGGCGGCGGTCGCGATGTCATAAATTGTGGATCTTCGCCGACGTTCATTCCGAGTCATGACTTCACATCCCATTGCGCTCGATTTTCAACGCGCGGGTTTCGCCCGGCACCGTAGCAGAGCCCTGCACCTTCCGAGGCATCGCCTTGTCGTTGAGGAGCTCCTATCTGCAAACAATTTCGCATCCGAGATAAACTGCTTGACACCGAGATCATCTCTATTTATTTATAGCTAAATGGATTTAGCAAGCCCGCGATTGGCGAAATCCTAAAGCCTTGGAGAGGGAGGTGCCCGAAACGCGTCGAACTGGCAGTCCGCCACGCGCCAAAAACATCTCAAGAACATAGTGCTGACGGATCGGTCGAGCGCCGCCCGAGCAGTTCGATGAACGGCGCGCAGTTTCGAGCAAGTTGCGACGGACTCGAGTCGTTGGCGGTTCTCGCCGGACTGCGCTCGATGCATTGTGTCGTATTCCGGAATCGCTAGGCGTCGATGCCTCATATTTCGATTCGAGTTATCGATGTCCGTACTTCGCAAGACGGTTGACAACGCGTCTGGCAGCCTCATCAGGCGCAAGCACAGGAGGGAAGCGGATGGGCAAGGGACATATGCTTCCTGCGATATGCGCCGCAGCTTTCGGGGCAATCGGAGGAGCTTCGACCGAGATGCTGACGATCGCGACCGTCAACAACTCCGACATGATCATCAACCAAGTCCGCGTTGAGAATCATGGCTGGCGGTTTTGACAGAAATCTGCAGTTTGGCCCTTTCGAACTTTCGATTGGCGAAAGGCTGCTGCTGCGCGAGCGTGTGGTGTTGCCCCTTGGTAGCAGGGCCCTGGACCTCCTGATCTACCTTGCCGAGCGTCCGGGCGAGGTGATCGCAAAGCAGGAGCTGATCGATCACGTCTGGCCGGACGTAACGGTCGAGGAGGGGAGCCTCCGGGTCCACGTCGCCGCGATCCGCAAGGCACTTGGTGACGGCCAATTTGGCAACCGCTACATCGCAAACATCAAGGGACGAGGCTACTCGTTCGTCGGCACCGTTGTCTCTCTCGCAGGCGGCACGGAAAGCAGGAACGCCAAGTTCCGGCAGCAAGGCAGGCTCCCCGTGCGACCGATCATGATGATTGGGCGCGAAACGGTGGTCGGCGAGGTTAGCGACAAGCTCCGAAATGAGAGGTTCGTAACACTGCTCGGCCCCGGGGGCATTGGCAAGACGACCATTGCCTTGGCTGTTGGCCGCGCCGTTGCCGGGGAGTTTGGCGGGAGAGTCCATTTGGTTGACTTGGAAAGCCTTACCGATCCGCGACATGTTGCGGGGGCTGTCGCGACATCCCTGGGACTTGCACTCAAATCGAAAGATCCCGGCTTGGAACTGGTCGCCCTCGTTCGTTCGCGAAAGCTTCTCATCATTCTCGATAGCTGTGAGCACGTGATCGAGGCGGTCGCGCTGCTTGCCGAGCAACTCTACCAGGAAACGGAGCAGATCTATCTTCTCGCCACGAGTCGCGAATCGCTGAAATTAGAGGGCGAGCATTGTTGCCGGGTTCTTCCCCTTGATTATCCACCAGACGGCTCAGAGCAAACGGCAAATGCTGTGTTTCGATATCCAGCAGCGCAGTTGTTTGTACGGCGCGTGGCGGCGAGAGCGGGAAGCTTCGTTCTCACCGACGAGGAGGCGCCGTTTGTCGCTGAAATGTGCCGAAAGCTGGATGGTATACCGTTGGCAATTGAGTTGGCAGCGGGTCAGGTGGCCGCACTCGGCATCAAGAACACGGTTGCCCGCCTGGTGTCTCGGCTGGAATTGCTGAAACTAAGCCATCGGACGGCAGTTCCGAGACACCGGACTCTTAAGGCGACATTGGATTGGAGCTACGATCTGCTGTCTGACGCAGAGAGGATTGTCTTTCGACGCATTGCTCCTTTCGTCGGCCATTTCACCCTGGAGGGCGCGCGGCATGTCGCAGGCGAACTCGGCGCAGACACCGGAGAAATTTTTGACGCGATCGCCGGCCTGGTTGAGAAGTCATTGATAGCAACTCGGATCGATGACACGCAGGGGAAGTATCGGTTGTTGGACACGACTCGGGCATATGCACTCGAGAAACTGGAGGAGCATGCCGAAGTCGACGTGGTCTTCCGCCGGCATGCAGAATACGTCGCCGGATACCTCGAATCGCAAAGAGCGGCGCTGTTGGCTCCGTCAAAGGCTAAAAAGGGCGCGCCCTATCCGAGTCCATCGGGAAGCATTCACCTAGCGCCAGAGCGGAGCCTTAGGCCGCGCGGCGATAACCAGTTCGCGACCGGACTCGCGGCCGCTTCAACGCATTCCAGCCAATTGGGCAACATCCGCGCGGCGCTGGAATGGAGCTTTGGGCCGAATGGTGACGATGAGATCGCGACGAGGCTCGCGGCCGCTTCAACGCAGCTGTTTCTCGAACTGTCCCTGTTGATCGAATGCCGAGTCTGGACGGAGCGAGCGATCGCCCGTCTCGGAGATCAGCAAAAAAACTCTCGCCGGGAGATGGAAATCTACGCGTCACTGTCCTTGGCCCTGATGCAATCCGAAGGGAGTAGCGAGCTGGTTCGCAAGGCATTTTCTCGGGCGCTGGACGTTGCGGCCATACAAGGAGACTTTGCCTACGAGCTGCAGCTCCTGAGCGGGCTTTCCGGGTATTACCGTTGGAACACTGACATTAATGCTGCGCTCGATATCGCCTCCCGAAGCAAAGAGGTGGCCTTAAAAACGAGGGATCACGACGATATGGCGCTCGCTGAAGCGATGTTGGGCGTCGTCCATCATTTGGCCGGAAATCACCTCGTCGCACTAAAGCATTTCGAATCCGGGCTGAGTCACTCTGCGTCCGGCTGGCGCTTCCGCGCGGGACAACACGTGTTTTATCACAGTAGTCTTTTACTCGTCGGGATGGCTCGTTGTCTGCTGTTCCGAGGGCTGCTGGACCAGTCACTTGACTACGCAACGCGCGCCATAGAGGAAGGAGAAAAATCCAATCGTCCAGCCACACTGTGTCGATCTCTGAGCCAGGTTCTTCCGGTCTATTTGGCCCTGGCGGAGTCTCGCCGGTCGGAGCAGTACATTGCGCAGTTGACCGAGCTCGCCGCGGCCTACTCCTTGAAGCCTTACCATGCCATAGCGACTGGCCTGCGAGGTCAGTGGCTGCTGCTTCAAAATGATCTCCGCGAGGGGATTCCGCTGCTGAAGAGGGCTTTGGAAGAGCTTGACGCTCAACGTCACGACTCCCTCAATATGGAATTTCTCTGCGACCTGGGTGCGGGTCTTATTGCCATGGGCGAGCACCAGGAGGCGCTGACGCTGACTGTGAACGCGATTGATGTGCAGCATCGCGGCGGAAAACTTTTGTACATGCCCGCCTTGTTCAGGATGAAAGGGCTCATCATGGCGTCTCGATCGGCCGAGGATTATTTCGAAGCGGAAGCAAGCCTGCTGTCAGCAATCGACTGGGCTAAACGGCAGTCCGCCACCCTGTTTGAATTGAAGGCTGCGACGGAACTCGCCGAGCTATTGCTGAGGCAGCGGCGCATGCCAGAAGCCTACAAGCATCTCAGCGCGGCTCTTGATCGAATGCCAGCCGGAATAGTATCTCCCGCTCACGCGCGTGCCGTGCAAATCCTCAGCCAGCTGCAATCCGGCACCGAGGCCGTCGGCTAGAGCGGAACCTTCGACTACTGTGCGCTGTCTGCGCAGTCGCATACAAATCCTCGCATTCCCCTACAAGCCCGATTCCGCGGCCAGGCACATGCTGCGGCTTACATACCCAAGGGGTTCGCTGCCATCAGCAAGAAGGTCGCAGATATCATCGTTGAGACGTTAGAGTTCACAGTTTTATTCTGAGTGGCGCGCCATTCGGATCAATCACTTAGGTTTCGCGTGGTTTAAAAATCAGAATTCAGTTTGCGAGCCTCTAACTGTATGCCGGTCGCTCCCTTCCGCTGAGAAGCTTGAATCACATCCCATTTCAGAGGGAATCCCTATTGAGTACAGACCCTAGTTCGCAAAAATATATTGCACGTTTCTAACGAGAGTAACTGCCTCTCCCTTCCTCCAAAGTCGATCTGCGGAGAAAGCTTTGCTCCGAAACTCATCTTTGGGCATTGTCTTTTGAAAGAACGGCTTCTGGATATTGCTGAGTCCGGCCGGAGTAACGACGCGGAAGTTCAGGCACGCTAACACTTTTGCTTCCTTCGCTTGTTTGTTCGACGAGGATTGCTCAAACAGTTGGGCGTTATCGTCCATAAGGAAACTTGTGCCTCTCAGCGATAAGGGCACGGTGACCAATTTGTTTGGTTCGATTTCTGTGCGTCCGGACAATCCCAAATCCGCATCGAAGGCAATTCCAAAACCACAGTCGAGCCGGCCTTTTCCAATCACATCGTCCGGTTGGTTGAGGGTCAACCAGACCCGATCTATGGTTGCTGGCCTGGTCCCAGAATTTATGAAAGAAGCCGCGAAATTCGCTTTTACTGCGATTTTTGCACTTTCGTCACCTAGTGTATCTGAGCCTTTCCAAACATAGGCGTCCGGATCGTCAAGAACGATTACGCGAACATCATCCAGTGTTCTAAGGGTACTAAAGTAAGCGCCTAGAAACGAGATAGCCAAAGAACCCAATGAGATGGCGATTGGCAACCAATCGCGGCGCGCAGATCTTTCGGGGGTTCTTCTTAGCCGCATGATAGGTGCGGTTCTACGCCTTTTCCATTTCTGCATGGCTCATCACCCAATCCACTGTACGCCTGCGGGTGCAAGACTAGCAGTATTTGCCGATAGTTATTGAAATTTGACCCGCTGTTAGTAGTCAATGGCGCATCAGCATTACAGACGGTAGGGCTGTCTCACTTTTGGCGGATGCCCGCTCCGATCGAGTCGTCCAGTTCGGCGTCCGCATCTTTTGTCAGGCGGTTGCCCGCGTCCCTTTGGCGCGTGACGGGAGTCCTCTCTCGGCTAGAATCCTTGGAGGGGACATCCACAGCCTAGTTTATGACGACGGGTGATGGGGGTGCGTTTGGGATGGGTGTTTTGACTACGTTGCCGTACAAGATGCTTCCGTTGAAACGCACTTGGCACGGTGCTCCAATTGGCCGGCGTCGTAAGGGCCATAGCTACCGGCAAACGTAGCGCAAAAGCTTCCATTATGTTGATCGACAAGAACTTTGGGGCGTTATCTGGCCCGAGCCGTCAACTTGGCCGAATATGTTGGCCTTCGCAGAACTGCACAAGGCAATAAAGACGAACGGATAAACTATTTTTTTGAAGTGGCGCATGAGCTTCTACGCGCGCGAACCAGCCATCGGTTTCCGGCGTCTATCTCGAGAAGATCCCTGACTACGATCCCGCAATCCAACAATAGATGATCGGGCCCATTAAGCCAGATCACAAAGAGTATGCCTCTATCGCTGAGGAGATGGAGTTGGTCGAGAAGGCGGTTTTATTCGTTGCAGCAGCCCCGCCTAAAGTAGCTTCGTAGTAAGGCCGCCTTGACCCGTCTCAGCCGCTGCACGAGTTGATCTACCAATACTATAGCTGTGAGCCCCAATTTGCCCGACGGGCAAATCACCCATTAGTCTGTCCAGCCCTCTTCGCAAAAATATTCTGCTTTTCCGCCACCCCAAATCATCTCTACAACTCCCGCCATCCCGTTCCCACAAGAGGGGCGCTTCGCGGTCGTCACGGACGCGTAGGGAGCGGGATGCGATGGACGCTGTGGCGTCAGGCGCGCGACGAGCGCGCGGACGAATGATGCTGCAGCGGACGGCGAAGTCGTGTGGTCCTGACGCCCCGACGCTGGTGTCAAGTTGGCGGAGCAATCCGTCGATGACGGTGGCAAACAAGCCCGGTCACCGGGGAGAGCACGAAGGAAACGTGTGCCGTGGAAAGGCACGGTTCTTGAGAGGGTGCAAGTCCCTCCCGGCAAGGGTCGCTCCAGCCGGTAGCAATCGGAGCAGGCGGGAAGGC
>WNFH01002036.1_pt1 | contig 20181 bp, 22 predicted proteins | sample 5400411 | NCBI WGS metagenome assembly WNFH01 (sample SAMN13153347, study PRJNA577476) | soil metagenome | isolation source: 200 cm saprolite under Douglas fir tree site 2 hole 3 | place: USA:California | collected 2015-04-18
GGTGGGCAGACCTGGACCCAGGTTCCTTAGGCACGCACAACGGTAATACCCAGCGCCCGGTAGGGAGCCAGCGCCTCATTCGAGATGGAGCGCTCGGTCACCAGGTGTGTCAGGTCACTGAGCGGGCCAACAATGTAGGGTGCAGCTGTGCCTAACTTCTCAGCGGATGTCAATGCCACCACTTCAGCCGCGCTGGCGATCATGGCACGCTTCACATAAGCCTCTTCCAGATCGAGCGTACTGATTCCGACATCGGGATGCAGGCTGGCTATCCCCAGAAAGCAGAGGTCGGCTCGAATGTTCCGGAATGCCTCGACGGTGGCCGAACCAACAGTCACCAGACCATGCTTGTAGAGCTTCCCACCGATCACAACAATCTCGATCTCCGGGTATTCTGCCAGGGCCAGCGCAACCGGCGGGCTGTGCGTAATCACGGTAGCGCGAAGATTGTATGGCAGATGCTGCGCCACTTGCAAAGACGTCGTGCCACCATCCAGAATAATCACCTGATCCTGGCGGATGAGCTCTACTGCCGCCTGCGCGATGGCTGCCTTGGCTTCTGCCGCCTGCTGCTGGCGCACTGTGAAACTGGCGCTGGCCGGTGAACGTGGCAGCGCCCCTCCATGCACACGCTGGAGCTGGCCTGCGGCGGCCAGTTCGCGCAGGTCACGCCGGATGGTGTCCTCCGAAACGTGCAAGCTCCTGCTCATCTCCGATGCAAGCACCTTGCCCTCCCGTTGTAAGGTCTGCATAATCGAACGTCGTCGTTCTGCTGTTAGCATTGTGTTCTTCTCCTTGAAACTGCACAATATTCCTTGACTTTGCACGAATTTGTATGGTAATATCATGATTGTGCAGTATATTGCATGGAAGTACCGGTTGTCAACGGGACCGTGATTGTATAGAGCGTCATAGGAGCTACTGACACCCAGCATCCATCGGAGGGATAGAGATGGAAGGTATTAAGCATTACTTGACAGATATGGATGGGGTGATCGTGCGAGGCACGACGCTCATACCTGGAGCAGCAGAGTTTGTGCAGCGTCTGCGGGCCCGGGAAATCCCGTTCTTGATTCTTACCAACAACTCATTGTACACGCAGCGCGACCTGCAGGTACGCCTGTCATATATAGGGCTGGAGGTGCCGCCCGAAGTGATCTTCACATCCGCGCTGGCTACTGCGCAGTTCCTGGACGATCAGCATCCGGGTGGGCGGGCGTACGTCATTGGTGAATCCGGGCTGACGACGGCGCTGCATGACATCGGCTACGTCCTGACCGATCAAGATCCGGAGTTTGTTGTACTGGGTGAGACGACCGCCTACAGCTTCGATCGCATTACCCGCGCCATCCGCTTCGTGAGTGCCGGGGCACGTTTTATCGCCACCAATCCGGACGTGATGGGGCCGGGCGAGGGAGGAATCGTTCCCGCGACCGGCGCAGTTGCGGCGTTGATCAGCGCGGCCACGGGCGTCAAGCCTTACTACATCGGCAAACCGAATCCGCTGATGATGCGCACGGCGCTACGCACCTTGAATGCGCATTCTGAGGACTCTGTGATGATCGGGGATCGCATGGATACCGATATCGTCGCCGGGATCGAGAGCGGCCTGCGCACTCTCCTGGTGCTCACCGGAGTCACCAAGCACGAACAGGTGGAACGCTTTCCCTACCGGCCTACCTGGATACGTGAGTCTATTGCGGAGGTCGAGGTTTAAGGTATATCCTTACAAGAGCAGACACTGGCGCGCCGTTCCCGTCTGAGGAATGCTCAACAAAACGAGACTAGCATGACAAATGATATGCGCTTCAAGATCCTGGTGGTCGCTACGGAGGCGGTTCCCTTTGTCAAAGAGGGTGGTGTGGCCGACGTTATAGGGAGCCTGCCCAAAGAGCTGGCGAAGTTGGGCCACGAGGTGTGCATCTTTCTGCCCCGCTATGGGAGCATTGATCCCACGCGCTGGGGTCTCGCACCTACGGGTGTTGTGAAGGTGCTCCCCATGGCCGGGCTTGACCGAACTATGTCTATCTTGCAGACAACGCTTCCCGATTCACCGGTCACCGTCTACCTGCTTGATAATTGGGAGTTCTTTGGCCGGCACCAGCAGATCTACCTCGGTCTGGATCAGCACGATGAGCAGCGACGCTTTCTCCTATTTTGCCGGGGTTTGCTCGAGGCTCTGCCTCAGCTCGGCTTTGCCCCCGATATCATCCACCTCAACGATTGGCAGACTGCCCCATGCGCCGCTTACCTGCGCACCACCTATCGTCATCTCCTGCGTCACGGGGCGACTCGTATCGTCTATACCGTGCATAATATGCAGTACCAGGGGCGCTGGGACCCCTCCATCCTGGATGAGGCGGGGCTGGACCGTGCGCGTGTCTTCACAGGGAGCGGCCTGGAGTTCTGGGGCGACGTGAATTGGATGAAAGCCGGTATCGTGTACGCCGATATAGTGACGACGGTCTCGCGGCGCTACGCCGAGGAGATTCAGACGCTGGACTATGGCTGGGGCCTCGATGAGGTCCTCTTTCAGCGCCATCCGCGCGTCTTCGGTATTCCCAATGGCCTTGATTGGGACGCCTGGAATCCTTCGACCGATAGTGACCTGGTTGCCCGGTACACCGCGACGGAGGCACCGGCTGCCAAAGTGCGCAATCGCACGGCGCTGCGGCGAGAGTTCGGGCTGCCGGACGATCCAGAGCTGCCAGTGGTGGGCATCGTCAGCCGGCTCGTAGATCAGAAAGGTTTCGATCTCATCGCCGCAATCGCCTCTGAGTTGCGCACCCTGCCACTGCATCTGGTGGTGTTGGGCACCGGGCAGCCTCGCTACGAGCAGTTATTCCGTGAGCTTGCCACGAGCACCGCTGTTCGTGCGCATATCGGTTTCAGCGTTGCCCTCTCTCGCCGCATCTACGCCGGCGCGGATTTCTTCCTGATGCCCAGCGCCTTCGAACCGGGTGGCCTGGGGCAGTTGATCGCGCTGCGCTATGGTGCGCTGCCAATTGTCCATGCAACTGGCGGTTTAGCCGACACGGTGATCGACCTGGATGCTTACCCTGAGAAAGGCAATGGGGTGAGCTTTACGCCGTACGACGCCTCCGCCCTGCTTGACGCGCTGCATCGTGCATTACGGCTCTATGCACAGCGCGACCGCTGGCCCGGTCTCATCGAGCGAGCGATGGCATACGATTCGCGCTGGTCTGCCAGCGCCCTTTCCTATAGCCAGTTGTACGAGCGCGTGTTACGCCTCCCGCCCATATGAGCAGGAGAGGCGGCCCTTGAGAGAGATGCTGCATGCTCACTACGGCTCAACGGATAGCCTCCGGGCCAGGTCACGCTCCCAGCCGTGTGCGAAGGTGCGGTCCTCAACCGTCTCGCCGCTGCTAATTGTATCGGTCGGGAAATCCTGCGGGTCAAGGTCAGTGCCGATTTTGCAATTGCGGCCGACCTTGAGGTTATCGGGCAGGTGCGTACGTTTGCCGATAAGCGTGATGCTGCTGTTCAGCAGGTGAGGTTCCAGCTTGTTTGGCGTCATATCATCGCCGTAGCCAATCTGGCAGTGCTTGCCAACAATGACCTCTTTATCTATGATCGCGTGGTCGATCACGCTGCCGGCACCGATGACGGTATCAAAGAGCAGGATGGAGTTCCGTACGACCGCGCCCTCCTCGACGACCACACCTGGTGAGAGTACGCTGCGCTCGACATGCCCTTTGATGATGCAGCCGTGCGAGATCAGGCTCTCGACGACCTGCGCCCCGCTGCGAATATACGCAGGAGGCCGCTCCTCGCTGCGCGTGTGAATCACCCAGGATGGATCGTAGAGGTCGAAGGAGGGATGATCACCAAGCAGCTTCATATGCGCCTCCCAGTAGGAGTGGATGGTGCCCACATCCTGCCAGTAACCGGCAAAGGGATAGGCATAGACGCGTTCGCCGCGCTGCACCATTGCCGGGATGATGTTGCGACCAAAGTCATGCTGGGTGGGGGAACCTCCAGTTTCAGCGGCCCGTGCATCCTCGATCAGGACACGGATCAACGTGTCGCGGTCAAATACGTAGATACCCATCGATCCCAGGGAGCCGCGTGGCTCTCTGGGCTTCTCCTCAAATGAGACGACCCGTCCCCCGGCATCCGTTTCCAGAATGCCAAAGCGGTGCCCCTCCTCGAGCGGCACGACCACTGCGCCGAGGGTAACGTTGGCGCGGTGCTGCTCGTGGAAGGCGATCATCGGCCCGTAGTCCATGCGATACACGTGGTCGCCGGCCAGGATGAGCACGTAGTCGCAGCGCGATTCGAGAATGAAGCTCAGATTCTGGTACACCGCATCGGCGGTGCCCTGGTACCAATCCAGCTCCTGCCGCCCGACATATGGCTGGAGCAGGCGGATGCCTCCCTTCTGCCGGTCCAGGTCCCACGGTTTGCCAATGCCAATATGATCGTGCAGTGAGTGGGGGCGATACTGTGTCAGCACGGCGACATCGGAGATGCCGGAGTTGACGCAGTTGCTCAGGGCAAAATCAATGATGCGGTACTTGCCCGCGAACGGGACCGCGGGCTTGGCACGCTTTTGCGAAAGGAGACTCAACCGCTCGCCCTGGCCCCCGGCCAGAATGATGGCCAGCACTTTGCTCATAGCTCAACGCATCCTTTCTGTCTAATCTAAAGGAGGTCCGTCCCCTCTTCACAGTGTCTGAGGGTACGGTTCATTTTGGCTCTGTCTACATTATGGCACACGCAGCACTCCTGCGAGGCTTCCATGACCCTGAACCGGGCGGTCGCGGGCGAGCTCGCGCTCGGGTTCGTCGTCAACCGGAGGTTATGGTGACCATGCTGGCGCTGCTGGAGACTTCGATGTCGTAGCACGGGGCAGTCGGATCAAAGCCAGGGCTTTGCAGCCGCACGTCGTTGCCCACACCGCTGAAAGTTTGATCGTCGAAGACAAATTCGGAGGCCCAGCCCTTGAGGTGGACTCGTGCGGCGACGCCTGCAGGGCGCCGAACGGTGACCACTGATGCTCCCCCGCTGATCCGTATGGGAACCACGCCGGAGGGCTCGGGGAGCTCCAGGCGGGTCATTCTGAGTCCCCCTTTGACCTCCAGCCCGGCGAGATCGAGACCGCCCAGCTCGGCGGTGACCTCCGATGCTCCGCCTTGGATCACGATCCGCCACGGGATGGCGACGCTGAGCGTGACCTCCGCCGTGCGCTGCCCCCCGCCCAGAACCCACAGACGTCGCGGATAGCGGATGGTGACCACCCCATCTTTGGCCTTCACTTCCGGCACAGGTCCCTCGAAGCGGGCCTGGTAGAGCTCGGCCATTCCGTCGTCCGCGCGCAAGGTCAGCCGGGAGATCCCGGAGGAGACGACGAGCCGACCGCTCTCCAGATCTCCCAGTGGAGCGGAGAAGAGTCCCCCCTCGCCCTCTGGAACCTCTCGCACCCGGACAATTTCCTTCCTGGACATCGCGTTGCTGCGTTTGAGAAACTCCAGGAGGAAGGCGATCTGCTCATCATCGTAGTGCGACGCCATTTCATCCCACGCCTTCCCAAGGGAAGCGAAGATGGGGCCGATCTCGTGCATTTCGTCCTTGCCTGGGGCGAGCCGGACGATGACCCTGCGTCCATCGTTGGGGTCGCGTTCCCGGCGCACGAGTCCAGCCTCCTCCAACCGGTTGAGCATCCCGGTGATGGCCCCGGTTGTGAGCCCTGTGAGATCGGCGAGCTGACCAGCGGTCGTTGGACCTGTGCTATCCAGGATATCAATGACCTGCATGTCTGTGACGGTCATCCCGATCCGAGCCGCCGCCGCCCGGAAGAAGGACGCGCCGAGTCCATTGAACTGCCGGAACTCCTGCGCAAGCTCCCCGAGTAACGCCGCGTGTTTTTCCTGAGAACCACTTGACAATTTCTGTTCCTCCATGTATGATATATTTAACTTAGTCACTAAGATAAATTTTTGATGTTTCACTTAATAGCTCAGTGAATTTTATTATAGCATAGAAAGGTGTCATGTGTCATGATGATGATTGAAACACGAGGATTGTGCAAATCGTTCGGCGACCACGTGGTGCTCGACGGCATCGACCTGGACGTGGCTGAGGGGACGGTCCTCGCGCTGCTCGGCCCCAACGGCGCAGGCAAGACTACGATGGTTCAGATCCTGTCCACGCTCATCGGCGCCAATGGTGGCGAGGCGCGGGTTGCCGGCCACGACCTGGTTCGGGAGCCTGAAGCGGTCCGCGCCGCGATCGGCGTCACCGGCCAGTTCTCGGCGGTGGACAACCTGCTCACCGGCGAGGAGAACCTGCTTTTGATGGCAGACCTGCACCACCTGGGGCCGATCTGAAGGCCGGCGGCGCGCGGCTGCGCTGCTCGACCGCTTCGATCTGGTCGACGCGGGAAAGTCGATGCCCGCCACCTACTCCGGGGGCATGCGGCGCCGGCTCGACCTCGCGATGACCCTGGTCGGCGATCCCCGCATCATCTTCCTCGACGAGCCGACCACCGGCCTGGACCCGCGCAGCCGCCACACGATGTGGCAGATCATCCGCGACCTCGTGGCTGGCGGCGTCACGATCTTGCTCACCACGCAGTACCTGGAAGAGGCGGACCAGCTCGCCGACCGGGTCGCGGTTCTCGATCGGGGGAAGCTGGTTGCCCAGGGGACCCCCGACGAGCTCAAACGCCGCATCCCCGGTGGTCACATCCGCCTGCAGTTCGCCGACGCGAGCGGGCTCGAATCGGCTGCTCGCACCCTGGGCGAGGTGGCGCGCGACGACAACGAGCTCACGCTCCAGATCCCAACTGATGGCAGCGTCCGATCAATCAAAGCCCTACTTGACCGGCTCGACGATCAATCGATTGATGTCAATGAATTCTCGGTTCACACTCCCGACCTCGATGACGTTTTCTTCGCCCTCACCGGCCACCCTGACACACAGAAAGGCAATGTACGATGACCAATTTTTCCTTTGCTCTGCGCGATTCGGCGACGATGCTGCGGCGCGATGTCCGGCACTCGCTGCGCCGCCTCTCGATGACGCTGAGTGGCCTGCTGACGCCAATCGTCACGCTGGTGCTGTTCGTCTACGTGTTCGGCGGGACGTTGGGCGCCGGCCTTGGCGGCGTGGTGCATGGCGGTGCCTACATCAACTACGTTGCGCCCGCGATTATCCTCATGACTGTGGGCAGCGGGTGTGCGACGACTGCGATAAACCTCTGCATGGACATGAGCGAAGGTATCATCACCCGCTTCCGCACCATGGCGATCTCCCGCGCCTCGGTGCTGACTGGACAGGTTCTCGGAAGCTTGATCCGGACGATGATCACCATCGTCCTCGTCATCGGGGTGGCGCTGCTCATGGGCTTCCGGCCCTCGGCGGGTCCCGTCGCCTGGATCGCGGCGCTCGGCGTCATCGCGCTGTTCACCCTTGCACTCTCGTGGATGGGGGTGGTGTTCGGCCTGGTGGGCAAAACGCCCGCGGGAGCTAATAGCCTCTCCCTCATCTTTCAACTGGTGCTACCGCTCACCAGCAGTGCGTTTGTCCGCCCGGACTCGATGCCGGTCGGGGTGCGCTGGTTCGCTGAGTACCAGCCCTTCACCCCCGTCATCGACACGGTGCGGGGGCTGCTGCTGGGCACTCCGATCGGAAACAGTGCCGTCCTCGCCGTCGCCTGGTGCTGCTTCCTCACCCTGATCGGATACCTGTGGGCGCGAGCGGTCTACAACCGCAACTCCGTACGGTAAGGAGGCGGAACGCACCGCTGCCGCTCCGATGTGGGGCGGTTCAAGGATGCTCTTAAGTAATGGATCTAGAGCATCCTTGTGGAACTGACAAGCAAAGCTGTCATAAAACCGGTTCATTATACTCTAGGCTGCCCGCCGCAAGAAATTGATGCTGCGCCCTTGTAAATGATCGAAGTACACTGCCAGGATGATCAGTAAGCCGATAGCGATCTGCAGGTAGAACGGGTCGATGCCAAGCAAGTTGCCTCCGTTGGCAAGCAGACCCATTTTGCAGGCTGTCTTTATCCAGCCAACTCGCATGCAAAAGATCGAGGCTACACACGGGTCTTCATCGGGAGGCTCGTGATGAAGGGGAGGGCTTTACGGGAACAAATACAGAAGTTGTGGGCCTACAAGGACATGTCTCTCACGTGGCCGAAGAACCGCTGACTTCATGCATGAAAGGGAAGGATGAAATACCACCGTAACGAGTAACGCTCAGACCTGCCACCTGATTCGCAAAGCTGCCCATCTCACTTAGATCACGCTCTGAGAGCGTTTGAAGATCCAGGGGTGTAGAGCATCCTAGCTGCACTAGCCTGTATAAGACGGCTCCAATAAATGCATCGCCCGCGCCCGTCGTGTCGACAGGACGAACCGGCAACTGACGGACCTCTACTCGTTGCCTGGCCGTCAGCAACAGCGCTCCGTTGGCACCTGTTGTAATAATCACGAGACGAGGCCCCCTCTCCAGGAGAGATTCTCCCAGCGTGTTCAGCCAGTCCTTCTCGGGAGGGTCGGTTGGTGGACTGCCTACGAACTCAGCCTCATCGACGCTGAGCTTGAGAATGTCGGCACGTTCCACACCCTGTGCTATTGTGTCTCGGATAGCGGCGTGGGATGCCCATAACGACGGGCGGACATTCACGTCGAATGACACAATGGACCCGGCCTGGCGTGTATGGTCCATCGCTGCGAGTGTTGCTGATCGGGCTGGCTCGGTGGAAAGTAAGACGCCCCCCACATGACAGATAGCAGCATCGTGCCAGGCGCTCCAGTTCAAGTCCTCGACCTGAAGCTGGCTATCAGCGGTGCCCTGGCGAAAGAAGGTAAAGCGCCGTTGCCCGTCAGTTTGTAACGTTACCAGCGCTACCGCGGTAGGGGCCTCCTTGAACACACGAACGTACCGGGTGTCAACGTGATTCTCGGCGAGCACCTGTACGAGGAGCCGCCCAAACTCGTCTTCTGCTACCCCGCCAATAAATCGTGAGGACCCTCCAAGTCGTGCAATAGCTACTGCAACATTCGCTACTGCTCCACCCGGGTGAGGGGAGTAGCAGAGCTCTTCCAGACGTATCTGTGTGCGCGGGATAATATCGATGAGCACTTCACCGAGGGTAATGATGTGTTTCACGCTGTTACCTCACCAATTCCGGGTGATTGTGTTGCCTCTTCGTCAACCGTTCGCCCAAACGTTTCAACTACTGCGATGAAAGGGACGTCTTTGATATTATCATTATAAACGATTACAAATTCGCATGGTAATTATGTAGTCTATGGCAAGTTCTAACCACGTTTGGGTTGGAGCTTGGACACCACAGGTGCAAACGAGACTATAATAATACAGAGCAGCACAGGTGCAAATAGCTCTTTTTGGAGGATCACGACATGCCACGCGCTATCGACTTTCATGTCCACCTGCCGACGACCGAATTCATGCAGGTCACGCTCGGCCCGTACGCCCAGGCCGCCGAGCGCTTCTTCCGCACCGAAGTGAAACTGAAGGATATTGAGCAGATCGCCGCCGATTACGCGGAACTCGATATGGTCGGTGTCCTGCTGGCCTGGGACGCCGAAACGGCAACGGGGTTGCCCCCGCTGGGGAACGATTATGTCGCAGCCATTGTACAGCGCTATCCACAGCAATTTGTCGGCTTTGCCAGTGTTGACCCGCACAAAGGGAAGGCCGCCGTCAAGGAATTCGAACGTGCTATCAAAGACCTGGGGCTGGCAGGAGCAAAATTCCATCCGGGCGTCCAGGCGTTCTATCCCAACGATCCCACGTTTTACCCACTGATGGAAAAGATTCAAGAACTGGGCGTGCCTGCACTCTTCCACACCGGTACAAACGGGCTGGGAGCAGGTACACCCGGGGGCATGGGGATCAAGCTCGATTATACACGCCCCATCTACCTGGATGCGCTGGCAGCCGATTTTCCTGGCCTGACCATCATCGGCGCGCACCCCTCCTGGCCCTGGCACGAAGAAATGATCGCGATCGTGCAGCATAAGGCCAATGTGTTCAATGACCTCTCTGGATGGTCACCAAAGTACACGCCCGAATCGCTCCTACGCGAGGCCGCCACCCGCCTGCAAGACCGCATCCTCTTTGGCTCCGACTACCCTTTCATCACACCGCAGCGCTGGCTGAAAGACTTCGATGCCCTGGACTACTTCAAGCCAGAGGTGCGTGAGAAAATACTGTGGCGCAATGCACAAAAGCTGCTGGCCCATACCAGTGTTGGGCACATGCACTTCTCTTCGTAATGCGCTGGTGGATGAGGTGGACCTCAGCGCAGGTTAATCCAGGCTGTCTTGACCTGCGTGTAGGCATCCAGTACGGCATGGCCCATTTCTCGTCCGTAGCCGCTTTGCTTGTAGCCACCGAAAGGAGCAGCCGCGTCGAACTGGTTATAGGTGTTGACCCAGATGACACCGGCTTTGAGCAGGGAGACCATTTTGTGCGCCTTCTTGATGTCGCTCGTCCAGACACCGGCTGCCAGCCCGTAGATCGACCGGTTGGCGCGCGCGGCTACTTCCTCGATATCTTCAAAAGACATGGCAACCACCACCGGGCCGAAGATCTCTTCGCGGGCGATGGTCATGTTGTCACGCACCTGGTCGAAAACGGTGGGCTGCACGAAGTATCCTTGCGCCAGGTCACCGGTGGCACGTTCACCCCCTGTCGTCGGTGTTGCCCCCTCGCGCTTCCCGATCTCGATATAGCCGGTCACACGCTCCAGTTGTTCCTGCGAGACCAGGGGACCCAGTTCTGTGGCTGGATCAATGCCTTGCCCCAGCTTCATCTTGCTGGCGGCATCCGTCAGCCCGCTCACTACCTGGTCTTCAGGGGATCATTCCAGGTGGCATTCCATTCCATCTCTCTCCTCCTCCTTGGATAACAGGTCTTCTCCTTTTACTACGTTTCAAGGAGGTCTTGAGTTATGAGTGGATGTCAGTGGTCCACCCCATTAGCCCTCGAAGAACTCTACCAGCACCGATGCGATAAGCTTCGTTGATAACTTCTTGGTATGGCTCAGCCCCTTTTTTGTAAGCAATCGCGCATGAGGCAGCGCCTCGGCAAGCGCCTGTGCGGCATGACGCAAGAAAGCCGGGCTCTCACTGCCTGCCATCACGAGCGTCGGCATGGTGACCAGGCCCCAGTCCTTGCCAGATAACGGCTTCCCCGCTGTGTAGCCTTCCAAGATCTGAGCGTCGTAAGGGAGGGTATGGGCAACGGCCTTGAGCTTTGGCCATGCGCCTGGCATGAGGTGCATCATAGGGATGACAAACCCAGGGGCGCCCATCCCTTTGGTCATGAAGTACTTGACCGCGTCATCTCGACGATCCGATGCGATCAGGTCGGTGACGTGATCAATAAAATCCTTTGGTGGTTGACGATCATGCGCATTGACGAACAATGGCGGTTCGTGCAACGCCAGTTTTTTGATAGCTAGACCACTGGCAGCCGCTTTGAGGGCAAGCATGGCCCCAGAGGACAGACCCCAAACGTATGCCGATCCGCCAGCCGCGTCGATGAGCGCTTGTACATCTTCAATTTCGCGGTCGACCGCGTAGGGCTTCGTATCGCCACTGTCGCCCCGGCCTCGCCGGTCGTAGTTGAATACCGTGAAGTGCTTTGCCAGCAGATCTGCTAATTGCACCGAGCCAGGATACTTGCGGTAGCTGAAAGCACCAGCTACTAAGATTACTGCCGGTCCCTGGCCGACCTGGTCGTAGGCGATAGAAGTGCCGTCTTGCGAAATGACTGTTTTCATACCATTCTCCTTCATCCATTGGGACCTCACCACTGCGCCAAGTGCGTTGGGTCGGTCCACACGTGGAACATCGGCTCGCGCCCCTCGGCGCCTGCACTACACAGCAGCTCGTTCTCATGCCGTCTGCTCCATTCGGAAGCGTGGAGCAAACGGCGTGGTGCCTGTCACGTTCTGGAGAGACGAGGCCGGAACGTGCCCATCATTCCTTGATCGGTTGGTAGGTGAGAGAAACGACGTCTGTCGTGTAGGTCTTAGAAGTGACCAGTCGCAGTGTCGTTCGGCTTGCGTCTTGAAAGAGCCGCTTGCCCATGCCCAGGACCAGTGGACAGACGACGAGCGCATACTCATCGATGAGGTCATGTTGCGCAAGCTGGCGGACAAGGTCGCCACTGCCCAGGATCAAGATGGCCTGACCAAACTGTTGCTTGAGCCTGGATACTTCTTCGGCAATATTGCTCTTGATCAGCCTGGAATTGTTCCACGAAGCCGAAGCGAGCGTGGTTGAAACCACGAACTTGGGGATGCTGTTAAAGAAGTCAGCCATTTCCCCCTCTCTCGATGGCCACGCGGCTGCCATTTCTTCGTAGGTCACGCGCCCGTAGAGAAGCGCGTCACACTGAGAGAGGCTGCCGCCGATATCTGCCCCTATTTCTCCATTCATGAATGGTCCGTTCCAGGTGTCAGGCGCTTCCATGACCCCATCCAGGGTCAAAAACTCTGCGACTTGGAGTTTGCCCATAGTAGTTCTCCTTCTCTCGTGAATACATCGGGAGACGACATTTTGCCGCCTCCAAACAGTTTCCTGAACGTCGATCGGAAAAACTTTTCCAGCTGCGAGGAGAGGTTCTCTGAGAAGGACCTCAACATCCCTCGTTGTGCGTCGGTTCGCTGCTTTCGAGCGAGAGCAGCGTCAAGCTCAAATGACTGATTTTCGTGAGCACTCCATGGAGGGCTGGCTGATCCTTGAGCGTGCCGGAAAGCCGAGACGTGCCATCGGGCTCGTGCACGATCTGTAATCCCTCCAGCCACTCCTGCCAACCCGGGTCCAGATGCCCTTTGATGCGAATTGATACATGCATCTGTATCCTCCCTTTGTTCTGAAGTGGGCTCTGCCGTCTCTGCTTGAGAAGAGTATAACCGGGAGGTGGGGGAACTGACATCGCCTGTGTTCGTGATTGGACGGGTGATTGCGCAGCAGACGGCGGGCAAATCCGAGGGATGCCCGTTTCCCCCAACAGGAATGGGTTCGCTCTGCGCGGATCATTGGCTAGAGGAGGTGCAACCGCGCCGTCTCCGCGATGGCTTCGGCGCGCCGGCTCACGCCCAGCTTGCGATAGATACTACTGACCTGGGTCTTAATCGTATTGGGGGAGACGATGAGTGCCTCCGCCATCTCCGCGTACGTCTGCCCGGAGACCAGCAGATGCAGCACCCTCAGCTCCTGCCGAGAGAGGGGCTCAGCCCGTTGCCTCTGCACTTCGGCGGCTGCGGGCTCAGACTGCATCTCGGGCTGATCCGCCAGGGATGTGCCGGCTCGGTGAGCGCGTTTCCGTTCCTCTTGCTCAAAGGCCGCCAGCAAGCGCGACACGTAGGACCTGGAAAGGGAAAGAGCCGAAGCGCTGTTTTCATCCTCTTGCGGCGCATCTGGGCCCCCTGTGCCTGCAGCTTCCAGGAGCGCCTCCAGTGCCTGTCGCATGGGTTCCCCTGCATCCAGATACAGGCGGATGCAGCCCTCTGGCTCGGTCATCGCGAACAGACGAGCCGCGATGCGCGCCGCTTGCGCTCTCTTGCCTGCATGGTGCAGGGCGACCACAGACAGCGCCATCCATTCGAGCATTTTCTCGATATTGAGGGTATCTGCTGGCTGGTCAAGGTGCTCTCTGAAGCGCTCCAGCGTCTCGACCGCCCGGGCGTACTGTTGCTGTGCCAAAAAGACCCGCACCAGCAGCAGCACCTCCCATTTGCGCAAGGGGTCCCAGGCCTCCGGCGAGAGCGAGGTCTGTGCTGCCCAGTGGCTTGCCTCAGTCAGGTTGCGGCTTGCCAGCCACACATGGACGCGGGTCTCTACCACCCAGCGAGCATTGTGGGCAAATTCCTCCTGCGCAAACAGTGCCTCCGCCTTTCGCAGTGCCTCTTGTGCGGTACCCAGATCCCCTCGTGCGAGCCCGAGCCACGCCACAGCTCTCTCCCCTATGACCAGCAGTTCCACCTGTTGCCAGTCCTGCGCGATACACAGCAAACGGTGCAGCGCGTCAGACGCCTCTTCCAGCCGATTCCAGGCATAGGAGATGTCAAAGAGGGAGGTCAGCAGAAATCCTGCTAGTGCCGTGCTCCCACCAACCTGCTCGAGCAGGGCGAGTGCCTCCAGGCATTCCCGGTGCGCCAGGTGCAACTGTCCGGCATGGATATACATTCTGGCCAGCCAGGTCATCACACGGATCGTCATCAGGTGGTCCCCTGCCTCACTGATCCACTGCTTCGCCGCACGCAGCCTGGGCACCAGGAGGGCAGTTTCTTGCTGGAGCGCCAGGGTCAGCCAGAAGGCGAAGGAGAGCGGAATCATCTTCCAGCTCACCTCCTCATCGGGGGGCAGCGCTTCTACCTCGTGAGTCAAGAGACGCAGGCGCTCTTTGTCGCCACGCCCCATGATGGCTCTGACCTCGATCAAGGCATGCAGCAGGCGCAGACGCCGCCCGATCAACGCCACCTCTGCCTCTGAGAGTAAAAGCGGGGACTTTCTGTGCAGGATCCCTTCCAGGCGCGTGATGGTTCGCTGCACCTGGGCGGCCATGCTGGCATGCACCGTTTCGGTGCTGAAATGGACGAAGTTGAGGAAGCGAAGTGCAGCGTCCAGGGCCAGGCGCATATGCGCGCCCAGGACGGGATCTGGCAGGGCGAGCACCCAGGTATGGACGGTGCTTGCTTCCCCACTGAGCCAGAGATGAGGAGCCGCCTGCTCCATCAGGGAGGAGGCAAGGGGGTAGTCAGGCGCGGCCAGCGCGTGGACGATGGCCTCTCGCCACTCACCCTGCGTCTCATACCAGCGTGCGGCACGTTGATGTAAGAGCGGCACCAGTTCTGGTTGAACAGCGTGCAACCGAGCGCGCAGGGCCTCACGAAACAGATCATGATAGCGGTACCACTGCCGCTGTTCATCTAGCAGCACCACAAAGAGGTTGGCCCGCTCCAACGCCTCTAACATCTCCTGGCTCGCAGACTCCCCTGGCGCTGCGGTGACAGCCCGGCATAAGGCGGCATTCATGCGGGTGAGGATAGATGTCTGGAGCAGAAAGTGCTGAAGTGGGACCGGCAATCCCGCAAGAATGTCCTGCTGCACATAGTCCAGCAGATACCGGTAGCTGCCAGCAAAGTCCGAGACCCAGCCGGAGAGATCCTGGCGCTTGCGTAGGGAGAGCGCCGCCAGTTGCAGACCGGCGATCCAGCCCTCCGTCCGGTGTTGCAGAGTGGCCACGTCTTCTTCCGAGAGAGGCAAGCCCATGCGTTGCAAAAGAAAGCTGGTCGCCTCTTCCTGGGTAAAGCGCAAATCACTGGAGCGGATCTCGATCAGCTGACCACGAACGCGCCACCGGGAGAGGGGAAGCGCGGGATCTGTGCGCGTGGCGAGCACCAGGTGCATACGTACGGGCAGATGATCCAAGCAAGAAGAGCAACGAGTCGTGGATGGCCTGGTCAGAGATCATATGGTAGTCATCCAGAATGAGGATGATGTCTCCAGATCCCTGCACGAGCTCATTGAGCAGGGCTGTCAGGATGGTCGAGAGGGGGGGAGCCTCTCGCGAGTGCAGCATGGCGAGAGCCATCTCCCCCACCCTGGGCAGGCAGGTACGCAATGCCGCAATGACCGAGGACCAAAAGCGGATCGGATCATCGTCCAACGCCTCAAGCGAGAGCCAGGCGAGAGCAGGTTTGCGTCCTGCTGCCTGGGGCCTTTCGCCCTGCCGAGAAGAGGCGACCCATGCCGAGAGGAGTGTCGTCTTCCCACTTCCGGCAGAGGCAGAGACGAGCGTCAAAGGGTAAGCGCGTGCCGCATCCAGTTCTCTGAGCAAGCGAGAGCGCTCCACCAGCGAGATGGGCAGACGGGGAGGAGAGAGCTTGGTGGAGAGCAGCACTCCCTTCTGCTCGAACGACGGCGCTGGAAGCGCCTGTGCAAGAGAGGAAGGCGAGGGCGAGCTACTGAGTTCCTGTGCTACCTGCTCTAAGCGCGCCAAGGTCACCATCGCGGTTGGTCCGAGATAGCGCTTGCGGGTGTGGCTCTCTTTGGTATGGTAGGCATACCAGTAGCCCGCTCCTCGTTGCCGAGACTCCTTGAGCACACTGAGATGACCGTATTGCCCCCGGAAGGAGAAGGAGGAATGCGTCGTCAACCAGGCCACCCATGGTTCCTCGTTTCCTGGCACCAGAGACTGCGGTGGAGAGTCAGAGCAAAGAAGGGTATAGGTCTTGCTCTGGGCGGACCAGAGAAGGGTATGGGCGGCTGGCTTTGGCATAGACACCTTTCACCGAACGTGTTTCATCCCCAACTCCCCAACATAGGGTGAGTATAGCACACAAAAGGGCTAGCAGGCAAACAGTGTCTCAACAGGTGCAGGAGGATGCCCATGTGGTCTGAGGCCGTTGTGGTGATCCAGGTGAAAAGGAGAACGACTTCGCTATCTTGCGTGACGCGTTTCATCTACGCGCCCTTGGGGCCAGTACCGCTCGCGATCCGCTGCGGTCCAACTCTCCCGAGAGTATTGCCGCCTTTGGATAGTGCTTTGAGAAGAGGACAGTGTGCACACCTGCACATGGCAAAGACCTTCGCAGTCACGAACGAAAGAGAGAAAACATGACCACAGACAAAAACCAGCAGACAGGCTATGCCTCGGTCAACGGCCTCAATCTCTACTACGAGATCCACGGGAACGGGCAGCCGCTGATCCTGCTTCCCGGCGGCTTTATGACCGTTGAGGCGATGGGAGAGCTTGTGCCGCAGCTTGCCGCAACCCGCCGTATCATCGGCGTTGAACTGCAAGGGCATGGCCATACCGCTGACATCGAACGGGAGCTGCGCTTCGAGTTGATGGCGGATGATATCGCCGCCCTGATCAGGTATCTCGGGCTCGAACAGGCCGACATTTTCGGCTTTTCTCTGGGTGGTGGCGTCGGGCTACAAACTGCCATCCGGCATCCAGAGGTGGTGCGCAAGCTGGCACTCGCCTCGACTGCCTTCAAGCGTGATGGGTGGTATCCCGAGGTCTTGGCAGGCATGGCCTCGATCAGCGTCGACACCTTTGCCGAAACCCCGATCCACGAAGCCTATCTCAAGACCTCGACCAGGCCCGAAGCCTGGCCGACCTTCGTTGCCAAGATGAGGCAATTGCTGAGTGAGGACTACGATTGGGCAGAGGGTGTTGCATCACTTAAAACATCCACCCTGATCTTAGTCGGGGACGCAGACGGTTTGCGTCTGGCGCACGCGGTGGAGTTCTTTGGTCTGCTCGGCGGCGGCAAGGCAGACGGCGACATGAGTGGTCTGCCGGCAGCAGGGCTCGCGGTGCTCCCGGTCACCACACATGTTGGCTGGGCCCCGCCCTAACATGGGCTCATGACCCGCACCCAACTACTTCTGCCGATCCTCACGGAATTCCTCGATACAGCCCGGCCCATGGCCAGGTGAGCCGGAGGTCAAGGAAATGAACCGGATTGGCTGCGTGCCAGAGGCAGCCTACTCTGTGCATTTAACGCCGAGATACGCGCGAAATAAGATATGCTCAACCAAGCGGGCGCGTGCGCCACATGCTGTGCGAGGATAAGCACAGGAAGGCAATGTGGACGTAGTCGTATTTCCTCTCTCCAATCCTTATAGCCAAGTTGGGCACGAAATATCTGATAGATTGACACGTTTATTTACTCACCATATACTGGGCATAATACAGCAGTAAAGGGCGCGAGAACAAGGAGTTTTCCCGATGTCATTCACCGAAGATGAACTACAATCCTTCAACGCCATTCTCGAACAGAGATTGCAGGCGCATCGACGAGAAATGGAACGTGTTTTTGACCAGCGTATGAATGAATACCGCCGCGATCTCGATCAGCGGGTGGTAACCGTGCAGCAAGATACGTTACGTACTGTGTCGCAGAAGCTTTCTGAGCTCCAGGGCAGGCTGGAGACAGTCCTGAGTGAGAAGCTGAATACCCAGCAAACGCGCATTACTCAGACAATTAGCCATGACGTAGAACAGGAGCAGCAACAGCTTGAAGGCAGCATAGATCGTATGCTGGCCGCTCAACTCCTTGGTATTGAGCAGCTACTTAGCCAGCAACTAGCGCTTCAGACGCTTGATGATGCAACGATAAGGACAGGAGTTTCAACCCCTGCCCGGCTTGAGGCGATTGAGGTTCAAACTGAGCTGCCCTGGGAAGATTTGATGGATGTGATAGGCAAGGCCCTGGATGAGCGCCTGGTGACGCTCAATGAGGCGACCCAGAGGTCTCTGAAGAACCTTGAGCAATACCTGTCGGTACGTCTTCACAGCCTGCGCGATGAGTTTGTGCGTGTTCAGGGCCAGGGGCAGCAGCCTCCGTACAGCGCAGGCGTAACATCTATACAGGAGGTGCTGCACAGTATTGAGCACCTTGAGCGTATCATCGAGTCGATGCAGGTGGCGATGACGGCTAACCACGCCTTACTCTCCAATCGCCTGTTCCACCATCAACAGCTTCCCCTGGAACGCGCTCATCCGGGTGGTCACATCCATGCCATGCCGAATAACAACGCAAATACCCAATTTTCACTAGCGAAGGAACGAATTGCCAGCGGCCTGGAGCCTGGGATGATTGACAGGCAGACGGAGATTCAAGAACAGAAAATGTAGCCAATTGTTTTTTGCCACTAAGAAATAGGATGATGGGAGTCTCGTGGTGGCTCCCATTTTATGTATCTCAACGCGGCTTGAAAACCCGTTGGGCAGGATATTACAAGAGAGTCGAAATGCGTTATATAATACTATTGACGAACTAGTTAGCTTTTGGCGAACCCGTTCGTCGGATAAGATATGGAGCAAGGAGCGGACGCATGCCGTTTGAGCAGAGCTTACCTAAACCTGATTACATACCTGGCCAGACGTTTGAGATAGGCCAGGAAGTAATTGACAAAGATGGGAAGAAACTTGGCAAGGTGCAGGCCCGATTCAGTCATTATATCCTTGTTGAGCGAGGCGGTTTATTTGGGAAGGCGTACTATGTACCCCATAGTGCCGTGAGCAGTAATACAAAAAACGTAGTACGCCTCTCCCTGAGCGAAGATGACCTGCGCAAGATGGAGTTAAACAGGGTACCAGACGACCTGTACGTAGAATCGCCCGAGTATGGCGTGCCCGATGTCAGTGGAGTGGCCCAGTTTGCGCGAGGTCCGCTTTCGCCTGCTGAGACAGGCCACTACAATTACGGTCCTCATTGGCCTGGTATGAACACTGATGCCAGCGGTTCATATCGCCGTGAGGAAGTGATGCCCACGCCTCAAAAACAGGTGGGGGAGAGAATTTTCGCTACAGATCTACCTATTGAGCCACGGGATATCAGCCCCGACTGATAGAGAAGCTTGCTCTGTTTATTACCCTTTTATAATTGCCTGGAAATCGAGACAGGTGACGATGGTTTCGGAAAAGAAAGACCAGGAGGAACCAGGTGGGAATGAGGTGCCAATTCCCATCGGGGTGATGCGTGCCTTTGACACTTGCCTCTTTCTACGTTATCATATGAGCAGATATTCATATAACGATGGAGAAGAAGCATGCCGAAAGAAGAAACCCTGACTCCCATCAACCCGGAAGCGTTGGCTCAGGCTCGTGCAGCAGCCTTGCCAGAAGAGCATCTCTTGCTTCTTGTTGAGGCTTTTCAAGCGTTGGCGGATCTCACACGTGCTCGGATCTTGTATGCGCTTATTCAGCAGCCGTTGTGTGTGCGTGATCTGGCCATTCTGACCGGAGTCTCTGAATCAGCGGTTTCCCACCAGCTGCGCTTCTTGCGTGATCGACGCCTGGTCAAACCACATCGTGAGGGTAACGCCACCTACTACACGGTCGACGATCACCATGTCGCCGCACTCTTCCGCGAGGCCGACTATCACGTCGATCATGTCCGGCGCGGTTTACCCGATCACCCCTATCTGTAAGCCGTCTGAGGTGTGGCTCTCTCCGGTGCGTGCCTGCTACCTGTCCTATTTTCGCATTCCTATGTGAGGAATTGAACAGTTATACAGTTGGAGAAGGAATTATAATATGGCTTCATCATCCACCTCGCTGCTTAGTCTACAGAGCGCCTGCGTGACCTGCGTGCGTGGAGGGCAGCGCTTCGTCGGACGCTATCGCGACTTTTTGCTCGCTCCAGGC